>Ga0114931_10000128_pt1 | contig 83412 bp, 68 predicted proteins | sample 2SBtaG_FD_89579 | JGI IMG/M metagenome (GOLD analysis project Ga0114931, IMG submission 89579) | Deep subsurface microbial communities from Kolumbo volcano to uncover new lineages of life (NeLLi) - 2SBTROV14_V59a metaG | ecosystem: Environmental > Aquatic > Marine > Volcanic | place: Kolumbo...
CGAATTGCACGTTTGCGGCGGCGCAGGGCGGCGTTACAACTCTTTGAATAGAATGACTATTCCGCATCGTTGTGCCTTGCCCTGCACCACCGCAAACGCACACTTCACCCCGTCCAACTGAGGGTTCTAGGTTCAAGGGGCGCAGCGCCTCCCCTTCGGGGTACGGCGGGAAGCTGAAAGAGCGACGGGGGGATCGATGGTGCTCGATCCCCCGTGCCCGACAGCCTCCTACACTTCCCCGGCCGACTCGGTGACGTCGCCGATGTCCTCGTGCAGGACGTCGACTTCCTTGCTCGGTACTCGCGAGAGTTCCATCTTGTAGGCCAGGAACCACATCATGAACACGCCCAGGGCCCACCATAACAACTGCCAGGCCCAGATCGACGGCATACCGAAGGTCCAGGTGTTGTAGTCGTTGGGGTTACCGAACAGGGTGTTGCCGATTACGGCACCCGGGCCGATCCCGAAGAAGAACCACACCAGGGTGATGATCCACGCCACCGGCACCAGGCCCTTCTTTTCGGCCGGCAGAGACGCGTGCTCACGCAGGAAGTTGTGGAACTTCATGCGATGCGCCATACCTTCCTCGTTCTGGGTCATGGCCGAAACGATCAGTGCGATGCCGAGATTGAAGAGTATCCCCCAACCCGCGGAATGGATCGTCAGCGGCCAGCGACCCCAGGCCGTGACCCCCAGCGACTGGCCGATGCTCTCGGTGAGAGTCACCGCCACCAGACCCGCGATCAACCCCAGGACAATGCCCTGACGGGTGAAGAACGGGAACCAGCAGACCGCCATCAGCGCCGGCCACATCTGGAAGCCGTAGGCCACGGCGAGGCCGCCGAGCAGCACCAGCGCATCCTTCGACGTGGTCGCGACCACCAGCGCCGCGAGCACGATGATGGCGACGCCGATGCGTCCGAATAGCTTCTGCTGCAGGTGGGTGGCGTTGGGCATGAGGAAATGCTTGAGCAGGTCGCGGGTCAGCATCCCGCCGGCGGTGGACATGTAGGCCGCGCCGGTGGACTGCATCGCGGCCAGCGCGCACACCGAGAGCAGGCCGATGAACCAGGGCGCGCTACCCTGCAGCAGGTGGATGAGTTGCGGCACCAGCATGCCCTGCTTACCGGCCGCCTTCATCAGATCATTGACCCCGAGGTCGTTGAGCCCGACCAGCATTACCGGATTGGTGAGTTCAGGATGGGCCGTCGCGAAGGCGCTGTCGGCGCCGAGCATGTGCGCGCCCAGACCCTGAAAGGCGGTGAACACGAACAGGATGATGCCGATCCCGGCCGACGAGGCCCACACCTGCTGCGGCGCGAACGGCGCCGGGGACTTGTTGGCGAACGACCACATCGAGAAGGCCGGTGCCGACTGGATCCCCATCAAGGCGAACATGTAGGTCAGGATCATGATCCCGGTCCACGCCCCGCCGACCGCCTTCGGACCCGAGGAGACGAACTGGATCACACCGGGGATCGCGATGTAGTGGCTGAATCCGTCCGGGGTCTTCTTCGGATCCATCAACGCGAGCGCCGCGATACCCTTGTTGAGTTGCTCGAAGCCGCCCACGAAGTGGATCGCAATGATGCCGATCGCGACGATGCCGAAGGCCAGCAACAGGCACTGCATGGTATCGACGTAGGCCACCGCGCGCAGCCCGCCCGACGCCACGTAGATGAACACGACCAACGACAACAACCACATGCCGACGTCGACGTTTAGGGCGCCGTCGGTGAGTACGTTGAACAGGAAGCCCGAGGCGCGAAGCTGGACGCCGAGGTAGGGCACCGAGAACACCAGCGCCACGATCACCACCAGCACCCGGATCAAATCCGAGCGAAAGTAGTGGGAGAGCATTTCGCCAGGGGTGACGAAGCCGAAGCGTTTACCCAGCATCCACTGCCGTTTCAGGAACAGCACCCCGGTAAACGGAATGGTGATCGCGTAAAACGACGCGTAGGCGTACTGGAATCCGTCGCGGTACAGCAGGCCCGGATGACCCATGAAGGTCCAGCCCGAGAACGACGTCGCGGTGGCCGCGAGCACGAACACCCAGATCGGGATCTGGCGCCCCGCGATGAAGTAATCGCTGGCCGTCTTGGCCGCCATTGCACCTTTGATACCCCAGAAGATGCAATAGGCCCAATACAGTCCAACGAAGATGACCAGCCAGACGATTTTTGCGTCCATGTTCTCCTCCAAAATGTTGGCCAGGTTGTTGGTGCTGCCGGGACGGGTACGGCTTCCTGGCGGAAGCCCGACCGTCGCGCCAGATCCGAGGCCACCGCACACCCATGTTTGTAAGTGCGCCGCCACCTTTCAGGTAAATGCGGGCAAATTTCATGCCTGTCCCGGTGATAACAAAGGAAACAAGGGTTTAGCCGAGCCGGGCGGAGGCGACACAACGTATTGGGACGAATTCGTTACTTACCGTAACGAGGGTGCGCGGTCTGCGGTAGCGGGCGGGCGCCGGTCAACGTGATTTAGGGCGTGGAATGCCGAGACGTTGACGGCGTTCCCACAGCGCTTTGCGGCTGATTCCGAGGCGTGCGGCAATCTCTGTCTCGGTGAGTGTTGCCTGGTGCGCGGCGACGAAGGCCCGGAAATAGTCTTCCAGGGACAATTCGGTTCCTTGCCCGGCCACCGCGGCGGGCGCTGATGGATCGACGCGGCGCGGATCGTCGAGACTCAGCAAGCGGGCACTGATTTGCTCGCACCGATCACACAGGATCACCGCGCGTTCGATGGCGTGCTCGAGCTCCCTCACGTTCCCCGGCCAGTCATAGGCGCGAATCGCACTACGTGCCGCCGGTTCGAATTCGATCGGTTCGCGGTGCAGTCGACGACAACTCCTGGCGAGAAGGGTATCGGCCAGTTCGTCCAGATCGTCACCGCGTTCGCGCAAGGGCGGCAGATTGATCTCCATTACGTGGAGGCGAAAGTACAGGTCTTCGCGAAAAGCGTTGTCGGCGATCATATTCAGCAGGTCGCGATGGGTCGCCGCAATCAGGCGTACGTCCACCCGTTTGGTACGGGTCGCCCCGACCCGGCGGATCTCGCCCTCCTGGAGCACCCGCAGCAACCGTGCCTGGGCGGCGAGTGGTAGCTCACCGACTTCGTCGAGAAACAGGGTTCCGCCATCCGCCGCCTCGACGACGCCGACGCGCGACTCCACGGCCCCGGTGAACGAGCCACGCTCATGCCCGAACAGTTCACTTTCGATCAGATCGTGGGGGATGGCGGCGCAGTTCACGGCGATCATCGGCGCCGCGGCCCGTCGACTGCGTTCGTGCAGTGCGCGCGCGACCAACTCCTTGCCGGTGCCGGATTCGCCCACCACCAATACCGTGGTGTCGGTCGGCGCGACCTTGTCGATGCGCGTCCATACCTCACGCATCGCGGCGCAGCTACCGACCATTCCGGAAACCGGGTAGGCGCGCGCCACGTCATCCTTGAGCGCGCGATTCTGGCGCTTGAGGCGTCCTTCGCCGAGGATCCGCGCGATGGTCAACAGCAATTCATCGTGATCGAAGGGTTTGGCGATATAGTCGACCGCGCCCAGTTTCATCGCGTCCACCGCCGAGCGCACGCTCGCGAAACTGGTCATGATCAGCACCGGAATACTTGGCGCGGCGCCGATCATGTCGGTGCCGGGCGCACCCGGCAGGCGCAGATCGGCGATGATCAGATCGATATCATCATCGACCATCGGGCGCGCCACCTCCACCGATTCGGCGTCTTGCGTTTCGTAGCCATTGCGCTCCAGCAAACGGTGCAGGGCCGCGCGGATCACCGCCTCGTCCTCGACCAACAGGATCCGACTCATCGCACGAGCACCTGTTCGAAGGTGGATTCCGGCGCCGAGTCGCGCGCCAGCGGCAGGCGAACGGTCACCGTTGTACCGCGGCCAGGGCTGCTGCTGATCCGCAGATCACCCGCGTGTTCCTTGATGATTCGGTACACCAGAGCGAGTCCCAGCCCGGTTCCCCGCCCCGCCGGCTTGGTGGTGACGAAGGGTTCGCAGACCTTGTCGAGCAGATGCTCCGGAATGCCTTCCCCGTTATCGTTCACGGTAATTTCCGCCAGCGCTTGATCGGCACTCGGCGCCGCCTCGACCCGTACCCGGTCACCGGGCCGTGAGGCATCGCAGGCGTTGGTCAGCAGATTCACGAACACCTGGATCAGGCGTGAGTGGTCGCCGTGCACCAGGAGCGTTGCGGGACAGCGGTTCTCGAAATCGAGCTGTTTCGCCGCGTGCGCAAGCCGCACCAGGCGCGTCGCCTCGTCGACGCACTGGCGCAGTCGGGTCGGACGGGCCGGCTCGCCGCCGAGGGTGCCTCCGTGGCTGAAACCGACCAGGGTTTGAACGATGTCGCCGATCCGCCGCGCCTGCTCGATAATCTGGCGACTGGTTCCACGCACCTCGGGATCCTCGGTCTCGGATTCGAGGTTTTGGGCCAGACACGCGATCCCGGTCACCGGGTTGCCGATCTCATGGGCGACGCCGGCCGCGAGCCGGCCGACCGACGCGAGCCGCTCGCTATGCGCCAATTCCGCCTCCAGCGTATGCAAATCGCTCAGGTCCTCGACCAGGATTACGGTCCCCCTGCCGGCCCGCGGCGCCGCGGGGTCATCGATCGCCGCCTTGTGCAGATTAAACCAACTCGGCGTGCCGTCGGTCACCGTCTGCACTTTGTGGAGGTGCTGATCTTCCGCCTCGATGCAGCGTCCGATCAAGTCCGGCCAAGGCGCCGGCAAACGCTCGAGCGGGGTTCCCAGGGCGCTATGGCGAGACACCTTGGAGAGGACTTCCATCGCCAGATTCCAGCTTACCACGCGGTGGTCGGCGCCAATCGCGCAGACCCCGAGCGGCAGATCTTGAAGGATCTGGCGGTGGTAGCGACGCAGCCGATCGAGCTCGGCCGCGACGCCGTCGAGGCGCGTCTGCGAGCGTTCGACGCGCTCCTCGATCAGGCGAATGTTATCCGCCAGCGCGCTGCGTGTACCGACGTCGGTCTGCAGGCGCTCATCGACGATCATGCGTGCGAGCATCGGTCCCATGAGCCCCGACAGGTTGCGTTCGATGCGCTCGCGCAGGCGGCGCAATTCGCCGGGGTCGTCCTGGTCGTAGCGCATCGCGAGATCGTTCAACGCGCGTCCGACCTCGAGGCGCGCGGCGTCGCCACCCAAGATCCGCGCCAGGCGCTGTTCGAACTCGGCCGGCGAGTCGGCGTCCAGCACCACGCCACCGAGCGGCACGACCGCAATCCGCCGGCACGCATCCAGCGACTGACGCTCTTCGGGGCTGGGATGGGTGAGCATCGACACCGCAAAGAACGCGATACCGTTGACCGCCAGTGATGTCAGGGTGGTGAAGGTCCAGTGATCGATGCCCGGCGGAGTGTTCCAGATCAGGACGTCCAGTGATCCGCCAATGATGTCCGAACGGCGCAGCAAAGGCATCAGCAGGGTCAACGCCCACACCGTGCCGCCACCGATCAGGCCGCACAGGAACCCGGTGCGGGTCGCCCGCGGCCAGTAAAGGACGCCGACCACGCCGGGCAGGAACTGGGCGACGGCGACGAACGAGATCAAGCCGAGTTGCACGAGTCCGCGATTGGCCTCGAGCAGCAGGTAGAAGGCATAGCCGGCCAGGATGATCACCGCGATCAGCGTGCGCCGTGCCCACAATAGCCAGCGGTACAGATCGACCCGCGTGGCGGGATAACTCATCGGCAACAACAAATGGTTGAGACACATCGAGGCGAGCGCCAGGGTGGTGACGATCAGCATCGCGCTGGCCGCCGACAGCCCGCCGATGAAGGCCACCGCCGGCAGCAGCCGCGAGCCGCTGGCGAGGGTGATGCCGAGCACATAGAAATCCGGATCAGCGCTCGGGAGCGTCTTGCTGCCGGCCCACAGTATCACCGGAATGAACACGTTGAGCAGCAACAGCAGCAGCGGAAAAGCCCAGGACGCCGTGAACAGCGCGCGCTCCGAGTTATTCTCGGCGAAGGTCATGTGAAACTGGCGCGGGAGCAGGAAGGCGGCGCAGAAAGAAAGCAGAATCAGCGTGCCCCAGGGACCTTCGCGCACCGGCGCGTAGAGCGCCTCGAGGGCCTCCGGATGCGCGATCAACCAGCCGTTCAGGTCGGCTGGTCCGGCGAACACTCCGAACAGCGCGAACAGGCCCACCGCCCCGAGTGCAAAGAGTTTCACCAACGACTCGAACGCGATCGCCGCGACCAGCCCCTCGTGCTTTTCGCGCGGCGAAATATGGCGGGCTCCGAACAGGATCGCGAACCAGATTAATGTCAAGCAAAAACCCAGCGCCAAGGCGCGCGGGGTGGCTTCTTGGGTGAGAATGCGGATCGATTCGGTGACCGCGATGATCTGCAGCGCAATGTAGGGGAAGGCACCGCAGAGCATGAACAGCGTCACCAGTACGCCCGCGGCCTGACTACGGTAGCGAAACGCGAGCACGTCGGCGAGCGATGAAAGTTGGTAATCGCGGGCCAACCGCAGCAGTGGCGCCAACAGCACCGGCACGAGCACGAAAGCGAGGGTTACGCCGAGGTAGATGGCGAGGAAGTTGAAGCCGTGGTCGCGGGCGAAGCCGACGCTGCCGTAGAACGACCAGGAGGTCGCGTAGACGCCCAGGGACAAGGCGTAGACTCCGGGGTGGCGAGAAATGCGGGTCGGGATCCAGCCCTGTTCGGTCGTAGGCGATCAAGAACAGCAGCAGCAGATACAGTACGCCGGCAAAAAACAGGTGGCTGAGTTCAAAGCCCATGACGCTGCCGTATGCGTTGCACGAGCCAGGTCGCCGCGATCACGTCAAGCCATAACAGATAGGGCAGGTACCACGGATTCCCCGGCGCGCTCCAAAACTCTTTCAACGGCGAAACGAACAGCAGCAGCGCGAATACGAGTACCGCGAGCGTGGCATCCAGAAATTTCCCGCTAGCGCGATCCGTCTGCATGGCCGTTACCTTTCACGTGCAATCCGCCGCGCCGGCGAGCCACCGAGCGGACTGCCGTCAAACGCCCGCCGAGCCGAGGGCTCGATTCAACCCAGAATCCTCGGTTGACCGCTACATTCTGACAGTAACCGGCTGATATGAATGCCTTTAATGTCGATCGACGCCGTCACCCGACCGGGGAATCACACTATGGAGCGAATTGCACGTTTGCGGCGCCGCAGGGCGGCGTTACAACGCTTTGAATAGAACGACTATTGCGCATCGTTGTGCCTTGCCCTGCACCCCCGCAAACGCACCCTTCACCCCGTCCAACTGAGGATTCGAGGTTCATCACACCGCGCCAGGATTTTACTGCTCAGCGCAGCGGTTTGCCGCGCTTGGGGCGCGCGCTGCCCACCGCCTCGGGTCGCACGCGCCGCGCGAGCGCATCGAGCACGCCGTTGACGTAGCGGTGCCCCTGTTCGGCGCCGAAGGTGCGCGCCCAGGTAACGGCCTCGTCAATCACCGTGCGCCACGGCACTTCCGGGCAGGCGATCAGTTCATAGGCCCCGATCCGCAGGATCGAACGCTCTACCGGGTCGACTTCCGTTATCGTCCGGCCGAGCAGTGGCGTGAGATAAGCATCCAATTCCGCCACCCGCTCAGGAACCTCGTTGACGATACGACTGAAATAGGCGGCATCGAAGCGTCCCTTGCCACGATCCGCGCGAAACTGGGCGGCAATATCGGCGGGTGTCTGGGCCGTGATTTGCCACTGATAGATTGCCTGTACCGCCGCGCGTCGCGCCTGCGAGCGGGCGCCGCTCATCCGCCGCCGTCTTGCGGGCGTGCCGCCTCGCCGAGCGCTCGCAACAGACCGATCATCTCGAGCGTGGCAAGCGCCACCTGATGGCCCTTGTTGTCTTGATCCGCGCCGCTGCGGGCACGCGCCTGGTCGATGTCGTCGGTCGTGAGCACCCCGAAGAGTACCGGCAGATCCTGTTCGCGAGCGACCGCGGCGAGGCCGCGCGCGCACTCGCCCGCCACGTAGTCGAAGTGCGGGGTATCGCCGCGAATCACGGCGCCGAGCGCGATTACCGCCGCGTATCGACCGCTCGCGGCGAGGCGCTTCGCGACCAGCGGAAGCTCGAACGCGCCCGGCGCCCGCCACACGTCGACCAGCGCGTCACCGAGCCCGTGGTGAGCCAGGGTGGTCAGGGTGCCGCGCAACAGGCCGTCGACGATTTCCTGGTTGAAACGGGCCGCCACTACCGCGACCCGCGCGCCGGCGGCGTCGTAACGTCCCTCGTCGAGATCGAATCGTGCCATCGTCGTAAGATCCCCCGCGGTCAACTCAAGTATTCCAGCACCTCGAGGCCGAAGCCGGAGATGCCGAACATCCGTTTCGGGGCACTCAGCACGCGCATTTTCCGGACCCCGAGGTCACATAGGATCTGCGCTCCGAGGCCATAGGTACGGAGATTCTCAGCCGAGTCGGTTTGCGGTAGCTCGACGTTCGAATCCTCCATCTGATAGGTGCGGATGCGGTGAATGATCTCGCCCTCAGGCGCCTGATGACGCAGGATCAGGACCACCCCCGGCGCTTCCGCGGCGACGCGGCGCAACGCGTCATCGATCGGCCAGCCGGCATCGGAACGGGCGCTGGCGGTGAGGTCGGTCAGGGGATCGTGGACGTGCACCCGCACCAGGGTCGGGGTCTCGGGTGCAATCTCGCCGTTGATCAGGGCCAGGTGCACGCGCTGCTCGACCACGTCCTGGTAGGCGATCAGGTCGAACTCGCCGTGACGGGTCGGCATCCGGCAGCATCCGACCCGTTCGATGGTCCGTTCGTGCGACAGTCGGTACTGGATCAGTTCCGCGATGGAACCGATCTTGAGTTCGTGTTCGGCGGCAAAGCGCTCCAGATCGGGACGCCGCGCCATGGTTCCGTCCTCGTTGAGGATCTCGACCAGCACCGCGGCCGGTTCGAGGCCCGAGAGGCGCGCCAGATCGCAGCCCGCTTCGGTATGTCCGGCGCGCGTCAGCACACCGCCCGACTCGGCCTGCAGCGGAAACACGTGGCCAGGCTGGACGAAATCCGAGGGCCGCGCCCGGGCCGCGGTCGCGGCGCGAATGGTGGTCGCGCGATCGGCCGCCGAAATCCCGGTGCTGACGCCACTCGAGGCATCGATGGATACCGTGAACTTGGTGTGCTGCGCCTCGCGGTTGTCGTTGACCATCAGCCATAGCCCAAGCTGTTCGCAGCGCTCGCGGGTCATCGGGAAACAGATGAGCCCGCGTCCATAGCGTGCCATGAAGTTGATCTGCTCAGGCGTAATCAGTGCCGCCGGCGCCACCAGATCGCCTTCGTTTTCGCGATCCTCGTCGTCGACCAGCACCACCATACGCCCGGCGCGGAACTCCGCGATCAAGTCATCGATAGAATTGAAGGTCATGTCATTCCCTCAACAACGGTCGCTCACCATCAAATCTCGTTGCCGTCCGGACTTGGTGATAGCTGTCGTTTCGACTCAAAAAGAACAATTCGCTCGAAGCCGCGAAGGTGCCAAGTTCCGTGATTCGATCGGTGCCGGCACGACGGAAAGTCTACGGCGACGGCCTAGATTCATCGACATGCGAAAACGCTACCTTGATCCGCGCTTCCATTTATTCTGTCATTACTTCACGGCTTTGCGCGAGAAAACTATTAGCCATACTCGGGTGGGCGCCACCCGCAATCACTCGACTATTCCGCCGTATCGCGCGCGACCAGCAAGCGCTCCAGATAGCGCGCGATCAAATCCACTTCCAGATTCACCGCGTCGCCCGGCGCCAATTCGCCGAGCGTCGTCACTTCCAGGGTGTGCGGGATCAGATTCACGTCGAAGTATGCGCCCTCGACCGTGTTCACGGTAAGACTTACGCCGTCGATGGTTACCGAGCCCTTGGGCGCGATATAGCGTGCCAACTCGAGCGGAGCACGCAAGCGCAGGCGTAGCGAGCGCTCGTCGGTGCGCCTTGCGACGAGCGTGGCGAGGCCGTCCACGTGGCCGCTGACCAGGTGGCCGCCGAGCGCCGAAGCGGCACGCAGCGCCCCCTCCAGGTTGATCCGGTCGCCGACCGCGAGCGAGCCGAGCGTGGTGCAGGCCAGCGTCTCGCTGGATACGTCGGCGCGAAAACCGTCGTCCATCAGTTCGGAAACAGTGAGACAGCAGCCGTTGACCGCGATCGAATCGCCGATTCGGGGGGCATCCGGTAACGCCCGCGACCAGCGAATGCCTAAGCGCGCGTCGCCGGTCGCCCGATCGTTCGCGACCAGCGTGCCGCTACTCTGTACGATGCCGGAAAACATGATTCGTAACGGGTGAGTTTCAGGATCCGGGGTTCTGGGTTCAGGGGTTCAGGGTCGAAGATCGCTAGGAGCTTCGGTCTCCACATTTATAGCGTAGGCCGATGAGCGCGCTGCGCGTTCCCGGCGCCGCATCCGACTACCGATGCGGTGAATATCATCGGCGCATTATCCCAGAAATCGCCCGCCGTGGCGCTTATGATTCGCGCGCCGCGCACGCGCCCTTCACCGGTATCGCGGTGATACGCCAGTCGCGCCCGAGCGCCCGCGTTTCGCGCCACGCCACTTCCAGTCGGTCGGCCATCCGCGTGAGCGTCGGCAGATGGGCTAAGCCGCGCGCCCCGTCGCCGAGCAGCAGCGGCGCCATGTAGACGATCAACTCGTCGACCAGTTCCGCATCCAGCAACGCCCCGGCCAGGGTCGCGCCGGCCTCGACCAGCACCTCGTTGATCTCGCGCGCCGCGAGCGCGGCGAGCAGTGTGTCGAGGTCTACGGTCGACGCGTCGCCGGGCACCGCCAAGAGTTCCGCCCCGGCCGCGCGCAAGCGATCGGCACGGCGTCCCGCGACTTGACTGGTGACGATGAGCGTCGCGCCCGGTTGTTGGAGTATCCGCGCCGCCGGCGGAGTGCGCAGCGTGCTGTCCACGATGACGCGCAACGGCTGCGAAACTTCTATTCCATCCGGCAGGTCGCGCGCGGTCAGCGCCGGATCGTCCGCGAGCAGCGTGCCGATGCCGGTGAGTACTGCGGCGCTCCGCGCCCGCAGCCGATGCAAGTCGCGGCGTGCCTCCGGCCCGGTGATCCAGCGGCTCTCACCGCTCGCCATCGCGGTGCGCCCGTCGAGGCTCATCGCGAGCTTGAGCCGCACCCACGGCCGACCCTCGGTCATGCGTTTGACGAAGCCGATGTTGAGCGCGCGCGCCGCGGCCTGCTCGAGACCCGCCGCGACGCGAATGCCGGCCGCCTCGAGCTGCGCCAGCCCGGCGCCGGCGACCCGCGGATTGGGGTCGCGCATCGCCGCGACCACCCGGCCGACGCGCGCTGCGATCAGCGCGTCGGTGCAGGGACCGGTACGCCCGTGGTGGCGGCACGGCTCGAGGGTGACGTAGGCAGTGGCGCCGCCCGCCCGCTCCCCCGCGGCGCGCAGCGCGGCGATCTCCGCGTGCGGGCCACCCGCGCGAACATGCCAGCCCTCGCCGACGACCTCGCCGTCGCGCACCAGCACACAGCCGACCCTCGGATTCGGGTCGGTGGTGTATAGCCCGCGCCGCGCGAGCACCAGCGCACGCGCCATGAACGCGTGGTCGGCCGGATCGAACGCCGGTGCGGCGCGGCCCTCGGACACGACGCTCAATCGCCGGGTAACAACGGCAGTTGGCCGTGCTCGTCGCGCGGCGACGGATCGCTCTCGAGCCGCTCGATTTCCTCGCGGAAGGCATTGACGTCCTGGAAGCTGCGATACACCGAGGCGAAGCGCACATAGGCCACTTCGTCGAGATCGCGCAGCGCCGCCATCACCTGTTCGCCGATCGTGCGAGTGCGGATCTCGCGCTCGCCGCCACTGCTCAAAGTGCGTTTGATGCGTCCGATCGCGGCCTCGATTAGTTCGCTGGCCACCGGGCGCTTTTCCAGCGCCCGCAGCATTCCGGCGCGCAGCTTGTCCTCGGCGAAGGGCACCCGACTGCCGTCGCGCTTGATCACCCGCGGCAGGCTCAGCTCGGGTTTCTCGTAGGTACTGAAGCGCTCGTGGCAATGCGGGCATTCGCGCCGGCGGCGCACCTGTCCACCGTCGCCGGTGAGGCGCGAATCGATCACGCGGGTGTCAGGAGTGTCGCAGAAGGGGCAGTGCATGGCTCGACCTGAATGCGGATATTGGCACGAAGCGCCCGCTAGCGCTATTCATTCGTATCACCAGGCGGATCTTGGTGGGCAAGTCGCAACGGGGCGCGACCGGCCCGCGCGCGCAGATGGTTGGCGACGCCGAGGATCGCCGGGTAGGCGAGGATCCGGCGTTCGACATCCCGCTTGCCGGGAAAGTCGAGTAGGGCGAGCGCGGCGAGTATGGTAAGAATACCCTGACCGGGGAGGACCAGCATCGCGATTCCGGCGACCAGCAACAACGCGCCGGCGGCGTTTTTCGCGAGGTGCCCGATCCGTGCACCCGGGTGGCCGGCGCGGGTCGCGGCGGGGCGCAGATAAAAGTCCTCGGGCAATCGGACGATCAGCCATGGAATCGCCAACGCTGAAAGCAGCAACATCACGACGGACGCCAACGCCAGCCACCACCACAGGGCTTCATACTCGTGCCAAATCCGTGCCAGCAGTTCCACCGAGGTGCCGTCCATACCCAATTATCTCGGGCGCGCCGACCGCGCGCGCAACGATGAGCCTCTTGCAAAACTCGTGAGCGGCGATTGGCTGCCCCGTTTCAGCCCCTTTCCGAGCGGGAATTCGTTCCATGGAACAACCTTGCAGCTCGTCCCCGCTCGAAAATGGACTTGCACCGGGGTTGCCACTCATCCACTCAAAGTATTGCAAGAGGCTCCGATGTTAACCGACCATGAATAAGACGCGGACCACGACCACGCCGGTCGCGCCCCGAGGCTCGCGGGCTCGCGCGGGTTTCAGGCAGGCAGACGCTTCGGGCGGGCGCTTGCGGGTACTCAGTTACAACATCCAGGCCGGAGTTGCCGGGGCCCGTTACCGCCATTACCTGACCCGGGGATGGCGCCATCTCGCGCCCTATCCGGGCCGCTGGCGTACCCTCGCCGCGATCGCCCGGCGGCTCGCGGATTTCGACCTGGTCGGACTCCAGGAGACCGACGCCGGCAGTTTTCGGACCGGGTTCAACAGCCCCACCGCCTTCCTGGCGCGCGGCGCCGGTTTTTCATTCTGGTTCGATCAAATCAATCGTCGCGTCGCCGGCCTCGCGCGGCACAGCAACGGGCTGTTGTCACGCGCCGAACCTTTCGAATTGCACGAGTACCCGCTGCCCGGGCCGCCGGGGCGTGGCGCCCTACTGGCCTTGTACGGCGTGCCGGCACGCCCGCTCGCGGTCCTGGTCCTGCACCTCGCGTTGGGACGACGCACGCTCGGGCGCCAGTTGCGCTACCTGGCTCCACATATCGGGCACTACCAGGATCTGATCATGATGGGCGATTTCAACTGTAATCCGCAAAGCCGCGAACTCGCCGACCTGTTGGCGGAGACCACCCTGCGTGCGCCGACGATCGCCGGCGGTACCTACCCGAGCTGGGCGCCCTGGCGGCGCCTCGACCACATCCTGGTGACGCCCTCGATCCGCGTTGAACGCTGCTACCTCCCCGACTGGCGCTTCTCCGATCATCTCCCGATCGCGATGGAACTGGTCGTGCCGTCGAAACTATCGCCATCGGCGGCTGGAGTTCATCCTTTCCACCACACCTCCCAAGATACAATCTCCTGCCGGTCGTCTTCGAAGGGGACACGATGAGGCCGTGTCCCCGCGCCGTCGTTGCCTCTGGCATGGTTTCCGATCGGGCCCACGCGGACATGATTCCTATCGTGTCCCCTTCGAGGCCGAGCGGCAGCAGCCGTCCGCAGGGATCACGTATACCGCTGTAGACGTAATTTACATCTAGACAACTATATGTAAACTATACTTATGATTAGCCGAGACTACTGGCTGGAGCGAGTCCATCAGGCCTGGCGGCGGCGTCCGCTGGTGTGGTTGTCCGGAGTGCGCCGCGTCGGCAAGACGACGCTGGCGCGGATGTTGCCGGACGCGATATACATGAACTGCGATCTGCCCTCGGTGAGCCGCATGCTGGCCGATCCGGAACTGTTTTGCAGCGCGCTCGACAAAGGCTCGGTGGTGGTGTTCGACGAGGTGCATCGGCTCGCGGACCCGAGCCGCCTGCTCAAGATCGCGGCCGACGAGTATCCGCACCTGCGCGTGCTCGCGACCGGTTCGTCGACTCTCGCAGCAACGCGCAAGTTTCGTGATTCGTTGACCGGGCGCAAGGTGGAGGTGCATTTGTGCCCGGTGTTGTGGGATGAGTGTGCCGAGCCGTTCGGCGTGCCCGACTTCGATCGCCGGCTGCTGCATGGCGGTTTGCCCGAGGCGTTGCTCGCGTCGAAAAAGGATCCGGGGTTCTACACCGAGTGGATCGATAGTTTCTATGCCCGAGACGTGCTTGAATTATTCGCGATCCGCAATCGCGACGGCTTTCTCGCCTTGTTGCGCGTACTGCTGCGAACAAGCGGCGGCCAAGTGGACTACACGCGCCTGGCGAGCGCGAGCGAACTCAGTCGTCCGACCGTGAAGGCGCATCTCGAGGCGCTACAGATCGCACATGCGGTGCACCTGCTGCGGCCGTTCCACGGCGGTGGCTGCGGCGAGATCGTGAGCCGCCCGAAGTGCTACGCCTTCGATACCGGGTTCGTGACCTTCGAAAAAGGCTGGGAACGGATCCGCGACGATGACCGTGGCCTGCTCTGGGAACACCTGGTGCTCGACACCTTGCGCGCGCGGGTCGGCGACCACGCGCTGTTTTACTGGCAGGACAAATCGCGTCGCGAGATTGACTTCGTGGTGCGCCGCGGTCGCGACCGTATCGACCTCGTCGAATGCAAGATCAATCCCGACCGGTTCGACCCCGACGCCGCAACCGCGTTCCGCGCGCGCTACCCGCGGGGTCGCAATTTTCTCGTCGCTCCGCAGGTGGCGGCGCGCTACCGCATGCGCCGCGGCGGGCTGGTCTTCGAGGTGTGTTCGACGGCCAACCTCGCCCGACAGGCGGAGCCGGCGGGTTCGTAGAAGGGTCGGTGCAGGTTACTGCCAGAATGTAGCGGTCAACTGAGGATTCCAGGTTGAATGCGAGCGACTCAAAGATACGGTGTGCACAACCACGCGAGAGCGTCGCGGATGCGGCCGGGCAGCGGACGGCCGTCGAGTTCGTCGAGGGTGATTTCCCGGCCATCGCGGCGCGCGGCGTCGAGGTGCTGCCATAGCCCGCCGACGAAATCGGTATCGAGGACCTCCAGCGCCAACTCGAAATTGAGGCGCAGGCTGCGGGTATCGAGATTGGCCGAGCCGATCTGGGCGTAGTCGTCGTCGATCAGCACCAGCTTGGTGTGAGCGAAAGGCGGCGGCTGGTAGCAGACATGGACATCGCGCTCGACCAGTTCCCAAAGCATGTTGCGGGTCGCCCAGTGGACGATGGGGAGATTGTTGCGCGCCGGCAGCACCACGCTGACATCTACGCCGCGCAATGCGGCACCCTGCAGGGCCACCACGATCTCCCTTGGCGGCAGGAAATACGGCGTCATGATGCCGATCCGCCGGCGCGCGCTGGAGAACGCGGCAACCAGGATCGTGGTGAGTTTGCGCACTTCTTCGTTGGGGCCGTCGACTATCGCGCGACACACGGCGGCGCCCGACTGCCGTGCTGGTGGTAAACGTTTGTGAGGCGGGGTCGGGAGTATGTCTCGGCGGCCGGTACAAAAGCCCCAGTCTTCGAGGAAGACACGTTCCAGATGCGCGGCCACTTCCCCGGTGACCTGGAAATGCAAATCGTGGGCGCGCGGCGCCGAGCCGCCCGCCGCGGTCAGGTTCCGGGCGTCGATGTTCATGCCGCCGAGAAACGCTTGGCCGCCGTCGATGATCAGCAGCTTGCGGTGGGTGCGCAGATTGGAATACACCTGCGGCGGCAGCAAGCGGGGCGGGAGGAAGCGGGTGTGTTCGATACCCTCGCGTTTGAGCAGGCGGGTGACCAGCCGCGGCAGCGCGTACCATTCACCGACCCCGTCTATGATCACCTTGACCTCGACGCCGCGACGCAATGCCTCGGCAAGTGCCGCCACGAAGCGCAAACCGGCGTCATCGACCTGAAAGATATAGGTGGAGAGATAAATCCGGCGTCGTGCTCGTGCGATCGCGTCGAGCATCGCCGGATACGCGGTGTCACCGTCGGGAAGCGGGGTGACGTGGTTGCCGCCGACCAGCCGACGACGGCTGATCCGATCGGAAACGCGGATCACGGACGCGGCGACCTCCGTGACCACGATGTTTGACGCGTGCTCCAGCGCGCCACCGGGATCGAGGTGGAAACGGTGGCCGCGGTGCAGTGCCCGGGCACGGCTGCGGATCCGGTTGATGCCCAGCAGGTAGTAAAGCAGGGGACCGGCAACCGGGAACATGAGGGACACCGCGATCCAGCCCAGCGAAGAACGCGGGTCGCGCTTATAGAGCAGGGCGTGGGAAGCGGCGGCCAACGCCAGCAGGGCGACGGCCAGCAACAGCAGCCAGTGCATTGGATGTCCACGGAACAACGGGTGGCCATTGTCCCCCGCGGCGGCGGATTTGCACAGTGGCTTGATTCGTACCGCGGGCGCGTAGGATCCTGCCGCATCCCGGCCCGGAACGCCCCCGGAGTGATGATCCTGGAATCCTCGGTTGACCGCTAGATTCTGACAGTAACCGGCTGATATGAATGCGTTCAGTGTCAATCGACGCCGTCACCCGCCCGATGAAGCACGCTACGGGGCGAATTGCACGTTTGCGGCGGCGCAGGGCGGCGTTACAACGCTTTGAATAGAATGACAATTGCGCAGCGTTGTGCCTTGCCCTGCAGCACCGCAAACGCACACTTCAACCCGTTCAACTGAGGATTCCAGGATGATGGACAAGCCCTTTTCACAGGCCTGCGAAAACAACAAGGCGCCGATTCTGGCGGTGCTGCGCGAGGTGTTCGCGGAGTGCCGCCGGGTGATCGAGATCGGCAGCGGCAGCGGCCAGCACGCGGTCCATTTCGCCGCCGGGCTGCCGCACCTGGAGTGGCAACCCAGCGATTGCGCGCCCAACCTGCCGGGCCTGCGGGCCTGGATCGACCCGGCCGATTGCGCCAATTTGCGCGCGCCGGTGGCGCTCGACGTGCACGATCGGCCGTGGCCGCTGACTTCCTTCGACGCGGTATTCAGCGCCAACACCGCGCACATCATGCACTGGGCCGCGGTCGAAAGGATGTTCGCCGGAATCGGCGAATATCTGGAAACGCCGGGCGTGATCGCACTCTACGGCCCGTTTTGCTACCACGGGCACCACACCGCGGCGAGCAACGCGCGATTCGACGCCTGGTTGCGGGCCCGGGATCCGGACATGGGGGTGAGGGATTTCGAGGCGCTGGACGCCCTCGCGCGCGGGACCGGCCTGGCGCTGGTCGCCGACCATGCGATGCCGGCTAACAATCGAATGTTGGTATGGGCGTCGCGGTGCTCGAGCTGAGCGGCATCCACAAGACCTACCGGGAAGGCGAGATTAGGCGCCCGGTCCTGAGCGGCCTCGACGCGCGTTTCGAGGCCGGGCGGGTGAGCGCGGTGCTGGGGCGCAGCGGTAGCGGCAAGTCGACCCTGCTCAACCTGGTGAGCGGTATCGACCTACCCGACGCCGGTCGCGTGCTGCTCGACGGGCGCGACCTCACTCGCCTCAGCGACCGCGAGCGCACCCTCCATCGCCGCGCGCACATCGGCTTCGTATTCCAGTTCTATAATCTGATACCCACCTTGTCGGTCGAGAAAAACGTCTTGTTGCCGCTCGACCTGCTCGGGGTGGCGCCGGCGGCGGCGCGCCGGCGGGTCGCCGAACTGCTCGCCGCGATCGATCTGGGTGAACGCGGGCGCAGCTTTCCGGACGCCCTGTCGGGCGGCGAGCAGCAGCGCGTCGCGGTGGCCCGCGCACTGGTCCACGCGCCGGGGTTGGTGTTGGCCGACGAGCCGACCGGCAATCTCGACGCCGCGACCGGCGCCGAGATATTGCAACTGCTGTGCGCGATGTCGCGCGCGGCCGGGGCGACGCTGCTGCTGGTCACCCACAGTGCCGAGGCCGCGGCGAGTGCCGACCGTTGTTTCCGCATCGAGGACGGCGCGTTGCGCGAAATCCCGCCCTCCTCTCCGTGAGTGTGCTGCGGCGCGCCGCGACGCGCTTTTTTCTACACCACCCCGGACAGCTCGCGCTGGCCCTGCTCGGGGTTGCCCTGGGGATCGCGGTGCTGGTCGCGGTCGATCTTTCGATCGCGAGCGCGCAGCGGGCCTTCGCACAGGCCAACGCGCGGGTGATGGGTCGTACTACCGACCAGATCATCGCCGGCCCCGGCGGCCTGCGTGAAAACTTCTACGTGCGGCTGCGCCGCGAACTGCCCGAGGTAGCCGCCGCACCGGTGATCGAAGGGCGCGTCGCGATCGCCACTCAAGGGCGACGGCGGCTGCGCCTGCTGGGCATCGATCCCTTCGCCGAAGGCCGGTTTCGCGGCTACGTCACGCGCGCCTCGCGCGGGCGCGTACTGGCGGATTTGCTGACCCGCCCGGGCGCGGTGTTGATGGGACGTGACAGCGCGCGGAGCCACGGATTCAGCGTCGGCCGATCGATCGCGTTGCGCGCCGCGGGAGGTGTCGAGCAGGCGATATTGGTCGGGACCCTGGAGCCTCGCGATGCGCTGGGACGCGCCGGCCTGGCGGATCTGCTGGTCGCCGACATCGCCACCGCGCAGGAACTGTTGAATCGTATCGGGTTGATCGACCGCATCGACCTGATCCTGCCCGCGGGCGCGTCGGGTGCGGCGTTGCGCACCCGGGTTGCCGCCCTGTTGCCGCCCGGCGTGCGCCTGCGTGCGGCACTCGCGCGTGAGCGCGGAGCGCGCGAAATGACCCGTGCTTTCGATCTCAATCTGCGCATGCTCGGTCTGCTGGCGTTGGTGGTCGGGGTTTTTCTGATCTACAACACCACGAGTTTCGCGGTGGTGCGGCGGCGCGATCTGATCGGGCGGCTGCGCGCGCTGGGGGTGACGCGCGAGCGGATGTTCGTCCAGGTGCTCGCCGAGGCGGCGCTGCTGGGCGCGATCGGGGGGGCGCTCGGGGCGCTGCTCGGCATGGCCTTGGCCCGTGAACTGGTCGCGCTGGTGAGCGATACCGTGAACAATCTCTACTTCACGGTCACGGTGAGTAGCGTGGCACCGGCGCCGGGCGTGTTGCTCAAGGGGCTGGTGGTCGGCGGCGGCGCGGCGCTGCTGGCCGCGCTGGCGCCGGCCTTCGAAGCGCTGCGCGTGACGCCACGCGCGGCCCTGTTGCGTTCCGGACTCGAGCGCGGGGTGCGCCGCGCGACACGCGTCGCCGTGGGTTTCGGGTTCGCGGCGCTGCTCACGGGCGGCGCCTTGCTGGCGCTGCCCCGCGGCGGGCTGGGGGCGGGTTTCGCGGCGCTGCTCGCGGTCGTCGGCGGCGCGGCACTGCTGGCGCCCGCGGCAACCCGGGCGTTGCTCGGGGTCTGCGAGTCGCTGGCGGGGGTCGTGGCGGGGCGTTTCGCGCGCCATGCGGTGCACGCGGCGGCGGCGTCGCTCAGCCGCACCGCGGTCGCGGTGGCGGTGCTGATGGTGGCGCTCGCGGCGACCATCGGGATCGGCGTGATGGTGGACAGCTTCCGCCACACGGTAGCCGATTGGTTGGGGACCACGTTGCGCGCCGATTTGTATGTGGGGACGCCGGGCGGCAACCGGGCGCCGGCGCTGGACGCGGATCTGGCGGCGCGCATCCGGCGCATCCCGGGGGTCGCGGCGCTCAGTCTCGGGCGACGCGCGCGGGTGCTGTCGCCGGGCGCCGGCGAGGTGGCGGTGTTGGCGTTGCGCATGGCGCCACGGAGCTACGCGGGATTCCATCTGCTCGAAGGCGATCCGAACACCGCGTGGCCGGCCTTCGATCGCGGTGCGGTGCTGGTCAGTGAGCCTTTCGCCTACCGCCACCGAAGCGTGGCGGGTGGGTGGCTCGAACTGCTCGGTGACACCGGTCCGGTGCGCTTCAAGATCGCCGGAGTCTATCGCGACTACGCCTCGGAACGCGGCCAGGTGCTGATGAGTCGCGCCACCTGGGAACGCCACTGGCGCGCGCGCGGCTATACGGCGTTCGGGGTGTATCTCGCGCCGCGCGCCGATGCCGCCGCGGTGACCCGCGACATCGAGGCGCTGCGAGCGCCGGACCGGGCGGTGCAGGTGCGCACCACTGGCGCGATTCGCCGTGCGTCGCTGGCGGTATTCGACCGCACCTTCGCGATTACCGGGGTGCTGCGCACGCTGGCGACCCTGATCGCCTTCGCCGGCGTGCTCGGTGCGTTGATGGCGTTGGAGCTCGAACGCGCGCGCGAACTCGCGGTATTGCGGGCGTTGGGGCTGACGCGGCGCGGCCTGTGGCTGTTGGTTCAGGCCGAAACCGGGATCCTGGGTTTGATCGCCGGAATCCTGTCGCTACCCCTCGGATTGGCAATCGCCTGGCTGTTGATCCACGTCATCAACCGGCGCTCTTTCGGCTGGACCATGACCACCCACGTCGACCCGTCCTTGTTGCTCCAGGCGGTGGTGCTGGCGTTGTCGGCGGCGTGGCTCGCGGGCCTCTATCCGAGCTATCGAATGGCGCGCACGCCGCCGACGCTGGCGTTGCGCGAAGAGTGAGCGGCGCTGCTCAATGCAGCGACGGACGCCACTCCAGGGTAGCGACGATGTCCGCCTCGCGGGTGGCAAGCTGATCCAGACGCGGGTAAATCCGGTCGGTCTCGAACTCGCGCAGCAACAGGTCGACGAACAGATGGCCGTGCTTGGCCTCGGCCTTCCAGAAACGGTCATAGAGCGACTTGAGGGCCGGGTCGGTGAGTGCATCGGCGATTAACCGGAAGCGCTCGGCGCCGCGGCACTCGATCAGCGAGGCGATCAGCATGCGGTCGATGAACCGCGCCTCGCGCCCGTTTCGCAGTTCGCCGAGGAGGGCGTTCACGTAGGGGTCGCGCTCGTCCTTGACCAGTGGCAGGCCACGCGCCTCAAGTAGCGCGTAGACGTCGGCGAAGTGTTCGAGCTCCTCCCTCGCCAGCGCGATCAGGGTGGGAATCATCGAACGCCGGTCGGGGTGTTTGACCACCAGACTCAGGGCCAGCGCCGAGGCCTTGCGCTCGCAGTTGGCGTGGTCCTGGAGAAAAGCGTCGAAGTGCTGGAGAATAAACTCCGCCCAGGCCGGGTCGGTGGCGCTATGGAGATCAATGGAGCGTCGCGTCATGGGGATATTGCCAGGTAGCGGCCGAACTTCGGACCGTAGCCGAAGACCCGACGTGCGGCAAGCGGCGGCGCGCCCCTTTCTCGGTATCGCTAAGGCAGCCGGGCGAACGGGGGTTCAGTCGACTCGGGCGGCGCGCGCGTGCCGGGTCATCACCCGTCCCTGCTTACGCAACGCGGCGTCCACCAGACGTGGAACCAGCGCATTGACGCGCACCAGGAGGCGTTCCGGCCAGCCGATGTAGGCCTCTGAAACGCCGGATTCGATGACCTCGATGATCCGCGCGGCGACCCGTTCGGGCGGGTCGACCCGCATTCCGGTGGCCTCGCCCATACGGTACAGCGCTGCTGAGTTCAACCCGGTGCGGGTGGCGCGTGGCGCGACGTGGTGGACCGTCACCGGGGTGCCGGCGAGTTCGCGGCGCAGGGCCTCGCTGAAACGCTGCAGGCCCGCCTTGCCGGCCCCGTAGGCGGTGAAGCACGGTAGGCCGATCGCGCCAAGCGCGGAGCCGACGTTGACGATTTGACCGCCCCCGGCCGCGAGCATGGGGGGCAGGGCGGCGCGCGCCAGCAGCATCGGCGCGAGCAGGTTGATCCGGACGAGCCGCTCGATCTCGGCCGGGTCGATCTGGGTGAGGCAGGCGAAACGTTGACCCCCGGCAACGTTGACCAGCAGGTCGATCCCACCGAGTTGATCGAGTGCCTGCGCGATGACCGCTCGCGTATCGCCGGGATCGGTGAGGTCGGCGGACAGGATCCGCGCCGTGGGTCCGAGCGCGCGCGCGAGCCCGGCGAGTGCACCGCGATCACGCGCGACCAGGAGCAGCTCGGCACCGCGCTCGGCGAGCGTCTCGGCGACCCGGCTGCCGATCCCACCGGTCGCGCCGGTGATTACGGTTCGCGCGCCTTGGAGCCTCATGCGGCACCCCGCCGGGCCGGGGTGGCGAGCGGCAAGGCAGCGAAAATATCGCCGTACAGACGGTAGAAGACCCGTGCCGCGTGCACCACATCGCGCAGGTCGCTTGCGTCGAGGCGGTTGACCAAGCCTTCGAAGAAGGCCACATGCTCGATGTCGAGCGAGCCGTGCGATGTAAGATAGGTGAATGCCTGATCGGTGAGTCCCAGGGTCGTCTGAAGATTTGCCGCCGCCTGCGCTGCGACATGTACGCTGGTGCCTTCCAGGACATGGACCATGCCCAGGAATGCGACCGGGTTGCCCCGCGCGATGAGGTCGTAGGCGTAGGCGACCATGAGTTCCGCGGCCACATCGGGCTCGCCGTTGCGTACCGCCAGAGGATCCGCGCCACACGCCGCGATGTCGGCGAGGATCCATTCCTGGTGCCCGGTTTCTTCGTCGATGTAGGCACCCATCGCGTCGCGCAGCCACTCCTTGTCGGCCGGCAGGCGCGCGCCGCACGCCATCAGCAGGGGCACCGTGTGCTTGACGTGATGGTAGGCCTGGGTGAGGAATGCGATGTAACCGGCGAGGCTCAGTTGGCCGGCCGCCCCGGCCCGAATGAAGGGCAGGGAGAGCAGCGCCGCGCGTGGTGCCTCGGTCTCGGCCTGCAGCCGTTCGAAGTGGGTGCTCATGCTTGATTCGTCTCCTGACAGTCCTGGTAGCGTAATTCGATGGCGCCCCGGTAGGCGGCGTAGATCGCGCCGCGTCGCGGCCTCCCGGTACCGGTCAGCAGTCCGTTGGCGGGGCTGAAGGGCGTGTCGACGGCGAGCCAGGCGCGGATCCGGGCGTAATCGGGAAGGCGCCGGTTGGCCGCGGCGACCGCGGCGGGGAGTGCTTCCGGGCCATGGCCCGCCGCGGGCAGCAGCACCGCCAAATTCCAGGGACGCGCTTCGCCGAACACCGCTGCCTGCACGATCGCCGGATGGCGGGTCAGTTCGCCTTCGATCCACTCCGGCGCCACGTTGCGGCCGAAGGCGGTGACGAAGAGGTTCTTGCGCCGTCCGTCGAGGTACAGATACCCGTCGTCGTCGAGATGACCGAGATCGCCGGTCGCCCACCACCCGCGTGCGGTGGCGGGACGGGCTTCGTGCAGGTACCCGTGACAAAGACTGCCGCGAACCTCTATTTCGCCGTCGTCGGCGATTCGAACGCCGGCGTGCGGCAGGGCCCGCCCGACGCTCCCCGGACGGTTGCCCGCGACCCCGTTGAGGGTGACCACCGAGGCGCACTCGGAGAGTCCGTAACCTTCGTGCAGCGGCACCCCGAGCGCCTCCGCCTGGTCGATCAGGGCCGCGGCGAGCGGCGCCCCGCCGACCGCCACGAAGCGTAGCCGGGATGGACGCGGCGCGCCCGCCGCGCGCGCGGCGACGAGGGCCTTGAGGCTTTGCGGCGCAGTGATCGCGGTGCTCGCTCGATGGCGCCGGAGCGCCGTGACCAAGCGCGCGCCGTCGATCTCGGTGGCGCCGTGCATGCCGACCTCGCGCAGGCCCGCGGCGACCACGGTTGCGCCGGCGAACAGCGGCGCATAGAGGCCCGCGACATTCTCCAGGAGCACCGCATAGGGCAGCAGCGCGAGGTGCCGATCGGCCGTTCCGAGCCTCGCCACGGAGACCAGTGAGCGGGCGACCGATTCGATCGTCGCCTGGCTGAGCATGACGCCCTTGGGCTCGCCGGTGGTGCCCGAGGTGTAGGTCAGCTTGGCGACTCCGTCCGGAATCGCCGCGTCGGCGTCGCGCGCCAGCCACATGATGCGCCGCCCGCCGATACGCAGCGACTCGCCCCCGGCAAACGCCGGAAAGCGCTCCGGCCGATCGCTCAGGATGACGTCGACGCCGGCGTGATCGAGGATCCGTGCGGTCTGGTCCCCGGTATGGAAGGCGGGCAGCGGCACGCACAGTATCCGCGCCGCGACGGCGGCCAAATCGAGCACCGCCCAGGCCGGAGAGTTGTCGGCATACAAGCCGATGCAGCGCGCGCCCCGGACGCGCAACAGCGTGGCGAATTGCTCGATCGCCGAGATCAATTCCGCGTAGCGTAGTGCCCCGCCCGGCCCCTCGATCGCGACGTGATCGGGCGTGCGCCGCGCATGGCGGTGCAGCGCCGAAAGCAGATCGCTCATCTGCCGCCGAGTTCCGCGGCGCGGCGCCATAGCGCGTGGAGCGGGCCGACCGCGGCCTCGGCGAGCAAGGCCCGCATCAGCGCTGCACGGCTTTGGGCGACGCTCGCGGCCATGACCGTGGCACCGCGCTCATAGTAACGGCCCCAGGCGTTTCGCTCGCTGCGGTCAAGCCGTGCGGGGTCCGCCGCGGCCACCTCGATCAGATCGATACCCAGCCGTGCGAAGGAATTCCGCAGCAGCGGCACGGCGGTGAATATCGCCAAACGGTAATCGCCGGAGTGAAGATAGGCGGTGAGCGCGGTGAGCAGCAGCCTGGCGCCGCCGGCGCAGGTGACCGCGAGATTGCCGACCTCCATCACCTCCTCGCGTGCGATTGATTGGTGAGCGGCGTAGCCGAGCGCGGCCTCGATGGGGGTGTCGAGGTAGCGCTCCAGGTACAGTCGGCGGCCCGCGGCGGGTGCGAAACCGAGTGCCGCCCGTAGCGCGCCGTCGGCGTCGCGCAGGGACAAGAGTCCGGGCAGGAAGGTGCGCAGGTCGGCGCCGTAGGCCCGCGCGAAACGCGAGTGTATGAACCGTTCGATCTCGCCGCGGGCCGCCGTATCGCGGTCGAAATATACCGCCGCGTCGGGTGCGCCGTCGCTTGCCCCCGCAATCGTTGCCCTGACTTCATTCTTTTCACTCTCCGGTGCATGTTGGCGCCGCGCAGTATATGGAGCGCGCCTTAAACCAACGTGAACCGGAAGCGACGCTCGAAAGGCCGCGACCTCCGGGCCAAAGGCCAATGGATCCGCGACCGGAGCCTTTCCCCCGGCTCGCCTCGCTTGACAGCTTGCGGCGCCCCGATAGACTCGGTGCGAGTTTTCCCTGCCGCATTAGAAGACGGTTCCGCATGCCAGATTTCCCAGTTCAGCGCCGCGCGAGCACCGGCGTCCCGGTCGGCGGTTTGACGATCGGCGGCGGCGCGCCGATCGTGGTGCAGTCGATGACCAACACCGACACCGCCGACGTCGCCGCAACCACGGCGCAGTGCGCGGCGCTCGCCGCGGCCGGCTCGGAACTGGTACGGGTGACGGTCAATACCCCCGAAGCCGCCGCCGCGGTGCCCGAGATCCGCAAGCGTCTCGACGATCAGGGCTGTACGGCGGGTCTGGTCGGTGACTTTCACTACAACGGGCATCGGCTGCTGCGCGACTACCCCGGATGTGCTGAAAGCCTCGCCAAGTACCGGATCAATCCCGGCAACGTCGGCTTCGGCCGCAAGCGTGACAGCCAGTTCGCGACCATGGTGGCGGTGGCGGTCGAGTATTCCAGGCCGGTGCGCATCGGCGTCAACTGGGGCAGCCTGGATGCCGCCCTGCTGGCCGATATGATGGACCGCAACGCGCGCGCGAGCGCGCCGCTCAGTGCCGCCGAGGTGACCCGCGAGGCGCTGGTGGTATCCGCGATCGGCAACGCCGAGCAGGCCGAGGAACTGGGCTTGGGGCGCGACCGGATCGTGCTGTCGGCCAAGGTCAGCGAGGTCCAGGATCTGGTCGCGGTATATCGCGCGCTCGGCACACGCTGCGATTATGCCTTGCACCTGGGACTCACCGAGGCGGGCATGGGCAGCAAGGGGATCGTCGCGTCGACCGCCGCGTTGGCGGTATTGCTCCAGGAGGACATCGGCGACACCATCCGCGTTTCGCTCACCCCCGAGCCGGGTGGTGACCGGACCCGCGAGGTGGTGGTGGCGCAGGAGATCCTGCAAACCATGGGGCTGCGCGCCTTCACCCCGCTGGTCACCGCCTGTCCGGGCTGCGGGCGGACCACCAGCACCGTGTTTCAGGAGTTGGCGGAATCCATTCAGAGCCATCTACGCGCCCGGATGCCGGAATGGCGGCGGCGTTATACGGGCGTCGAGGAAATGTCGGTCGCGGTAATGGGCTGCGTGGTCAACGGGCCGGGCGAATCCAAGCACGCCAATATCGGCATCAGCCTGCCCGGCACCGGCGAGCAGCCCGCCGCACCGGTGTTCATCGACGGCAAGAAGGCCCTGACACTGCGCGGCGCGCGCATCGCGGAAGAATTCCAGCGTCTGGTCGAAGACTACGTCGCCAGCCACTACAGCGAACGTGAAACGGTCCCGGCGGAATGACGGCACGCGCCGACGGGCGTATCGGCGGCGATGGGGATCGAAAAGAGGGGACACATTACTTTTTTCCGCAAGCGGAAAGAAAGTAATGTGTCCCCTCTTGCCGCTCATCGGAGGTGAATGATGGATCTGGGAATTTCAGGCAAGCGGGCAATCGTCTGTGCCTCGAGCCGCGGCTTGGGCAAGGCCTGCGCCTTGGCCCTGGCGCGCGAAGGCGTCGACGTGGTGATGAACGGCCTGACCACCGCAACCCTGGATGTTTCGGTCGCCGAGGCCCGTGCGCTCGGCGGCGGCGGCGTAACGGGCGTGGTCGCCGACGTGACCACCGAAGCGGGGCGCGCGGCGCTGCTCGCCGCTTGTCCGGAGCCCGATATCCTGGTCAACAACGCGGGTGGCCCGCCGCCCGGTGATTTTCATGACTGGGGCCGCGAGCAGTGGCTGGCGGCGCTCAACGCCAACATGCTGACGCCGATCGAAATGATCCGCGCGACCATCGATCCGATGTGCGCGCGCGGCTTCGGGCGGATCGTCAACATCACCTCGGTGGCGGTGAAGGCACCGATCGCGACGCTCGGCCTGTCGAACGGGGCGCGCGCCGGACTCACCGGCTTCGTGGCCGGTACCGCGCGCCAAGTGGCGAGCGCGGGCGTCACCATCAACAATATCCTGCCGGGCGCGTTCGACACCGACCGCTTGCGCGACAACCTGCGCTATACGGCAGAGCGTGACGGCCGGGAATACGAGGCCGTCTACGCGGCGCGGCAGGCGGCCGTTCCGGTACGACGCTTCGGCGATCCGGCGGAGTTCGGTGAGTTGTGCGCTTTCCTTTGCGGCGTGAACGCCGGCTATATTACCGCCCAGAATCTACTCATCGATGGCGGGGCCTTCTCCGGAACACTATGAACAAGCTATCCGTACGCGGCCGCTGGGCGCGGCTGGTGATCGTTGCCTTGGCGCTGCTCGGTTCGCTGCCGGCCTCCGCCCTGGGTCTGGGCGATGTGGTGATCGAATCACACCTCGGCGAGTCGCTCGCGGCCCGCATTCCGGTGGTCGGGGTCGATGCCGATCAACTCGATGGTTTACAGGTGCGGTTCGCCGGCGCCGAGGAGCGCGCCCGCCGGGGTCTGGCACGTCCCCGCGACTTCGACGCCTTGCGTATCGAGTTGGTGAAGACCGGATCGGACGCGCCCTACGTGCGCCTGTCGAGCAAAGGCATGCTGCGCGAACCGGTTCTGCGCCTCCTGATCGAGGCCGCCTGGGCTCACGGCCGCTTGTTGCGCGAATACACGCTGGTGCTGGATCGCCGTTAAGCGCGCACACACGGATCGCGACGAGTCCTGGTTCTTGTGCTTCGGCGGCGCCTATTTCTTCGGCAGTGCCTTGAACGCGGCGGTGAATCCGTTCAGTGAGACCGGCACGACGATTTCGCGCCGGGTCGGGTCGCGGAAGCTCACCTTGGCTTGTTTCCCGGCCTTGAGCATCGCCAGAGTCTTGGCGTCGAGGGCCAGCGCGCCGACACAACCGGCGGCATGGCAACGCTCGATCGCGAAGCGGATCGGTTTGCCGTCATCGATCTTTATCGCGACCCCGGGGGGTAGCGATATACCGAGCGGAAAGGTCACGATTGCCGCGGTCTTGCCGTTCGCGGCAAGGTGTCCCACGGCGATGTTCAACAGGCGCTGCTGGGTCTTTTTCAGCACCAAATTCTGAACCGCGTAGCATTGGTCGTGCTTGGCGCCTGTGGCGCGTTCGCAGACCATCCGCCAGTCCCTGAAGGTCTTGTTTTTGGTCACGACAGGTTTTCCGGTGGCGCTCGTGGCCGGGGCCTTTTTGCCGGCGGCGGCCGGGTTTTTCTTGCTGGTTTGGGCCGCGGCGTTCAGGGTGTAGCCGGTCAGGGCCAGCGTGGCGCAGGCGACCAGCAGCAATGAGCGAAGGGGGTGTGCGGTGGCTGACAATGTGCTCTCCGTATTTCCGGGACCGGGAAAGCAATGTAAACCAGATGCGCCCGGCAACGCCAGCGACGCATCGTGGTGCCGGCCGGACTACTCCGGGGGCGGCATCGCCAACCTGATCGGCTCGGTCATCGAGTCGCTTGGCCCACGCCGCGCGCCGCTTGCGACGCTCGCGCTATTGCCTCCCGAGAGGCTCGGCAAGCGGGTCGCGCTTATCGTCGTCGACGGCCTCGGTTACGAGGCGCTGCTTGCAGCACGGGGGGTGGATCCACTGCGCCGTCACCTGGCCGGCGCGATCACGTCGGTGTTCCCGGCGACCACCGCGAGCGCCGTCACCACCCTGTTGACCGGCGTCGCGCCGTGCCGGCACGGACTGAGCGGCTGGTTCACGTGGCTGATGGAGCCCGGATTGGTCGCCATGCCGTTGCCCTTCACCGAGCGCGGTGGGGGGGCACTGAATCGGGCCGGTGTGCGCGCCGATCGGCTGTATACTCAAACGCCGGTGACCGCTCGTCTGGGGGTCGCGTCGTGGCTGGTTTTGCCGCGTGCCTTGTGCCGTTCGGCGTATACCGACGCCCATCGCGGCCCGGCTACGGTGCTCGGTTACGAGCGCCTCGGCGGCTTGTTTGCGCGGCTACGGGGCGTGTTCGAAAGGGCGCGCGGTGGGGCCTACGTGTATGCCTATTTGCCGCGAATAGACGCCCTGGCCCACGCCCACGGGATTGCGAGCGCCGCGGTACGGCGCGCCCTGGGTTCGTTCGCGACGGGTTTCGAGCGGTTGCTCGAAGGCCTGCGCGGGCTCGATGTCACGGTCTTGGTGAGCGCCGACCACGGCTTCGTCGATACGACCGCGGCGACTCGTCTAAGGCTCGCCGATCATCCCGAGTTGGCGCGCTGTCTGGCGCGGCCCTTGTGTGGTGAGCCGCGCGCGGCCTATTGCTATCTGCGGCGCGGAGCCAGGGTGCGTTTTCTGGAATATCTCGGCGAGCGACTGCCGGGCGTGTGCGAAGCGGTTTCCGGCGAACGGTTGATCGACGAGGAATTGTTCGGTCCCGGCGTCGCCCATCCGGATTTGCGAAATCGGGTCGGCGACCAGGTATTGTTGATGCAGGGGCGCTATACGCTGACCGACAGGGTTGCCGGGGAGCAGGCCGGCAACCCGCTGGTCGGTATGCACGGGGGGATGAGTCGTGCTGAAATGCTCGTACCGCTGATCGTCGCCGCACCGTGACTCGGCACCGGGCGCCGCGCGGATCGACCACCGAATCAGGCCCCGGCAATAATTGATCTCGATCATGCAGGGTGGCGGCCCTTCTAGTTCATAATCCGCCGGGCGGAAAATCATCTGACCGGCGCAGGAACGCGGGGCCGCGCGATGGCCGTTCTTGGCGAGGGGGGAAGTTGTGCGTCCCCCGCCAAGCGACGCCGGTGAAAAACAGAGGGAAGCAAACAGCGATGAAGCTCGCCATAGTCAAGGAACGCGCTGCGGACGAGGCGCGGGTTGCCGCAACTCCGGAAACCGTGAAGCGGTTCGCAGGCCTCGGTCTTGAGGTGGTCGTGGAACGCGGCGCCGGCGCCGGGTCATTCATGGCCGACGACGCTTATGAAGCGGCCGGCGCGAAACTGGTGGACAGCGCTCAGGAGGCGCTCGATGGCGCCGCGGTGGTGCTGCGGGTGGTCGCGCCGAGCGACGATGAACTCGCCCGGATTGGCCGTGGCGCGCTGCTGATCGGGATGCTCTCGCCATACGACGACAAGGCGCGGGTTGCGCAGTACGCGAGCGCCGGAATCGATGCCTTCGCGATGGAATTGATGCCGCGGATCAGCCGTGCGCAATCGATGGACGTGTTGTCGTCGCAGTCCAATCTGGCGGGCTACAAGGCGGTAATAGACGCGGCGGCCCATTACGGCCAAGCGTTTCCGATGATGATGACCGCCGCCGGCACGGTGGCGCCGGCGCGGGTCTTCGTGCTCGGTGCCGGGGTCGCCGGTCTGCAGGCGATTGCCACCGCTCGGCGCCTCGGCGCAATCGTCAGCGCCACCGACGTGCGCCCGGTAGTGAAGGAACAGGTCGAAAGCCTCGGTGCGACATTCGTGATGGTCGAGAGCGAGGAGACCGCGGACGCCCAGACCGCCGGCGGTTACGCTCGTGAAATGAGCGACGACTACAAGCGCCGCCAGGCCGAACTGGTCGCCGAGCATCTGAAGAAACAGGACATCGTAATCACCACCGCGCTGATCCCGGGACGTCCGGCCCCGGTTTTAATTACCGAGGAGATGGTCGCCAGCATGAAGCCGGGTTCGGTGATCGTCGACATGGCGGTGGAGCGCGGCGGCAACTGCCCGCTGGCACGACCCAACGAGATCGTCGACCACAACGGGGTCAGCATCATGGGGATGCTCAACCTACCCGCCAAGCTGGCCGGAAATGCGTCGTCCTTGTACGCAAAAAACCTGCTCAACTTCGTCACCCCCTTCGTCGACAAAGACAGCGGCAAGGTGGAAATGAACTGGGCAGACGAACTGGTCACCGGGACCGGGCTAACCCACGAAGGCAAGGTTGTCCATCCGGCCTTCACGGACACGCCGGCGCAGGAAGGAGATAAATGATGGAAGCGCTAAACCAGATTGATCCCTTTGTATTCAGACTGTCGATCTTCGTGCTGGCGATCTTCGTCGGCTACTACGTCGTGTGGAGCGTAACGCCCGCGCTGCATACCCCGCTGATGTCGGTGACCAACGCGATCTCCTCGGTGATCGTGGTGGGCGCGCTGCTCGCGGTGGCGGTGCATGGCGGCGCCGCCGCCGGTGGCGCCCATAGCCTGTCCAAGGGCTTCGGTTTCGTCGCCCTGACGCTCGCCTCGGTCAACATATTCGGCGGCTTTCTGGTCACCCAGCGCATGCTGGCGATGTACAAGAAGAAGCAGAAGTAAGGGGGAACGAGAAGGTGTCCGCAAGTATTGGAGCGCTAATTTACCTGGTTTCGGGGGTACTGTTCATCCTCGCCCTGCGCGGCTTGTCGTCGCCCGAATCCTCGCGTCGCGGGAACCTGCTGGGGATGCTCGGCATGGCGCTCGCGATCATCACCACCCTGGTCCTCGCGCAACCGGAGGGCATGTCGTGGCTCTTGATCGTGATCGGGGTGGCGGTCGGAGGGACGGTCGGGGCGATCGTCGCGCGGCGCATCGCGATGACCGCGATGCCGCAACTCGTCGCCGCTTTCCACAGCCTGGTCGGGTTGGCCGCGGTGCTGGTGGCGGGTGCCGCCCTCTATACGCCGGAGGCCTACGGCATCGGTAGCGAAGGACATATTTTCACTCGCAGTCTGATCGAGATGTCGCTCGGGGTCGCGATCGGTGCGATCACCTTCACCGGCTCGCTGGTCGCTTTCGCCAAGCTCCAGGGTTTGGTCTCCGGCGCACCGGTGGTTTTCAAGGGCCAGCATCCGCTCAATGCCTTGTTCGGCTTGACGCTGATCGGCTTGATCATCGCGTTCTGTACCGGCCAATCGCACGCCGTATTCTGGGTCATCGTGGCGCTGTCGATGGTGGTCGGCGTGACCCTGATCATCCCGATCGGCGGCGCCGACATGCCGGTGGTGATCTCGATGCTCAACTCCTATTCGGGGTGGGCCGCGGCCGGTATCGGCTTCACCCTGGAGAACACCGCGTTGATCATTACCGGGGCGCTGGTCGGCTCCTCGGGCGCGATCCTGTCCTACATCATGTGCAAGGGCATGAATCGCTCTTTCTTCAACGTCATCCTCGGCGGTTTCGGCGCCGATGCGGATAGCGCCGCCAAGACCGGCGCCGAGACCCGGCCGGTCAATCGAGGCAGCGCCGATGACGCGGCCTTCATCATGAAGAATTCGGGTTCGGTCATTATCGTGCCGGGTTACGGCATGGCGGTCGCCCAGGCGCAGCATGCGGTGCGCGAGATGGCGGATATTCTCAAGAAAGAGGGCGTCAAGGTGAGCTACGCCATCCACCCGGTTGCGGGACGCATGCCGGGTCACATGAACGTATTGCTGGCCGAAGCGAATGTACCCTATGACGAGATATTCGAACTCGACGACATCAACAACGAATTCGCGATGACCGACGTGGCCTTCGTGATCGGCGCCAATGACGTGACCAACCCGGCGGCCAAGACCGATCCGAGCAGCCCGATCGCGGGGATGCCGGTGTTGGATGTCGGCAAGGCCAAGACCGTGCTGTTCGTCAAGCGCAGCCTGTCGCCCGGATACGCGGGCATCGGCAATGATCTGTTTTTTGCCGACAACACCATGATGTTGTTCGGCGACGGCAAGAAGATGACCGAGGCGATCGTCAAGGCGATGTGAGAACCGATGGACACGGTGCTGGAAACTGGGGGTTGAGGGGCGGAGCAATTGTTTTCGCGGCGCGCGGACCGCATGGGGGGAGGCGCAGATGTGCCATGGATTCCAAGCCCTGGGTCCGCAGGGATGAACGCGAGGTTCGGGCAACCGTTCTTTGTGACGGCGACGGATCGCCGGCGCGCAAGGGCCGTCAGCCCCCAGTTTCCAGCACCGTGGTTCGGCCAGCACCGTGGTTCGGCCAGCACCGTGGTTTCGGTGAAAATCGCCGGATCGCGCGTGATGCATCTGCGACCAAAGCGCCGGCGAGTCGTGCGCCGGCGCAATCGTCGCCGGGAGCCGGTCAGATGATGTAACCGCGTTCGTCGTGGAGGGCGAGATCGAGTCCTTCGCTCTCCTGTTCCTCGTCGACCCGCAGTCCGCCGCCCAGCAGCCCGGCGATTTTCAGCAGAATGAAACTCCCGACGCCGGTATAGATGACGGTCGCGAGGATGCCCACCGCCTGCGCGCCGAGTTGCGCGCCGATCGAGGCATTGCCGTCACCGAGGCCGGTGCCGCCCAACGCGGTGGCCGAGAATATCCCGGTGAGCAACGCGCCGATGATGCCGCCGACGCCGTGCACGCCGAAACAGTCGAGCGAATCATCATAGCCCAGCGCGCGCTTGAGACGCGTGGCGCCGAGGAAGCAGCCGACCCCGGCCACGAGGCCGACGACCACCGCACCCATCGGGCCGACCGAGCCGGAGGCCGGGGTGATCGCCACCAGTCCCGCGACCGCGCCCGAGGCGATGCCGAGTACGCTCGGCTTGCGGTGCAGCAGCCACTCGCTGAACATCCACGCGAGCGCGGCGGCGGCGGTGGCGATCTGGGTGACCGCCATCGCCATTCCCGCGGTGCCGTCGGCGGCCAGTTCGCTGCCGGCGTTGAAGCCGAACCAACCGACCCACAGCATACCGGCGCCGGCCACCGTCAGGGTGAGGTTGTGCGGCGCCATCTGGGTCTGTGGATAACCCTTGCGCGGCCCCAGCACCAGGGCGGTCACCAGCCCGGCGACGCCGGCGTTGATGTGGACCACGGTTCCGCCGGCGAAATCGAGCACGCCCCAATGGGCGAGCCAGCCGCCACCCCACACCCAGTGGGCGATCGGCGCGTAGATCAGCGTCACCCACAGGGCCATGAACCACAGCATCGCCGCGAACTTCATGCGTTCGGCGAAGGCGCCGACGATCAGCGCCGGGGTGATGATCGCGAAGGTCATCTGAAAGGTCATGAATACGGTTTCGGGGATCGTGCCGCTCAAACTATCGACCCCGACGCCATTGAGAAAGCTCTTGCCCAAGCCACCGAAAAAGCCGTTGGCCGAGCCACCGTCGCCAAAGGCGATGCTGTAGCCCCAGAAGGACCAGATCAACGTAACCAACGCGGTGATCGCGAAGCACTGCATCATCACCGAGAGAACGTTCTTGCTGCGCACCATGCCCGCGTAGAACAGTGACAAGCCGGGTATGGTCATCAGCAACACCAGCGCGGTGGCGGTGAGCATCCACGCCGTATCGCCGGCGCTGAGGGCTTCCTCGGCGGCGGCGATGGACGGGTACAGCAGGGCCAGTGCGGCGATCGGCGCGTATCGTAGCCGCTTGAATCGGTGCATGTGCTTCTCCTTGATCGAATGCGGATTGAGGGGGTGGGCGAAACCGGGGTTACAGGGCGTTCGCATCGGTCTCTCCGGTGCGAATGCGGATCACCCGTTCGAGATCGGAAATAAAAATCTTGCCGTCCCCGATCTTGCCGGTGCCGGCGGCGCCGGTGATCGCTTCGAGCGTTTCCTCGAGGCGATCACCGCTGATGGCGACGTCGACCTTGACCTTGGGTAGAAAGTCGACCACGTACTCGGCCCCGCGATAGAGCTCGGTGTGGCCCTTCTGGCGACCGAAACCCTTGACCTCGGTCACGGTCATGCCCTGGACGCCGATGTCGGCCAGTGCGGCACGGACGTCGTCGAGCTTGAACGGCTTGATGATGGCGGTTACGAGCTTCATTGGATGCGATTCCCTGGTTGCCGATAATTCGCTGCGCGGCGGGCGTCCGGGGACGCCGGCCGGTCATTCGGTCGTGAGTCATGCACGGGGCGTGCCAGCTTCCCGGGTGTCGGAATTCGGCGTACCGGGTACGCCGCGGGAGAGAGCCGCGCACCTCCGGTGTGCATCAGGGACACCCCGATGCACCGATTGAGTGCACGAAGCTCGCGAGAACGGGCTAAGATGCGCGGCGCATTTTTTCAGGAGCGCGCGAAGCGCCGCGGTGTTCGACGCGCAAAGAGGAGGAAATTCGATGGAAAACCTGATTGCCGGCGCGCAGTCCGTGGTCGCCGGTTACGGCATCGACGTGGTCGCCGCGCTGCTCATCTATGTGGTCGGCCACTGGGCCTCGGGCCTGTTATCTCGAATTCTCGAACGGCTGATGCGTCGCGCGCGCGTCGATGAGACGCTGGTGCGCTTCACCGGCAACGTGGTGTATGCGGCGGCGCTCGCCTTCGTGGCGCTCGCGGCACTCGGCAAACTCGGCGTGCAGACCACCTCGTTCATCGCGGTGCTCGGCGCCGCCGGCCTGGCGGTGGGCTTGTCGCTGCAAAGTTCACTCTCGAATCTCGCCGGCGGGGTGATGATGATCCTGTTTCGACCGTTCAAGGTCGACGACTACATCGAGGCGGCCGGGACCGCCGGTACGGTCGAGACGATCATGATCTTCAGCACCCAGCTCAAGACCCCGGACAACGTGCGGATCATCGTGCCGAACGGCAGCATCATTTCCGGCAACATCGTCAACTACTCGGCCGAAACGACCCGCCGCATCGACCTGGTGTTCGGTTGCGGTTACGGTGACGATCTGGCCAAGGTCAAGGCGTTGCTAGAGGAAATACTGGCTGCCGACGATAGGATCCTGAAGGATCCGGCCGCGACCGTCGGGGTGCTGGAACTGGCCGAGAACAGCGTGAATTTCGCGGTTCGTCCGTGGGTCGAGGCGAGCGATTACTGGGCGACCCGATTCGACCTCAATGAAGTCGTCAAACGACGCTTCGACGAGGCCGGATTCAGCATTCCCTACCCGCAACGCGACGTGCATCTTTACGGCCAAGCCGCGTAGAGGGCGCGATCGCGACGCTCGGGCCGTTCAGTTGCCTTGTGGCCGTGGTGGTGTCGTTCACGGTCTTCGTCGCCTGGCGGCGCCGCGCGCGCGGTCCGGCGCCGGATGAGATGCGGGAGGAATTTCTGGTCCAACCGCCCACCAGCCTTGCCGAATGGGCTGCCGACGCCGGCGGCGGTGGCACCGAAGCGGCGCGCGACGATGACCCGGGCGCCGGCTAGCGGTTCAGCCGTGCACGTAGTGTTGTAGTTCTTCGATCATAAACTGCTGCTCGGCGATGATTGCCTTGACCAGATCGCCGATCGAGACCAAGCCGAGTAATGCGCCCTGGTCCATGATCGGCAGGTGACGGACGTGTTTGTCGGTCATCAGGGCCATGCACTCCTGCACGGTTTCCTGCGGTTCGACGTAAATCACGTTGGACGTCATGATGTCCGCTACCGACGTGGACTTCGATGCCTTGCCCGCGAGGATCACCTTGCGCGCGTAATCACGCTCGGAAACCATGCCGACCAGTTTTCCGCCGTCGAGGACGACCAGCGCACCGACGCATTTCTTGGCCATCTTCTCGATCGCGACGTACACCGTGTCGGTGGGCGCAACCGACCAGATCTCTTGCCCCTCGCCGATTAATTTGCTTACCGCCGTCATGATTCCCAGCCTCCTGGATGTTGCACCCGAGTGCTCCCGCCCCCGCGTCGTGAACAGCCGCGCTAACTTTACGCAAATCTCGGCCCGCAAGCCACCGCAAGCGAAGTCTCCGCGCGGAATTCCCGGCGGCCGCGGTCCAGGGAAACGCGTTCGCGCGCGCCGGAGTGCGACCACCCTCGTTGCCTCGTGGGAGGGCGAGACGCCCGCCCGAGGGTGCGCCGGGCGCCGACCCTTACCACGGGACCGGTTATGGTCTGGCGCGTGGGGGTTCCGGCGGGCGGTTGCAGGCCGCCGTTCGCGGGCCAACCATCGTGAAAAGCCCGTCCTGGCTACGCGCTTCGTCAACCGCCCGCGCGACCCGCGCAACGCCCTCGCGGATCAGCGGTTCGGAGAGCGACGAGTAGCCGAACAGGATCATCTGCTTGTGGTTGCATGCCTCGGCGCAGGTGTGTCCCGCTACCCCCTCCATGGCATAGACGCCCACCCCGAGTTGCTCGGCGAGGCACTGTATCTCGCTGGCTGGTGGAAACCCCGCGGGTAGTCGCCACGCCACGTGCATTCCACCTCCGGTACCCTGCAGTTCGACCTCTCCGAAATGATGGTGCAACGCTTCGATGAGGCAGTCGCGGCGAGCCAGGTAAAGGTGGCGGATGCGGCGCAGGTGCTGCTCGAAAGCGCCGCTGGCAATAAAGTCGGCCAGCACCGCCTGATCGAGCCACGCGTGGCCGTTGTCGAGCAGCGTCTTGACGGTTCGGGCAGCCTCGACCAGCGCCGCGGGCACCACCAGGTAGCCGAGGCGCAGCCCGGCGCCGATCGATTTTGAGAAGGTGCCCATGTAGACTACATGCCCGTAGCGGTCGAGTCCGGCGAGTGCGGTGAGTGGCGATCCATGGTGGCGAAAATCGCTGTCGTAATCGTCCTCGACGATGCACGCACCGCTTCGGGCGGCCCACTCGATCAGACGCAGGCGGCGGTCGAGCGCCAGCGTTACCCCGGTCGGATACTGGTGAGAAGGGGTTACGTAGGCGACATCCGCGGGGCCCGCGGGTAACCGCTCGATATCGATGCCGAAGTGGTCAACGGGGACCGAAACCAACTCGGCGCCGTAGCTTTCGAACAGATAGGCGGCGCCCTGATAGCAGGGGCACTCGATCACCACGCGGGCACCGGGAGCGAGGAACAGCCGCGCGACCAGGTTCAGCGCCTGCTGGCTGCCGTTGACCACCACCACCTGTTCGGCATCGGCCCGGACCCCGCGGGTCGCGCGCAGATGGTGGGCGATTGCGGCGCGCAGCCCGAAGATCCCCATCGGGTCGCGGTACTCGGCGAGATTCGAGCCCGCGCGTGCCAGGTTGCGCAGCAACAGGCGGCGCCAGGGGCGCACCGGGAAGGAGTCGGGATCGGGGCGCCCCACCCAGAAGTCGGCGAGCAGTCGATCGCGCGCCGGGTTCACCACCATCTGGGCTCGCCCGCGGAACGCCACTCGCCACCGCGGATCGGGGTCGACCGGCGACGCGGCGCACGGATCGACACGCCCGGCAGCGAGACGCAGGGAGTCCTCCGGTAGGTGAGGATTGACGAAGGTTCCCACCGTAGCGCGTGTATAAAGATAATCCTCGGCGATCAGGCGCTCGTAAGCGAACACCACGGTATTGCGCGACACGCCGAGTTGTTCGCTCAACGCGCGCGTGGCCGGCATCGGCATGCCGGGGCGCAGAGCCCCGCTGAGGATCTGATGGCGGATCTCCTCGAAGAGCTGATCCTGCAAGGATCGCCTCGACTCCGGGCTCAGTGTGACCGGGATCTGCATTTTCCCCCGTTGCGCACGCTGCATGGTTCCCCAAGCGTGGCATCAAAGATAGTCCCGGTCCAGCGAACATGAAAGCACCAAGCGCGGCGCGGTGCATGGTACCAGGCGCTCGCCGTGCCGGCGCGGACGCCGCCGACCAACCGCGCGCGGCCCCGGCATGGACCCATGGTGTAGCCAACGGTTGGTCCACTTGGCCTCAACCCCTACCTTCAATATGGATCTTCCCAAACCTGGCGCAGTTGACACACTAGGCTCGCGGTGAAGTCTGCGAGTACGAGTCCGGCGGTGCCCGGCCCGGGCGCCGTCGACCGAAGGGGAGAGATGACCATGAATCAGCGATCAATCGGTTTGCGCGGTGCGCTCGGCATCGCGATATTCGCGGGCGTAGTGCTGTGCTCGGGCGCGGCACTCGCCGATATTCCCAAAGCGACCTACAAGGCGCTCGGGGTGAGCAAGTCCGCCGCACCCGCGCAGCTCTTCAACGCGCTCGAAAAGCGCTACCATGACTCCGCGCAAGGGGCGGGGAAGGGTGAGTTCGCCGACCTGTGGGAACCGATACCCATGGACCGGTACTTCAATCCGCATACTTTCTACAAGCCACCGACGACGGTTAAGGAAGTCAACACACGCCAGGAATGCGTGAAATGCCATGCCGAGCAAACCGGGGGTTGGGTGCGGATGTGGCGCAAGAGCCCGCACGCCAATCTGAGCGCGATACGCAATCTGACACCGGGTGATCCGCGCTATTACAAGAAGGCCAAGCTCAAGCAAATCGAGAAAAATCTGCGCTCGATGGGCAAACTCGGCAAGGACGAGCAACTCGCCGAGGTCGGCTGCATCGATTGTCACGTCGGCATCAACACCAAGAAGAAGGCCGATCACACCAAGGATCTGCGCCTCCCCGACGCGGCGGTGTGCGGCACCTGCCACTTGAAGGAGTTCGCCGAGCGCGAGTCCGAGCGTGACACCATCAAATGGCCCGACGGTCAGTGGCCCACGGGGCGTCCCTCGCACGCGCTCGACTATCGCGCCAATGTCGAGACCGGGGTCTGGGCGGGTATGGCGCAGCGCGAGATCGCCGCCGGGTGCACCGGCTGCCACGATGTGCAGAACAAGTGCGACGCGTGTCATACACGCCACAAGTTCTCGGTTGCCGAAGCGCGCAAGCCCGAGGCCTGCGCGCTGTGTCACAACGGCATCGACCACGACAACGTCGGCCAGTACATGCTCTCCAAGCACGGCACCCTCTACAAGACCCTCGGCGACGGGTGGAACTGGGAGACGCAGTTGAAGGATGCGTTCGTCAAGGGTGGCCAGACCGCCCCGACCTGCGCCTCGTGCCACATGGAATACAAGGGCAAATACGGTCACAACGTGGTGCGCAAGGTGCGCTGGGCGAACTACCCGGTCGTCCCCGGTGTCGTGAAGAACATCTCCAGCCGCTGGGCCGAAAAACGCAAAGAAGCGTGGATCAAAACCTGCACTCAGTGCCATTCGGAGCGTTTTGCACGGTCCTACTTCAGGGTGATCGACAAGGCGACGATAGCCGGGGTGGTCAAGTATGAAGAGGCCTCCGGCGTGGTCGCGAAGCTCTACGAGGATGGCCTGCTGGTCGGACAGAAGACCAACCGTCCGGCGCCGCCGAAGCCCAAGAAGGACGACTCCGCCGCGCAGTTTTACCAGCTCTTCTGGACCAAGGGCAACAACCCGTCACCGACTGAGTTGAGCCTGCTGAAAATGGGTGAGAACGACACCTCGCGACTCCACGTGGCGGTCGCCCACGCCAACTATGGTGGTTGGACCTATACCGCCGGCTGGGAGCAGGTCCAGGGTGACTACACCCAGATCATGGCCGACAACACGACGCTGCGCGAAAAGGCAGCGCTGCTCAAGCGGGTTGCGGCGTTGGAGAGCAAGCGTACGTCCATGCTTGATCTCGGGGGCGCCGGGCAAAAGATCTCGCTCGGCGGTCTGGGCGGCGGGATGCTGCTCGTCGGCACCGTCGGCCTGATCGGCTGGCGGCGCCGCGACCTCAGCCAAGCCGCATCCAACGGCGACGGCGCGTGAATCGGTAGCGTTTGTCGTTGTCCTCTGCAACAACAACCTACCCTGTTATGAGCAGGTTGCCCCCGGTCGCCAGCGTGGTGCTGGCGATCGAGGGGCTCGCGCTGCTTGCCTGGCTCGGTTGGTCGACGCTGTACCGGTCCGGGGTTGAGGCCAAGACGCCGTATCGCTACGAGTTGGTGACCGAAGACAAGGGGAAGTCGCTTTCCGATCTGCGGCGATTGCTCCCCGATCTGACCGTTCGCAAATACGAGTTGCGTTCCACCGACCTCGACCAGCCGCTGGCGACGCTGCACGTTGGCACGCGTCGCGGAGGAGACGCGGGGCCGGTGCTGCTCGACTGGCACAACCAGCTTGCCGAGCCGTTGGTCACGATTGCCCCGCCGCTCGGCGAGTCAAGCGCGCTCGCCAAGGCGGTCAAGAAGCACCTGCCGCAGGGGGCGATGGTGCTGGGTTGGTGGGATACCTCGCGCCGTCTGGCGCTGCTTAGCGGGGTCGACACGCTGTTTCATGAGCATCTCGGCCGGCCGCTACTGCTGCCCGCGGTATGGAATGATCGCCGCGCCGCTGTCGCGCGTACCGAGCAACGATTCTGGCACGCACCGGAAGGGGGTACGGACGCGCGATTCGAGCGCTTTCAGGCGGCACTGCTCGCGGACCCGGTCAAGGGCGCCAAGGCGTTGCGAAAGCTGGCGGGGTCACGCGACGCCTACCTGGTGCTGCACGTGTCCGACGCCTACAAGCTGGGTATGCTCAACCCGCAGCGCTTCGGCATCGGTTACCGCGATTTTCCCAACTCCGGAAACCTTCACTCGGTGATCGGATTTGTCAAGAAGTGGCTCACCGAGAAGGGTTACACGAGTTACACGGTCGAGAAGCGCGGCGGCAGTTCGGTGCGCGTGTACTTCCTGACCGACGCACGCTCGCGCGAGACGCTGATCGCTCGAGCCCTGCCGTTCACCACTTCGCGACCGCTCCAACTCAAAACGCTTGAGGTGGTGTTTCAGCACGGTGGCTATTGGGTCTACAAGGTCCCGGCCCGCGCCAAGGAGACGGATTCATGATGCAGCGAACCATGTGGCGCCGGCTGTGGGCCGCTGTCGCCCTGGTCACGGTGGCCGCGGCGAGTATCGCGAGCGCGGACGATTTCGAGTATGACGGGCTCAAGAAGTGCAAGGGCTGCCACAAGAGCGAGTACAAGTCGTGGCGCAAGACCCGCCATGCCAAGGCGCTGAAGACCCTGAAACCGGGGGTCAAGGTCGAGGCCAAGCGCAAGGCGAAACTCGATCCAGACAAGGACTACAGTGAGGATGAGAAGTGCGTGCGCTGCCACGTCACCGGCTATGGCGCCGACGGCGGTTACGACATCGAGGATCCGGGCATCTACTTGGTCAACGTCGGTTGCGAGTCCTGTCATGGCCCGGGGGCCGATTATCGCGTGATCCATCGCAAGGCATCCAACCGCTTCGAGAAGAGCAAGAAAGCCACGCCGCGCCGGCAACTGGCCGACGCCGGAGAGGAGTTCGAGTTCGTCAATCGCTGCAAGGCCTGTCACATGAACTACGAGGGCTCGCCATGGCCCGGCGCTAAGAAGCCTTACACCCCGTTCACGCCCGATCTCGACCCCAAGTACGCCTTCGACTTTGACAAGAAGGTGCGCGACGCCAAGGCGATGCACGAGCACTTCAAGCTCGAGGGCGTGTTCACCGGCCCACCGAAACCGGCGTTTCACGATGAATTCCAGCGTGACGCCAAGTCGAAACTCTGAAGAGTAGTAGCGCGTGTCGGCACGGGTGAGGCTCGCGCGTGTGCTACGCGCCCACGGGGTCGCGATTGCGCTCGCCGTGGGCGCGACCGTTGGCCTCGAAGCGATCGTGTTCGGCGGCGAATCGGCGATCTCGTCGACTGCCTTCTGCACCTCATGCCATTCGATGTCCTACCCGGCCAAGGAGCTGCGCAAGTCCAACCACTACGGGGTGATGGGCGCCGACCCCGACTGCCGCCAGTGTCACATCCCGCGTGGACTCGCGAATTTCCCGCGCGCGGTGTGGATCCACGTCGTCGACGGCGCGCGTGGCCTGGTGCGCGAGTTCACCGTCGATTATTCGACACGAAAGAAATTCAACAAGCGCCGCCTGAAGTTGGCCCAGCACGTGCGCATGACCCTCAAGGGCTGGGACAGCGTCACCTGTCGCGCCTGCCACCGCCACCCCCGACCCTCGGCGAAGTCCGCGAAACGCGCGCACAAGAAGATGGAAACCGAGGGTGCGACCTGCATCGACTGCCACCAGAACCTGGTCCACAAGGCGGTCGAGGAAACCGATCTCGACGCGAGTCTGGCGCAGGGGAGGATGGTGATCCGCGAGGAAGAATAACCGAGGTACTTGCAAAACTGCCTTCCATGGCAGTTTTGCAAGACGAAACCGGAAAATGCGATTTCCCGGGTTCTTCATTTTCAACGGATTACAGCCGTCGAAAATGGCGGTTCATCCCTGAACCGCTCGACTCTTGCAATTTTGCAAGAGCCTCAACCGTCGCTGCGTTCCGGCGCACCTTGTGCAACACCCCGTCACCTCCCGGGGCCGTCTCCGTCGTGGCCGGCAGCCGACGCTCGGCGGCAGTTTCGCGGCCCGTCGCCGGCACGATCGAATCCACGAAAGCCCACTTCCCCGTGGCGACCGGCGAGGATCGGCGGGGCCGTCTTTCGCGGCACGTACCGATGGCGCCCGCCGCACGACCACTACAACTAAAGAAGCCGTGGGACGTGCCGATTACTTCGTCAGGTGGGCGTGTGCATGGCGCGCTTCGGAATCCATCGTGCGTGATGCTCATGAGCACTAGAAAGATCCGCAAGATCGACCAGTTCGAACTGTTGAGAAAACTGGGCAAGGGCGCCCAGGGCACGGTATTTCTCGCCTGGGATCCGGCTCTCGAGCGGCGTGTCGCAATCAAGGTGTTGGCGCGGCGCGCGGCGGCGCCTGGTGCTTCCGAGAAGACCGCGCCGTCGGAAGGTCGCCTCGCGGGCAGGCTGAGCCACCCGAATATCGTGCCGGTATATCAAACCGGCCGCTTTGCGGGGTATCCCTATCTGGTGTTCGAGTACGTGCCGGGGCTCAGCCTGCGAGCCCTGCTCAGGCGCGATGGACCGCTCACGGTCGAGCGCGCCTGCACCTTGCTGGCTTCAGTCCTCGACGGCATTGCCCACGCGCACGACCTCGGCGTGATCCATCTCGACCTCAGCCCCGGCAACATCATCGTCGACATGGACGGCGTACCGCGGATCATGGATTTCGGCTTGGCTCGATTCGCGCACGCGCCGATCGCCCCGAGCGCGCGACCGCGAGGCACCTTGCTGTACATGGCGCCGGAGCATTTCGGTGCCGATCCGCTGGGTCCATGGACCGATGTCTACGCCCTGGCGTTGATATTTTACGAACTCATTACCGGGGTGCCGGTACGCACCGGGGCCACCGCTTCGCGCGTGGTGAAACAGATCGTCGGCGGCACGGTCGATCTGCAGGCCGTGCGCGCCCCGGAAGAACGCCGGCCTCTGGCCCGTTTCCTCGAAGGGGCGCTCGCGCGTGAGCCCAAGGCCCGTTACCGCGATGGGCGCCAGATGCGTGATGCCTTGCGCGCTGCGATGCCGGGTGTGACGACGGCCGCGGCCGACGAACGACACGGCACCGTGGATTTTCTGCTGCGGCGCATGGGTAGGCGCGACGACTTTCCGGCACTGTCGAGTTCCCTGACCGCGATCAATCGGGCGACCGCCAGCGACAGCAAGGCCTCGGCCAACCAGGTCGCCGGGGTGATCCTGCGTGACTACGCGCTGGCGCAAAAGGTGCTCAAACTCGCAAACTCGGCTTTTTACGGAGGCGGGTCGCGGGGCGAGGTATCGAGCGTGTCGAGCGCGGTGCGTCTGCTCGGCTTCGATCAGATCCTGCTCGCCGCTTGCAGCGTCACCTTCCTCGAGCATTTTCAGCGTCAGGGTTGCGGTCGAGCACTCACCGATATGCTGTTACGCGCTTTCATGACCGGTTTGGTCACCCGCCATCTGGTCAAGAATGCACGTCTGCCCGGACCCGAGGAGGCGTTCATTTGCGGGATGTTCCATAATTTGGGGGAACACTTGGTGTTGCACTATTTTCCCGAAGAGCACGCGGCGATCGATGCGGTGATCGCCGAGGGGCTCGGCCGCGACGCCGCCGCGCGCGCGATTCTCGGCATCAGTTACGGCGACCTCGGGTCGACGGTAGCCCGGGTCTGGAAACTTCCGGAAATCATCGCCAACTCGATCGCCGCGCAACCCGACGACGTGGTGACGACGCCGAAGTCGGTGGACGAGGCGTTCGGGCATTACGCCGCCTTCGCCAACGAATTGTGCCTGCTTCCCGGTTCGCGCCCCCCGGCGCACGCGGTGAGCGCGATCGCGACACTCACCGATCGCTTCGAGCCCAGTTTCAGCGTGCCCGAAGCGATGCTCTACCAGGTGCTGGAAGCGGCCCTGAAAAAACTCGGCGAATTGGCGCCGGCGCTCGGCCTGCAACTTACGGACAGCGACTTCCATCAGGGCGTCCGCGAACTGCTGGCGTGGCGCGAGGCGGTCGCCGCGGCCGATCTGGCGGATACCGCGATCGATCCGGCGGCGATCGTCGCCTGACGCTCATTGGTCGGGCAGGCCGTAGCCTCCTCCACCCGGCGTCTCGATGACGAACACGTCGCCCGGACGCATTTCGATACGATCGGTGCCGGAGAGTTCTACCCGGGTGCCGTCGGCGCGTTGCACCCGGTTGCGGCCGGGCGCGCCGGGCGCGCCGCCGGCCATCCCGTAGGGGGGGACCACGCGACGGTTGGAGAGAATGCCGGCGCTCATCGGCTCCAGGAAGCGTAGCCGGCGCACCGTCCCGTCGCCGCCGCAATGGCGGCCTTGGCCGCCGCTGGCGCGGCGAATGGCGAACTCCTCGAGGCGCACCGGAAAGCGCCATTCCAGCACCTCGGGGTCGGTGAGCCGGGAGTTGGTCATGTGGGTGTGGACCGCGTCGCAGCCGTCGAAATCCGGGCCGGCTCCCGAGCCGCCGCAGATCGTCTCGTAGTACTGGTAGCGATCGTTGCCCCAGGTGAAATTGTTCATGGTTCCCTGGGCGGCGGCCATCACCCCTAGCGCGCCGTACAGCGCATCGGTAATGCACTGCGAGGTCTCGACGTTGCCGGCGACCACCGCCGCCGGGTAGCGCGGGCTCAGCATCGAGCCTTCGGGAATGATGATCTCCAGGGGTTTCAGGCAGCCGTCGTTCATCGGGATCTCGTCGTCGACCAGGGTCCGGAATACGTACAGCACCGCGGCGCGGCACACCGCCGAAGGGGCATTGAAGTTGGACGCCTGTTGCGGCGAGGTGCCGGTGAAGTCGATCACCGCGCTGTGCGCCGCGTGATCGATGCGGATCGCGACCTCAACGGCCGCGCCGTTATCGAGCGGGTAGCGGAAGTGGCCGTCTTTCAACACCCCCAGCACCCGGCGCACCGCACCCTCGGCGTTGTCCTGGACGTGCTGCATGTAGGCGCGCACCACCGGCAGGGTGAAGTGCGCAACCATCTGGCGCAGCTCCTGAGCGCCCTTTTCGTTGGCCGCGATCTGGGCCTTGAGGTCCGCCAGATTCTGGGTCGGGTTGCGCGCCGGATGCGCGCCGGCTGCGAGCAAATCCAGGATTTCACGCTCGCGAAAGCGACCCGCGGCGACCAGCACGAAATCGTCGATCAGCACCCCTTCTTCTTGAATCACATGACTGTCCGGCGGCATCGAGCCCGGCGTGGTGCCGCCGATGTCGGCGTGGTGGCCGCGCGATCCGACATAGAACAGCAGCGTATCGTCGTGTTCCGCGAATACCGGCGTGATCACCGTGATGTCGGGCAGGTGGGTGCCGCCGTGGTAGGGATCGTTGAGGACGTAGACGTCGCCGTGGCGCATCCGCCCGGCGTGAGCGTCGATGATCACCCGCACGCTGGCGCTCATCGAGCCGAGGTGTACCGGCATGTGCGGGGCGTTGGCGATCAGGCTGCCTTCACGGTCGAAGACCGCGCAGGAAAAATCCAGGCGTTCCTTGATGTTCACCGAGTAGGCGGTGTTTTCGAGCGCCGCGCCCATTTGTTCGGCGATCGACATGAACAGGTTGTTGAAGACCTCGAGCATCACGGGGTCGGCGTCGGTGCCCACCACGGTACGGTGCGGGCGCGCCGTCACCCGGCGCAACAGCAGATGATTGCGTGGCGTGACCTCGGCCTGCCAACCGGGCTCGACGACCGTGGTGGCGACCGTTTCGCGGAGGATCGCCGGTCCGTCGATCCGGGTGCCCGGCGCCAGTGCGTCGCGCGCGTAGATCGGCGTGGCGTGGGTTGCGCCGGCCGCGTAGATGCGGGTCTCGGCGAGCGGCGGCGGCGCGGGTGCGTCGGTCGTAGCCGCCAGTTCGGGGTCCGTGACGCTCTCGGTCGCACCCACCGCCTCGGCCGAGATCGCCTCGATGAGCAGGCGCTTGTCGGGCATCGTGAAGCCGTAGCGCTCGCGGTGTGCGCCCGCGAAAGCCGCGGCGATCGCGGCGCGCTCGCCGAACGGTACCACCAGCGACGCGTCGGTGCCTTCATAGCGGACGTGGACCCGGCGCAGCAGTCTGATCTGCGCCGCAGCGATGCCCTGCTCGCGGAGCTCGGCGCCGGTCGCCACTTCGAGTGCCGCGAATCGCTGCCCCAATTGCACTACCAACGCGTCGTCCAGAGGCGCCTCTACCGCCGCCTCGCGTAGCGCGCGCACGTCGGCAAGTCCCATCCCGTAGGCCGACAGTACCCCGGCGAGCGGGTGGATGAAGATCCGCGCCATCCCGAGCACGTCGGCCACCAGACAGGCGTGTTGACCGCCAGCGCCGCCGAAACAGCACAGGGTGTACTCGGTGACGTCATAGCCGCGCTGCACCGAGATCTTCTTGATCGCGTTGGCCATGTTTTAGACCGCGATCTTGAGATAGCCGTCCGCGACCTCTCGGGGGCTGCGCCGGTCGCCGGTCGCGGCGCGGATGTCCTCGGCCAGCGCGGCGAATTTGCGCGCCACCACCTCGGCGTCGATCGGCTGGTTCCCCTCGGGACCGAATAGCGCCGGGAAGAAATCAGGGTTCAACTTGCCTAGCATCACGTTGCAGTCGGTTACCGTCAGCGGGCCGCCGCGCCGGTAGCACGCCGGGCCCGGATTCGCTCCCGCCGAGTCCGGGCCGACCCGGTAGCGTAATCCGTCGAAATGGCAGATCGACCCGCCACCCGCCGCCACAGTATGGATGCGCATGATCGGCACCCGCATCCGGACCCCCGCGACCAGGGTGTCGAAGGCGCGCTCGAACTCGCCGGCGTAGTGCGAAACGTCGGTCGAGGTGCCGCCCATGTCGAAGGCGATGATCCTGTCGAAGCCGGCCATCGCGCTGGTGCGCACCGCGCCGACGATGCCACCCGCCGGCCCCGACAGGATGCTGTCCTTGCCCTGGAACAGGCGCGCATCGGTGAGCCCGCCGTTGGACTGCATGAACATCAACCGGGCACCGCCAAGCTCGGCTGCAACTTGCGCGACGTAACGGCGCAGGATCGGCGACAGGTACGCGTCGACCACGGTGGTATCGCCGCGGCTCACCAGTTTCATCAGCGGGCTGACCCGGTGCGACACCGAAACCTGGTCGAAGCCGACCTCGCGTGCGATGCGTGCCGCGCGCCGCTCGTGCTGCGGGTAACGATAGCCATGCATGAAACAGATCGCCGCCGAGCGGATCCCGGCGTCATAGGCACGCTCCAGATCGGCGCGCAGCCGCGCCTCGCCGAGCGCGTGGACCACGGTGCCGTCGGCGGCGAGCCGCTCATCGGCCTCGACCACCCGCTCGTAGAGCACCTCCGGCAGCTCGATGTGGCGGGCGAAGAGCTGCGGGCGCACCTGATAGCCGATCCGCAGCGCATCACCGAAGCCGCGGGTCACGACCAGCAGGGTCCGTTCACCCTTGCGTTCGAGCAGCGCGTTGGTCGCCACCGTGGTGCCCATCTTAACCGCCGCGATGTGTTGCGCCGGGATCGTGGAGCCGGCGTCGATTCCGAGCAGCTCGCGGATCCCCTGGAGGGCGGCGTCACGGTAGCGCTCCGGGTTCTCCGAGAGCAGCTTGTGGCTCGCGAGGGTCCCGTCCGGTCGTTTGCCGATGACGTCGGTGAAGGTGCCGCCGCGGTCGATCCAGAATTGCCAGCGTCCGTTGTCCGTCCGGGGTACCATCGATATCTCCTGTCCTTGGGCGGTGATGGTGATCGCGATTGTATCGGCTCGGGAGGCGTTGCGAAGCGCGGGGCCAAGGGCTCGGGTGGAAATTGAGTTGGTGAGTTGATTTTGAACCGAGCCCTAAGCATCGGAATCGACCGCGAACAACGACCGGCCGTCCACTGCGACGACCGGCACGGCCGAGCTGTAAATAATCACGCGACTGATCTGGATCAAGCCGCTGGCGGGACTCGTCTGCTAGGTTCATATAGGTTTCGCGGGCGTGACACACGTCAACGACACCCCGCAGCGAGGGAGCGCAAGGCGCACGAACGAGGACTCGCCGTGTACGAAATCTTGCATCGCGAAGACTTTTCCGACACCACCTACCTGCTCGAGGTCGGACACCCACGGCTTGCCGCCGCCGCGCGTCCCGGCCAGTTCGTGATGGTGATGTCGCACGCCGACGGCGAGCGTATTCCACTCACCATTGCCGACTTCTCGCGCGAGCGCGGCACCATCACGCTGGTCATCCAGGCGGTCGGCAAAACCACCCGCGAGATGCAACGCACCTGCGTCAAGGGCAGTGCACTGTACGCCATGGTCGGGCCGATGGGGATCCCGAGCAACATCGGTGACGCGGCCAAGGTGGTATGCGTCGGTGGTGGGCTCGGTGTCGCGCCGGTCTACCCGCAGGCGCGCGCCTACCACCGAAAGGGCGCCTACGTGATCGGCGTGATCGGTTTCCGCAACAAGGATCTGGTGTTCTGGAAGGACAAGTTCGGCGCGGTCTGTGACGAACTGATCATCTGCACCGATGACGGTTCCGAGGGTATCAAGGGACTGGTTACGGACGGCATCGCCGTCGCCATCGAGCATCACGAGGACATCGACGAGGTGATCGCGATCGGACCCCCGGTGATGATGAAGTTCTGCGCCGAGGCCACCCGACCGCACGGCATTCGTACCTTGGTCAGCCTCAATCCGATCATGGTCGACGGTACCGGGATGTGCGGTGGCTGCCGGGTGACGGTCGGCGGCGAAATGAAGTTCTGCTGCGTCGACGGTCCCGACTTCGACGGCCACCAGGTCGACTTCGGCGAGCTGATGAGCCGCCTCGCTCGCTTCCGGGACCCGGAACACGAGGCCCTGGAGCGCTGGCAGCGCAGCGACGCCTGCCGCCTCAACGAGACACCGTCCGGGACGGTAGCTGCTCAAAAGGTCCGGGCGTCCGGGCCGGGTAGTGCGTTACAGGACACGCGGTGAATACTTCCCTGTACGCTCGGAGGCGGCTTGCGGCGCGGCGCTTTCCTGCTGCGCCGGCAAGCCCGGGCGGCCTATGGTCCGGTAACGCACCACCCCGCCCTCCTCTACCGGCAGTCTTGCCCGGAGTTATCGAGATGTTACCCCGGACGCAGTGAACGCCGCGGGCCGCGCGTAAGGAGATCCCCACGCCATGGCCAGAAAGACCATCCGCAACATCCCCCGAGAACGTACCGCGATGCCGACCCGGGCGCCCGCGGAGCGGATCCGCAACTTCGACGAGGTCGCCATCGGCTACAGCGTGGACGATGCGCTGGTCGAGGCCGAGCGCTGCCTGATGTGCCCGCAACAGCCGTGCGTGGCCGGCTGCCCGGTCGGGATCGACATACCCGGATTCATTCAGCACATCTGCGACAAGGACTTTCGCGGCGCCTACGAGGTGCTCGCGGACTCGACCCTGTTGCCGGCGATCTGCGGCCGCGTGTGTCCGCAGGAGGATCAGTGCGAAGGGGTGTGCGTGGTCGGCGATCACCTCGAACCGGTCGCCATCGGGCGTCTTGAGCGTTTCGTCGGCGATCGCGCCATCGCCGAAGGTTGGAACCGGCCGGCGGTCATCGAAGCGAATCGCTTCAAGGTCGCGATCATCGGCGCGGGGCCGGCCGGTATCGCCTGTGCCGCGGACCTGGCGAAGGCCGGTTGCGAGGTCACGATCTACGAGGCTCTGCACCGGCCCGGCGGGGTGTTGACCTATGGCATTCCCGAGTTCCGGCTGCCCAACCCGGTGATCGATGCGGAATTTCGCGCGGTGATCGAACTGGGCGTCAAGGTCGAGTGCAACATCCTGGTCGGCCGGCTGTTCACGATCCGGCAGTTGCGCGACGAAATGGGCTTCGACGCGGTGTTCGTCGGTACCGGTGCGGGCTACCCGAGCTTCATGGGGATCCCGGGTGAGGCTCTCAACGGGGTGCTGTCGGCCAACGAGTTCCTGACCCGCTGCAACCTGATGCAGGCGGGTGACTTTCCGCACCACGACACCCCGGTCGACCTCGGCCGCAAGGTGGTGGTCATCGGGGCGGGCATTACCGCGATGGACGCGATGCGCGTGTCGCTGCGCCTCGGTGCCGCCGAGGTGCACTGTCTGTACCGGCGCTCGCGCGCGGAGTGTCCGGCGCGCGCCGAGGAACTGGAACACGCCGAGGAGGAGGGGATCCTATTCAACTGGCTCGCGGCGCCGGTCGAGATCCTCGGCGACAGCGACCACAAGGTGCGCGGACTGCGCTGCCTGCGCATGGAACTCGGCGAGCCCGACGACTCCGGGCGCCGGCGACCGGTGCCGGTGGCGGGCAGTGAATTCGAGTTCGAATGCGACACCGTGATCTACGCGATCGGCACCAACGCCAACCCGATCATCGGTCAAACCTCGAACCTGGAGCTCAATCGGCGTGGCTATATCGTCGCCGATGGCGATCAGCGAACCTCGCTGGCCGGGGTGTTCGCCGGTGGCGATATCGTCACCGGCGCGGCCACCGTGATCCTCGCGATGGGCGCCGGGCGGCGCGCGGCGCAGGCGATTCGGGCCTATCTCGGGCTGCGCTCGGGAGCCGAACTGGCGGTCTCGGACCCCGGGCGGTCGCGCGCGTTCGGCATCGATCGCCGCCAGCGGCGGCACAGCCGGGTACGGCTCGCGGCCTCCTGAAACGCCCCGCGCGGACTACAGGGCGGCGGCCCGCGCCATCAGCTCGTCGATACCGGGCTCGGCGAGATCCCAGGGTTTGCCGGGGTGGATGATGCACACCGGACAGTTTTCCGCCGCCTCGATCAGTTCCCGGTAACTACCCGCGTGCAGGTCGGCGATGTACGCCTGTTTGGCCTCGTTGTAGCCGAACATCAGATTGTTGCGATCCACGCAGTCGTTGCACGCGGTGCACATTTCGGTTTCGATCCAGGCCTGGTCCGGGTCGCGCTCCGCCGGCGCCGGTGCGGCGGTGGTGAGCGGCGCGCCTTCGTCGGCGAGCGGCGCGCTCGCCGGGTCGGTCTCCTCCGGCGTTGCTTGCGGTACGGCGGCGCGCAGCGCTTGCTTCTCGCTCTCGAACTCCGCCTCCAGACGCTGGCGCTCCAGCGCCAGGGCTCGCCGGACGTGGGAGTTGTCGATCCCGGCCAGCTCCTGGAGGCTGTGCCAGCGCGCCATGCAGCGGCGTACGGCGCTCACCGGGCCGCGCCTGACGATCGCGCGGCGCAGGCCGCCGCCCGCGTCGAGGATCAGCACGTACGGCACCTTGGCGGCCGCGGCGGCCTTGCCGAGGCGCAGATAATCGGCCACCGGTATCATGTCGGGATGCCACGAGTCGGCACCCACCGGTACGAAGTGCCCGCCAAAGCGCGGGTCGCAGGCAAGGAAGTCGACCATCGTAAACGCGCTGTCCTGTGCGTCCGCGCGCCCGTCGCCGTGCTCGAACTCGATGTGATGGACCGGCCACTCGGATTCCGGGTCCGGGTTATGCGCGATCGAGAATCGCTCGGCCCAGCGTACCCCGCGTGCCGGGTCGCTGACGAAGCACGGGAATGCACGCGACTCGACCGCCGCCGCCGCCAGCAGGTAGGGCGCCAGGTCTTCGCGCGGCTCGCGTGGACAGGTGTAAATCGCGAACAGCGCCGGACCCTCGAAACCGAGTCCGGCCACCAGGTCGGCGGCCAGCGCCGGCAGGTGCGAAACGGCGGCCTGCATCACGAAGGTCCCCTCGAGGGTGGTGGCCATCCCGGCGAAGCGTTCGAGCCAGCCGCCGACCGCGGCGGGACCGGACGCCGATAGCCGGCCCGCCGGGATCCGGGTGACCTCGATCATCACCTTGATCGGCAAGTCCGCGGCGAGGATGTCGAGCAACGCGGATTGGTCGCCGGGCTGGATCGCATCGCCGTCGAGATACACCAGCACCGGCGGTAAGGCGCGGCGCTCTTCGCTGGTCAACTGATCCGGGCCGAAGGACTCGAAGAACGCATCGTGGCGCTCCTCGCGGTAGCGGTTGTCGATTTCGAGGCGGGCGATGCGCACCGCGCGCAGCAGACCGACCATCCGGTCGATCTCGGACTGGAACAGCGCCAGTGCCTCCTCGCAGCTCCCGCAAGTGGTCGCTAGGCGGCGTGTCGAGCGGCGCCGACTGCCGTTGCCGGCGCCGCGCGCGAGCAGCGCCAGTTCGCTCTTGATTACCTTCAACACCTGACGCAGGCGGCGGCGGCGCGCCGCCGCCAATGGCCGGTGGAATTTGCTGGTGCGCAGCACCGCGGCGAGTTTCTCGAAATCGATGCCGCCCGCGTGTTGGTCGCCGAGCGACGCGCTCAGCGCCGCGGGCGAAATCGCCTGCGGGGAAAGCGCGCGATCGGCCGCGAGGATATCCTCGATCCCGCTCGTCAGCCGTTCGAGCGAGGTACGTTCGCGCTCCACCTGGTCTGCCTGGAGGCGATCCCAGGCATGTGCGAACACGCTGCGCGCGGTGTCCGCGCGGCATTCGATCACCGTACCGTCGGCGCCGAGCGAGGCACGTGCGGCGCGCAGTAGCGCGGCGCGGCGCTCGCGCTCGGCGCCCTCGGCGGCGGCCGCGACCAGGGTGTCCGCCGCGCAGGCCCACAATTCCGAGAGCTGGGCATAACGGCTGGTTGCGGTGAACCGCTTGATCTCGCGTTCCAGGCCGAACAGCAGGCTGCGGACGCCGTCGCGTTCCGCTTCGGCGGTGGCCGCGATCAGATCGTCAAGCACGCCGGCGAGCGGCTGCACCACCTTAGCGGCACCGCGTTCCCAGAGCACCAGCGGAAAATCGTAACGAACCGCCGCCAGTTCGCGATAACCGGCGAACGCCGCCGGCAGCATGTGCGATATGCCGCCGCCGGGCGCGCTATCGCCGGGGGTCGCGAGGTGGATACGCCGCAGCGCCCGCAAATCGATTTCCGGCTGGTTAGCGGGGGCCTGATTCGTTGCGGTGACCTGTGCTGTCACGTCCGGCGCTCCCTATTCCGTTGCCCCGGCGGGCGCAATCATGAATTTGTCGAACTCGCGTTCGAGTCCGGCGATTCGTTCCTTGATCGACAAATGCTGCCCGGCGCGACGCAGATCCTCGTAGCGGGGCACCTCGGGATTGCGGTACAGGATTCCGAGTGGCACGCACGAGGTGTCGCTGGCCAGTTCGCGCGCGCGATGGATGTCGGCCGGATCGTGGCGCTCGCGGTTCGGGTAATGACTGGCGAGGGCCTCGTCGACCTCGACACCGTCCGGGTGGGTAAGCAGGCGCACATTCTCCCGATGCTTCATGAACCGGTCGAAGTGCACCGGCAGGTAATTCGGGCAGCGCTGCATGATGATCACGAACGACAGGCCGCGATGATGGAAAGCAGCGACCAGGATCTGATGCAGTAGCCCCGGCAGCCAATCGGCCGCGTGGGCGACGAACGACACGTTCGACATTCCGAGCGTGGTTTCGAGGATGTTGATCGGGTCGAGGTACGCGCCGCGGGGAGTGGTGTTGGTCTGCATTCCACGCGGCGAGGTTGGCGACGCCTGTTTCTTGGTCAATCCGTAGATGCAGTTGTTATGCAGCATCACGGTCATGTCCATGTTGTAGCGCACCGCGTGGAGCCAGTGCGCGGCGCCGATGCTGGCGCAGTCGCCGTCGCCGGTGTTGACGAACACGTTGAGGTCCGGGCGCCGGATCTTGATCCCCTCGGCGACCGGCAGCGCACGTCCGCGGAGGCCGTGAAAACCATAGGTGCCCATGTAGTGCGGAAAGCGCGACGAGCAACCGATGCCGGATACGAACACGGTTTTCTCGGGCGGCAACTGTTCATCGGCGCACAGTTTCTGGAGCGCGGTGAGCAAGGCGTTGTTGCCGCATCCGTGACACCAGCGCGACAGGCCGCCTTCGTAGTCCTGGAGCGAATAATCCTCGTCTTCGATGTCGGAAACACTGGTCGAAAGAGAGCAGATCGGGTCAAACATCGGCGCTTGCCTCCTCGAGTCGGGCGCGTAGTGCGGTAGCCACGGTCGCCGGTTTCAGCGGCTGGCCCTGGACCTCCGTCCAGCAGTCGATGTCGACCAGGTAGCGTGCGCGCAGCAGCAAGGCCAGGTTCGAGAAGCGCCGGTTGTCCTCGCTGAAGGTGACGTTATCGATTCGGTCGGCCCAGTTCATTTCCACCGCGACCACCTTGCGGAAGCGACGCATGATCTCGCCGATCCCGCTCGCCATCGGTTGCAGATAAGTCAGGTGCAGTGAAGAAACCCCGAGGCCCTCGGCCCGCAGCCGTGCGACCGCTTCCTCGATCACGCCGCGGGTGCTGCCCCAGCCGACCACCAGCAGATCGCCGCCTTCGGCGTCGCCGTTGACCGGCGGCGCGCGCAGGGTGCGTTGGAACGCGGCGAGCTTGCGGCTGCGGTTGAGCAACCCTTCCTCGTTGACCCCGGGGTCGTAGGCGACCTTGCTCGCACGGGTGTGGGCGAGGCCGGTGACCGTGTACATCCCGCCCGGCTGCCCCGGGATCACGCGCCGGTGCAGGCCGGTGTGCCGGTCCCAGTCGTAGGCCTGTTCGCCCTCGGGTACGGTGGACTGATCGATCGGTGTGGCGAACCAGTCGGGCCGCGTACGCGGGCGCCGGAACGGGGTCTGCGCGGTCGCCAGATTCGCGTCGGTGAGCAGGATCACCGGCATGTTGAAGGTCTCCGCGATCCGGCGCGCCGTGATCGGCAAATAGAAGCAGTCCTCGATGGTCGCGGCGGCCATTACCACCCGCGGCGCGTCGCCGTGGGTGCCGTAGATCGCCTGCAGCAGATCGCCCTGCTCGGTCTTGGTCGGCAGTCCGGTGCTCGGTCCGCCGCGCTGTACGTTGATCACCACCAGCGGGATCTCGGCCATCGTGGCGAGCCCGATCACCTCCTGCTTGAGCGAGATCCCGGGCCCCGAGCTGATGGTCAGCGCGCACTTGCCGGCATAGGAGGCACCGACCGCGAAGGCCACCGCGGCGATTTCATCCTCGGCCTGATGGACCATGCCGCCGACCCGTTCGAAGGCCTCGCTGAGGTAGTGTGACGCGGAGGTCGCCGGCGTGATCGGATACATCGCGCAGATCTCCATGCCCGAGGCCATCACCCCGAGCGCCAGCGCGGTGTTGCCGTTGACCACGATCTGCGGCTCGCGCACCGGGGTCGCCGGGATCCGGTAGTGGAGATCGAGATGCTCCGCGGCCCAGTGGCGACCGGCGTCGAATAGTTCGACGTTGCGTGCCACCACCTCCTCGCCTTTGCGCTGGAAGGTGATTCCGATCTGCGCGCGCGCGATCTCCGGGTCGAGACTGTAGATTCGCACCAGCATCCCGAGCACGAACATATTCTTGCCGCGCTGCGGGGTGCGGGTGTATTCGAGGCAGACCTGTTCCATCGGCACCTCGATCACGCGATAGCCGGCCTTGATCAAATGCTGGTAGGTCTCGCTGTAAGCGCTAACGATCGCCGGGTCGCGATGGTGGCGCCACTTGCTCTCGAGCAGGATGGTCGCGCCGCGCCTGAGCGCGCCGGCGCGGACCCGCCCGAGCAGCACCTGTTCGTTGAGCGCGACCGCGAGATCGGCTTGGTCACCGCCGTTGGTGACCCGACCCGCGCCGAGGCGCACGCGGTTGCCGCTCGCCCCGGCGATGCTGCGCGCCGGTGGCTCGATCTCGGCGGGGATGATCTCGACCGTCCAGATCCCGATCCCCATTTTTGCGGCGACGGTGGCGAAGGACTGCCCGCACTTCTGGGCGCCCTCTCCCGAATCGCTGATCACCTCGACGACCTGGCCGTCGATCGCCGCCGGCGGTGGTTGCGCGATGAGTTCCTCGACCTCGATAGACGCGGCAACGCTCAGCTTGTCCATGAATCTCGTCCGTAACTTGGGGTATGGCGGCCGCGCGGGGGGACCGCAGCGCATGCGGCGACAGGCAGACCGGCGCGCCGGCGAATTCGCACGGTGCACACGGCCGCGGATGGTGAGGAGATTCGACCCGCTAGGCGCCACCATCCGGCGGCAGCCGATGCAGATGGATCAGCGCGCAACTCGATCCCTCCGGCAGCGCTCCGCGGGTGGTCGTGTTTCCTGCTCATGTCCGTGGGTTTCGCGCAAGGCTCTGACATGATGGGGTGCGATACGCGATGCTGCATACAGCGCCCGAGGTTCCACTGAATACCGCATGACCATAGCACCGTGAAGGGCGGTCGATTTTGACCTGGATCAATCGTACCGCGCTGCGCCGGGTGTCGCGGCGACAAGTCGGGGGCTCAGCGTCAACCGCCGTTCAGCGCGCGTGTCGACGCCTGCACGCGACGCTTCAAAAGCCGGGTGCCGGCACCGGGCCGCTGATGCCTACGGGCGTGCGCCTTCTGGTTCACCACTCCGAGAGCCGGCGCAGCTCGCTCGTAGTCCAGCGCAGGTGCCGGCCCTCCGCGCGGCCGAGGGCCATGAGCACCGCGACCGCGGCCGCGGGGTGCGCGCGCTTGAGATTCTCGAAACCGGACCGGTCGAGGATCAGCAGCTCGCAGGGTCGCAGCGCCACCGCGTCGGCGCTGCGTGGCCCGGGTTCGAGAAAGGTGATCTCGCCGAACATCGTTCCGGGGCCATAGTGGGCGAGACGCTTGTAATGATGGCGGGTGGTCGGCACACGGATGTCGACCTCGCCGCGTACCACGAGGTACAACTCGTCGCCGTGGTCGCCCGTCTTGAATAGGTGTTTGCCGCCCTTGACGGTTAGCGGTCGTAGTGAATTCTCGAAAGCGCTGATTTCCTCGGCGCTCATGTTCTCGCAAAAGTCCATCTCGGCCGGGGTTATTCGCCAGTCGCGGTCGACGCCCGGTGCGCCGAGTTCCTTGAGTAGCCCGTCCTCGGCGTATTCGAGCGCTTCGTCGCCGCCGTTGAAGGTCTTGACCTCCGGCGCGCCTTCGCGCGGGCTGATCTTGCGCAGCGTCTTGCGGACCTTGTGTCCGAGCCCGGCCTCTTTGTGTACTTCGCAAAATATCAGATGGCCGCCGTGGGCATGCAGTCGTTCGGCGATTTGCTGGAGGATCTTGGCGCCGGTGAGATCGACCTGGCGAATCCGGCGCATGTTCAGGATCAGCCAGACCGGCCGGTCGAGGTCGGGGCCGAGCTGCTCGTAAAGACGGTCCGCAGTGCCGAAGAAGAGGCGCCCGCGCAATTCCACGATCACGATCCGGTCACCGTGCCGGTCAAGCAGCTCACGCTGATCGAGCGAACGCTCGCGCAGCGAGTGGGTCTGGGTCGCGGTCGAGCGGCGATGGATGACCGGTGCCTTGACTTGGGCACGCACGAAAAACACCAGCGCGATGGCAACGCCGACGCCCACCGCGGCCATCAGGTTGTAGGCGACCGTGACGACGATCACCAGCAACGCGATCCCCGCGTCGGTGCGCGTCCGGCGCCGTTTGGCCCACGCGATGATGTCGCGATCCAGCATCCCGACCGCGACCCGCAGGATGATCCCCGCGAGCGCGCTGATCGGGAGCAGGGTGCCGACCGGGCCGCCGAACAAGATCAGCACCGCGAAGGTGAGGCCGGCGGTGACACCCGGCCAGCGCCGCCCGCCGGTCTTGACCGAGACCACCGTCGCGCCGGTGGTGCCGGCGCCGGCCATGCCACCGAGCAGGCCCGAGACGATCTGTCCGGCGCCCTGGCCCATCAGCTCGCGGCGTGCGTCATGGCGTGCGCCGGTGGTGACGTCGGCGATGACCGCGGTGAACAGGGTATCGAGCGAGGCGAGCACGGCGAGCGCCAGCCCCGACAAGAGCAGCGCCGGCCACGGTAGCATTTCCAGGGCCTTCAACGAGATCCCCGGGTGGATGCTTTGCGGACCCGGCAGCGTACCGATCACCCACGCTTCGGGCGCCGGACCGGGACCCAGCCGCACCAACAGTTGAAAAGCCAGGGTGCCCGCGATGAGCCCGGCGATGGTGCCCGGGATACGCGGTGCGAAACGTGGCGCATAGTGCATTACCGCGAAGGTGACGGCGGCCGTCGCCGCCGGGATCCAACGCCAGTGAGTCCAGGCGTCGCCGCCGCCACCACCGGCCAGCGGATGGATTTGCGACAGAAACATCAGTACCGCCGAGCCGGTCAGGAAACCGGAAACTACGGTGTAGGGAATGAATTTAATCAACCGGCCGCCACCCGAGATACCTATCAGGGACTGAAAGATCCCGGTTACGACCATGATCGCGGCGAGCGCGGTGAGTAGGTCCGGGCCTCCCAGGCCGGCGCCGGCGGCGGTGGTCAGGGCGCCGCTGAGCAATACGAAGGTCGGGCCGGTGGGCGCGCTAATCAGCCCCGGGGTGCCGCCGAAGGCGCCCGACAGCAGGCACAAAGCGGCGGTGCCGATCAGTCCCGCAAGCGCACCGGTGGCGGCATCGATGCCATGTGGCGCGAGCAAGGCGACGCCGAAGGCCATCGCCTGGGGCAAAATCACCGCGGTGGCGGCGAGCCCGGCCCAGCCGTCGGCGGTCGTGAAACGCAGACTGCGCCGCCGCTTCGCCGACGCTGTATCGGGAGATCGGTCGGGTTCGCCGAGCGCTGCTTCTGCCATGGACTCATGCGCCGCAATATCCCGCGGCGCCCTCGCTATGGGTCCCTGTGGCGAACGCTCCCCGGAGTCGCCAGCGGGCGCGTTTTGCACGCCATCCGGGTCGTTGCTAGCGCCGCAAAAATCCGGCGGGCCCGTGTCAATGCCACCGCTTACAGCTTAGCTCGCCGGTTGCGATCTGGCCAGTGTCACCGGGTTCAGCCCGGACTCAACTATAGGCGAGCGCTACGATGGTCAGTACCTGGTCGCCGTCGGGGCGTTCCCAGGTGATGGTGGTGCCCGGGGCGGCCCCCATCGCCGCGCGCGCGAGCGGCGAGCGCCAGCTTATCTTGCCGCCACCGGGATCGGCTTCATCCTCGCCCACGATCTGGTAACTGAACCGTTTGCCATCCGGATCCTCGAAGGTGACGGTTGCGCCGAAGGCCACGGTGTCGGGCACCGGCCCGGTTCGAATCACCGGATTGGCGGATGCAACCCGTGCCTCGTAATACCGGATCTCGCGTTCCAGACGCGCGATCTCGGGCTTGCTTTCCACCCCGGTCTGGGCGGCGCTACGGGCCTGTAGCTGCGCGCGGCGCTAGGCCAACATCGCCTTGAGCGATTCGAACCCGGCCGGGGTGACGTAATTCGGGTGAGGGCTGATCGGCAGTTCCGGCTCGTTGTCCGGTACCTGATCGCCGTCCGGTTCCCTGGTGAAGGCACGGCTCATCCGTTGCTCCTTAATCTGAATCGCTTATTGGGCCACATGATTGTGGCGCGGGCGCGCTGGCGCCATCCCCGACCCGCCGGGCTGGTGGTTCAAAACGAGCGTCACCCTTCCGAGTGTCGATCCGTCCGGAGCGGTTCCTCGTCGGTTGAATCGCCCGATTCGCCTTCCTCGCGCCTTGCCGGTCGGGCATCGCGCGACCCGGAATCGCAATTTTATCTTGGCCCGAGTCCTAAGCTAGACTGGTCGGGGCCGGATTGCCAGCCTGGTTTTGATTTATCCGGGATGGTGAACAGCAGCGCGCGGCTTGCCTCTCGCCAGGAGGGGGAATTACCCTGCGCCGGATTCCGTTGATTCGATGACCGACGAGTTGCCATCATGCGCCTGAGCCGTGACGAATTCCTGCGCTGGGAAAACAAAGCGATCACCCTGCTCGGTATGTCCGGCGTGGGCAAGACCGTGCTCGCCTGCAAGCTGCCCAAGGCCGAATGGTTCCACTATTCGGGTGACTACCGGATCGGCACCAAGTATCTTGCCGAGCCGATCCTGGACGACATCAAGCGCCAGGCGATGCAGGTGCCGTTTCTGCGCGATCTGCTGCGTAGTGATTCGATCTTCATCGGCGCCAATCTCACCGTCGATAACCTCGAGCCGATGTGCCGCTTTCTGGGCAAGGTGGGTGATCCGGCACGCGGCGGCTTACCCTTGGAGGAACTCAAGCGCCGCCATCGCCTGCACCGCGATGCCGAGATCAACGCAATGAAAGACGTCGCGACATTTCTCGAAAAGGGTCGCAATATCTATGGCTATCCGCATTTCATCAACGATGCCGGCGGCAGCATCTGCGTGCTCGACGATCCGGAGCCGATCGAGGTCCTGTGTCGCCACACGCTGATTCTCTACCTTCGGGCCGACGAGGCGATGGAAACGGAACTCATCGCCCGCCAGCGACGCAGTCCCAAGCCGCTTTACTACCAAGCGTCGTTTCTCGATCAGCAACTCGCCGACTACCTGCGTGAAGCGCGGCTGGATGCCGTCGACGGGATCGACCCGGATGAATTCACCCGTTGGATATTCCCTCGCTTGGTGGCGCACCGGCGCCCGCGTTACGAGGCGATTGCGGCGCAATGCGGGTACGCGGTCGACGCTCGTGAGGCGGAATCGGTGCGCGACGAAGGTGATTTCCTGGAGCTCGTGGGCGCCGCGTTGGCGCGCCACGACGAGGCGGCCTGATGCCGCTCGTCGCCCACTCGGACCTGCCGACCTTCGAACGCCTGCGCCAGTCCGGACAGGAGGTGTTGTCGGTCGAGCGTGCGCACCGTCAGGACATTCGGGAACTGCACGTGGGCCTGCTCAACATGATGCCGGACGCGGCGCTTCAAGCCACCGAACGCCAGTTCCTGCGTCTGCTCGGGGCCTGCAATCGTATCGTTCAGTTTCACGTGCATCCCTTCGTCTTCGGCGGTCTCGAGCGCCACGGTGCCGCGCGCGAATACGTCGAGCGGTATTACGAGGATTTCGCGCAGGTGCGAGCCGGCGGACTCGACGCGCTGATCATCACCGGTGCCAACCCGCTCGAAGCCGAGATCACCCGCGAGGCCTTCTGGGAGCCGCTCATCGAGGTCATGAACTGGGCGCGCGAAGAGATCTGCTCCACCTATGTGTCGTGTCTCGCAACCCACGCCGCGTTCAGGCACGAGTACGGTATCGACCGGACCCGGCTGGCGAACAAGCGGTGGGGCGTCTACAGCCACCGCGTGGTGGATCCCACCCATCCCTTGGTGGCCAACATCAATACCCGCTTCGACGCACCGCATTCGCGCTTCAACGACGTACCGGGGGCCGCCATCGAGGCCGCCGGGTTGCGGGTGCTGATCGAGGGCGAGGAGGCCGGGGTGCTCGCGGCGGTCAGCCCTGATCGCCTGCGTTTCGTCTATTTTCAGGGCCATACGGAGTACGACAGCAACAGCCTGCTGAAGGAATACAAGCGTGAGGTGGTGCGCTACGCAAATCGTGAACGCGACGACTATCCGCCGTACCCGGAGCACTATTTCCCGCCCGCGGCGATCACCATCCTCGAACGCTACCAGGCGTGCCTGGGGAAGCACCTCGACGGCGGCGAGGCCCTGCCGCCGTTCGTCGAGGATGAGATCGCGCGCCTGGTCGACAACACCTGGCTCGATACCGGCAAGGCGATCTTCAACAATTGGCTGGGGCTCGTTTATCAACTGACTCACCTCGAACGAGGGATCCCGTTTCAGGCCGGCATCGACCCGCGCGACCCGCTGGGTCTGCGCCAGCGTGAGGCGGATCTGCACCCCTGTCGACCGCACGCGATGCCGGGTTAACCCACTATGGAGGAAGACCGATGAGCAAGGCGATCCGCGTTTTTGAGACCGGAGGCCCCGAGGTTCTGCGCTGGGAAGAGGTGGAGGTCGGCGCGCCCGGCCGCGGCGAGATCCGGGTGCGCCACCACGCGGTCGGGCTCAACTACATCGACGTGTATTTCCGCACCGGACTGTACCCGGCGCCGGAGGTACCGTTCACGCCCGGCATGGAAGGCGCGGGCGTGGTGGAAGCGGTCGGGGCCGGCGTCGTCGATCTCGCGGTCGGCGATCGGGTGGCGTACGCCGGGCAACCGCTCGGCGCCTATGCCGAACGGCGGCTGATGCCGGCCGAGCGGGTGGTCAAGCTCCCCGACGCGATCGATTTCGAGCACGGCGCGGCGATGATGCTGCAAGGGATGACCGCCGAGTACCTGCTGCGCCGCACCTATCCGGTGAAGGCCGGCGACACGATCCTGTTCCACGCCGCGGCCGGCGGCGTCGGCTTGATCGCCTGCCAGTGGGCCAGGCACCTCGGCGCCACCGTGATCGGCACGGTCGGCAGTGACGAGAAGGCCGAGTCGGCGCGTGCCCACGGTTGCGATCACGCGATCATCTACAGCCGCGAGGACCTGGTCGAGCGGGTCCGCGAAATCACCGGCGGGGAAGGCGTGGCGGTGGTCTATGATTCGGTCGGACGCGACACCTTCATGAAATCGCTCGATTGCCTGCGCCCGCGCGGAATGATGGTGAGCTTCGGCCAATCCTCGGGCCCGATTGCACCATTCGATGCCGGCATTCTGGGCGCCAAGGGCTCACTCTATCTTACCCGTCCGAGCCTGCTCGCCTACAACGCCGCGCGCGCCGATCTGGTCGCTTCGGCCAAGGCGCTGTTCGCTGTGGTCGCGGAGGGCGCGGTGAAGATCGAGATCAATCAGCGTTTTCCGCTCGCCCAAGCCGCGGCGGCGCACCGTGCGCTCGAGGGCCGGCGGACGACCGGATCGACGGTGCTGATACCGTAGCGCGGCGCCCTCGGCGGCCGGCGCCGGGAGGGGGCGCGGCGCCCCCTCCCGCTCGTTCGGGCTCAGACTTCGTCGGTCGCCCAGCCGAATTCGTCAACGGTACGGAACAGATCGGTGTCGCTGACGATACCGACCGGTTTGCCGTTGGCCTCGACCACCACCCGGCGCACGTTGCGCTCCAGCATCTCGCTCGAGCAGTCGAACAGCGGCATGTCGACGGGCACCGCGATCAACGGCCGGGTGGCGATCTCGCCGACCGTGGCGTTGGCGGGTGAGCGATTGGCGTGGACGATGCGTGACACGATGTCACGCTGGGTCATGATTCCCCACTGACCGTCGGCGTCCGGTTCCACCAGCACGCTGCTGATGCCGTGCTTACGCATCAGGTGGGTCGCGTCGTTGACCTTGGTGGTGGACGCCACCGTCACCGGCACGCGGGTCATGATGTCGCCGGCGGTGCTCGGCGTGCGACCGCTCTCCTCCATCTCGGCGAGTGGTTCGGCGACCCGTCGCGCCTCTCGTTTGCGGCGTTCCTCGGTGACCAGGGCCTCACGCTCGCGGCGTTTGGCCCGGGCGTCGACGTCGCCGGAAATACGCTCGATCAGCGCGTCCGCGAAGCCGCTGGTGGAGACCTCGGTCGCACCTTCCATCTGACGCGCGAAGTCGTAGGTCACGATCTTGTCGCTGAGAACCTCGGAGTAGGCGTGCGCGATCAGGTCGGCAACCTCCTGCCAGCCGATGTACTCAAACATCATGACGCCGCTGAACAGCAGAGAGCCGGGATTCACCTTGTCCTGGTTGGCGTATTTCGGCGCGGTGCCGTGGGTGACCTCGAAGACCGCCACGTGGTCGGCGATGTTGGCGCCCGGCGCGATGCCCATGCCCCCGACCTCCGCCGCGATCGCGTCCGACAGGTAGTCGCCGTTGAGGTTCATGGTCGCGAGCACGTCGAATTCCGCGGGACGCAGCAGCATCAGTTGGAAGATGATGTCGGCGATCCGATCCTTGATCACGATCTTACCCTCGGGGCGCTTGCCGCCGTACTGGCTGTAGAGTTCCTCCTCGGTGATGGTCTGCTCGGCGAACTCCTCGCGCGCCACCTCGTAACCCCAGTTGCGGAAGGCGCCCTCGGTGAACTTCATGATGTTGCCCTTGTGCACCAGGGTCACGCTCTCGCGATGGTGATCGATCGCGTACTGGATGGCCTTGCGCACCAGGCGACGGCTGCAAAACGGGGTGATGGGCTTGATACCGATGCCGCCGTTTTCGCCGAATTTCGCCCCGATTTCCTCTTTCAGGAATTTTTCCAGCTTGATCGCCTTTTCGCTACCGGCGGCGTATTCATTTCCGGCGTAAACATCCTCGGTGTTCTCGCGGAAGATGACCACGTCGACCAGTTCCGGGCGTTTTACCGGCGACGGGACGCCGGGATAGTAGTTGACCGGGCGCACGCAGGCGTAGAGATCCAGTCCGCGGCGTAGCGAAACGTTGAGCGAGCGAAAGCCACCGCCGATCGGAGTGGTCAGCGGACCCTTGATCGAAACGACCAGGTCCTTGAGCGCCGCCAGGCTCTCCTCGGGAAAGTAGTTGCCGTCGTAGACCCCGGCCGCCTTCTCGCCCATGAAGACTTCGCACCAGTGGACCTTGCGCCGGTCCACGTAGGCCTCGGCCACCGCCGCGTCCCAGATCCGCAGGCAGGCGCGGGTGATATCCGGACCGATTCCGTCGCCCTCGATATAACCCAGGATCGGGTTATCGGATACGACCAGTTTGTTATCCTTAACGGTGATCTTTTGCCCACCTTCGGGCATTACGATGTGTTGGTATTCCATGACGGCTCCTTGTTGAACGGATATACTCACGCGGTTTCAGGATCGATCGCCCTTCCAGGGCGACCAACGGGGTGCAGGCCGGCGCCACACGCTTAGGTGCCGTACGTAACGCACGGATACGCACAATAAGTGGCAAAAATCCGGTCTAAGCGTCCGAGCGATCCGTCTGCGAGCGTTACGCACGGACTCCTGAATCCGGGGAACGCGCGCGGCCAAGCGGCGACTACGGCGCCGTACTTGGCCGGGGGTGATTGGGACGCAACGATTGTTAGCATGAGAGATACAAGTATAACGCAGGAGCATGCGGCCGATCTGGCGTTTGAGGACCGCGCTTTGCAGGGGGTTTCGCGCACCTTTGCCTTGACGATTCCGCAACTGCCGGGGAGCCTGGCGCGGGTGGTCGGCAATGGTTACCTGTTGTGCCGGATTGCGGACACCATCGAAGATGAACCGGCCCTCAGCGCGTCGCGCAAGCGCGAGTTCGCGGAGCGCTTCAACCGGGTGGTGGCGGGGAAAGAGGCGCCGCAAACCTTCGCCGATGAGTTGGCCGCGGTGCTCTCCGAGCATACCCTCGCCAGCGAGATCGAGTTGATCCGCAACGTTCCACGGGTGATTCGCTTGACCCGCGGATTCGACCCGGTACAGCGTGCCGCGCTGGAGCGCTGCGTCCGAATCATGTCCCGCGGCATGGCGCAATTTCAGCAAGGCGCGACGCTCGCGGGGTTGCCGGATCTCGCGGCGCTCGATCGCTACTGTTATCACGTGGCGGGGGTGGTCGGGGAAATGTTGACGGAACTATTCTGCGCCCACTCGTCCAAGATAGGTGCGCAGCGCGGGAAGCTGATGGAACTGGCGGTCTCGTTCGGGCAAGGATTGCAGATGACGAACATTCTCAAGGACATGTGGGAAGACCGTGCGCGGGGCGCTTGCTGGTTGCCCCGCGATCTGTTCGCGCGCGCCGGAATCGACCTCGCGACGGTCCGCCCCGGGAGCCGCGACGCGGCTTTTCGCGCCTGCGTCAGGGAGTTGGTCGGGGTCGCGCGACTGCATCTCGGGCATGCCCTCGATTACACCTTGTTGATTCCGGGCGCTGAGACCGGCATTCGGCGCTTCTGCCTGTGGGCGCTGGGGATGGCGGTACTCACCTTGCGTAAGATCGACCGGCACCCCGATTTTGTGCGCGGCGCGGAGGTGAAGATTTCGCGGCGCAGTGTACGGGCGACCATCGCGCTCAGCAATCTCAGCGTTCGCAGCGACGTGACGCTGCGGTTATTGTTCGCGGGTCTGACTCATGGTTTGCCGCGGCCCCCGCAACCGGGGCCGGTGGTTTCAATATAAAGGCCTAACAGTATGTTTCGAACAGGGGAGGAAGGCGGCATGAGCGTACAGCCGTTTCGTCGTTACCCGGAAGGTGCGGTCGGTGGCGTGGCCAAGGGGTTGCGGGTTCCGGAGTCGGCGCGCCTGCGCGACGCGGTGGCGCGGGCGGCCGGTTCGCTCGAGGCGGCGCAGGACGCGTCGGGCTACTGGAGTTACGAGTTCGAGGCCGATTGCACGATTCCGGCCGAGTACATCCTGATGATGCACTACATGGACGAGGTCGACGCCGGATTGGAGGCCAAGATTGCCGCCTATCTGCGTGCCCGTCAGGGTAGCGACGGCGGCTGGCCGCTGTATCCGGGTGATGCGCTGGACCTGAGTTGCACGGTCAAGGTCTATTACGCGCTCAAGCTGGCCGGCGACGATCCCGCCTGTGCGCACATGGTGCGCGCGCGCGAAGCGGTGCTGGCGCGCGGCGGGGCGGTGCGCGCGAACGTGTTCACGCACATCGCGCTGGCGCTGTTCGGTCAGATCCCGTGGCGCGCGGTGCCCTTCATTCCGGCCGAGATCATGCTCCTGCCGAAGTGGTTTCCGTTTCACATCGACAAGGTTTCCTACTGGTCGCGCACGGTGATGGTGCCGCTGTTCGCGTTGTGCACACTCAAACCGCAGGCGGTGAATCCGCGCGGCGTGGGGATCGACGAATTGTTTACCGTGCCACCCGAACAGGAGCGCGATTTTTTCCCGGTACGCTCGGGACTCAACCGGCTGTTTCTGCTCTTCGACATGGCGGGGCGCGCGATCGAGCCGTTGGTCCCCAAGGCGATCCGCCGGCGCGCCCTGCAAGCGGTCGAACGCTGGGTGGTCGAACGGCTGAACGGCTACGACGGGCTGGGCGCGATCTTTCCGGCCATGGTCAACGCCTATGAAATGCTCGCGGCGCTCGGTTATCCGGCCGACCATCCGTTACGGATGCAGGCCCGCGAGGCGCTGCGTCGCCTGTTGGTGGTCAAGGAGCACGAGGCCTACTGCCAGCCGTGCCTGTCGCCGGTGTGGGACACGGCGCTCGCCGCCGTGGCCTTGCAGGAGCATGAGGGTGGCGACTCGGCCGCGGCGCTGCGCGGTCTCGACTGGCTCAAGGACCGCCAGTTGCTCGACGCGCCGGGCGACTGGCGTCGAGACCGCCCGGATCTGCGCGGCGGCGGCTGGCCCTTCGAGTTCGGCAACGGCCACTATCCGGATATCGACGACACGCCGGTGGTGGCCTGGGCGATGCTCGAGACCGGACTGTCGCGTTTCGACGAGGCGGTGGCACGCGCCGCGGAGTGGATCGAGGGGATGCAGTCGAGCAACGGGGGTTGGGCGTCTTTCGACATCGACAACACCCACGAGTATCTCAACGAGATCCCCTTCGCCGACCACGGGGCGTTGCTCGATCCGCCGACCGCCGACGTCACCGCGCGCTGCGTGACCTTGCTCTCGAAGTACGATGCGGCGCGTTATCGGAACGCGATCGCGCGCGGGCTGGCGTTTCTGCGCGCCAACCAGGAAGCGGACGGTTGCTGGTTCGGACGTTGGGGCACCAATTACATCTATGGCACCTGGTCGGTACTGCTGGCGCTCGAGGCGGCGCGCGTCGACCGCTCGGAGCCCTGGGTGCGTCGTGGCGTGCAGTGGCTGGAGTCGGTGCAGCGCGCCGACGGCGGCTGGGGCGAGGACAACCACAGCTATCACGATCCGGCGATGCGGGGTCGAGCCGCGTGCAGCACCTCTTTTCAGACCGCCTGGGCGCTGCTCGGGCTGATGGCCGCCGGCGAGATGGACTCGGTGGCCCTGCACCGGGGCGTCGAGTATCTGCTCAGCCACCAACAGCAAGGCGGCGGCTGGAGCGACGAGGCATTCACCGCGCCGGGGTTCCCGCGCGTCTTTTACCTCAAATACCATGGTTACTCTCACTATTTCCCGCTTTGGGCCTTGGCCCGTTATCGCAAGCTTTCCGTGCGCGGTTGAGAGCGGCAGCGGGACTGACTCGCCACGGACCAATCGGTGTGGTCGCGGCGCTCGGGCTCGAGGTGCGTTGTCTGACGGGCCGCGCGTCGCGACCGGGAGACGTGGTTTTACTGGCGCCCGATACCCGGGTTGCGCGCGCCGGGATCGGCGCCGAGCGCGCCGCTCGCGCGGCACGCCGGCTGATCGACGCGGGCGTCACCGGATTGGTGAGCTGGGGTCTGGCCGCGGGGCTCGATCCGGCGATTGCGGCTGGATCGCTGCTGGTGCCGGACGCCATCGTGGCGCACGACGGACAACGCTTCAGCGTGGCGACGCAGTGGCGCGCGCGTGTGTGCCAAGCGCTGGCGCCGACCGCCGTCATCGGCGTCGTGCTGCGGGAGGCCGAGGCGCCGCTCGCGGAGCCGTCCGCCAAGGCCGCGCTGCGCGCCCTGAGCGGTGCGGTCGGTGCCGACATGGAGAGTGCGGCAGTGGCGCGCGAGGCGGCGCGCGCAAGGGTGGAACTATTGGTGATCCGGGCGATATCGGACGGTGCGACTCGCGCGTTGCCGACGCTCGCGCTCGCGGCGCTCGATGAGGACGGGTGTATCGCGATCGGCGGTTTGTGTCGGGCGGCCCTGGCCGCGCCGCGCCAACTCGCCGCACTGCCAGCGTTGGCACGCGACGTGAGAGCGGCGACGCTCAGCCTGCGGGCGGTCGCCGCGACCCGCGCGCTGCATTGACCGGCGGGTTTCCCGCCGACCATGAAACGCACCCTCTCGGCTGGCGGCGCGCTGCTCCTGCGAGCCCTGGATGGCTGGTTGGCGTTGGTTCGCAGACGCGCGTCGTGGGTGCTGGTGCTGTGCGTGCTTAGCACCGGAATCGCGCTTCAATACACGCGGACTCACCTCGGGATCAACACCGATACCGCGGACATGATGTCGCCGCAACTCGCGTGGCGGCAGGACAGCGAAGCCTACGACCGCGCCTTTTCGCGCTTCGTGGACAATCTGCTGCTGGTCATCGACGGGCGCACGCCGGAGTCGGCGCAGCGCGCCGCGGCCCGTCTGGCACGGGCACTCGCGGCCGACGACGACCGCTTTCACTGGGTTGAGCGGCCCGGACACGACCCCTTTTTCGAGCGTCATGCTTTTCTTTATCTGGATCTTGCGGCGCTCAACGATCTCGCCGATCGTCTGAGCGCCGCGCAGCCGTTCCTGGGCACCCTGGTGGCGCAGCCCGATATGGTCGGGTTGTTTGATCTTCTGGCCCGTGCGGTGCGCGAACCGGACGCCGCGCAAGACGCTGAACTTTCGCGGGTGTTCGACGCGGTGGCGGCGAGCGTGGGCGCGCACCTCGCCGGCCGCGACCGTGAGTTGTCGTGGCGCGCTTTGCTGCTGGGCGATCAGGCCACGTCGAGTGAGCGGCGCGCCTTCATCACCGTCAAGCCGCGCCTGGATTATGCGGATCTGTTGCCCGCCGGCCCCGCGATCGAGCGGATCCGCAGCCATGCGCGGACCCTCGGTATCGACCCGGCGCACGGCTTGCGAGTGCGCATCACCGGGGGCCTGGCGCTGTCCTACGAGGAGATGCAAACCGTCAGCAGCGGCGTTGAACGCGCCGGCGTGCTGGCGTTGCTGATGGTGTTCGTGGTGCTGGTGGTCGGGCTGCGTTCCTTTCGCCTGGTCTTTGCGAGCCTCGCCACCTTGCTCGTCGGCTTGAGTTGGACCGCGGCGTTCGCGGCCTACGCGGTGGGTAATCTGAACTTGATCTCGATTGCCTTCGCGGTGCTCTATATCGGACTCGGCGTCGACTATGCGGTTCACTTGTGCCTGCACTATCGTGATGCGCTCGCGGCCGGCGAAGCGCCGGACGCCGCGTTGCGCACCGCCGGACGCGACGTCGGCGGTGCTCTGTTGCTGTGTGCCGTGACCACCGGGATCGGCTTTTATGCCTTTATCCCGACCAGCTTTCTCGGGGTGCGCGAACTGGGGATCATCTCCGGTACCGGCATGTTTATCAGTGTGGTGGCAAGTCTGACGATGTTGCCGGCGGTGCTCGGCTTGTCGGGGCCGCCACGCTTGTTTGCCATGCCGACACGCTCGTGGCGTTGGCGGCGCGTCGCCCGGTTGCCGCGCGAGCGCCGGGTCGCCGTGCTGGTGGTTGCGGCATTGTGCGGCGCATTGGCGTTGGCGGGCGCGTTCCGGGTGTGGTTCGACGATAACCCACTCGACCTGCGCGACCCCGAGTCCGAGTCGGTCCAGACCTTCAGGGAGTTGTTGCGCGACCCACGGAATTCGCCGTGGACCCTCGATGTGTTGGCCCCGGATGCGACACACGCGCGCGTCCTCGCCGCGCGTCTCGCGCGGCTCCCCGAGGTGAAAGAGGTGCGCAGTCTTGCCGATTTGATCCCTGCCGAGCAGCAAGCGAAACTCGCGATCATCGAGGATTTGGACCTGCTGCTGGGCCTTGATATCGAGAGCGCGGCCCCGCCTCCGGTCGACGATGGCGCGCGCCGCGCCGCGATTGCGCGCCTCGCCGCGGCGTTGGCCGAGACGCCGCCGAGGTCGGAAACGACGGCGTTGCGCAAGGCCGTCGGGACCCTGGTCGCGCGCCAACCGAGCGCGGCGAGCCTGGCGCGTCTCGATCGCACGCTGAGCGCGGGATTGCCGGAAGAGTTGCGATTGCTGCGCGAGGCGCTGGCGGCGACGCCCGTGACGCGTGCCGATTTGCCGGCTTCGGTTGTCAGTCGCTGGATCGGGCGGGACGGGGGATGGCGTGTGGATATCCTGCCGGCCGAAAATCTGCAGGATCGCGCGGCGATGGGTCGTTTCGTGGACGCGGTGCGCGCGGTTGCTCCGCACGCGACCGGCGGCCCGATCTCCAACCTGGAATCCGGGCGCGGGGTCGTTCGTGCGTTCATCCAGGCGTTCATGACCGCGCTGATACTGATCATCGTGGTGTTGCTCGTGGCGCTGCGCCGGGTCGCCGATGTCGCCCTTGCGCTCGCGCCCCTGCTGCTCTCCGGTCTGTACACGGTGGGCCTCATGGGGTGGCTGGACATGCCCTTCAATTTTGCCAACGTGATTGCGTTGCCGCTGCTGCTGGGGATCGGCGTGGACAGTGGTATTCACGTCCTGCATCGCACCCGCAGCGCGCGGCCGGGGTCGGACGATCTGCTTGCAACCAGTACCGCGCGGGCGATCACGGTGAGCGCCTTGACCACGATTGTGAGTTTCGGGAGCTTGGCGTTCTCGCCTCATCCGGGTACCGCGAGCATGGGCATGGTCCTCGCGGTCGGCATGACCGCGGTGCTGATCTGCACCCTGGTGGTGTTGCCCGCCGCGCTGTGGTCGATGCTGGCTCGACGCAGCCCCGGTTCGGTGGCGGCGCGATGACCACCCTGGTTACCGGCGCGTCCGGTTTCGTCGGCGGCGCCGTGGTGCGTCACCTGCTGGCGGCGGGTCATACGGTGCGCGCGCTGGTACGCCCGAGTTCCGACCGCCGCGCTCTCGACGGTCTGGACGTGGAGTTCGCGGTGGGCGATCTGCGTGACGCGCCTTCACTGGCGCGTGCCTGTGCCGGTTGCGAGCGACTGTTTCACGTCGCCGCGGATTACCGTTTGTGGGTGCCCGACGCGGCGGCACTGTTCGCTTCCAACGTCACCGGGACCGTGAATCTGCTGCGTGCCGCGGCGGATGCCGGGGTCGCGCGCATCGTCTATACCAGCAGCGTCGCGGTGCTCGGGCCGTGCACGCCGGGCCAACCCGCCGACGAACAGACCCCGTCGAGCCTTGGCGACATGATCGGCCCCTACAAGCAGTCCAAGTTCCAGGCCGAAATCGAAGTGCGGCGCCGGGTGCGTGAGGACCGCTTGCCGGTGGTGATCGTCAATCCGTCAACGCCGGTGGGTCCCGGCGATCGGCGACCGACGCCGACCGGGCGGATGGTGCTGGATGCGGCCGCGGGACGGATGCCGGCGTTCGTCGACACCTGTCTCAACATCGTGCACGTCGACGACGTGGCGGCGGGCCATCTGCTGGCCCTCGATCACGGGCAAATCGGTGCCCGCTACATACTCGGTGGCGAGAATCTGTCGCTCGCCGAGATCCTGACTCGGATCGCGGATCTGGTCGGCCGTCCAGCGCCGCGTATCCGGCTGCCGCACGCGCTGGTGCTGCCCATCGCCTATGCGGCGGAGGCCTGGGTGCGGATCCGTGGGCGCGGCGAGCCACTGGCCACGGTCGACGGCGTGCGGATGTCGCGCAAGCGGATGTACTTCAGTTCCGCGAAGGCGACCCGCGATCTCGGCTACCGGGCGCGACCGGCGCAGGAGGCGCTCAGTGATGCGGTCGCATGGTTCCGGGATAACGGCTACTTCTGAGGCCGCGGCGCCCGTCAGCCTCCGGCGCCCGCGGCCTTGGGCGCCGCGTGGCACACGCCGAAACGCTCGATCGCCGCCAGGATCCCGGCGCTGTCGAGTCCCGCGTCGCGCAGCATGTCAGCGCGCGAGCCATGTTCGATAAAGCGATCCGGGATGCCGTGGTTGAGTACCCTGGCCTGGATGTCATGCGCGGCCAGGCACTCGTTGACCGCGCTTCCCGCCCCGCCCATCACGGCGTTGTCTTCGATCGTGACCAGCAGTTGATGTTCGGCGGCAAGGCGCAACACCATATCCTCGTCGAGCGGTTTGATGAAGCGCATGTTGACCACCGTTGCGTCGAGCGTTTCGGCGGCCTCCAGGGCCTCGCCGAGCAGCGCGCCGAACACCAGCAACGCGATGTCGCTGCCTTCGCGGCGGCGATCGGCCTTGCCGATCGGCAGCGCGGTCATCTCCGCCCGCACTGCTACTCCCGGTCCCTTGCCGCGCGGATAACGCACCGCGCACGGCTGGTCGAGCCGGATGCCGGTGAACAGCATCTGCCGGGTCTCGTTTTCGTCTGCCGGGGCCATGATCACCATGCCCGGCAGACAGCGCATGAAACTCAAGTCGAACACGCCGTTGTGGGTCGGGCCGTCGCCGCCGAACAGGCCGGCGCGATCGATCGCGAACAACACCGGGAGTTTCTGCAGCACCACGTCGTGGATCAATTGATCGTAGCCGCGCTGCAGGAAGGACGAGTAGATCGCGACCACCGGCTTGAGCCCGTCGCAGGCCATGCCGGCCGCCACTGTAACGCTGTGCTGCTCGGCGATCCCGACATCGAAATAGCGTTCCGGGAAGCGTTCCGCGAAGCGCTCCATCTTCGAGCCTTCGCGCATCGCCGGCGTGATCCCGACGACCCGCTCGTCGGCCGCGGCGATGTCGCACAGCCACTCCCCGAACACCTGCGCGTAGGTCGGCGCGCCGCCTCCCGATGACGGCGCGATTCCCTGCTCCGGGTCGAAGGGCGCACCGACGCCGTGATATTTGACCGGATCGGCCTCCGCCGGCGCATAGCCTTTGCCCTTGCAGGTGATGATGTGGAGAAGTTGCGGTCCGCGACGTTTGCGCAGATTGCCCAGGGTCGTGACCAAGGCGTTCAGATCATGGCCGTCGATCGGTCCGATGTAGTTGAAGCCGAACTCCTCGAACAGGGTTCCCGGCACGATCAGGCCCTTGACGTGTTCCTCGGTGCGCCGCGCCAGTTCCCACATCGGCGGCACCCGGCTCAGGATCTGTTTGCTGCCCTCGCGCACCGTCGCATAGAGCCTTCCGGAGAGGATCTGGGCGAAGCGCTTGGTGAGCGCGCCGACGTTGGGCGAGATCGACATCTCGTTGTCGTTGAGCACCACCAGCAGGTCGGCATCGCTGCCTCCGGCGTGATTGAGCGCCTCGAACGCCATCCCGCAGGTAAGCCCGCCGTCGCCGATGATCGCGACCGCGCGGCGGCCCGTATCGCGCTGCCTGGCGGCGATTGCCATGCCCAGGGCGGCGCCGATGGAGGTGCCGGCATGGCCCACGCCGAAGGCGTCGTATTCACTTTCGTCGCGTCGTGGAAAGGGTGCGAGGCCACCCCGTGATCGTACCGTGGTGAGTCGTTCGCGGCGCCCGGTAAGCACCTTGTGGGGGTAACTCTGGTGGCCGACATCCCACACCAGGCGGTCTTCCGGGGTGGCAAAAATGTAGTGCAGGGCGACGGTGAGTTCGACCGTCCCGAGTCCGGCCGCGAAATGCCCGCCGCAGCGCGATACCGCGTCGATCAAAAAGCCGCGCAGTTCGTCTGCGACCGGCGCGAGCTGCGCACGCGGCAGCGCGCGCAGATCGGCGGGCGAGTCAATCTGGCTGAGTAGCGGGAATTTGTTGTGTGTGGTCATGTGAAGCCGTTTGCGGTATTTCCGCGCCTCGTGATTGGGACGCCGCGCCAGCGTGCATTATCGGGAACGGCGTGCCGATCTGGCAAGCGCTGAGGCTGGAAACGACGGATCGGCGCGAGGGAGCGTGGGCCTCGCCCCGGGTGACGCGGCGTCCGCGGCGGTGTGCACCTGACGATGTACGGGCTTGAATTCACGTCAAGCGGGTGCGAGAGTGCTCGCGGCGATGGCAGGCGTCGGCCGGGCGAGGGCCCGGAAAGATCCCGACGGGGTGGACGGTCCGATTCTCTATGACAGGTGGAGGGTTGCGCCCGTCGCGAGTCGAATTCAGGGAGGTAAAGGGCCGATGGGGGTCCCGTTAAGACAACAGTTCAAGGTCGGGATGTATGTTCTCGGCAAGCGGCTCGCAAGGGTCCGGCGTTATCCGCTGGTGCTGATGCTCGAGCCGTTGTTTCGTTGCAACCTTGCCTGTGCGGGTTGCGGCAAGATTGCCTATCCGAGCGAAATCCTCGACCAGCGTATCTCGGTCGCCGACGCGCTCGGTGCGGCCGAGGAGTGTGGCGCGCCGATCGTGTCGATCGCCGGCGGCGAACCGTTGGTTCACAAGGAGATGCCCGAGATCGTGCGGGGCCTGGTAGCGCAACGGCGGTTCGTATACCTGTGTACGAACGCCCTGTTACTCGGCAAGCGGATGCGCGACTACGAGCCTTCGCCGTACCTGACGTTTTCGATCCATCTGGACGGTAACCGCGACCGTCACGATGCCTCGGTGTGCCAATCCGGGGTATTCGAGCGGGCCGTCAAGGCGATCCGTCTGGCCCGCGAACGGGGCTTTCGCGTCACCGTCAACTGCACCCTGTTTCAGAATGAATCCGCGCCCGAGGTGGCCGAGTTCCTCGATCACATGGTGGCGCTCGACATCGAAGGGGTCACGATCGCGCCGGGTTTCACCTATGAGCGGGCGCCGAGTCAGGAGGTGTTCCTTGGTCGCCGCGCGGCCAAGCAACTGTTTCGTGATATTTTCCGGCTCGGCAAAGGGCGCAAATGGCGCTTCAATCACTCCAGCCTCTACCTCGATTTTCTTGCCGGTAACCAGCGCTACCAGTGCACCCCGTGGGGCAACCCGACCCGCAATGTTTTCGGCTGGCAAAAGCCCTGTTATCTGCTCGTCGACGAGGGCTACGCACCGAGCTTTCAGGCGTTGATGGAAGAGACCGACTGGGACGCCTGGGGTGTCGGGCGCAATCCCAAATGCGCCGAGTGCATGGTCCATTGCGGTTTCGAGCCGACCGCGGTCAATGACGCAACCGCGCATCCACTCAAGGCCCTGTGGCGCGCCCTGCGCGGGCCGCGCGTCGATGGGCCGATGGCCCCGGAATGGCCGGTCCGGTATGCGACCGAAAGCGCGCCGCGGCCGGTCGTCGTCGCCGCCCCCGAAGGCGGTTCGTCGCGGCGCGTCGCCTGACGCCACTCATGCTTCCCTGGGCGCTTGCCGCGTCCCTGCTGTGGGCGCTGATCCTGCTGCTGCCGTGGCGCCCGTGGGCAACCCGCGAGCGGTTGACGCTCGCTCCGGACGGCGCGACCGCCCGCTTGGACGACACCCTGGCGCTGATCCCCGCGCGCGACGAGGCACACCACCTGCCGGTGACGCTGGCGGCGCTCGCGGCGCAGGGCGAGGGGCTCAGGGTGGTGCTGGTCGACGACCAGTCGCGCGACGCCACCGCCGAGGTCGCGGCGGCCGCCGGTCTGTCCGACCTCGTGGTCGTGCACGGGCGCCCGCTGGCGTCGGGATGGAGCGGCAAGGTATGGGCCCAGCACCAAGGCGAAGCGTGGCTGAATCGACCCTATACCCTGCTCCTCGATGCGGACGTGGAACTCGCCCCCGGAACCGTGTCCGCACTGCGCGGGATGCTCGACCGGCGCGGCGCGGCCCTCGCATCGGTGCTCGCGGCGCCGCACCTCGCGAGCCGCTGGGAGTATCTGTTGATGCCCGCGTTCGTATTTTTCTTCAAGCTCCTGTATCCCTTTGCGCTGGCCAACGATCCGCGCTCGCGAGTCGCCGCGGCGGCCGGTGGTTGCGTGCTGTTGCGTACCGACGCGCTGCGTCGCGCCGGCGGATTCAAGGCGCTGCGCGACGCCCTGATCGACGACTGTACCTTGGCCGGGCTAGTCAAGTCGCAAGGCTTTCGGATCTGGATCGGCCTGTCACTCGCCGCGCGCAGCCGGCGCAGCTACCCTCGGCTCGGCGCGATCTGGCGTATGGTCGCGCGCACCGCGTTTACCCAGCTTCGCTATTCGTTGGCCTGGCTGCTGCTGTGTATGGCGTTGATGGTCGTGGCCTTCGTGATCCCTCCGGCGGCGCTGCTGGTCGGTGGTGACCTGGCGCGGGTGCTCGGGTTGAGCGCCTTGTTGTTGGCGCTCGCGGCCTACCTTCCAACTTTGCGCTACTATCGGGTGGCCGCGCCATGGGTGCTTGGACTGCCGATCGCGGGGGCTTTGTTTCTGGCCATGACCTGGGGTTCGGCGATCGGTTATTGGCGCGGCCGGCGGTCGGCTTGGCGGGGTCGCGATTACGCCACGCAGTCGTCGCCGTGAACGGGATGTCCGGGCGCCGATCGCACCATGATCGAAAATCCTTGTGCTATAGTTCAGCGGATTTTTCCACCGAGAAGCGACGAGGCCTCGTGACCAGCACTCTCAAAGCAACCGTGCACCGCGCTCTGTTGGGCGTCTTGTTCGGGGTGCTGGCGGGTGCGGCGCTGGCCACGCCGTCGGGCGCGCGACAAACGGTCGAACGCTTCCACGCGACGCTTCTGGGCGTGATGCGCGAGGCCGCAACCCTCGGGTATGCGGGCCGCAGGGCGCGTCTCGCGCCAGCGGTGGAGGCGAGTTTCGACCTGTCGGCGATTTCGCGTCTGGTCCTCGGGCGCTATTGGAAGGGCCTCGATCAGGCACAGCGGCAGCGTATGATCGCGGCGTTCACCGCCCTCACGGTGGCAACCTACGCGGCACGCTTCGACGGCTATTCGGGCGAGCGCTTCAAATTCGTCAGCGAGCGCGACTTGAAACGAAACCGCGTACTGGTACGCACGGTCTTGATCAAACAGGATGGTGACAAGGTGCGCCTCGACTACGTGTTGCACCGTACCGGGAAGGGTTGGCGGTTCATCAACGTACTCGCCGACGGGGTGAGCGAAATCTCGATAAAGCGCGCCGACTATGGCGCGGTGATGCGCGGCGATGGCTTCGAGGCGCTGATGACGAAACTGGCGGCGCAGACTGCGCACTACGCGGCGGAAGCGGTGAAATAGGAGAGCTTGGGGTGAGGAAAATCCGCGCTTTTTGCAAGTTGGCGATGGGTTCACTGTTCGGGGTGGCCTTGCTCGCGGGTTGCGCAACCGTGCCGAACGGGGATCCGAAGGATCCCATGGAGTCCATGAACCGGAGCTTTTACGCGTTCAACAACGGGCTCGACAAGGCTATCCTCAAGCCGATCTCGAGCGCCTATACCAAGGCCCTGCCGGCCGGGGTGCGCGAGAGCGTGTTCAATTTTTTCAGCAACCTGGGTTATCCGACCGTATTCGTGAACGCCCTGCTGCAGGGCAAGGTTACGCAGAGCATCGAGGATACCGCGCGCTTCGTGTTCAACTCGACGATCGGGATCGGCGGGCTGTTCGATGTCTCGACCGGCTTCGGCTTGGCGCGCCACAAAGAGGATTTCGGTCAGACCCTCGCGGTCTGGGGGATCGAGCAGGGCGCCTACCTGGACTTGCCGCTGTTGGGGCCGAACACGATCCGCAGCGCGCTCGCAATCCCCGCCGATTCCTACACCAGCCTGCTGACCTATATCGGACCGAACAGCGTGCAGTTCCCGCTGGAGGGCACCGAGATCGTCGACAAGCGGGCGCGTCTGGCCTCGGCCATCAAGCTGCGTGACGAATCGGCGCTAGACCCGTATATTTTTCAGCGCGAAGCCTATTTGCAGCGACGACGCAGCCTGATTTACGACGGCAGCCCGCCGCTCGAGGGACTCGACGAGGACTTGAACGGCGACGATGCGCAATAGGGGCGCGCGGCGCCGGGCGCAGGCCGACGCAAGCCCATCGCGCAGCCCACTTCGCGCGTCGGCGGTTAGGTACTGTACATCTCGCCGGTGGCGCGGCGTGTCGATCCGGTAATCGCGGACGATGGCACAGTATATCTATACCCTGAATCGCCTGTGCAAGGTGGTTCCGCCGCGGCGCGAAATCCTCAAGGATATCTCCTTATCCTTTTTCCCCGGCGCCAAGATCGGGGTGCTCGGACTCAACGGCGCCGGCAAGTCGAGCCTGCTGCGGGTAATGGCGGGCATCGACACCGACTTCGAGGGCGAGGCGCGCCCGGCGCGCGATATCCACATCGGCTTTCTGCCCCAGGAACCGTCGCTCGACTCCACCAAGGACGTGCGCGGCAATGTCGAGGAAGGGGTAGCCGGGATCAAGGAGTTGCTCGAACGCTTCGACCGAATCAGCCAGCGTTTCGCCGAACCGCTCGACGACGAGCAAATGAACGCCTTGCTCGAAGAACAGGGCGGACTTCAGGACGCCATCGAGGCGGCCGGCGGCTGGGAGCTCGATCGGCGCCTGGAAGTGGCCGCCGAGGCCCTGCGCCTGCCGCCCTGGGAGGCCGCGGTGGACACCCTGTCGGGCGGCGAGCGACGACGCGTCGCGCTCTGTCGGCTGCTGCTCTCGGCGCCCGACATGCTGCTGCTCGACGAGCCGACCAATCACCTCGACGCCGAGTCGGTGGCGTGGCTGGAGCGCTACCTGCAGGACTACCCCGGCACCGTGGTCGCGGTCACCCACGACCGTTACTTTCTCGACGACGTCGCGGGCTGGATCCTCGAACTCGACCGCGGCCACGGGATCCCGTGGCAGGGTAACTATTCATCCTGGCTGGAGCAGAAAGACAAGCGCCTCGCCGATGAGGCGCGCCAGGACAGCGCCCGCCGGCGCGCGATCAAGGCCGAGCTGGAATGGGTGCGCAGCCAACCCAAGGGGCGCCACGCCAAGAGCAAGGCACGCCTCGCGCGTTTCGACGAACTTTCCTCGGTCGAGCACCAACAGCGTGGCGAGACCCGCCAGATCCACATTCCGCCCGGCCCGCGGCTCGGCGATGTGGTGGTCGAGGCCACCGCGCTGCGCAAAGGACACGGCGATCGGCTGCTCATCGACTCGCTGGACTTCAACCTGCCGCGCGGCGGGATCGTCGGCGTGATCGGCGGCAACGGGGCGGGCAAGACCACCCTGCTGCGCCTGATCGCCGGCATCGAGCAACCCGACGGCGGTACCCTGCGAATCGGCGAAAGCGTGGTGACGGCCTATGTCGATCAGAGCCGCGAGTCGCTGGTCAACTCGAATACGGTGTGGCAGGAAATCTCGGGCGGCGAGGAACTCCTTCAAATCGGCCGCGAGCAGATCCGCTCGCGGGTCTACGTCGGGCGCTTCAACTTCCTCGGCAGCGACCAGGAGAAACGGATCGGCGATCTCTCCGGCGGCGAACGCAACCGCGTGCATCTCGCCAAGGTGCTGCTGAGCGGCGCCAATCTGCTGCTGCTCGACGAGCCGACCAACGACCTCGACATCGAGACCCTGCGCGCCCTCGAAGAGGCGCTGCTCGATTTCGCCGGCGGCGTGGTGGTGGTCTCGCATGACCGCTGGTTCCTGGACCGCATCGCGACCCACATCCTGGCCTTCGAAGACGAGGGCCAGGTGATCAGGCTGGAGGGCAGTTACATGGATTACGAGGCCGATCACCGCCGCCGCGCCGGCGCCGATGCCGACCGGCCGCACCGCATCCGTTACAAGCGACTCGACGCCTGAGCGGCGACCGCATGACCACCGGCGTCACCCCCGAACACCTGCTGCGCCGCGTCGCGGAACTGCTCGACCGGGTCGCAACCCTGCTGCCGCCGGCCACGGTCGATCCCGACTGGTCGCACCATGCGTTCCGCTGGCGGCGCGGCCGCCAAGGCGGCGGCTGGCTGCAAACCGTGACCCATCCGCACGCGATTCAACTCGATGACCTGCGCGGCATCGAGCGACAGAAAACCGCGCTGGTGCGCAACACCCCCAGTTCATCGCCGGGTTACCCGCCAACAACGCCCTGCTGTGGGGATCCCGCGGCACCGGCAAATCGTCGCTGATCAAGGCGGTCGTCAACGCCTATGTCGAGCAGGGCTTGCGTATCGTCGAGGTCGACCGCAACGATCTGATCGACCTGCCCGACGTGCTCGACCGCATCGCCCACCGCCGCGAGCGCTTCGTGCTGTTCTCCGACGACCTCTCGTTCGAGGCCGGCGACCCCAGCTACAAGGCGCTCAAGGCCGCCCTCGACGGTTCGGTGTACGCGCCGCCCGACAATGTGCTGATCTACGCGACCTCCAACCGCCGCCACCTGATGCCCGAGTACCTGAGCGAGAACCTCGACGCGCGGGCGGTCGACAGCGAGATCCATCACGGCGAGTCGGTGGAAGAGAAGATTTCGCTGTCCGAGCGATTCGGCCTGTGGCTGTCGTTTCACCCTTTCAACCAGGACCGGTATCTCGACATCGTCGCCTACTGGCTGGCGCGCTTCGAGGCCCCCGACGGCCTGGACGAAGCGTGCCGCGCCGAGGCGCTGCGCTGGGCGCTGATGCGTGGATCGCGGAGCGGGCGCAGCGCTTATCAGTTCGCGCGGGATTGGGCCGGGAGGCGGCGGCTGGCGGAGTGACGAGGCAGCATACCGCCGCGGTGCGTAATTCGGGGTTCCGCCGACTGTCTTTAACCTAGAATCCTCAGTTGACCGCTACATTCTGACAGTAACTGGCTGATATGAATGCCTTTAACGTCGATCGATGTCTTCACCCGCCCGGTGAATCACGCTACGGGGCGAATTGCACGTTTGCGGCGGCGCAGGGCGGCGTTACAACGCTTTGAATAGAACGACTATTGCGCATCGTTGTGCCTTGCCCTGCACCACCGCAAACGCACACTTCACCCCGTCCAACTGAGGATTCCAGGTTGAAGCTACCCCGCAATGCCCGCGGCATCTCCGAAGGGCGGAATCCGCGCTTGATATTCACGATCAATCGATTGTCGGCGCGCCGTCGTGATCGATCGTTCCCCGAAGCTGTTGCCACCGCGCGTCGCCGAGGGTGAGCGAACGTAACCCCGATACGACTCCCCGCCTTTGTCCTGCCAATCCCGCCGATCCCGAATGCCTAGCCCGCCTGCCGGTCGCCCCACTTCGGCCCCTCTGCATCGATCTTGAGCAGCAGCTTCCCAGGCTGGATCCTGTACCCGGTCTGGATCCTGTACGCGGTCGTTTTACCTTCTCTCACCATGTCCGTAAGTTGCGCGCGTTCTTCCTGCGTGAGACCTGCGGCATACTTTTGCATCGAGCATCCGCAGCTTGTCGAGTGCGCGCCAGCTCCCTGGTGTAGACGCCCTGATAAACCGCCGGAGTAACCTCGTCGCGGACGCCCTCGATCACCGCGATACGCCAGTACGCACTACGTAGCGCGGTAACTTCGCCACAGGCATCGACCCCGCACGTACCCAGTGCGCAACCTCGACCCGGGGATGCAGTACGGGGCCGGTTTTATTCCCGATTTTGGTGGACCGTACAGGAATCGAAGCTGCGACCGCTTGATTAAAGGGTGGAAGGCGTCGAACTGTAACTCATTGATTTTATTTCAGCATCGATACGAAAACTATCCCACTGAGCAGAGCTTTGGAACCGCGTAAGCACTTGTTTTCATTATAGCTGCGCGGCCGCTATGGGACACGGATCCGAGCTTTATTGATGCCTGGACAACCCCCGCTGCCCTTGGAGGTGGAGCTCGAAAGACTTCGTCTACGCGGCGATATCCGCAAATTCGCTTTGCTTGTGTAGGCTGCCCGTCGCGCCTCCGTCTCAGCGTTCATCGAACGGATCCCTGCGGCTCGTATCCGATCGATCGGTATCCAGCGAGCCGTCGATCCCACATCCGCAAAAGGACGGGAACGCGACCGTCAACGTAGTCATAGATCCGTACTTCCACCTTGCCGGGGTGCGAGCGGTGCAGGCGCCCGGCGTATTGAATGAGGGTCCCGCGCCACGAGACGGGCATCGTGAGGAACAATGTATCGAGCCTCGCGTCATCGAAGCCTTCCCCGATGTACCGTCCCGTAGCGAGTACAAGTCGCTCCTCGGTTTCCGGTATTGCTTCCAGCGCGGCAAGGGCTTCCCGGCGCTGCTTCGC
>Ga0114931_10000129_pt1 | contig 83305 bp, 86 predicted proteins | sample 2SBtaG_FD_89579 | JGI IMG/M metagenome (GOLD analysis project Ga0114931, IMG submission 89579) | Deep subsurface microbial communities from Kolumbo volcano to uncover new lineages of life (NeLLi) - 2SBTROV14_V59a metaG | ecosystem: Environmental > Aquatic > Marine > Volcanic | place: Kolumbo...
CAAGGCTCGCGAAGTGCGTCGCAACCCGACGTATTCGAAGTAGGAGAACACGCCGCCGGGTTTAAGGCATCGTCGGATCACGTCAAAGACGTCTTCGACATCACGCAGTTCGAACGCCGTTAGCGGCAACCCGGACATAACGAAATCATACTTCTTGTCCGATGACAGGTCTTGAATCGCGTGGCGTAACACCCGAACGCGCCCTTCAACAAGTGGTTGAGCAAACTCCGGTCGAGAAAGAACATCACGCTCGAGGATGTCGGCGAAGTCGTCCTGGATTTCACAAATATCGAGGGTGTCGCCCGGCTTTAGGATCGATCCGAGGTACCGGGTGACCGGTCCGGTTCCCGCCCCAACTTCCAGCACATCGCAATCACGATCGCAACGGCGGTATGGCTCCGCCACCGCCGCGGAGAGCGCCCGCGAACTCGGCGCCACCGCACCTACCACACTGGGGTTTCGAATGTATCGAGAAAAGAAGCGTATATGGCTTCCAATTCCGGTCTTGAACCGACGTCCCGCATCTGCCAATGCAAATCCCTCGCCTTGCTACCTCGTAATCAGACCGGGCAGACCCGGACCTTTCGGTCGCCACAGAATATCCGATTCGGCAAAATCAATCCAGCCAACCGCAACTCCCACACTGCAGACCCTTCGCCCGATAATATCGTCTTGCCGGATTCTTCGGCATTATTCTCATTTTTTGATTGAACTTCGACATGCCGAGCGTGTATAATGGTGGTGTAAGGCCAGCGGGAACGTCGATTCGGTGCGAACATACGGGTGCATGAGTCGTCGCTTTTTGCTCCTTGCCGGTCGTCGCCTCTGCGGCGATTTGCGGTGCCCGTGGATGACGATTCGCGGGACGGGTCAGGCCAGCATGGCGACTGTTCCAACGAGGTCGCACCTGGAGGTCCGTTTTGAAAAGGAGGTGGTCAATTGGAAAGTAACATAGGTAGGCTGCTGTAGGCAGCAGACGATGCTGCCTCGGCAGCGACCAGGACATAGGCCCGTCCGGTTCATTCCGGGCGGGCCGTCATTTTGCGCCAACCGGGGTCAGCATGTCGCGGAACCCGAATCAAACGCTAGAATAAGTCCCTGAGATAAGCGGACAGCGTCTTCTTTGGATGCCCCAGGAAATGAGAGAATTGAAGTCTGACAGGAAATCCGATCCGACGCGTGTGGCGTTCATCGCGCTTGGATGTGCGAAGAACCTTGTCGATTCTGAAAAGATGCTCGGTCAGCTTGCAGAAGCCGGGTGTGTGATATCGGGTGAGGACGACGCGGAGGTTGCCGTGGTCAATACGTGCGGGTTCTTGGAGGCGTCGCGTGTTGAAGCGGACGAGGTGATCGGCGAACTGGTGACGCGAAAGCGAGAAGGTGGTTTGAAACGCGTCGTTGTTGCCGGTTGTCTTGTGCAACGTGACAAACAGGCCATTCTGGACCGCGTCACGGGGATCGATGCGTTGGTGGGCGTCAACAATCGCGACGACATTGTTCGAGCTGTTCTGGGAAATGCGTTGGCGGAGCCAAGAGAAACAGACTTGTTTCTTTCCGACTATCATCCGTTTACGCAAATCGACACCGCTCGGATGCGGCTTACGCCTCGTCATTACGCATATCTTCGGATCAGCGAGGGTTGCGATCAGAAGTGCACGTTTTGTACCATCCCGTCGATTCGCGGACGTATGCATTGCAAACCGCCCGAGGTCATCCTTTCCGAAGCGCGTGAGCTTGTTGCAGATGGGGCTGTTGAGCTGAGTCTTATTGGGCAGGACACGACCAGTTATGGGCTTGGAGAGGACTCGATTGACGGTGGGTTGGCGGGGTTGCTTCGACGACTCGATGATGTGGATGGGATCGGGTGGATTCGGTTGATGTATGTGTATCCGAGTGTGCTGACCGACGAGGTTTTAGATGCCATCGCCGAATCACCGCATGTATGCAACTACATCGATATTCCCTTGCAGCACATCAGCGATCGCATTCTCAAGGCTATGCATCGACGGGTCACGCGAGCGGAAACGGAAAAGCTCTTGGGGCGAATCCGCGACCGAATTCCGGGTGTGAGCATTCGCACCACCCTGATCGCCGGTTTCCCGGGCGAGACCGACGCCGAGCACGAGGAACTGGTAGAGTTTGTCAGGACGTTCGGGTTTGACGCACTCGGCGTTTTTGCCTATTCACTCGAGCCGGATACTCCGGCCGGACGAATGGGAGGCCAATTGTCCGACCAAAAAAAGAATGAACGCGTTGACGAGTTGATGCGGACGCAGCAGGAGGTTGCGTTTGCCGGTGCCGATGACCGAATTGGAACGACGCTGAGGGTTTTGATCGACGAGGTGCGCGGCGAGGACGTCATCGCCCGGCACGATGGGCAGGCACCCGGTGTTGACAGTGTCACCCGCGTGCAAGACACGGAGATGATCCCCGGTTCGTTCGCTACGGTTCGCTGCGTTGGGCGCAGCGGGTACGATTTGGTGGCGACCCCGACCTTAACGTCTCTACAGGTGCTTCACGGATGAGCAAAGCACTCAACGTGCCCAACCAAATCACGATCGTACGTTTTTTCCTGACGATCGTCTTCTGCATACTGCTCGCGCAATACTCACATCGCAACCCCAAACCGTGGATGCTGGACCTTGCGGCCGGTCTGTTCATTTTTGCAGCCGCGACGGATTTTCTCGACGGGCACCTCGCGCGAAAGTGGGGTCAGGTCACGGCGTTGGGGAGAATTTTGGATCCGCTGGTCGACAAGCTGCTTGTGTGTGGGGCGTTTATTCTTTTTGTCGGTCCGGAATTCGTCGACTTCGATGGCCACAACGTGACGGAGATGAAGACCTGGATGGTGGTGTTTATCGTCGGGCGTGAGATGCTGGTGACGAGCCTGCGCGGATTTAACGAGTCGATGGGCAAAGCGTTTGGCGCTTCGATTCACGGGAAGCTGAAAATGTGGATGCAGAGCATCGCAACACCGGCGATTCTGTTGGTCGTAGCCCACCAGGGGACATCGATTCCCATGGAATCCGCGCGGGTGATCAAGCTGGTGCTTGTCTGGGCCACGGTCATCATCACGGCGGTTTCCATGATTCAATATGTCCTTCGTTCGCGATACATTCTCGACGAGAGCGCTTCGGCGTGAACGATCTAACATATTTTCATGCGATTGTGCTCGGTGCCTTGCAGGGGTTCACGGAGTTTCTTCCGATCAGTAGTAGTGCTCACCTCGCTCTTGCCCAGGGGATGTTTCGTCTTGACCCGGCCAGTCGGTCGATGCTCGTGTTTGATGTTTGCGTTCACGTGGGCACGGTGCTGGCCATCCTGATCGTTCTGGCACGTCCGACCGGAAACTTCTTGGAAAGACTCATCCGCGAAATGCAACGCGACAGGACGCAGAAGCGCTACGCGTGGAACATTGTAGTCCATGGTTTGATTGCAAGCGCTGCGACCGCGGCGATCGGGTTGGGGTTCAGAACGCACCTCGAGGCGGTTTTTGCGAGACCGCCGTGGATCGGCGTTTGTCTCATTGTCACCGGAGTGCTTCTTTTCTTGACGCGGTATGTTCCTCGCGGGCGCTGCGGGTGGGGGCGTGTCGGCTGGCAGGTAGCGCTTTTTGTCGGAATGGCACAGGGCGTTGCGATTCTTCCGGGAATCTCTCGTAGTGGTGCGACCATTTGTACCGCCCTTTTTTTCGGATTGCGCAGGCGATGGGCGGCGGAGTTCAGCTTCTTCATTGCAGTTCCCGCGATCCTTGGTGCGGCTGTCGTCCAGTTGTTCAGTTGGCGGGCGGCGGGGACGGCGGAAATACCGCCCGTTGCGTGGGGACCGATGATCGCGGGGAGCCTGGCGGCATTGCTTGTTGGGGTGGTCGCACTCAAGATACTGCTGGGAGCGGTACGAATGCGAACTCTGCATTACTTCGCTCCCTACTGCTTTGTTCTTGGAATACTCGTGGTCGTGGGGACCTTCTGACCGCCTGCTGAAAAGGCCTTGATGACGTGCGGCATCGGCTTTGGGTCGGCGAAAAAATGCCAATGTGAATTCAGCACCGCACTTTCCCACCGGATTGCTAACCGTTTGGGGAACCGACGGGCTGGGTTGGATTGTTGGGTTGCAGCGAGCGAAGGACGGCGAGTTCTCGTTGATGCTCATCCGCGATGCGTGACACCAGGGAAGACGCCTCCGGTATTTCGCTCAGCTTTTCGATCGAAGCGTGGTAATAGCCGAGAAGTTTCTCGTGCTGCTCGATCAAGCGCGGCCAGGCGACCGAAAGCTCCAGGTAGTTGGGGTCGTCGCGAAGCATCCTACCGCATGGCGGGGCGGGCTCGCCGCCGAGATTTCGAATCAACGTCGTAAGCGATTCGCAAAACCCGGCGCTGGCACTTGCAATGGTGCTGATGGCCCTTTGCATTCGCGTGGAAAGACTCGAAACAAAAACTGACGCTTCCTGTAGGCGGACCGCGCCGTTGCGCTGCTCGTAACTTAGCAACTCTCGGACAACGGCGATGGCATATTCGTTCTCTGTCACTTGTCCTCCGCCGTTGAAGCACTGGCGACCGTCGCCTCTTGCGAAGAGGAGACAGAAGCCGAGGTGACAAGGTTTTCGGCGTAACGGTCGGCCGTCTGCTTTAACGGATTCGCCGCAAAGAATAGGATGATCAAAAGCAACGCGCACGCGTTGACAAGTCCGATCCCGATCGGAGACGAACGAATGACCGGTTGACCGTCATCGACCAACGTCATCTTCACCACGATCCGCATGTAGTAGTAAACACTGAACAACGAATTGGCAACGACCACACTGACCAGCACCCATCCGACCGTTCCGCCCATTTGGCCCAGCGAAATAAGAATCCACCATTTTGCGACAAATCCGGCGAAGATCGGAAGCCCGATCAGAGAAACCAAACACATTACCATCGGGACGGCCAACATCGGCGCCCGGCGCATCAACCCCGAGAACGAATCGAGCCTGTCGTTGCCCGTATGCCAACTGACCAGGGCGGTCGTGCCGAATGCGCCCAGGTTCATAAACAGATAGACCAGCACATACGCGAGCAGGGCGGAAATGGGCGAGGCACTTCCCGCGCCGGAGGGGTGCAGCAATACCGCTGCCGCACTGAGCATGTACCCGGCGTGCGCGATCGAGGAATAGGCCAACATCCGCTTGACGCTTTCCTGGCGGTATGCGGCGAAGTTGCCCACGGTCATCGTAGCCATGGCCACGATCGCAATGGCCCACACGATCGGACTAAGGATGGACATGGCCAATTCGTTTGGGACGGCGGCGGAGAAAAACGTGAGAATGCGGACCAACATGACCAATCCGGCGGCCTTGCTGACGACGCTTAACCAAGTCGTCACTTCGATTTTTGCCCCCTCAAAAGCATCGGGACACCAGAAATGGAACGGAACGGCGGAGATTTTGAACGCAATTCCGACAAACACGCACAACAGAGCAATCATCGTCAGTATTTTGTTGGGACCATCGGCAAGCTGATCGACCACGTAACCCGCCACTTCGGGAATACCCAAACTTCCCGCCAGCCCGTAGAGCAAACTCACCCCGTAGAGCATGATGGCAGCGCTGACGGCACCGAAAATCATATACTTGAGGGATGCTTCTGCGCCTCGGCGGTTGCTCTTGTCGAAACCCACCAGTGCAAAACTGGGAAGCGAGGCGGTCTCCATGGCAATAACCATCATCAGCAGGTTGGCCGTACTCACCATCAAGGCCATTCCCAGCGCGCTGCCCACCAAAAGAATAAAAAACTCCGGGGCGTTTTTCTCCCTGTCGCACGAACCAACCAGCCAGAGTCCCATGACGCCGACCATGAAAACCAAGAGGATGATCTCAAACCCGATCGAAAGATTGTCGACCAGGAGAATGGCTGAAGAAGATTGCGTCGAAAGACCGCTCAATCCGCCGTCGGGGATGACAGCCCCAACTCGAAAGCACATGACCAATGAAACCAAAACGCCCATCAGGGTTACGGAAGCGATCGTACGAGCGCCGCGCCCAATCAGGAGCGGACACGCGACAATGGCAAGCATCGTCACAATCAACGCGATCATCGGCGAAAAAGCGTAAAGCTGTTCGCCAACCGCGATCCCTTTCCAGGCAGTACTTTGTGCCAATTCCATTCTCTTTGCTCTTCTTGATCTGCTACATCGCGACCGATGCAATTCCATTATGGACCATCGTGAGCATCAAATCGAGCGTACCATTGGTGAAATTAAAAACGGTTTGCATCGGGAAAACGCCCAGCGCAATGCAAAGAATCGCAAGCGAAGCGAGAATAAACGTCTCACGCGACGACGCGTCGGAAAACCCCTTGTATTCCTCGCGCTCCTTGCCAAGATAAACCCGACGAATCAACCACAGGATGTATCCCGCCGTCAAAATGACAGCGGCCGCGGCGATGACCGCCATCGAAAACGCCCAGGGCATCGCCGGGTTCTTGCCCGCATCAAATGTTCCCAAAACGACCCAGATCTCTCCGATAAACCCGCACAAGCCCGGAAGTCCCAGGGCCGCGAAGAACCCGATCGTCGCGAGCGTGCCATAGCGTGGCATGGTAAGCCACAATCCGCCGAAACGGTTGATCTCGCGATGGTGCGCACGGTCGTAAATCACGCCGACGAGAAAAAAGCACATCGGCGAAGAAATCCCATGGGCTATCATCTGAAACATCGCCCCCTGGAAACCGGCGACAGTCATCACGGAGATCCCAAGCAACACATAACCCATGTGCGAAATCGAGCTATACGCGACCAGTTTCTTAAAGTCGCTCTGGGCGAGCGCGCACAGCCCTCCGTAAATGATGCTGACCAGCCCGACCAACGCGAGTACAAACGCCCAGCTCTGCGCTGCGGTGGGAAAAATCGGGTAGCACAACCGCAAAAACCCGTAACCACCCATTTTCAAGAGCACGCCAGCCAGGATCATGCTGATCGGCGTGGGTGCTTCGACGTGCGCATCGGGCAACCACGTATGAACCGGAACGCAGGGCAACTTAATCGCAAAGCCGATGAACAGGAAAATAAACATCAACGGGGCGAATTTCATCCCTAAAAACGTGGTCGTGACGGCTGAGAAATAGGATTGAATCGTTGAGTTCGTTGCCAATTCGATCAGATCGAAGCTGCCGTGTGTGAGCGTCGTGCCCGAACGGTAGGCGCTTGCAACCGAACCTCCCGCCTGTTGAATGGCAGCATCGCTGTAGAAGTACATCGCCACCAGTGCAATCAGCATTAAGACGGACCCGGCGAGGGTAAACAGGAAAAACTTGATGGCGGCGTATTCTTTTCTTGGTCCCCCCCACACACCAATCAGAAAGTACATCGGCAGCAGCATGACCTCCCAGAAGATGTAAAACAGGAAGAAGTCAAGGGAGACAAAGACCCCGAGCATCCCCGTTTCGAGCAGCAAAAACAGGATAAAATACGCTCGAATCCCCTTGTTGATTTTCCAAGAATCAAAGTTCCAACTTGCCAAACACGCCAAAAACGACACAAACGTCGTCAGTACAAACAAGGGGAATCCCAGTCCGTCGATTCCCAGAAAGTATTCGATCTTCAATTCCCCGGGAAGTTCGATCCACGTGGCGCGCTCCACGTGATGCAGCTTGCCGTAGCTTTGACCGAACACCGCCGTTGGATCATCCGCGCCACCGACAAAAGTCGAAAACAGACCCAGCGACAGGAGCAAAGTCACCAACGTCGTAAGCACCGCAATCGTGCGAATCTGTCTCTTGGGAGCAAACAGGCACACAAGCCCACCGATCGCGGGAGCAAACACGGTCCATGAAAGGATGTTGCTTATCATCTGACCAACGCCTTCATCTCAGTGGTTGCGCCGCCGCGCTATCGACCCAGCGACGCAGAAGTGGCAGCCACCGCGACCTCACGTGCCACGCTGGATGCCCACAGTACGCACAGGAAAACAACCGTCGCGACACCCGTCGCAGCGAGAATATAGTTACGAATTCGACCCGTCTGAGGAAGCCGTACCACGTTGCCGAAATCACGCGACGACTTGGCAATACCGTTGACGATTCCGTCGACGCCCTCATTGTCAACAATCAACCCGGAAAACGCCGCGAAGCGTTCCGTCGCGCTCGCAGCCAGGTTTACCAGCAGATCCACAACCCACGTATCGATGAAACCGGCGACGGCGGCAACGAGCAGGCATCCTTTGACGCAGACGAAATCGTAGATCTCATCGAAGAAGTATTTTTTTTCGAGCAGCGTGTGCAACGGCGCCAGTACGGGCATCCGTTTTAATCGTTCCCCAACGCCCAGCCCCTTTGCGTAAATCGCGATGGCAATAAGAAAGCCGACGACAAACGCCGGCCCCACCGCGTACACCAGGTAGTGGTGAGCAGAGGCAATCGCTTCGGTGTGGATTTCTCCGTCAATCGCCATCACCTTCGCCGCGGCAGTAGCGGCGGGGGCTGCGTCGGCGATCAGCGGGCGAAACAGAAAATAACCGGCCGCGATCGTCCCAACGGCAAGGACCACGAGCGGGATATACATCAAAGGCGTTTCATGCGCGTGATGGTGCACGTGGTCATCACGCGGTTTGCCCATGAACGTCATCCACCACGCCCGCATCATGTAAAACGGCGTTACGTACGCGATGAACAACGCAAGGTAAAACATCCACTTGGGCAGCTCACGAGTATTGGAAAAAATCGTCGCCAGACCGGTTTCTCCGTGAGTACCGCGGTGTTCTTTCCCCTGGGCTGCGGGATTATTGGCCCCGTGCGAACGCTCGCCGTCGTGGACGCCTCTCCCCTGGTCCCCGTGCTGCACTAGGTCCGATGCCAGAACGACCCGCCTCGGCGGGACCACCCCGGCATGATCCGGTTGGTCGTGGTGACCCGACTCAATTTTATCGACGCTGTTCCATTCAAACGCCCGAGCGTAGGAGACGGCCAGGATTTCATCCTTGCTGAAGAATCCGCCCAGACCGATCCCGGTTCCCGGAATCCCCGCACCGGCAATCGCCAAAACGCCGACCAAAAACGTGGCGCAGGTCACGGGCATTTTTTTCCAAAGACCGCCCATCCTTCGCATATCCTGCTCGTGATGACATCCTTCGATGACTTGCCCCGAACAAAGAAACAGCATCGACTTGAAAAAAGCGTGTGTAATCAGGTGAAACAACGCCGCGATCCACGCCCCACATCCCATTCCGAAAATCATGTATCCAAGTTGTGAAAGCGTGGAATAAGCCAGACACTTCTTGATGTCTGTCTGTACGACCGCGATGAGGGCCATCAGCGTCAGCGTCAGGCAGCCAATCAGCGAAATGAACATCAGCGCGTCGGGTGTCATCAATCGGAAAATGCGGGCGACCAGGTACACACCGGCAGCGACCATCGTGGCAGCGTGTATCAAAGCGCTGACGGGGGTCGGACCGGCCATGGCGTCGGGCAACCAAACGTGGAGCGGGAATTGGGCACTTTTGCCCATGGCTCCGCAAAAAAGTCCGATGCCCATGATTGTTGCCAGCGACCAGCCGAACAGCGTAAAGTGACTCGCAAAAACGCCGGTCCCCGTCGCCGCCTGTTGTGCAAAACGAGAGGAAGCCTCGTCGAGATCAACCGTGCCCAGATAAAAATAAACCAGCATCAGGCCTATCAAAAACCCAAAGTCGCCGACGCGATTCGTGATGAACGCTTTCATCCCGGCGTATTGCGGAACCGGCTGATCGAAATAGAACCCGATCAAAAGATAACTGCACAGCCCCACAAGCTCCCAGAAGATAAACAAAAAGAGGAGGCTGCTGCTGACGACCAACCCCAACATCGAGAATCCAAACAGCGATAGGTACGCGAAAAACCGCCAGTACTTGCGCTGACCGGCGACCTCATCGCTGTGACCCGACATATAACCAATACTGAAAAAGAAAATCCAAAACGCGATGAAGGTCACCATGAAGAACATGGCCACCGTAAGCGAATCCAGCTTGACCCCGACGGTGATGGCGACGTCCCCCAGCATCGCCCACTGACCGCGCCAGGCGTTGGCGGTTAGCGCGGCGGACTGTCCGGCGTCCATCGCACCCAGCCAGCCCAACAGCACATACGTCGCACAGGCCAGCGGAACTCCCATTCCAAGCACGAGCGCAAACCACCCCGCGGCCGGTTTCCCGAACTTGGGGCCGAAAAAGACCAAAATCCAAAAGCTAACCATCGGCGAGAAAACGCCGACGGACAATGCTATTTCGTAGCTGTGCTGTGCCATTGAATCAATTCTATCCGGCCCACCGGCAAGACGCCGGTGCCACACAGGTCATCCCTTTAAGCTGTTCGCCCGGTCCACGTCGACTGTTGCGAGGTTTTTGTATACGTTGATGCAAATCCCCACCGCGAGCGCCGCTTCCGCCGCGGCCAGAACGATCACGAAAAGCGCCGTCATTTGCCCATCAAGTCGACCCGGTCCTTGATAGCGGTCGAACGCAACAAGGTTTACCGTCGCCGAGTTGAGAATCAGCTCCACGCCGATCAATATCCCGATCGCGTTGCGCTTGGTTATCATCGTAAACAGTCCGGCCACGAACATGACCGCCGCCACGACCAGATAATGAGCTAGACCGATTTCCATACGTTTTAATCTTCCTGTCGTGCAAGATGGGCCGCTCCCACCATCACAATCATCAACAAAACGCCCGCGATCTCGAACGGAACGACGTACTGAGTCAAAAGGCTTTTTCCAATGGCGGCGACCGATGCGCCTGGAACGGTTTGGGGCGTTCCGGCCCAGGTGGCTTCTGTCAATACGATGCAAAGGCATGCCAAAAGGATGGCACAAATGACCCCGGAAAGCAGGAACTCAACCTTGGGACACTCGAATTTCACCCACGGAGACTTGCTGGTCAGCATGACGCCGAAAACCAGCAGAATCAACGTCCCTCCCGCGTAAACGATCAACTGGATCGCCCCCAGGAAGTTGGCTGCCAGGAGAAAATACATCACCGCAACAGACCCAAGTGCCCCGAAAAGCCAAACCGCCATGCGCACGATGTCTCTGCTGACACAAACACCCAGCGAGGAGACAACGGCTGCAAACGCCACAAAGTAGAAAAGTGCGGTCTCCAACAATCCCCCTGAGACCGCCTTGGTCGTTGCCCCCGCACCTTCCGCCGCCCAAGCGGATCGGGAGTACAAAAGCAAAACACCACCGACGAGGGCCAAAAGCCGCACGAATCGCGTCCTTGCGTTGATCCTGGTCGTTGTCATCATTTACGAACCCGGCATCGCATCCTGAACCAAGTTGCCCACCAAGGAACGACGGTGATAGAACCCGTAAACCGCAATCGCCGGGAATCCGATCACAAAAAACGCTCCGATCCCACCAAGAGTGTAACGAGAAATTCTTTGGATCGTCGCCCAGGTCGGACAATCCGACGTAGACGCCCACACCCAAACGGCAGTCCCCAACAAGAGCACCATGGTCAGCGGCAAAAGTACCTGAACGCAACCGTAGAGCACCTGGTCGATTCGTATTCGGGGTAATGTCCAACGAATCCAAATCTGCACGTACAGGAGAAAAACGCACTTGGCCACAAACCAGATCGGACCGGAAAAGAAAAGTCCCTTGACCCCACGCATGTACCAGGCGTCTCCCAGCGAGCAACCCCACGACGCGGGTAGCGGTGAATGCCAACCGCCCAGGAAGAGAATGGCAGCCAAACCGCAGACGACAAACATCACCGCGTACTCGGCGAAAAAGAAAAAGCTCCAGCGAATCCCCGAATACTCCGTCAAGAACCCGGCTACAAGTTCGCTCTCCGCCTCGGGAAGATCAAAAGGAGCACGCTTGCAACTTGCCAGCGATGCGACAAAGTACGCGATAAACCCGGCGAACATGAACGGACTGTCAAACGCCAACCAGTGAAACCAGCCGCCGGATTGCGCTTCCACGATTTTGGTGAGATTCAGCGTCCCCACCGTCAGCACCGGAAGCAAAAGTGCCATGCCCATCGGAATCTCATAGGAGACCATCTGACACGCCTCGCGCATCGCGCCGTAAACGCTCCATTTGTTGTTCGAGGACCACCCGGCGATCATCACGCCTACTACCTCCACTCCCAGTACTCCGAGAATGAAAACCAGCGCAACGTCCAATTCGCGGAAAACATACGTCGCACCAAACGGCAACGCGACAAACGCCAGCGCCGACGGAATGATGTTGAAATAAGGGGCAAGACGAAAAAGCGGGGCGTCCGCACCTTGGGGAATCAAGTCCTCTTTGAGCAGCAGCTTGATCCCGTCGGCGGGCGACTGGGCCCACCCGTGCCATCCGCCCACACGCATGGGTCCCAAACGCGACTGAATCCGTCCGGCAACTTTCCGCTCCCACCAAATCGTATAGACCGGAATGACATTGAACAAACCAATGAGCGCCCCCACCCCGATCAAATCGCGAACGATTCCGAACTGCACGGGCCAAAGAAGATACCGCGCAACCCCGGAAACCGTATCCCAAACGCCGCCGACAACGTGCAACTGCGCGGCAATCTGCGACGGAGTCAGTCCCCACGTCGACGGGGAGAAGTGATCAAACGGACCCGCCACGGTGACGCCCGCGGACGCCGCCCGCGCCAAAATGCTATCATCGACAAACCCGAAAAGCAGCGCATGGGCCCACACCCCGAGGCAGACGGACACGACCGCACCGATCAGGATGATTCCCGCCATTCGCGCAACCAGCGGTCCTCCAATGCGATAGATGGCTACCGCAAACGGACGGAACATCGCCATGAGCAACTCAAGGATGGGACCGAAAACCCGATACCCCATCCAGAGCACCCACAAAAACACGCGCATGCATACGCCGTCCTCCGCCGAGCGTACGCTGAATTGATTGGAGGCAAGCTGTGTCATGCCAATCCGATACCGCAATCACAAGGCGGTTTATCGATCCACCTCTCCCATCACCACGTCGATGCTCCCGATGATCGCGGGAACGTCGGCCAGGAGTACGTTTTTACAGACTTTTTCCGTAATGCAAAGGTTGCAAAAGCTCGGACCTCGCGCCTTGACCCGCGACGGTATCGCCGACTTGTCCCCCACGACCAAGAAACCGAGCTGTCCGCGAGGGTTTTCGACCTCGACATACGCTTCGTCTTCCGGCAGCTTGATGTTTTTCATCTTGGGGGCGATGGAATCTCCACCGGGAAGCTGCTGTAAAGCCTGGCGGATGATCCGCACCGACTGGGTCATCTCCAACACGCGAACCCAGTAGCGACTCCAACAATCGCCGACGATGACGCCCTCGGGAACGTTGTCGCTCCCCCCGGGGGTTCCGATGGGCACGTCAAAGTCATAGTTTTCGTATCCGTCGTACGGCGCGGTCTTGCGAAGGTCCCAACGAATCCCGCTGCCACGAAGACACGGACCGGTCAAACCGTATCCGATCGCGTCTTCAATGCTGATGACGCCAACGCGACTTGTACGCTTTACGAAAATGTGGTTGAAACTCAAAAGGTTGTTGTAGTCGTCGATTTTGGGCTCGAAATAATCGAGAAACTCCAAACACCGATCCGCCCACCCCGCAGGAAGGTCGTCATGCACGCCGCCTGGGGTAATGTAGCTATAGGTCAACCGCGCACCGCACGCCGCCTCAAACAGGTCGAGGATCATCTCCCGCTCACGGAAACAGTAGAGAAACGGCGTAAACGCCCCCATGTCCAACCCGCACGTCCCCAGCGAAACCAGGTGCGAGGCAATCCGGTTCAACTCCGCAAATACCACCCGAATCGCCTGACCACGCGGGGGAACCTCAATGCCGCAGAGCTGCTCCACAGCGAGCGAAAACCCCTGGTTGTTGTTCATCCCGGCCAAGTAGTCCATGCGGTCGGTGTAGGGGATATACTGGTAGGGTTGAACAGCCTCGCCGATTTTCTCGGCGCATCGGTGAAGATAGCCAATGTGCGGAACCGCCTCGAGGACCATCTCGCCATCGGTGCGAAGCACCACGCGCAGCACGCCGTGCGTTGATGGGTGCTGCGGACCCATGTTGATCAACATTTCCTCGGTGCGCAGGTCTCCCTGCTCCCGACTGTCGAAGTCGATCAGAACATCCGGTCTTGATTCGAGAACGGTTTCTGCCATTTGTACTTGCCAACCACGCGCCGTATTGCGCGTTCAATTACCCCCGACCATCGAATCGTACTCCTCACGATCCATCGGGTGAACGCCATAGGGGAAAACAAGGCTTTCCGGATCAACGTCCTCGCGAAGCCAATCCCAGACGATCTCCTGTCGTTCGACGGCGTTTTTCCCCTTGAACGCGCTTCCAACCAGCGCCCCAGATGACCTCACTGGGACTCGAAAACGTGAAACTTATCACATATTTTGCGCTCCACGAGTCTGCGCAATGCTTCCTCAATCTGAGCCTTCGCCGTCAAGATGTCGCTTTTTGCAACCACGAGACGACTCCTTCTTCGGGTCAAAGGCGCAGGCCAAGAACCGCTCCGCAGCTTTGGCGTCAAAGTCGCAAGGTCTCCGATAACGAATATTACCAGCACCATCCATCACCCACGTTTGAACGATTTTCGCAAAACTCTCCACGATCGGCGGATTCTTGCGAAGCTGCATCAAACCCGCTGTGCAGCATAAGACTCTCCAAATCGTGCGTCCTGAACGTACCGCGCAACGCGTCCCATCCGAGCGTCTTACAGATGGCCACCTTCAGGCAACACTCCACGGCATACCCCGCAAGATAGATCGCCGCAGCGGGATGTCCGGCTCCGACAAGCACTTTCGCCTCGCTGAGTCGTGCACTGACCAACTCAGCCAACACCTCCCGTAGGACAATTGGTTTCGTCGAAAGCTGCGGTGCCATCATTGAGAACCTAATGCCGTGGGTTGGTCAGCTCGAACTCCGTTGTCGCGGGAATCCCGTGATACTCCACCGGAAACTCGTAATCTTTGCGAAGCGGGAAACCCACCCAATCATCACAGCAAAGAATCCGCCGCAGATCGGGATGCCCGTCAAAAACAATCCCCATCAGGTCAAACGCCTCACGCTCATGCCAGTTTGCAGCGGGCCACACCTGTGAAACCGACGGGATCGTAGGCGCATTGCGATCGACCTCGACACGAACGGCCAATGTCCGCGTCGCCGTCGTCATCGCCGTCGGATCATCGGTCGGAATATGCATCAAATCGTACACGCACGCCAACCGATCCTCCGCCAACATATCAATCGCCGCAACCGATCGCAGCAGATTGAATCGCAATCGCGAATCATCCCGCAAAAACCTCGCCACCTCGACCCAGCGATCGCGCGCAACCTTCGCACACGGATGACATCCATCTAGAAGCGCCTCCTCGATCGCCGTTGCGAACTCGCTCTTGAGAATCTGACAAACTTCCTCTGGGGTCATCATACCGCTCGCCCTGGCCCGCGCTAACTCATCGAAGCGCGACCTCCTTCGCCTTGGTCAACAAATCCTTCTTACGCGTCTGACTGCGAATCTTGTCCTGAAGTCGCATCAACGCTTCGAGCAACGCCTCCGGACGCGGAGGACATCCGGGAATGTAAATGTCAACCGGAACCACAAGGTCCACGCCCTTCACGACGTGATAACCGTGTTTGAAATAGGGACCACCGCCCACCGTGCAAGCACCCATGGCCATCACGTACTTCGGTTCGGGCATCTGGTTATAAAGTCGCTTGAGGCGACTGGCCATCTTGTAAGTCACCGTCCCGGCGACGATCATCAAATCGCACTGACGCGGGCTCGCGCGAAAAGCTCCGGCTCCAAATCGGTCAATGTCAAAACGCGACGCACCGACCGCCATCATCTCGATCGCGCAGCACGCCAGACCAAACGTCATAGGCCAAATGCTGCTGCTGCGACCCCAGTTGATCGCCCAGTCCAAAGACGTGACGATCAAGCCCTCCTCGAATCGGTTTTCGATCCAGCTCATTGCGTCGTCTCCGCGGTGGGAGCCTTTCCATCCTTGAGCACGGAAATCTCACGCTGCCCCGTGCAAGCACGCACCCAGTTGAGATAACCGGACTTCCACTCGTAGAGGAACGGAATGGCGATCAGGAGGAAAAAGACCAAAAACGCCCAAAAGGCCGGCGTTCCCATTTCCTTAAACGTCACCGCCCAGGGCCAAAGCAACGCAACCTCGACGTCGAACACGATGAACACCAGAGCGACCGTGTAAAACCGCAGATCAAACTGCACCCGGCTGCTTCCGATCGTGGGTTCACCACATTCGTAGGGGGCTGCCTTTTCCGGATGAGGCTGAGTCGGGCGGGCGATGCGCCCAATCAAAAGACCGGCAAAAACAATCCCGAACCCGGCCACCGCAAACAGCAGAATCCCCAGGACCAACTCGACGTTGGTACTGCCGTAGGCGCTGCTTGTGGACACGCCACCGGTTACCGTCTCCGCGGCACTTTGAACTATCAAGGTCGGGTCCATCATCTACGCATTCGGATCGACGGCGTTGACCATCTCCTCCCGGCGTTTGGCGTTGTCATTACTCAGCTTGTCGTTCGAAAAAACGAAGTCGATCCATTCCTGTTTTCGCTTCGCAGCCCATTCCGGTAAATCGTCCTTCTGCATCCACAACGGTTGCGGTGTTTGCAGCGATTGCTTTGCAAGGTCGGTAAACTCCACAATCATGCTTTCACGTGAATAACCGGAAAGGTCATGCAGGTTGCCCATGTGGATGCAATCCGTCGGACACGGATCGGTACACAATCCGCAAAACATGCACTTGGCATAATCGATCGCATAGCGCGTCATCAACCCGCCGGTGGCTACGCCGGTTTTCTTGTCGATCTTGCGCGGTCCGGTTTTCTCGATGTAAATGCAATCAACCGGGCACGCTTTGGCGCACTGATCACACGCGATACACTTTTCGATTTCGAAGGAGTGAAATCCCCGGTATCGGGGCTGAAGCGCGGGCGCCTAGTCTGGATACTGCAGCGTTACCGTCTTGGCGAAGCAATACTTCAGAGAAATACGCATCCCCACAAGGATCGTATACAGCGTTCGCCATATATTGTGAAAGTATTCACGTACCGGGCTACGTTGCATTTCTTGTTCGACCCGACGCCGTGCCAACTCCGCAACGGACGTCCGGTGTCACGACGCCCGCCTCTTCTCATCTCAATCTGGCCCAATAAACCGAGATTCTAGCGCGACCCATGTTCGCTCGCAAGGGTGCAACCACCTATTTCACCATAATTCGTAGACCTCGTGGGACGACCTGCGAGAAATCCATGGAATCCATGCGGTCGTCGTCGGTATGAACGAGATTGGCGTGCTCCAAGACACCCCTGCTGGTTCTTTGTTGAGGGCTGGAGCAGACGCCCTTCAGCCCCGGGCGTCTTGCCGAAGGGGTCGACCCTGGCGTTGTGCCGAAAGGCTCCCCATCATCTGCGGCTTGAGATGTGAGGTTTCAACGGCCTGTGCGGTTTGAAACGGTTCGATTCACACCGGGTGAGTTACACGGCGTGGGTGGGGTCAGCCAAAGAGTCCGCCGATTCCTCAGTCACCGTCCACGGCGTATCCGGCGCGTGGGATAAGCGTTCAAGGTACGCTTGTAGGTCGCTGATAGAAAAATCTTCGAGAAATGTCCCGCTGACCGTTGGATTGCGACGAAGAATCGCCTCGATTGCTTCAGATTTGCTCATCATCGCGTGCTCGCTCCATCTGATGGTCTTCCGTGCGACGCCGATGCCACGCGCCACTACGCCGCATCTCGCCACACGGTCGCATCGGAAGAACCGGCATTCTCGCTTCACTGCCACTTCCCCCCACGCGGCGCAAGTTTTGCGCTGCACGAAGTGCCCAATTCGTCAACCCCTCCGTCAACATTGAGACCGCCGCTTTGCAAAAAGCTTCGCGAGATTTCCCGTCGCTTGACGCGCGGGAAGCCCGGCGTCTACCATCAGGTCATGGCCATCCAGTTTCAATGTGCGTTTTGCAAACAGCCCATCGAAGTCGACGACGAATACGCCTCCAGGGCGGTTGGCTGCCCGTACTGCAAAAAAACGGTGAACGCGCCGGATTGCTCGACGCTGGGCGACAAACCATACGTGCCGATGGCTTCCCCTGCGAGTCGTCCCGGTTCGCCCATTTCGCCTGCTCCGCTGAATGCACCACGATCCAGAAATACCATCGCCGTTGTTGCCTTCGCGCTGGCTTGCGCGTTGATCGTGCTCATGTTTCTAAACGCCGCCGTTTTGGGACCCCACATGCTGGAGTTTCAGGACCTCGCGACGAGATTCGAAAAAGCCGGCCCCAATCTGAAAAACCAACTCGATGCGATGAATGAATTCCTCAGCGAGCGCGGCGGGGTTCCGCCCACCTGGCTTGTGGTGGCCAGTTGTTTGCAGTTGCTCGTTTGGGTTGATTGGTTGGCTGCGTTGGTGTGTGGATTGATTGCCGTCTCAAGAGTCCCTCGGCGCGGACTGGCGATCGCAACACTCGCGATTTGTGGAGGCTACCTGGCCTTGAATTGCGCCGGACTTTTCCTGTAGCCATCCGAAGAGAAGACGCTTGCTGAATCCGCACAGCCCGTTTCGGGTGGGCGGAAGCGGCATTTTTTCGCGGGAAAAACAACCGGGCAGACGAAGCGTACCCAAAGCCGCATCTCACCGGGTAAGAACAGACTTTCTTTCAATGATCGGAGTTCGCGTCGGAGGACAATCCTTCGTGGGAATGCGCCCCGGCATGAGCGGGGATCAGAAACGTCGTTCCGCATTCCGAACACCGCACACGTTTTCCGCGAACCGTTACGGGAACGCGCAGGACCGCACGACATTGAAGTCGCGGACAGAGAACTGTAATCGTCACTGGTTCGCTCACTATACGAATCGTCTCTCGCTAAAGATGTCCTTGTGTGGTGTTCGCTGTGTCTATCGACGTGGCCATGACCGAACTTGATCGGGCTCGGGGCCGATAACCACCGATTGTCGCGTCCGCTGAAGTGTACGATATCCCGCGCCGGTCCGCGTAATAAACATTGGCCGGGTTTGCGGCTCGTCGGCGCGTCTCTTTTGGGACAGACAGCGGACGACACATCGAAACGAACCATCCGTGTTGCGATAGGAGCTACCCCCCGCTCGACAAAGTCAAACGCCTCTCTTACCGGCAGAACGAATGCCCGGCGGCAGCGCTATAGCCGGCAGATGAGCAAGTGTGGCGCCGGATTTTCACCTCCGTTTTCACCGGCAAGATGCCGGTGCCACACACACACGGGTGGTCGTTTTTCAACGGGCTGATAGGGTGGTTGAAGGGTTACGACGCCCTTGTCTCAAAGAGCGCCGCGTGTATTGTCAAAAAATTGCCGGCCGGCTAAAATCGCTCCCATGATGCCGGCGCGCCAGGACATCATCGCGCTTCGCGCACAAGAAGCGGTCGGAAAGCGAATCCGTCGGCTGCGAAAGGAGCGAAAGCTTACCCAGAAAGACCTGTGCGACCTGTCTGGTGTGAGTCAACCTTACCTCTCTCAAATCGAACGCGGCGACAAATCTCCCCGGAAAATCACGCTCGATGCTTTGGCGGTCGCACTGGATATTCCCCAGGGCGTGCTCATCGGCGGCAAGGGCGACCACGACAACCCCCAACCCCTCGAAACCAACGAAGTTCCTCTGTTCGGGTCGATTCCCGCGGGACCGCCGACTCAGTCGCAAGAACAAATCGAGATGTTTCCCGTTTTAAGGCATCAATGGTCCGCGGATTATTTCTGCCTTCGACTTTCTTATGACAGCATGGAGCCAACCCTCAAACCGGGCGACATCGTTCTGGTCCACTACCGCCCCGATGTCGAGCCGGAGCACATTCCCGGACGAATTTGCGCTTGCCTCGTGGACGGCGAGCCAACGCTCAAGCGGGTTAGCGTCGAGTGGCGGGGCGACGATCGCATCATCATCCTTCGCGGCGATAATCCTCGGATCAAACCGATTCTCATCGACGCGGGCCACGATTTTTCAATCCAGGGTATTGTTCTCCGCCTCGTTAGCCGCGAGCTGTGACGGCACACACGCAAGTGCGCGCGAAACAACCCGTCCGTCCTCTCGAACCCGGAGTGAAAAGGAGACCGCGAGAGTTGGGTTACGACATCGAAACTTTGTATCTGACAATGCAGGTTGCCGCCGTTAGAAGCATCAAGGCCATAATGACAACGCCCCAGGTCGTTACGGCGGGGATGGTTCCGGCGGCGAATATGTACGCCGTATTCGTGCTAAAGTCGAACGTGCCGGTCGAAAGGCGCGCACCGAACACGACCACTCCGTTGCGCATGTCAACCGGATCCGAATTTGTCGAGACGACCAGGTCGTCAGCCGGCTGCAAGACGGAGACTCTTTTCCAGTGGGTGTTCCTGCGTGAATAGACCGCAAATGTGCTGGCCGGCGATGGCGCGTTTCCAGAGAGTGTTGTGACAAGGACATTCGAGCCGTCAATGCTCACCGACGTGGGATGGTACAACACGTTTCCGGGAACAAGGTCGAGATTGGACAGCGTCCCGTCGAAAGACCAACCGTCTGAGTCTCGGCGAAAAACAAAGGCGTTACCTATCAACCCCGCAACAACCGCCAGGTCGCCCCGAAGCGCAACGCTACCGGGACCAACGATGGTTATCCCACCGACGCCTGTCCCCTCGCCGGCGGGCAAAACCAACCTGGACTCTTCCGACCACGTTGTTCCAACACGCCGAAAAACGTACGCGGTTTGAACCTCCGCACCTGACCCGGCGGAGAAATCCAAAGCACCGACGAGCAATCGGTCGCCATCAAGGGAAAGTCCCTTCCCATTGAAACTCGTTGTCGCCGAGCTTGCGACATCCTCCGAAGAAAGTCGAACCTCTTGCACCCAATTCGTTCCCTCGCGGCGAAAGATATAGAAGACTCCGGTATAGCTTCCTGAGCTGGTGGTCTCCATCATCGAGCTAACCACAATTCTTGTTCCACTCACCGAAGCGTATCGACCGAAGCGAGCATCGTCGGGGGGGGGCTGCGACGGGAACAGCTTCGCTTCAAAGACCCAGCCGCCTGGCTCATGACGGAAAACATTGGCCGACCCCATTCCACAGTCCCCGACAGGGTTGCAAACGCTCATGTCAAAATCCGCGCCAACTACGATAAGATCTTGATCGATGGCGACACTGTATCCGTACAACTGCAACTGTGGTGCGACGGTTTCGGGTATGAGCATGGAATCCTGAACCCACTGATCACCATCTCGCCGATAGACGATGGCCGTTCCGCCAGTCTGGCTAATCGCCGCGTCGAAACCCACGTCGCCTATGACCACGTAATCTCCATTGGTGGCGGCGGAGTATCCAAACCACTTCGCCCCTGTGGGTATATCAAGTTTTGCGAGTTGCCCGCCCAAGGCGTCTGTAGGCCAAACCCCAAGCATCAAGAACGTAGATGACAACAAAACGACGAAAGTGTGTGAGAAATGTCGCATGGCTACCTCCGGTACGGCCGAAGAAATCGGCAAGAGAGACTCCCCCCTACGCCGCCGACATGGGGGTAGGGGCGTATATGATACAGCGCCCACTATACGGGATACGTTTCCGGACTGCAAGTATTTTTTGAATTCTTCTGGCCATACTCACCATCGTTCTCACAGCGGAACGGGGAAGGAACGGGGGCGGACGCAGGATGGCGGGACAAAACAACAACTGTTCCACCGCGAGACAAAAGCGCCGATTTCATCACGGACCCGGCTACCCCCCCTGTATCCCCCCTTGTAAAGGGGGGACGTAGGCTTATCGTCCCCTGTAAAGGGGGGAAGTGGGCTTATCGTCCCTTGTAAAGGGGGGACGCGGCGAGCCGAGGACTCGAAGTCCTGGTCCTTACCCATATTTTGGGTGGGCTTGTGTACTGGTTCAGCGCGAATTGGACGATCCATCCATTGTGTTGAGCTGGGTAGGTTAGGTCATCGACCCGACAAAGTTTGGTACGGAGGGCGGTGCATTTTGATGAACCGCTCGCGAAGCGTAGGGATGGCGGGAGAAAAACGGTGCAACCCGATGCCGTAGATCAGAACCGCGCCGGAACCCAACAGATGGGGATGAAAGCCCGTGCCAGGACAAAACCTGCGTATCGCCCCAACCATCGCCGACCTGACCGACCGCGACCCCATTGTCGCCGACGACGTTTTAGAGGCCTCCAGTATCGACGACCTGACCGGCGTTTCGACCTCCTCCGCCGGGTCTTGGCGTGATTTTCATTTTTTTTTACGGGAACATTTGCCAGGCTGGGTGCCGCGCGTTATACTGTACTAGTGATCTAATACACTAAGTCGCATGGGAGGCGATGTAACCCAATGGCAGTCAACCCGGACAGTCACATTCCCCTTTACGAGCAGATTGTTGACCACGTCTGCGGATTGATCGCCGCCGGAGTCTACCGTTCGGGGGAGGCGGTTCCTTCGGTTCGAGCCTTGGCCATGGAGTTGCACGTCAATCCCAACACCATCCAACGGGCGTACCAGGAGCTTGAGCGAAACGGGTTCGTCCACACCCGCAAGGGTCTTGGGGTCTTCGTCGCGGTTGGTGGGATCGGGTCGGCCATACGCCAAACAGAAACGACGATTTTCAACCGATTCGTCGACGGGATCGACCTTGGTCGCAAGACCAAGCTTGGTCCGGCACGGATCGAGACGGTTTTTCGTCGTGCCATGCGTGCGGGGAAACGATCACCCGGCAGCGGTGCCAAGGAGACACGGAAATGAACGACAATCAAAACGCCATCGAAATCGTTGATCTCTGGAAGCGTTTTGGCAAAACTTCCGCCGTCGGGGATCTGTCGATGCGTGTTGAACCGGGACGGGTTGTCGGCTTTCTCGGTCCCAACGGCGCGGGAAAGACCACGACGATCAAGATGCTCGTCGGCCTGCTGAGGGCGGATACAGGAAGCGTCTCGGTCCTCGGGCTTGACCCGTTCGTAGACGGGTTGGCGGTTCGCCAGCGCACCGGGTATGTACCGGAGAAGCATGCCCTTCCCCGTTGGATGCGTGTTTCGGACGCGATTTCGTTTTGCCGCACATTCTATCCAACGTGGGACGACAAACTCTGTGACGACCTCGTTCGCCTTTTTGCGTTGGATCTGGGAAAAAAGGTACGCGTTCTTTCAAAAGGAACGCAGGTTAAGCTGTCTCTTCTTCTTGCCCTGGCCCATCGACCCGAGCTGCTCGTACTTGACGAACCCATGGCGGGACTTGACCCACTGGTCCGCGAAGAACTTGTCGACGGCATATTGCAAACGGTTGGCAATCATCCGCGAACGATCCTTTTTTCCAGCCACACGTTCGCGGATGTTCAGCGACTTGCGGATGAAGTGGCGATCATCCACGAGGGTCGATTGCTGACACAGTGTTCCGTTGAGCAACTGCTCACCAGGACGAAACGCCTGCGTGCCGTTTTGGCGGACGGGGCTACGCCTGACGCAGCGCCGGAGGGGACCATCTGGCAGCGACGAAATCGTCGCGAGTGGTTGATGACCGTGCGAGAGTTTTCGCAGGACACCCTTGAGCGAGTTCGCAACCAAAACAGGCTGGAAAACATCGAGGTCATCGACCTTTCGCTCGAGGACATTTTCAAAGATTTCATTCGCGGGCAAAGGAGCACCCCATGCACCTGAAAACACTCTTGTGGAAAGATTTTCGCCATCAGACAGGGTTTCTGGTCGGCGCAATCGTCGTGCTTTTGATTCCCTACGTGATCGCGCTGGGCGCGTACATCGCCAACTATTTCAGCGATCAGCGAGTGGCGGAGGGGTTGAGATTCTATGAAGGAGCGAGCATCGCCGACGTGATGTTGGCTTCCTTGCTCGTTGCTTTTTTCGCCGGAAACGCGATCGCAGGGGAACGAAGCGACGGATCCGCCGAATTCTTTTCCTATCTCCCGATCTCCAAACGGGCATCGGCGCTGAGCAAGCTGATCGTATCACTCGGACTGGTCGTGATCATTCTCACGTTCTGCATCGCCGTCCCGTTTATGTTTTGGACATCCGGATCGGCCTCCGCCGATCGCCCCAATGCAAGCGAAGCCCGAGTTTTCCTCGCCACCTGTGCTGCGATGTTCGGCGTGGCGTGGTGCGCGTCTTCCTTTGTGCGATCGGCTACCTACGCGGCGGCAACTGGCCTCTGTGTGCCCATCGCATTGGGGGTCACACTTGCGTTGATCTCGGATGCGGGGTTTCCATCCGCCGGCGAACTTTATTGGGTTCTGGCAAGCGTGCTGGGCGTTGCGGGCGTCATCGCGGGAACAACGTACTACATTCAACGCGTCGAACCGTAAGGACCGCGGGTTCGAACGGGATTCGGTTTTCTCATGACGATCGCCGTAACGCTCTGCGTCGTTCGAGTTCGGACAGGATTTTCTTGCGAAGACGAATCTCCGAGGGCGTCACTTCCACGCCTTCGTCCTCCTCGATGAATTCCAGCGCCATCTCCAGCGTCATGGTACGAGGGGGTTTGAGGATAACGGTCTTGTCGGCGGAAGCAGCCCGCATGTTGGTCATTTTCTTGGCGCGGCAGATATTGATCTCAAGATCGTTGTCGCGGCAATGTTCGCCGACGATTTGCCCCTGATAGACCTCCGTTCCCGGGGCTACGAAAAACTCCCCGCGATCGGAAAGGTTTTCAAGAGCATACGCGGTGACCCGACCCGCCTCATTGGCGATTAACACGCCGTTTTTCCGACCGGGGATATCGCCACGAAAGAATTCATACTCGTAGAAATTATGGTGGAGAATGGCGGTCCCGTTGGTCGCGGTGAGCATCCTGTTACGCAAGCCGATCAACCCTCGCGAGGGGATCGTAAACTCGATCATCGTAAGGTCGCCCCTCGACTCCATCGTTTTACAAATCCCGCGCCGACTGCCCATTAACTCCATGACGGCACCAACGTGCTGCACTGGAACATCAATGATGCACAGCTCGATCGGCTCGGTCTTTTTTCCCGCCAGCTCATGAAAAATGACTTTCGGTTTCCCAACGGTCAGTTCGAATCCCTCGCGTCGCATGTTTTCGATCAACACGGACAAGTGCAACATTCCGCGCCCGGAAACGTGAAACTCCTCCGGGGTTGCTCCGCGCTCAACACGCAGGGCGACGTTTTTTTGCATTTCCTTTTCCAGACGTTCACGCAGATGACGCGACGTCAGGAATTGCCCCGATCGACCCACAAAAGGTGAATCGTTGACACGGAAGGTCATGTGCAACGTCGGCTCATCGATACGCAGAATCGGAAGCGGTTTGGGGTCGGACAGGGAGGCAACCGTGTCTCCAATATCCACGGACTCCAGCCCCACAATGGCGCAAATGTCGCCGGCGTTGACGCTTGCAACTTTTTCGCGTCCGAGTCCGCTGAAAACAAACAGCTCACCGATTCGTCCGGTTTTTTGAGTTCCGTCCCGGTGGAGGATGGCCACCTCTTTGCCGGATTCGATCGTTCCTGCGAAAACGCGACCGATCCCGATTCGACCAACATAGTCGCTGTAATCCAGGGATGTAATGAGCATCTGCAAAGGGGCCTGGGAATCGACCTGCGGCGCGGGGACGTACTCGATGATCGTGTCGAACAGAGCAAAAATATCGCTCGGATGGGTGTCGGGGGAAATTGATGCGTAACCCTGTGTGGCGGAGGTGTAAACCGTTGGAAACTCCAGGGCATCGTCGTCTGCGCCGAGTTCGATAAACAGATCGAGAACCTCGTCAAGCACGGCGTCGGGGCGCGCATCGGGGCGGTCAATCTTGTTAATGACCACGACCGGTCGCAAACCGCTTTCGAACGCCTTTCTCAGCACGAAACGGGTTTGCGGCATGGGCCCCTCGAAGGCATCCACGAGCAGCAGGCACCCGTCGGCCATTTTCAGCACACGCTCGACCTCTCCACCGAAATCGGCGTGACCGGGCGTATCAATCAGGTTGATTTTTGTCCCTTTGTATTGGATCGCGATGTTCTTTGACAGGATGGTGATTCCGCGCTCCCGCTCAAGATCATCGGAATCCAAGATACGGTCCCCCGAAACCTGCGAATCCCGAAACTGACCACACTGGCGAAGCATCTGGTCGACCAGGGTCGTTTTCCCGTGATCAACGTGGGCGATAATGGCGATGTTGCGGATCGGATCGTTTTGCAAGCCTGTCTTTCTCCCATCGTTTTGAGACGCCGTTACACCGGAGTCCAAGTGCCCCACGCGCGTGATGCCTGAATCAAAACGCCAGTTGTATCGGTCGTAGGGTTTGTACGCAACACGGGCACTCGAAAAACGGCATGGACATGACACTTCCGGCGAATTGAGTGCGCCGGATCACGACAACGACCGTGAGGGGGCGAACGAGAGCAAAACCGGCCCGTCGGTCGGTTGATAAAGTCGCGCGAGGGCTTTTCCATGGCGCTTTCACCGGCAAGATACCGGTGCCACACGCATGGGCGGTTGTTTTCAACGGGCAGCCAACGCATTGTGTCCGGCGCGTTGTTCACGGCGCGTCGTGCCGTATGTGTCATGCTGGGCTCAGCTGAAGCATCTCAGCAAACCGGATCGGGGAGATTCTTCGTCGGCCTGCGCGGGCTCAGATTGACAGATTCCGCAGCGGACTCGGATTGACAGATCTTCCGGCGGGTTCGGCATGACATGGACCGAGGAGCAAGTCGACCCCGCCGACTCCATCTTACACCCTTTGCTCCAACAACCTGCAAAAAGGAACTGGCAAAAGCGACCGGTTGCGATTATTATTCCCGGGGAAGTGCCTCAACGAATAGGAGATGACCAAGGATGAAACGATGTATTCGAATGTTGCTGTGTGGTGGAATATACTTTGCGGCAATGGGATCAACCGCCGCCGGCGCAACGGCGGAGTATGACTTCAAAGACCCCAAGGGCGTCAACGCAATCGTGTTCATGCTCGATTCGGTCACCGAGCCGATCATGGGCGTGGCGGATGGAATCAGTGGAAAAGTCACGTTCGACCCGTCCAATCCATCCGCGATCAAGGGAACCATTACCGTTGCGACCAACTCGATCTATACGCCCAACCGCGGAATGAAAAACAAGATCCAGGCCAAGGACTGGCTCGACGGAAAGAATCATCCCACGATCGACTTTGTTTTCAAAAGTGTCGAGGGTGTCAAAACGATCTCAAACGACGCACAGGAAATCAGCGTTGTCGGCGAACTGACTTGCAAAGGCGTCACCAGGGAGATCAAAACCAACGTCACAGCCACCTACATGCCGGGGAAACTCTCACACCGCGTGCGAAAAATGAAGGGGGACCTTCTTGTTCTGCGTTCACGTTTCACGATCAACCGCAAAGACTTCAACATTAAGCCTCAGATGGGCGGCGATGTGGTCTCCGAACAGATCGAACTTCGCATCTCCATTGTAGGAGCACACGCAACAAAGTAATGCAGATCATGAATCGAATCTCAAATGTAGTTGCCGGGGGGCTGATCCTTTGCGTCGTTTGCTTATCGAGTTGCGCGGCACCGCAGAAACCCGGTCCCGCTTCAACCCGCGCATCAGCGTCTCCCACTTATACCGGACCGCTCCCGGACGCCTGGTACGCCGTCTGGTCTCCTCTGGGTGAGCCCCCCCTGATCGAGTTTCATTTTGCTCCGCCTCAGGACATGTACGCCGGCGAGGTCCATCGAGCATCGGGACACCTTCGGTTCGGAAAAGGGCTTACGTTCGACCGCGCCCGAGGCAAGTTCGCCGTTCACGTCCACGCCGTCGACATGGGCGAAGACGAACTGACCGCCAACGTATAAAATGCCATCGACATGCTCGACCAACGGCGCTTCCCTAAAATCCACTACGAAATTCGCTCGATCACCAGCAATGCGGAAAAACTTACCTTCGGCGTCGCGACTCCGATTCAGCTGCACGGGCTTTTCAAACTCAAGGGCGTCACGGTCCCGCTTGACGTTGATGCCACTGCGCTGCTCACGCTCGATGACAGCGAACTTCCGATCTTGCTGTTAACCGGTTCGTTCACGCTTGCGAATCTCAAGAACCGCTTCGACGTGACCGGTCCTGGAGAACCCGACTCCCCGGAGGCGAACACCGTGATTCTCGATTTTCGATTTCCACTCGTCCCGGAAAAAAGGGCGAACGCCATCCGCGCCAAGGAACTCAGCGAGCGTAAACCATACAGCGAACTCCCATAGCAGCCCGTTGAAAAACGGCTGCTTGCGCGTGTGGCACCGGCATCTTGCCGGTGTTTTCATACGAAAAAAACCCGCGTTACAACTGTTATTGAGATAGGCGGTAAGCTCTCGTTTCGGATCGCTTACAACCAGCAAGCACGCTTTTTTCGTTACTGATTCGTTGATTTGGCGTAGCTCTGCCAGGTGAACAGCAGAAACGATCCAAAAAGAAGGGCGCCATCAAGGCGTGTAAGCCCCCCACGAAATAGCATCGCCACCAGAAGATACAGGCTTGCCGCGACAAACGTTCCAACGGTAAGCCAATCCATCTCGGACCGCTCAATCGAGACCGGTGCCACCATCAGCGCCAGCCCCAGAACCCCCAGAATGTTGATGATGTTTGAACCGATGATGTTGCCCAAACCGATCCCCTCGCTGCCCTTGGCTGTCGAGATCACCAACGCAAAAAACTCCGGCAACGAGGTTCCTAGTGCCACAACAGTCAGACCAATCACGACCTCTGACACCCCAAGTGCGCGGGCGGCATCGGAAGCACCCGACACCAACATCGCCGCCCCAAGGATTAGCAGGACCAAACCGACAAGGATATTCACAACCATCATGATCGGGCTACCTCCAGATTCTGCCTTTCGTACGCACCACGGACACGGACCGGTTGCATGATCGGTCGGACCGGTTCGAACTCCCCGTTCCGCCGATAGATTCGCTCATTGTCTACAAACCAGCGACCATGCCAATCCCACAGGGATAACCAACTCGCCCCATCCTTCTCGAAACGATCGACCAGGAGGGGAATAACCCCGCTGCAAAACGTATCGTATAATCTCGATGTACGGCTCGTGTACAACGCGCACAAGTCCGATAGACATGCGAGGACGATCTAAATGACGGATTGGCAAGAGCAAGCGCAACTGGTAACGAAGTTCCAGGAAAGCCTGAAAAGGGTCGTCGACCTGGGATTCGGCGGAGACGAATGCGACCCGGTTGTTACGGTCATGTTCGAACGCCTCGTCCGTGACGCCGTGCGTCCACAGGAGGTTGCCAGACTTCCGTTTCGACTTCCCGCCGCCCACCTCGGCAGCGAGATTACGCACGCAAAACTTCTGAATCAAACGACACAGCTACGGCGATTCATCGAAAGCGGGGCAAACGACTGCAACAGCCCTCCCAAACGCGACCCGATCGTATTTCCGTTTTTGACGGCGTTGGGTATGGCCGGGGGCGTTTTTCTACTCGTGTTTCACATCGCACGATTGGCACCGCACTTGCTCGAACGGGTCGGCCTGTTGAGCTAGTTCACCACACCGCACCGCCCCATCACGGTTTTCCAAGGGCGCGTTCATTTCGCCGTCAAAGTCATGGAATCACAACACCTGGCATTCGGAAGCACCGTCGAGAATATGAACAAGAACATCAACAGTGCGCCTGGTAGCCCCCTGATGCTTGAGCACAACACTACGAGCACGCTCACCCATTACCCTCCGCTCGTGCGGATCATTGAACAGCGACTCCACCGCTCCGGCAAGCTCGTTCGCGCTTGAGACCTGGCGAATGGCGTTTTTTTCCCGAAGAGCGCATACCGGTAGAGCGAAATTGTCCGTATGAGGACCGACGATAACGGGTTTGCCAAGGGCCGCGACCTCCATGGGGTCTGACCCGCCCATCGGCACCAAGGTGCGACCAACGAAAACCACGTCGGCGAGACAATAGAACTTACGCAGTTCGCCCATGGTATCGCCGAGGATGACCGATGGGCGGTTTTGCACCGACGGGGTCACTCCGTCGGCGTGGTGGCTGCGACGATGACAGTCGAACCCTGCGGACTGAATGAGACGCGCGACTTCCTCGAAGCGTTCGGGCTTGCGTGGTATGACCGCCAGGACCGGCGTTTTTCCCGCCGATTCTTCGACACCTTGCGAGAATGCGGCCAGCAGTTTGCGGTGGGCGTCTAGTACAAGTTTCTCCTCGCCGGGTCCGGTGCTGCCACAAACCCAAAGGGGGGCTCGCTTGTCGATTCCAAGCGCTGCAGCGAGGCGATCACAACCGTCAACCCGATCTACCACCGCAGCCGAATCCCACTTGAGAGAAGAAGTAACTTCAATCTTCTCCGACGAAGTACCAAGCATTGCGAATCGTCGAGCGATTGTTTCATCCTGCGCTCCGATCCACGTCAACCGTGAAAACATCGACCGTGCAATCCTGCCCAAAAGTGCCAACCTCTTAGCACTTCGCTCAGTAAGCCTGCCATTCACAACGACCACAGAAACACCGCACCCGCCCGCCAAGCGAACGAGGTTATACCACACCTCCTGCTCGATGAGCACCAGCAGCGACGGATTCACACGCCGCAAGACGCGCGCGACGACAAAACTCAAATCAAGCGGGAAGCGAAAGACATTGCCGCGTCCATATAGTTCAACGCCTCTGGAAAACCCGGTATCCGTCGTTGTTGAAAAAACAACTTCGACCTCCGGCAGTCGCTCGTGAAGTTGCCTCACCAACTCGCGCGTCGCGTTCATCTCGCCGAGAGAAACGGCGTGGACCCAGATGCGTTTAATGGTGGGATCGAACCGAGGAACGAAACCGAATCGCTCCCGCCACCCACGGCGGTTCTTCCCAAGAACAATCATTTCGTACAGCAACACCGGGAGGTAAAAGACCCCCGCGAGAAGATAAAGCATGTTCGCAACCCAGCGCATGACGCGGGATGGTACGGGTGCCGAGCGACGGAAGCAACTCCAACGCGCCGGGCGCGAGGGGTTGGCGGTCGTACTTTCCCCGTTACACTCTGAGCCATGCGGGCGAATGCGATCAACACTTCCGGATTGCCGTTTTTGACCGCTGACTTTGCCGGAACCGGCGGCGCGATCAAGCAGTATGACGAGGATTTCGTGGTGGAGGAAGTTCCGCGCTACCGCGCCGGGGGAGACGGAACGCACGTCTATTTTCTGATGGAGAAACGCGGATTGACAACGCTCCGCGCAATTCGTGAGATCGCGCGGGCTCTTCGCCGAAAGCCCGGCGATATCGGGTATGCGGGTCTTAAGGATGCGCACGGTGTGACGCGACAGTGGCTGAGCATTGAGCACGCGGACGCAGAACGCATTCGCTCGCTTTCCTTGAATCGAATGCGGATTCTCGACGTCACAAGGCACACCAACAAAATCAAGCTCGGACATCTTTCGGGAAACAGGTTTGTCGTACGCGTGCGCGACGTCTGCGCAGATGCGCAGGATCGTGCGCGTACGATCCTGGAAATACTTTCGCAGCGGGGGCTGCCCAACTATTTTGGTCCGCAGCGGTTCGGAGTCCGTGGCGACAACGCGGCGATTGGTCGCGCCATCCTGCATGACGACTACGACGAAGCGATCCGGTTGATGGTGGGTCGTCCGAACGAGCACGACAACCCCGCCATTCGTAAAGCCAGGGAACTTTTCGACGCGGGTGACTACGAGGGTTCGGCGAGCGCCTGGCCCGGGCGAACGTTTTCCCAGCAGGCGAGCGTTTGTATCGCCTATGGTCGAACCGGAGGCAACGCAAAAAAAGCGTGGCACACCGTGAACCACACTTTGCGCAAGCTGTACCTCTCGTCGTTTCAAAGTGAGCTTTTCAATCGCGTGCTGGCGACGCGCATCCTTTCACTCGACAAACTCCAAGCGGGTGACGTTGCGTGGAAACACGCCAACGGCGCGTGTTTTCTCGTCGAAGACACTGCGGTCGAACAGCCACGATGCGAATCGTTCGAGATTTCGCCGACCGGACCTATTTTTGGTCGAAAGATGAAAAGACCGACAGGCGCCCCCGACAAGATGGAGCAAACACTGCTGACCGAAACCGGACTGACCATAGATACGATCAACAGCAAAGGCAGCGGGAAACTCGACGGTGCCCGACGACCTTTGCGCGTCCCGGTCGGGGATTCATCGATTTCGTCTGGTTGTGATGAGCATGGAGAGTTTCTTGAACTGGCCTTTTTTCTACCGCCCGGTTCGTATGCGACTTGCCTCTTGCGTGAAGTCACAAAAAACTGAACCTCCGAAGGGTTCAAGGATGCGGCTTGCCGCCGCCAATGCAAGTACGGACGACGGAAATCCGAAGACGGGATGAAGATACGATGACTATGCGAACTCGGCGCGGCGTCTGCGAAGTCCTCGGACTTGCCGCCGCAATCCTGAGTGGTGGCTGTGGCGACGCCTTCGTAAACGCGACGGCGTCCCTGGGCGGCGCGGTGGCCGGGGCACGCGGATCAATCGACGTCATCGTGATCAACAACACCTCGCACAATGCGGGCTTTGTCCTTGGCACGTTTGACCCCAACGATCCCAGTTTCATGCCGGATGCGACGCAGTTTGGCCTTGATGACGTTGGATTGACCCTCGGACCGGATGCAAGGAGCGACGCAATCTCGTTTCAGTGTGCGCGGGTGCTCAGCGCGGGCGGGCAACGATTGCGCGACCTGATTGAATCGAGTTTCGACCCGTCCACCATCGAACAAGTCTCCTTTGTGGAGGGCGTCGCATTTTTCGACGTGGCCCCAGACGTCGCGAATGCGACCCCTGTTTTCTTAGGGTCCGCGCCCGCCCTGGAAGCGCTTCTCGGTCTCGATTTCAACTGCGGTTCGATTCTGCTCCTTCGCCTCGAGGACGACGAACTTAACCCCGGAGTATTTCGCATTGATTTTGAGGTCATTCCGTCGGAGTCCGGGCGCTGACCGTTCCACAAGGTCGCCCCACGGTCATCAACCGCCGTAAAACGCGATGGCACGGACTTTGGCTCGCTGCTCCACCAGACTCACAATCCGGTCAACATGGTGGTTGGAAAGCGGCATGACAAAATCTTCCGCCGGAGGTCGAGCAATTGTGTAAACCTGAACGTAACTGATTTTCCCGCCCGCGTTTCGGATTTCATTAAGCCTGTCACAAAAAGCGCCGACCTCGGATTCATCCGGTCCTGCGCCGGCGAGTTTCATGAATAGCGACTGGATCACGACGGGACGAACCCGGGCGGTCGCCTTGATGTTTTCGATCACGTGCGCAAGCGGAAAATTGGGGCGATTGACCCTCTGATAGTATTCCTCCGTGCCCGCATCGAGCTTGGCCCATATTTCTCCCACATTTTGATCCATCATCGCCAGCGCCTTGACAACGTCGGGTTTGGTGAGATAGCAGGCGTCGGTAATCAGAATGATCTTTGTTTGGAAAAGCCCTGCCTGCCGTTTCGCACTGGCCACAAGCTCGACGCATTCGAAAAACCATTTGCATGTGGTTGGCTCACCATCCCCGGAAAAGGCAATGTCGTTGATGCGCCGTAGCTCCGACGGGACATCAGAAAACATTTCATCTTCGTAAAGCTCACCGCTACGGGCCAACTCCATCATGACGCCCAACTCCTCGCCCAGTCGGTCAAGGTCGACTTCGCGGATGGGCGGCGCTTTCGAGCGGTCCACCTGGCAGTAAACGCAATCAAAATTGCACGCCTTGTCGGGATTCAAATTGACACCGATGGACAGACCGCGACTTCGCCGCGAAATGACGGGATAGACGTAAAAATTTTCACGCCAGCGCCTCGAGTGGTTCATGAATTGCTTGAGCGTCGTGTCGGCCATCGTCGCCACGCCATCACATCTCAGTTATCTAGACCGGACGAGACATTGTTGATGCGGCCGGTGATCGCGGCCAGGATCGTGCGCTCGGCGGACTTGTCCCGCTTGATGGTTTGCCAGACGGTGTTTTGCTCCGTCGTCGTCGCGGCGTCGCGGTCGATGGCCGTTTGTCCGGGGCGATCGTCTCCCGCTCCTCCAAATGCAAGGGCACTGTATGCTTGCGTCGTTTGCCTCTGAATCGACACACGGCAAAAAACCTTGAAACCATCATCCCAACCCTGCACGCGCAGTTCGACGACACGACGTCGCCGCATCTGCGAGCTTAAGCGACGACTGCGGACGCCGCCAGGGACTCCTGAATCAGTATAAACCAGCACGCCTGCGTCGCGGTCTCGCTTGATCGGGGCAAAACCCATCCCCGAAAGAATCGACTCCGAATCGACAAGAACGCGCATGCGATCGCCGTCCGTGATTCGCCGAACGCTGAAATCCAGCACGCTAGGTCCGCTGCTTACGCATCCGGCAAAAGTCGAAAGCAGCACGGAAGAAACAATTCCGATGGAAAGTGCACGCTCGTACATGGTGGCGCAATTATCCGCCCGAGGGCGGGAAACGCAAGGCGGACGCCCGGCAAGCCCGAATTGTGGGCGGAAAAGGCAGTCAGAGAATATTCCGTCGCGCCCGATGAGGCGACCGTCAAGACGCGGCGTCGGTCGCATTTTTGGCATCGAGCTGTACGGATGCCAAAGCAGTCGCGACATCGGTCTCAAAATCGAAAACTTTGTCAAGACCTGTGACGAGAAAAATCCCCCAAACGTCCGTATTCATCCCGCAAAGGATTACACTGCCCTTGTTGCTGATAACCGCTTTGCGAAACTTGAGCAGCTTGGCGATGTTGGACGAGTTAAGAAAACCAACGCCGCTGAAATTCAGGACGAATCCCTTGTCTTGGAATTCATTCGCTCGCTCCAACAACTGAGAAACGTCGTCGGAAAACGCCGGGTCATCCTGCAACTCGACAACAACAATGGTGTCGGACCAATTCTCAATGGTCACCGCTTTAAACTCCTTTGGGACTTCTCCGCACAAGCCTAGTGCCTGGAAGTTTGAATGTCAAACGACACGACAATCCTCCAACAAACGTACGACTACACAAGCGAAGTTCCGCGCATGTCCGAAGGAACCGAAAGGCCCATTTGCGTAAGAATCGTCGGCGTGACATCATAAAGCGTCGGACCGTCGACGCGACCTCTTGACCGCAACGACGCATGTGAAAAAATGTACATCCCCTGCTGGGCATGGTTGGCATCGTCGGGACCGGTATCGTTTTCGAATGTGTAAATACCGTCGGAACCAACCTGCCCGACCGAACGCCATCGCAAATCGCCGAAAATCACCACAAGGTCCGGGGCGATGCGATTGACGCGATCGTAAATCTCCTGAGGCTTATAACACTTGTTGCCCATCAACTCACCGTTGTGGTCCACGATGGATTCGATCTTGGAAGCCATTTCGTCGCGAAAAGATTCGTATTCACTCGCAGGAACCGTTCCGTTCGGCTCGCGCCCCTCAAGATTAATAAAGAATCGCCCGTAATACCCCCCCTCCCCCCACGCTTTCGTTCTGGTCCAATCGACGTCGGCTACGTTGAACTTTTGTTTGGGTTTGACGGGCTCTTTGAAATGAAGGTAACCTTCATTGATCAGCCACTGGTTGAACAAAAATCCGCCGACCATCGATTTGGCACCGTGATCCGAAACCACCCACACGGCTGTCTTGTCGAGGTCCATCACATCCAGCGTCTTACCGATCTCCTTATCGAGATACTTGTAGTATTCGTAAATGGCGCTTTTGAACTCGTTGTCGGCGACATGGGCGTGATGATTCTCATCCATGTTGCTCCAAAATCCGTGGTGGATCCGGTCGGTTCCCATCTCAACCATCCAAAACAGATCCCACGGCTTTTCCTTTAGCAGGTGTCGCACAACTTGGAAGCGGCGCTCGGTCATCAAATAAATCTGCTCAAGAAGCCACTTCTTGTTGTCGGTGCGAAACCCCTTCACGTCAACCATGTACTCACCTACAAGCGATTCAATCTCGCGACGAAGGGGCGCAGGGTGGGTCCACGTAATCTTCGGGTCCGTCGTGTCAGGCGTGAGAAAGCTCGTAATCATGTGCCCCTTCACCGGACGCGTAATCGGATACGTCCCCGGGACGCCAACGATGATCGACTGCTTGTCGTGATTACCCAGAATATCCCAGATACGAGGTTCCTTGACCGCAAGCGACGTGGCAATCATCAGCTTATCGTAGGAGTGATCCCCGCGGTTGCGAAAACCGTAAATCCCCAGCGTTCCGGGGTCTTTGCTGGCGGTCATGCAGCTCCACGCCGGTACCGTGATCGGAGGCATGGAACTCGTCAGATTGCCATAAGTGCCACCGTCCATCAAACGCTTGATGTTCGGCAAATCGTCTTTCCACTGATTGAAGACCAGACCGGGATCCGCACAATCAAGACCGATAACTGCCACTTTTTCGATGTCGCTCATGACTTTTATTCAATCCAGAAAACCCGCACTCCAACAAACCTCAAAAACCGCTCAACCTTGGGATGACTTGAACTGCTTAACAAAAACTTCAGCTCGTGGGACAACCCTGCCCACCGCTTCATCGACACCGCATTCCAAGACCGCGCCCGCCGCCTGAGCGTGACCACCGCCTCCGAATTCACCGGCAAGACCCACAACCGTGACGTTGCCGCTGCCACGAAAATTAATCCGCGTTTTGCCTTGATTCCCCTCGGTAAAAAGCATGGCAAGTTCCACCCCGGCAAGTGAACGGGGAACGCTGATTTGTTCATCAATATCAGCTGCGGTACATCCCGCGTCGTGAATGTCGTCGTAAGTGGCGAAGCTGTACGCCACCCGACCGCCGGCGGTCACTCTCGTGTTCGAATAAACGATCCGAAGAAGGTCGAACTCGCTCTTGGTTTGAGATCGGCAAAGTCGCTCACCGAGCAGGGCGATGTCCGCTCCCAATTCGACCAATGCCGAGGCAGCAGCCAACGCGGCTGCACCGGTCGTGGGAAGGGAAAAACCAAGAGTGTCGGTCACGATCCCCGCATAGAGGGCCGACGCAATGGTGGGCGTGATCGTTTTCCGCGACTCGACAAGAAAAAAGTAGGTCAGTTCCGCCGTGCTGCTGGCCGTGTCAACGATCCAGTTTGTCGTACCGAATTTCGTATTCGTCCCGTGATGATCGATGTTAATCAGAGGGCGCCCCGCCACCCAATCGGCTTTTTTTCTTTCGCGACCGACGTTGCAGCGATCCAGCTTGGCTGTATCCAAGACGATAAACCCATCCGCCGCCCCGAAATCTTGGTCGCACGCGACTTCCACACCCGCAAGCTCGACCAGGAACGTCAACCGCTGTGAGAGCGACCCCTTTGGAAGCGAAATCAGCGTTGGGCATCCACCGTTGTTCAGCGCCCCTGCCACGGCGAGCATCGAATCCAGCGCATCCGCATCGGGAACGACATGCGAAACGACTATCGGCCGCTCGAGCTTCGAGCAAGCTTCAACGACCTCGCGGGGAACTTTCGGCGCGGACCTTGGATAACAAGTTGTTGTCGATGAGGATGTCACGTTCGCAGGCCGTTCCACAAGCTCGTTGATCGAAGCACCAGGCGGCGTCGCAGCCAAATCTTTGGGGTCCGTTCGTCCGGTCAGAGCCGCGACCGCAAGCGAGCGGACCCGCCGCGCGCCGGAACCACACATTGAGGGCGATCAAACGCCGGGGCAACCTCCCTCCGATTGGAAGGTGAAAACGCCGTTGACCCATCGCACACGGGGCACCCCATGAGCATGGACCGTTCCACGCACAACCAAGAAGATTAGGACCCTTTCATCGCATCGATAAGGATTTCGGCCACTTCCGGCCTGGTGAACTCCGCGGGGGGGCGCTCGCCGGCGGCTAACATCTCACGCACCTTCGTCCCCGAAAGAAAAATACGGTCGCCCTCGATGTTGGGGAAAGTCTTGTTGCTGACCATTCCGCCGGCAGCTTTCGACCACGCCGTGTGTTCAAACTTGAGCGGAACGATTTTCAGCCCGCCCTCGCAGATCGTGTCAAACAGGTTCTGCGCATCATACGTCCCGTAGTAGCTTCCAACCCCCGCGTGATCGCGACCGATGATAATGTGCGAGCAACCGTAATTTTGGCGGAGGATCGCGTGCAGAATCGCCTCGCGCGGACCGGCGTAGCGCATGGCTGCCGGCATGATCGCAAGCATCGTGTGATCGGGGTGGTAATACTTTTCGATCAGCACGTGATAACACTTCATCCGGATTTCCGGAGCAATGTCGCCGTCCTTGGTTGCACCCATCAGTGGATGAATCAATAGCCCGTCGGTCATCTCCTGGGCACACTTGGTCAGATACTCGTGGGCGCGATGAATCGGATTGCGCGTCTGAAAAGCAACAACGGTTTTCCATCCGCGCCCCTCGAACGCCGCTCGCGTTTGCGCGGGCGTCATTCGGTGCTCGGCAAACATCGGTTCGTGACGAAGCGTCACAACGTCGATTGGACCGGCAAGGCAACTGTCCCCAGACGCCATCAACACCTTGACGCCGGGATGGGCAAGATCATCGGTTCCAAACGCCTTAGTAGCCTGGCGCTTCTTATCCTGCTTGTATTTCTCGCGAACGGTCATGTACCCCAGGAGGCGATCCTGCCCGTCGTTGAGACAGACCCGGTCGCCCACGTTTACCTTCCCCGCCGTGTCGTCATCAACCGCTAGCGTAATGGGGAGTGGCCAAACCGTGCCGTCGGCAAGGGTCATCCGGTCGCAGACGCTGTTGTAGTCCGCTTCGCCCATAAACCCTTCGAGCGGACTCATCGCGCCCATTCCAATCATCTCAAAGTCACACTGCTGCCATTCGGTGAGCGTGATACTCGCACTGGTATCCTGATCCGGCTTAGCACCGGTTCGGTCTACGAGCGTTCCCCCATGCGGTTCAATCAGCGTCGTCGCCATTCAAACTTCCTCATTTCGTTACTGGAGATCATCGTTTTCGGTTGGTGCTCTCGACGCCAGCTCAAACCGGACGCCACGTTCGTGTTTCCAAGGAACCCAACTTAGAAGCAACGCGCGCAGCCCGCAACCCCCGACGGAAATTCCCCACGCACAACCGGGATCGAATCGACCGCACCTTCACCGTGTCAGAAGATCCGCCTGCCATCCATGACCCTGCGATATCACCCCGCTTGTCGCCCGCCGGGGAAGCGACCGGGGTTAGCCCCTCGGCAGGGAACCGACCGCTCTTTTACGCGAACGACCTGCTACGATCCGGCGTCACTCGTCCCCTGCCCGGAAGTAGGAGAAGAAGACGCCGTGGCACCGCCCGCGGAAGGCGCTGCGGTTGATCCCAGGGGTGCATCGGACGCAGCAGCCTTGGGCACATCTGTTTTTTTCTTCGCCGCGGATTTTCCCGTCGATTTGACCGGCGCCACCACCATCGTCATACGCCGCCCATCGATCAGCGGTCTCCGCTCGACCTTTACAGAATCGCCCAATTCCTCAAGGATGTCTTCGAACGTCTTGAAACCGATTTCGCGGTGTGCCCGCTCACGTCCGCGGAACAACATCGTAAATTGAATCTTGTGCCCCTGCTCGAGGAACTGACGCGTCCGATTCATCTTGATCGAACGATCGTGCGCGTCAGTCTTAGGACGCAACCTGATCTCCTTGAGCGTGACCGTATGACTGCCGGCGGAAACCTTCTGCCGCTTCTTTTTCTCGAACTGAGCCTTGCCGTAGTTGATGATACGACAAACGGGGGGACTCTCGGTCGGTGAGACCTCAACAAGGTCAAGTCCTGCCTCCCGGGCTAGGTCCAGCGCCCGCTGCGTCGGCATGACCCCGAGCTGTTCATTGTTTTGATCGATAACGCGAACCGGCGAAATCCGAATCCGCTCATTCAAACGAAGTGCTTTAGCGATCGCCTTCTCCTTTCAAACTTCTCCTAACCTGGCGCGTGCCACAACACGTGGCCACTTTTTCCAAGCTCTCGCGCCGAATCCATCGCACGCTCGTTTTAATCCCACAAGCAACGGATCATTCTTCTCCCATGCGCTGCCGCCCCTTGGTCTCCACCTCCGCAAGACAGGCCGAGACAAAATTCGCAACGCTCATGTCTCCAAGGCTTTGACCATCACGATCGTTGACGTTGACCGTCTTTGCCGCTGACTCCTTCTCACCAACAACCAGGATGTAGTTGATCTTCTGACTCCGCAAGCGGTGCTTTTTCGGGCCGATCTTCTCGCTGGTTACGTCCAGTTCCGTCCGAAGTCCAGCGGAACGCAGGGCACTGTAAACCTCTTTTGCGAAAGTTTCGCTCTTTTCACTCACCGTCGCAACAGCCACCTGTACCGGCGAAAGCCATAGAGGAAACGCCCCCGCAAAATGCTCGATCAGAATCCCCACAAAACGCTCCATGCTGCCAAACGGCGCCCGGTGGATCATCACGGGGCGGTGCGCTTGGTTGTCCCGGCCAATGTACGTCAGATCGAACCGTTCCGGAACGTTGTAGTCACACTGCACGGTCCCCAACTGCCAACTACGACCGATACAATCCTTGACGACAAAATCAATCTTCGGACCGTAAAACGCCGCCTCGCCCGGCTCCTCACTAAACGAAACACCGCTTTCCAGCGCCGCAGCCCGCACCGCTTGCTCCGCCCGCGCCCAATTTTCCTCAGAACCGACATACTTACTGCTGTCCGGATCACGCAGTCCGACCCGCACGCGATAGTCACAAAGCCCCAGGATATCGAGCACGCTCTTGGTGAGATTCACCGTGGTCAACAACTCACTGGCGATTTGATCGACCGTGCAAAACAGATGCGCATCATCCTGTGTGAATCCGCGAACGCGGGTCAACCCGCCGATCTCCCCGCTCTGCTCGTAGCGGTAAACCGTTCCATATTCGGCAACGCGAAACGGTAAATCGCGATAACTGCGCGGACGCGCCGCGTAAATCTTAATATGGTGCGGACAATTCATGGGCCGAAGCAGATACCCATCGTCCGCTTCCAGGAACTCCTCGATCACCTTGCGATTGTGCAACCCCCCACCCGCGCCCCGCGAATACTTTTTTCCCGCAAGACATTCTTCAAAACCGGGGTCCAACTTGCACAGTCGCGCGATCGCATCACGCTCCGCCTCGCTGACTCCGGCCTCATCGCCGCGCGCCATCGACGCTTCCCAAAGATCGTTGAGAACGCGCCCGCGCTCGCTCTCAAAAAGGGCCGGAAACTGTGCGTCCTTGTAATACGGGAAATGTCCACTCGTACGATAAAGCTTAAGCCGACCAATGTGCGGCGTATAAACCATCTGGTACCCGAGCTTCTGCATCTCCGAAGTGAGATGGTTCTGCAACTCGGTTCGTACGATCGCCCCTTTAGGCATCCACAGAATCAACCCCTGCCCCACCGTTTCGTCGATGTGAAACAAATCCAAATCACGCCCCAGCACACGGTGGTCGCGTTTCTTGGCCTCTTCAAGCCGCCGCAGGTAGTTATCCAGCGAGGATTTTTTGAAAAACGCCGTCCCATAGATGCGTTGAAGAGGCTGGTCGTTCACATCGCCGCGATAATGCGACCGGCTGACCTGCTTGATCATAATCGCCTTGGCAAAACCGGTATGCGGCACATGCGGACCACGACAGAGATCCTCAAAGTGTTCGCCGCGCCGCTCGCCCGTGACGTAGAAACTGAGCGAATCACCCTCCGCACGCTCCGCGTTATCGATCTTATAGCGGTTGCCTTCATCGCGCAGCTTGGACATCGCCTCACGACGCGTCGTTTCGTGGCGGCAGAACGGTCTTTTTTCCTTCACAATCCGCCGCATTTCCTCCTCGATGCGGGGAAAGTCGCTGGGCGTGATCGACCGCTCAAGATCGATGTCATAATAGAAACCATCCTCCAACGGAGGACCGTACACGAGTTTGGTTTCGGGAAAAAGCTTGCAAATCGCCTCGGCCATCACGTGCGCCGTACTGTGTCTTAACACCAGCAAGCTGTCCGGATCATCGTCGGTGGCGGTGAGAATCCGAACCTGACAGTCACCGGGAAGTGGACGATTCAAATCGTACACTTCACGCGAGCCGTTGACCGATACGCTCCCGGCAATCGCCACCCGTGCCAGTCCCGACGAAATGCGATTCGCCACGTCGTATGTCGTAGCCCCGTCGTCCAACTCGAGCGTATTGCCATCTGCAAGCGTAACCTTCAACCCCGGTTCTCCACCCAAAAAGAAAAACGGCCTTTCGATGGAACGCGCGCGCCGCCGGACAACCACGATCGATTCGGATCGTGCAATGGGCGACAGGCTACCACGTCGCGCGCGTCATCACTCGAAAAGTCGTCTCGCAAACCACCTACTTAGCCCCACCCTCGCCTTTGACACCGCTCCCCGGGCAGGACACCAACGTCCTCAATATATCGGTTCCTCGAAACCGGTCAATAAGAAATCACGCGCACACCGCCCCCGTCCACACGGCGATCTACCCAACGCAGGGCGACTTGAACGCTCCTGAACAGCCCGTCGAAAAGCAACCCCTTACCCCCGCGGAACCGGCGTTCCCTCCGGCGGGAAAGCACAGAACCCCGGTGTGGCGCCGGCGAAAAAACCCGCACTGCACTCTCTCGACCGCCTGTCAACCCCCTGAGCGAAACGACCTGGAATCTCAAGCAGAACGCGGGTGAGACGACGCAACCACGCCTCACGCACCGCCAGAAAACAAACCCGCCAAAAACTGACCGAAAATAGCCGAGAACACCGCGGTGAAAATCGCCGCAATCTGGGCCACAAACTCAGTCGAAGTCAAAAAACCATTGATGTCAAGCATCTTCGCACTCCAATGAAACCTCTGCGCCCACGCACCGCAACCGACCGCGCCGATCGCGGGAAGCGTCGGCCTCCCGCGAACAAACGCCGCCATTGTAGCAAGCCAGCTACGACGGGCAACAAGCGGTGCGAATCCCCTCTTTCCCGCTTGCCGGGTCAATGTTGGAAAATTCCGGAGGCGCGGCAATCAATGCCCACACCGAAAACACCCGGCAAAGCTCCGACGTCAAGCGACGCCAAGACAGGTTCCAACGGTCCAAGCCGTGAAACTCTCCCGCGCCGCGCTACTCTTTCCCTGCCACTTCGGTTTTCTTTTTCTTGGTAGGAGTCTTTGGGATAAGATGATTAAGCGACCGAACCAGCACCTCATCGAAAATGCGCTGGGTCATCCCCTTATAATAGGCCAGCTTTTTCTTGTTGTTCTCGCGCCTGGCTTGTTTGATCTTCGCGGCGTCTTTGCGCAAACGAACGTCACGCAGCTTCTTACTTCGCTCCAGAATGTCAACCGCACGCTTGCGCTTTTCCCCGGTCAGTTTGTGCCTGTCGATGAACCGCTCGACGTAAACGTCCCACTCGTCCCTTTCGCCGGGCTTTTGCAACAAAACAACCTCGTCCAACCAAGGACGCGTTCCGTGCTCCGCGAAATAATCCCGCCGCACCGACTGTCTTTGGACCTCCACCCATGCAAGGTATTGATCAACAGATAACTTCAAGCTTTTCGCCAGACGCCGGACTATGCGAGGATCCGGCAGAACATCGTACAGATAAACCAACTCATCGTAGTCCTTTATAGTGAGCAGGTCCGTCCCACTCCAATACTGAAGGTCGTTGTCCGTATAAAACTGAGTACCGAACAGCGCACCGATGTCGCTGGGGGTTATTCGTTGCAGATGCCACGGCTTATCAAAAGTCGCCTTTTGCACCTCTACGACTTGGGAAGGAGAATCATCGTAACCCCTGTAGAATCGCATTGAGTCAACAACGAGCCGATCACCGGTCTTTCGATAATCGGTCTCGGACGAATACTCGAGCTCATCGTTACTGTAAAACTCCGCACGCACGGGACGGTTTCCCTGGCGAGGGTCGAGATACCAGACAAGCAGTTTGTCATCGTATTCCATGCTTACGGTCTTGAGACCGTCCTGGTAGCCCCCAGAGAACTTGGCGTCTTCAAGACCCTGCAACGCTCGATCGGGCAGGCGAAGCGCATTGCCGTTTCGAGTTGGATCCCAAGCGAGTGCGATCCCCGCGATCGAAAAATCAAACGGAAGCGGAATCTCATCGAGAGAACCCGACGGATCACGAACGTCCGCCGCGATGGATTTGTCCGCGTCGGGAATGTACCAAACCCGCCCCTCATGCAATAGCGCGTTTCTGGTTCCCCCCCAATCCCCCTTGGGACGTTCGTACTTATCGCGATCCTCGTAAAAAGCCTCAACCGAAGGGGGAACCCTGCGAATCATCGTTTTGTGGTAGCCGTCCTCGTCCCCCAGATTGCTTTCCCACAAATCATCTCCGGCACGACGAGTGACGTAACGCTCAACCAAACCGTCGTTCCACTTGTCGTACCACGAAACAGACCATTCGAACTGCGCGGTACGATACCCGCGATGGAGTGCCGGTGACAGAATCTCACGCGGCAAGTGATCCGACACCGCCGTTTGCCCGACGATGCAAAGAACAAGACAAGAGCTGACAGCAAGCATTTTTTCCACCCGATTATTTCTGAGGAGTGTCGAGAACACATGGGCCGACGTCCACCCACCTCTTGAGGATTGTCGACGAACTCGGCTCACTTCCTGTACCGCAAGTTCCCTGAGAGCAGAACGTAACCCCTCCGCAATCATAGAAATTACAAGCGACCGTCTCCTTACCCAACTGCCCCATACATCTACCAGCAGAAGCGTCTGCTGTTAGCACATATCGAGGATAACCCGCCGGAGAAGCCGATACACCAAGGCAATATCCAGAGGCGGTAGGACAGCATTCAGTCGGCGTACAACCTCCGTTTTCGCTCGCTCGGAAAGCACAAAATGTACCCTCTGGACACACGGGAACTCGCCGCTGTTCAGGGGATTGGGACATCACCTCATTCGACCGCAAGAAGGACATCCAGACGACTACCCCGGCAACCAGCGCAACCCCCGGAATTCCGACCAGTTCTTTTGCTTCAAGAACAGCATGACGGCAGCCTCCTCAGAAATGTAGTGGTCCGACTCTCCGGCTTCAGCACCAACCGCGTAAACCTCGGCAGCGAACCGTTCGGTCCAATAGTACCCCCCCCCCAATTCTGTCAAGACAATTTTCGTAAAAATCACCGACAACGCCATGAACTTGCAAACCGATACTTCATTCAAGCAAAGTGCGACTGAAGCGAAAGGCCGCCTCAGGGTAAATGGGTGCGTGAGTAGAATGGACCAGCGCATCGACTTCACGTACACCCACCTGAAAAACCTATCCCCTAACTTCCAGTTGAAAAACAACCGTCCACGCGATTGGCACCGGCATCTCGCAGGTGTTCGCGAGTGGAAAATCCGCGGTACAACGGTATTGGGAAAGGCTACAGGGCTTCAAGGCGTAGGGGCGACGCTTTGCCCGGCCGTGTCGTTGCGTTGTGGTTCACGACCGCACGTACTCTTGGAAATGTTCGCACCGCTTTTACGCATGGCGGCACGAACCAAGCCGACGAACATGGGCTGGGGATCAAGCGGGCGACTCGTAAGCTCGGGGTGAGCTTGGGTGGCCATGAAAAAGGGATGAACCGACTCGGGAAGCTCGATGACCTGCATGATGGGATGGTTCGGGCTTTTCCCCGAAAAAATGAGACCGCCCCTTTCAATCGGATGGATGTATTCGGGGTTCACTTCGTAGCGGTGCCGAAAGCGCAGGCGGACCGTGGTCACATTTCCGAACAGTTTGCAAGCCAGACTACCCGGTGCCAGTTCGACATCGAACCCACCCAAACGCATATTCCCACCAAGACCCTCGATTTTCTTTTGCTCAGGCAACAGATCAATCACCGGGTGGACGCAATCCGGTTCGATTTCCGTGCTTCCGGCGTCGGCGATCCCACAAACATTTCTTGCATACTCGATGACCGCGATCTGCATTCCATAGCAAAGCCCCAAATAAGGGATGCCGTTTTCGCGAACGTACTTCACGCTCGTGATTTTCCCTTCTACGCCGCGAATTCCAAATCCCCCCGGGACGATTACACCGTGAAGATGCTTCAGTCGATCTTCGACATTGTCATCCGTAAGATCGGCGCTGTCGACCCATTCCAATCGCACCTTCCCCCCGAGACAGCTACCGGCGTGCTCCAATGCTTGAATGATGCTCGCATAGCTGTCGCGCACGGCCGTGTATTTCCCGATAATACCGATCGTCAAAGGATCCTTTGCCTCACGAAACCGTGCGATGTAGTCATTCCACGTTTGGCGAGCGACATCTTCTCCGGCGACATCGACGCGATCGGAAAGACCAAGCAAGTCGATGACCGTCGCGTCCAACCCTGCACCGCGAAGCATTTCCGGAATTACATAAACGCTGTCATGATCGTGCATGGAAAAAACACGGTCCATCGGGACGTTCGCAAAGAGTGCGATCTTCTCACGAACTTTTTTGCTCACCGGGGCCGAAGCCCGGCAAGCGATGATGTGCGGATGAATACCGGCTGCGTTAAGCAGCTTGAGATTAAGTTGCGCGGGCTTGGATTTCTGTTCACCCAGAATCTGGGGGACAACGATATAGGTGAGCGCCACAAAGGCGAAGTTGCCAGGCCCCTCCTCGAAGCTCATTTCGCGAACCGCCTCGATGAAATAGGCGTTTTCGACATCGCCCACCGTTCCGCCGATCTCGACAAAGACCACGTCGGCCTGCGTTGCGACAGCCAATTCGCGCAATCGTAGCTTGACCTCGCCCGTAACGTGCGGAATCATCTGCACATCACGTCCCAAATACCTCCCCTTTCGCTCTTTTTCCAATACCGAAGAAAAAATCTGACCGCTCGTTGTAAAATTCAAACGCGAAACGTCCTGGTTGAGCATGCGCTCGTAGGTGCCCAAATCCATGTCGCATTCCATACCGTCATCGAGCACAAACACCTCGCCGTGACGAAACGGATTGAGCGTTCCGCTATCGCGGTTGAGGTACCCCTCAAGCTTGACCGGGGCCACGTTCAACCCCTTGTCTTTGAGAACCTTGGCAAGCGAACTGGAAAAAATCCCCTTGCCCAAACCGCTCATTACAGTACCGAACACCACAACGTACTTCGTACGCCCTGGCTGATACGCAGCGGGAATCGGGGTGAAAAACTCGGTATCTTCGGTGATCTGACCGACACGCGACAACTGTGATTCGCTACTCATTCAACACTCGCTTCCCGTTTCTAGATCCCGGTTCGCATACGTTTTGTTGACGACATTGCACCGGCGCACTTCCCACACGCCAGGCCATAATTTTTGAAACGGCTCTTACGATGACACATTGACCCCCCCCTGCATTGCCTCATAACGCTCTACAAAGGCTGCATAGTCTTGCGGGGTGTCAATTCCAACCATCCGCTCCTTCACCTTGACAACCGCGATCGGATAGCCCGCCCCCAACCAACGAAGCTGCTCGAGGGATTCGATTTTTTCTAGCCGCGTGGGTTGCAGGCGTCCCCCGGTAACCTGACGAAGGGCATCCGCTCGAAACGCATAGACGCCCAGATGCAGTAACCAACGCGACGCCTTTTCAACCTTGCCCGATCTGTCTCGCGGAAAGGGAACCAAACTCCGCGAAAAGTAGAGTGCCCGCCCCCCCTCGTCCAGCACCACCTTGACGCAGTTCGGGTCAAGCGGAGAACCAGCCCCCTCCACCGGACCATCGTCATCGAAGCAGGCAGCGAGCGTGCCGATTCTCACATCGGATTCCGCAGCAACCATCCGTTCGACGAGGCAATCCAGCGAATCCGGACGTATCTCCGGCTCGTCCCCCTGCACTTTGAGAACGAGATCGTCGTCGCCGAGTTTTAACATCTCCGCCACCTCGCCAACCCGATCGGTCCCAGTTAAATGGTTGCGATCGGTCATGCGAGCCTCGCCGCCGAAAGAGGTTACGGCATCGACGATGCGCTGATCGTCGGTTGCGACGATCACCCGGTCTAGGCAGCGTGCCTTGGTGACCTGTTCGAACACGTGCTGAATAAGGAACTTTCCGGTCTGCGAGGCGAGTGGTTTTCCAGGGAATCGGGCGGAGGCGTAACGGGCCGGGATCACCGCGACGGCGTTCATACAGACCTGCCTCCCGTATCGATGTCGTCAAACAGGTGTTGCACGGGACGAATATAGTCGAGTTGCACGGACTCGTCAAGGCATCCAAAGGTGTATAATCGAACCATGCTCAGTTACCGTCATGGTCGCCATCGAAATCTTCGCTGGATCGGACTCGTTTGTAGTTTGTTCCTGTTGGTTGCCTTGTTCGTGGCGACGTTTGGGTGGGCGGTTTTGCAACACGAAGGGTACGTCGGGGGACTGTTCCGGGGCTGTTTAAGCGCCAAATCCCCTCCCGACCCGAACAACATCCAACGGGAATCCAGGACCCTCTCGATTGGGTGGCGTCCAAGGGGAACGCCCCTCTCCATGAACTGGTGGCCCCGATTCGTACTGACCGGCAAGGGAATGTGGAAAATCACTCTGCCGCTATGGATCCCCACGCTCGTCGTATTGGTGCCGACGGTCGTCCTATGGGCAACGGACCGCAGGCATCCCCCCGACCACTGCCAAACCTGCGGTTACAACCTGACGGGCAATGAGTCGGGCGTTTGCCCGGAATGTGGGACAAGGGTTTCCAGATGATTCGTAGGGTCTGCATCGTGATGCTCTCCGGGATGTCGATCCTATCACTTTTGTTCGCCGGGATGATGTGGACAAGCGATTCGATCTACTCCCTTGGCGACGCATCCGAAAATCACACCAAGGTCCGCCTGAGCTTTCAAGGCGGCGGTGCGATGATCGAGTATGACGGACCACGGCGATCGTGGTGGCCCCGGGGAACGTACAACTGGGAGCTTATCCGCGCGGATTTCGACTTGGTCTACGTGGGTTCGACGATTGCCCCGCCCGACCTTACCCTCAAAAGCTCGGCAACGGTGACACTGCGACCGCTTTGCTCGATTCTCTTTGCCAATGCGGGGGTTTTGTTGGGGACATACCCATTGATAACACTGATTCGCGGACCGCTTCGACGCAAACACGGCAAGACCCACTCCACGGACAACGGATAGCTAACCGAACGCAACTGTTTCAATGATGATGCGAGAAACGACCCACCGGTTGCAAATTGGCAGCGAGAAAGATGACCGGCTACCATGTTCGCTGCTTCCGCGTGATTTCGATCTGAACAAAATCGTGATGCTTTCCGGCGTTCATCCACGGACAGAGTGTTTCGCTTAACTCGGTCCACGTCGCTTTTGACCGCAGATTCTCCGTCCAGAATGGCCACGTTCGACACTGCATGGGGCGAACCGGGTAGATACTGCAACCCACCTTTTGCCCATCGCGCGAAAGGAAAATGCAATCCCCGTCCTTCTTTTCCGTCAGGCTATATCGCAACCCGACCCGACGCAGATGCTTCTTGTCGAGCCAACCATCATCGCGACCTAGAAATTCGGAGATTTTTTTGATTTCGTCCCTCGTGACCCAGACGTAACCGGGGTCGCCGCTGCAACAGTTTCCGCACTGTGTGCAGGCGAATTTCAGCCCATCTTTGTACCACTTTTTCCTGGCCATGATTCTTGATTCATCCCATGCGTACATCGCGATTCGAACTCATGCACAAACAACCGTCCAAACCCTGCAGCGCGAACTCCCAACGGCGTGGCACCGGCATCTTGCCGGTGTTGCTACAAGTGAAAGGCTCATACCGCATTTGCGATCGGGTGGGTTCTTCGCTCGATCATCCTTTCGGCCCGACACGCCGACGTCCGATAGGGTACGGCAAAGCAACGGTGCCGTCGAGATCGCCCGTGTCGATCGAGCAAGGATCGCCGGTGGACGAAAACGATAACGGGTCGTCGTGTCCGTTCCGTGCGATGGATGCGATGTCGATGTTTCGCGGTTTTGAGGTGGTGGTATGCAAAAAAACGCAATGCTCTGGCTTTCGATTTTCGCGGTCACGGCGCTGATGTTCCTGCGCCTCCCTCCGATGATGGCCAAGCAGGACGCGGTGATTCATACCTATAGCGCATTGATCGAGGTGGACGCCATCGCCAGACAACGATACGTGGACCCCATCGAACCCGACTCACTCGTGGATGGCGCGATCCGGGGAATGATGTTTCAACTGGACCCGTACAGCGGCTACATCTCCCCCAAGGAACTTCCGGGATTTCTGAGAAGAAGCAAAGGCGCCTTCAACGGAATCGGAATCGAGTTGGGATATCGCGACGGGCGGCTTGTGGTCATCGCGCCGATCGAGGGTGGACCGGCCGCCCGTGCGGGAGTGCTCGCCGGGGACGAACTGCTCGCGGTCGATGGGATCCAGGTCAAACGACGATCGGTGTTCGATGTCGAGGAAATGCTCACGGGACGTATCGCGACGTCCGTAAATATTTCCCTCCTACATCCCGGAAGCAGCGAACCGCAGACTCTTTCAATCACCCGCAAGCATATCACGGTACGAACCGTGCGTGGATTCCGCCGAAGTGGTCCAAATCATTGGGACTATTTTATCGACCCTGACGATCGGATCGGCTATATCCGTGTCAGCAGTTTTCGCGAAACGACGATACAACAATTCGACGAAGCGCTGCGCGAGCTTCGTGCCGGACAGGTCGCCGCGATCATTCTTGATCTTCGATTCGATCCCGGCGGATTGATGAATTCCGCCATCGCCGTCGTCGACCGTTTTCTCAAAGACGGCGTTATTCTTTCGACCGTTAATCGCTACCAGGGGGTCAAGGAGTATCGCGCAACGTCACCCGGATCAATGACCGGCATTCCGATCGTGGTTCTCGTAAACGGCGCCTCGGCCAGCTCAGCGGAAATTGTGGCAGGAGCGCTTCAGGCACGGGATCGCGCGATTGTTGTCGGCGAACGCAGCTTTGGAAAAGGAAGCGTTCAGCATTGCATCAATCTGAAAGGCCACGGCGGCGCCATCAAACTCACCGTCGCGCACTACCGACTTCCCGATGGGCGAATCATCCATCGAACCCCCGATAACATTGATACCGATCGCTGGGGCATCCTGCCCGATATTGTAATTCACCTCGAAAAACAAGAGATCAGGGCGATCCAAGAAGCCAGGCACGCTCTGGATACCGGTCCCGTGCGCAACAACGCACAGGGCACAACGTTGCTGACCGTAGATCGACAACTCGTCGAGGCGCTCACGCAAACGAGGCGAATTCTAGCGCAAGTTCCGATAACAACCCAGTAACCAACGGTCCATCCACACGCAGCGGACGAGAGAGAATACGAAACGCAAACCAAGACGCGATCGCCGGGAATCCGTCGAAAAGATGGTGACACCGGCTTCCAGGCGGTGAAAAGGGATCAAATCGCCGGCAAAGTGCCGCTACCACAGCATTTTGGGATACTAAACAAGGGCTACGGTACGCAATTCGCAACACCGCCGATTCCGCCTTGTCCCCCTACGCAACCGGCCGTCTCTACCATCCGATAGTGTTTACACCAGTACCAACGGTATTTCCTCTATGCTTTTTAACAGCGCCGCTTTCGCACTATTTTTGCCGCTCATGTTGGCGATCTACTGGTCGCTACGAGGAACGAGCAGGCGCTTGTCACTTCTTATCGGAAGCTACTTCTTTTATTCCTGGTGGGACTGGAGGTTTTGCAGCCTGCTCGCACTGAGCACGCTGGTCGACTACTTTTGCGGGCTTGGCATCGAACGCACGCGCACCGATTCGTTACGCGACACGCATTCGCCATGCAAAAACGAGGAGCCCCCTATCCATGCGTTCGCTCGTAGAAAATCACTCCTTGTCTTGAGCATCGTGACCAACCTTGGTGTGCTGGCGACCTTTAAGTATTTCAACTTCTTCCGAGACAGCGCGGCCACACTTCTTTCGACCCTGGGTTTTTCCAGCGATCTTCCCACACTCACCGTCGTTCTTCCCATGGGTATTTCCTTCTATACCTTCCAGACCATGTCCTACACGATCGACGTGTACCGTGGGGACCGTGCCGAACGCAACCTTCTCAACTTTGCCGTTTTCGTATCGTGTTTCCCCCAACTCGTCGCCGGTCCGATCGTTCGCAGCAAAACACTGCTTCCGCAGCTTCGCCGACCTCAATCCTTCGCCCGAGCGGATGTTTCAATGGGGGTCTTTCGCCTTTTCCGAGGCCTGTTCAAGAAAATGGTCATCGCCGACACGCTCGCCCTTTACGTCGACCTCGTGTTCGCCGATCCCACCGCCTATACCGGAATATCCGCGTGGATCGCAATGTATGCTTATGCGTTCCAAATATACATGGATTTTTCGGGGTATTCCGATTGTGCTATTGGAATCGGACACCTTCTGGGATTACGTTTTCCTGAAAATTTTAACAACCCCTATCTCGCCCGATCCCCGTCGGAGTTTTGGAAGCGCTGGCACATGACGCTCTCAACGTGGCTACGCGACTATCTCTATATCCCCCTGGGCGGGTCAAGGCTCGGACGTTGGTTCACCCTGAGGAACTTACTGATTACAATGACCCTGGGGGGATTATGGCACGGCGCGGCCTGGACCTTCGTCGCATGGGGATTCTACCATGCGATTCTTCTGATTGGCCAACACTTCGTCCGCCGGCGCACCAAGACATTGGAACGCCCTCCCTTGTCGATTCCCGTGCGAATCATCCAGGTCGTCTCCATGTTCCACGCGACCTGCCTGGGGTGGGTTCTTTTTCGGGCGCCCAACTGGGACACCGCTTGGTCGATGCTGGCAAGTCTCACTGATTTCTCACCGGCGGCAGTGCACGGGAAACGCATTGCGATCATCGTTCTTGCGTGTGCGATGGCGCATTGTCACCCGATCTTCCGGAAAATGGGCCGCCGCTTTGTGCAGCTTCCCTCCGCCGCGCAAGGGGTATTGGCAGGAGCGTGTTGCTGGGTGCTCATTTTGATCAACCCGGGACAGCAGGCGTTTATCTATTTTCAGTTTTGACGTGACCCAAGCATGAATCCATTGCGCATAACCCAACGTGAACCTTCCTGGCACGCCGCCCAGATTGTGCTGGGGTTTATGGCAGCGTTTGTCGTAGGAGATTGGGTCGTGGGAAGTATTCATCTGCCTCTCCACTACGCCGGTCGCAACATCGTCCGAGACAAACTCCTCCTGTATGAATCACAACCGCAAACCCCGGACGTGATTTTCCTGGGAACCTCCCACGAATGGTGCGGGATCGACCCCAAAACCGTGGACAGCACCGCCCGCAGTTTATCCCATACAACGGTGCGAAGTCTCAACCTTGCTTCTTCCGCCGCCAGCACGATCACCAGCTACCTGCTCGCGAGAAGAATCGTCCGAAGCAATCGCCTTCCGAAGCTCGTCTACCTTGGCGTGAGTCCCGCTGTCACGGATACGGGCGAAATAGAAACGATGCTCAACCCGTTGCGTGCGCTGGGTGAGTTCCAGGATTTACCACTCGCCTGGTCGTGTGGCCCGAAACTCTTCCGGGAAACATTGGCTACTTCGGTCCTGGCAAGCTACTACCACTGGGATGATATTCGAGTCCTGGCCCAACGGTTCGTCATGGGCGCGCCGATGGTGGCCCGATCCCGCCTTCGTTTCACACCGCAAGGCTGGGCACAATGGTCGGGCTCCGCCCCCCCTCTTCCGCGTCGTACCCCACCTTCTCCTATGAACTTTGAATTGCTCAAACGCATCGCTGGCGGATACACATCCAAGAGTCCACTGGCATACGCCCTAATCGAAACGGTCGAATTGCTCAGATCCTCGGGCGTACAGGTTCGTCTGCTGGAGATTCCCGTCACATCGATCGCAGCCCCCTGGTCTCGCCCCCAAGATAACATCCCCTATCGAATGATGGTTGATCGGATCGCAAACGAAACCCAAACGCCCATGGTTCGCCTTCCCGACGGATTACTCCACGATGCCGATTTTTTCGACCCTGTTCACCTGCGTGCGCGCGGCGCGCGAAAGCTCTCGAAATGGCTGGCAACCGACGTCGTGGCCTCACTGGGAAATGCAAATCGCTTGCCAAGGAAAACCGCACGAGCAACCCCCCCGCAGACTCCCCCAACGCAGTGCCACGGCGAGTCCCCGAACAACCCGTCAAAAAAAGTCTCAACGAACAGCGATCTCAATGTTCAAAACGGTTGCGAGAATTCGGCGCAATTGCAGACATCACCTCAGGCATCTCGCTCTTCTCATCCAGCTTGCTCAACAGGCAGTGACACGTCGTCGCGTCGGTCAGATGCACGAGCTTCCAATCGCCAACCTGTACTTTGTGGCCACAATGCTTGCCAATCACGCACGGGTAGTCTTGGTGGGTGCCGAATTTCTCATGTTTCATGGGTGGATGAAAGACCACCGCGAGAAACTCGCCATCCCGATCGTAGCTGGCGGCGATCCCCGTGGCGTTCCCAATTCGAAGCTGAAATACCGATCGCAGCTTAAAACCGCCCGGAAGCTCAGGCGGCGTATCAAAATCCAGATCCGGCGCAATTCGTTTGGCTGCAATAGGCGTTGTGGGCTTGCCACCGTAGCGGACGAGAAACCTCTGGAAAGCCTTGTTGGCATCGAGAGGAAGGGCCTCGAGAAGCACACCAAAGTCGACGGTGGATGCCTGGGCAGACGTATCCGAAGACGACAGACCGAACCAACCCAATCCCACTGCCAGCACGACGACCGCGGCAATCGCCCAGGGGACCCCGCGCAACCTGAGACTTCGAGCCGAACGACCCGATTGTGCAGCGGGATCGGCAGGCTGTCCCAATCTGCGTTCAATCCCCTCCCAGACAGCATCAGGCGCGACCGGGGGAACGGTGCCGGCAATTCCGATGGCTAACTCGCGCAGCTCCCCCACCTCTGCCCGACATTTCGAACAGGACTCAAGGTGAGCTTCAACCGCACTCCGCCGCGTCTCCGTCAACTCGCCGTCGACGTAGCATCCGAGCTCTTTTTCTATTTTTTCACAGCACATGCCGATTTCACCCCTTTGGTCGCCGCGTATGCGGGGGTCGTCGACGGGCAGACGACCTCTTGCGGGGCGCGATCCCATTGCTTAGATGCCCTGGGAGCCGAATTTCTTCCCATTATCCGTAACTTTTCCGTAAAATGTCGCGTAATCGGTCCCTGGCTCGATTAAGACGAGAGGCGATCGTTCCCTCCGGGCACTTGAGAACCTCTGCCATGCCCCGATAATCAAGCCCCTCTTGGTATCGCAAGAGGAGCAACGCCCGGTCGTTGGGGGTCAGTGCTGCCATGGCGTCCTGCAAATCCATCTTCAGGTCGGCCCCCGATGGGGGGCTTGCCTCACAAGACTGACTTCGGGACATCGTCACCAGTTTCGCGGCGGCGACGCTGCGACGACGCCGAAACTGCAACGCCTCATTGATTGCAATTCGATAGAACCACGACGCAACAGCCGATCGCCCGTCAAACTGATCGAATCGCTGAAACCCTTTCACGTAGGTTTCCTGTGTCAGATCCGAAGCATCGCCCTCATGCCCCGTCATGCGAAGAAGAAGGCGGTAGATACGCGGCGACGTTTGCTCATAGAGTTGACGTTGCGCGCTACGCTCCCCGGCGCGGCAGCGTTCGATAAGGTCTTTGTCGTTCACCGCTTTAGAGGCTACTACAAGGCCGCCGCTTTCACACCCCAAAAACCGCTGGGCGCGGAATCGGCGAACACTTCGCAGCCCCCTCCTTTCGTCGCCAAAGAGACAACGACTCTGACAAGGGCGAAATCAGTTTACGCCGTGCATCATGGACGTTACTTTCTCAATCAACACGAAGCACACAAGGGCCGCGCCGAACATTGCGATCGTTATCAACATGAAGTACGACGCCGGATTCAACCACTCCCAATACTCCCCTGCCAGACCGGCCGTATAGTTTCCGAAAAAGCTCGTCAGCAACCAAATCCCCATGAGCATCGTTGCGAAACGTCTCGGGGCAAGCTTGCTGACCATGGACAGTCCCACGGGCGACAGACAAAGCTCACCGAGCGTGCACAATACGTAAAACCCGACAAGCCACCATGAACTGACACGAAACTTAGACGAAGAAACGTATAGGCTGTTTAGCGCCTTGCGAAAAGCGGGATCAGACCCCGCCACCAGAATCTGCTTGTAATCCTTGTCCGCGAGTTTCGTATGCACCGTGAACGTCCGCGTTTGCTCATCAAACGTGAGGTCCTCCGACTTGAACCCTTGCAGATACTTCGCGTCAAACCCGGGGGGCAGCTTGTCAAGAGTCATGGTGACAGTCAACTTCTTGTCGCCTTGATCGTCGGGAGTCGCGTTTTCATGGGCTTGCTCTGACTTTTCGGTCAGCTCCCAGATGGCAGCAACGTAGTCCTTGGGCGCGGTCGCGCGCAACATGCGATCGCGATGATTGGCGTTGAGAACACCGTGCATCGAAAGCGTCTTTGTACTCTGGTCGTATACGAGGCGCCCCCCCTGGGCGATCATTTTGTCTTCGCTCTCGTCCGGTGTGCCGGCCGTGTACCTCGCGCGAGCCTCGTCGTCACCGAATTCCGGCGCGTCATAGAAGTAGACCTGATGATCACCATTGAGCACGACCTCCGGAGGAAGCGACGCCAAAGTCACCGCACTCGGCTGATTCTCATACCGAACCGACCAAATCATCAGCGAAAAGGCGACCCCCTGGAGAAACACCCCCGCCGACATCTTGCCGGCGATCGAAATGTTTATGTGCTTGCGCGCGAGAAACAACCACAACCACGCAAAAATCGGAGCGAAAAAAACGATGGCCAGCGCGTTGATCGATTGAAAGTTCGTCGTTCCGACCGGGTTGGTGGCAACGAGCTTTCCCACCGCCGTCTTAAACGTCAGCCAAAGCCCTTGCTCCTCAACGTCCACGGGAACTTCAGGATAGACCGAAGGCACGGGCGGCTCACCGGTCAGGTATCGATTGGTCGTTTGGTCCGCCCAAACATTCATCGCGTTGCCCGCTTGCTCGAACGCCCCCCAAAAGAATACGACGAACACCGCGAGCACATAAATCGCCAAGACACGATCGCGAACCGCCATGCTGAGGTGTTTGAGAATCCACCCCGCAAAAAACGCCGAGACCGCGGCGATTTCCAAGCTCACGAAATTGTCCAAACTGACCAGCCCCATTTTCCGAAGAAACGGTGCCCCAACCAACAGCGCAACCCCGATCAATGCGAAAATACCCGGCGAAAGACGCGAAAACGTCGGCGTTACCGAGGGTGTTTTTTCCGCCTCCTCCTCGGTCATGATGTGCTCCGCGGGCTCCTCCTTTGTCTTAACCTGCTTCTGCTCACCTTCCGGTGGTTCGTACACGGCGGACTCGGGAAGCTCCTTGATCCATGGGAGACCAAACAGATACACGAGCAGCCCCAACACCATCCCGACACCGGCCGCACCAAAACCCCAGTGGAAACCCAAACCGGGCGTGTCCTTCAGTGCTCCGCACACCAGCGGCGAAAGAAACGCGCCCAGGTTGATCCCCATATAGAAAATCGTGTAGGCGCCGTCCCTGCGCGGGTCATTTTGGGGATAAAGGCGCCCCACCTGCACCGACATGTTGGGCTTGAAAAACCCGTTGCCCATAATGAGAAAACCAAGGGCCGCGTAAAAAATCCACAGGTCGGGGAACGCCATGAGAAAATGGCCAATCGCCATCAAGAGCGCCCCTATGACGATCGCCCACTTGTTCCCGAGAACGCGGTCCGCCACGTAGCCCCCCAAAAGCGGGGTCAAATAGACCAGCGACGTGTACCACTTGTAAATCTTGGATGCGTCCTCCTGGTTCCACTTGAAAAAATCAACCATGTAGAGCACGAGCAACGCCCGCATTCCGTAGTAGCTGAACCGCTCCCACATTTCAGTGAAAAACAGAATGTACAGGCCTTTGGGGTGGCCGAGGAATTCGCCTTTAGAAGATGACACGGACAAAACCTCCGGAGACGTTTTTAGACGGCGGTCCGGCGGCCTGTCCGCCGGAAAAACATTGTTCGCACCGCCCCCGGGACCATGGCTTGGCGGGACCGGCACGAACCGAACGCCGGAGTCTAGCAAGAAGCTCCGAAAACCGCCAATTCCCCCTCGTGAGAACCAGACGAGCACGCGTCCTCGCCACAAACCGCATCACATGTCATTTTTTGAATTCACACACGTTGCCACCCCCGGCAAGGAGAACAGATCGGACCAGACGAACCAGGCTCGCAACTCCACGGTCGATCCTCGACCCGGCAGGGTCCAATGTGCGAGCAAAACGTTCCCGTCAATCCGACCGCGACGGGTCATCGCAACGCCCCCCCTCGAGACGAAATCTTCGCCGATTCGTCCGTCCCCCTCGCCGACCGCGCTACAGACCGTGAGGCTGGACGGGGTATGCTCCGCCGTTACCCTTATCCGCTATCCGCTACCTGCTAGGGAGCAACGACCTTCGACACAGAAAGGCTTTGAAACGATGACCCAACTTGTTCAATTCAAGGTTTTGCTGGTACTTGCCTTTTCGCCTGCGGTTTTGGCCGCAACGGATGTCAAACACGCAGCCGTCGCATCCGTCGTGACCCAGAAACCCGACCTGATTACGCTCAGCGATCAAATCTGGCGCTTCGCAGAGACGGCCCTTCGTGAAACGAAATCATCGGGCGCGCTGGCGAAGTACGCGGAACGCATGGGGTTTTCCGTCGAGCGCAACGTCGCCGGAATGCCGACAGCCTTCATCGCCAGCTACGGGTCGGGACACCCTATCATCGCAATCATGGGCGAATTCGACGCGCTCCCCGGACTCTCCCAAAAGGCGCAACCCAGCCAAGAACCGCGTGTTGAAGGCGCCCCCGGGCACGGTTGTGGCCACAACATGTTTGGAACGGCGAGTCTTGGAGCGGCCACGGCGATTAAACAACAGATCGAGGCGGGCAAGCTCGAGGGGACGATTCGATTCTATGCGACCCCGGCAGAAGAAGCGGTCGGAGGAAAAATCTACATGGCGCGTGAGGGTCTATTCGATGATGTTGATGTTTGCCTCGCCTGGCATCCCAGCGATGAAACCAAGGCCGACACGACCAGCTCACAGGCGTTGATCGATTTTGTTGTCGAGTTTCACGGGAAAGCAGCCCACGCCGCGGCGGACCCGTGGAATGGTCGCAGCGCGCTGGACGGGTTGGAACTATTCACCACCGGCGTGAACATGCTCCGAGAGCACGTTAAACCCACGGTGCGCATGCACTATGTGATCGTAAACGGCGGGAAAGTCCCCAACGTCGTTCCGGACTACGCGAAAGTCTGGTGCTGGGTACGCGACTCAACACGTCAGGGAGTCGAGGGGGTCTTTGATCGCGTCAAGAACATCGCCAAAGGCGCAGCGCTGATGGCCGGGGTTACCTCAAAGCTCTCCGTGCAAAGCGGCGACTACGAAATGTTGCCGAACCTGACTGGCGCGAAGGTCCTCTACGACAATCTCCAGTGGCTTGGCCCTATCCGGTTCAATGAAAAGGAGCAGGATTTTGCACGCGCCATCCAGAGAGCAACGGGCAAGCCGGAGACCGGACTTAACACGGCGATCCTGCCACTTGAAGGCCAGGAAGAAACAGGCGGCTCGTCGGATGTAGGGGATGTGAGCTGGATCGTCCCGGTGATTCACCTCAATGCGACCACCGCACCGCAGGATACGCCGTGGCATTCTTGGCCCGTCGTGGCATGTGGGGGAATGTCTATCGGACACAAGGGCATGATCTACGCAAGTAAAGCGCTCGCTGCCACGGCGGTCGACTTGTACGAACATCCCGAACTGGTTACCAAAATACAGGCTGAGTTCCGAAAAAAAGTCAACGGGCACGTCTACAAGCCCTATGTTCCGGACGGTCCTCCGCCGATCCCAAACCAGTAGGCGTGGATCGTCAAGAGCGATCCGACCAGGGAAACCCCATTCGGCGCGGCGCTTCTGAGTGGCGGGTGCGAATCTGGGCGCTCTTGCGTCCCGTAGCCATTGCAGGCCGCTACGTTCGACGGAGGTAACGAAGGCGTGCCTGTGCCCGACTTTGTTCAGCTTGAGCATGACGCCCGTTTCCGCAAGGGATCGTCGCACCCGGGTCTTTTTCTCATGCGAATCAGCGATTCGCCATTCACTGGTCCTTAGTTACAATCGGCCACAATGAGTAAACGCACCGGGAAGTCCAAGACCAAACCCCCGTTGACCTATAAACAGTCCGGGGTCGACGTAGAAGCCAACACACGGTGGGTATCCGCGATCGAACGCGCGATGCGCGGCACGTATGGACCGCGCGTGCTTGGCGACCGACACGGAGGGTTTTCCGGTCTTTTCCGCCTCGACTACGACGAGCAACTTTTTCGCCGCAACTACAAAAAGCCCGTTTTGGTCGGGTGTACGGACGGAGTCGGCACAAAAGTTCTGCTCGCACTGGAAATGGGCGATCTTTCCACGATCGGAATCGATCTTGTTGCCATGAACGTCAACGACATGATTACCTGCGGCGCAGAACCGCTTTTTTTCCTTGATTATCTCGCCGTGCATAAGCTCAAACCGGCCCGTTTGTTGGAAATCATTGAAGGTGTGGCCGTCGGTTGCCGCGAAGCGGGCTGCGCACTTTTGGGCGGAGAAACCGCGGAAATGCCGGATTTGTATAAGAGGGGCGATTTTGATCTCGCCGGTTTCGCCGTGGGCGTTGTCGAATACAGGCGTGCCATTGACGCGACGCGAGTCGCACCGGGTGACATTGTTATTGGGCTACCATCCAGCGGCGTTCATTCCAACGGATATTCCCTGGTTCGTAAACTGATTGCGCGCGGGCGATGCAAACTCGACAAACACTATGACCCACTTGGCGAAACGCTGGGCGAGGCGCTTCTTCGACCGACGCGAATCTACGTCAACTCGGTGCTCTCCATCCAAAAACGCTATCGCGTAAAAAAAATCGTAACCGCCATGGCCCACATTACCGGAGGCGGATTGATCGAGAACGTAGCTCGGGCGATTCCCGCGAATTGTGATGCCACCCTCAACAAAAAGTCCTGGACGCCCCCACCTGTTTTTGAATTCCTTCGCAAACAGGGAACAACGCGAGCCGAAATGTTTAAAGTATTCAACATGGGCGTGGGATTCGTTCTAATTGTGCGCCCGTTCTTTGCGGCCAGCGTGATGAAAATCCTCCGCAAATCCGGCGAAAAACCGTTTCGACTCGGACGGGTCAAACGAGGCACAGGCAAAGTCGTGCTCAAGTAACGCGCACGACGATGAGGTGCTTCGATCAACGTGACGGCCGCACCAACGCGGACTCCGCCCGAAAAAGCGTACTCGCATTCGATTCCTCAAGGCGAGCACATCCCGTCGATTGACCGGGCTGCCAACGGTAGTTATAATGGTCTCGTTGTTGTGAGGAAAGCAACGCATCCATCTCCCCGGAGAATTCAAAGCCATGAGACTTCCGGACATCTGCATGAACGTGTTGACTTGGGTCGCCGCGCTGCTTCTGACGACGGGTTATGCGGCGTCCGTAATCGCGCAGCCACCGAACGCAAAAGAAAAGCCCACCTCTTCGCCCGCCCAAGAAAACGCTCCATCGAACAACGGCGATGCGGATTTGGTTCCTCAGCCGGCGTCGGTCCCCGCCGCGAGGGTCATTGAAGTTGCAGGCGTTGCGCACTGGGCACCCGCCGGAACTTCACCCCTCGCGCAAAAGGGATGGACCGCGATACGCGTTGACGACTCGCTCACACCGGGAACCCTGATTCGCACCGGGTTGCGTAGTCATGTCAACCTCCAATTCGGCCAAACAACCACGGTCAGCGTCCGCAGCGCATCCTACGCCAGCATCGATCAGTTCTATCGCGAGGCGACAACGGAAACCGTCCGGGTAGGACTGGGATATGGCACGATCCGCGGCGGATCGAGCGAGGGAAAGATTCGTGCCGATGTGGAGGTCACCGCACCGGTGGCCACTCTTGCCAAACGGGGGACCGAGGGTTGGGAAATCTCCGTTGAACCGGGTACGGGAAGATTTCGAATCTCACTCGCCGAGCGCGGACTGGTCGAAGCCATCAAGACCGCCTCGGGCAGACGAATTGCCTCCCGCACGGTGCGACCGGGTCAATATGCCACGAACACAAGCATCGCCAACTTGTGGATCAACCAGGATATTTTCGACCGGAACATCTCCTTCTACGACGCCCACTTCCTCACGCTTTCCGATGCCGAGTTTCTGGCGAGCAACACGGGCAGTTTCTCCACGCTGGAACCGGGCGGCGGAACCGACCTGGTTAAACTTTCAGGACGTTTCAACCGCCCCGGACAATTGATCCGCCGCCCGGGCGTCATTGCTGCCACAACCCTCTTGACGCTCCCGATCGGTGTTTCCGGGCCTTCTTTGAGACCCGAGGGAAACTTCGGAACCGGCGGAATCTTCAAGAGACGATGAAAATAATGGGCCGCCGATCTCGAATCCAAGGTTAGACGGTTTCGTTGTACCTTTAAGCGAGAGGTCTTTGCTCGCGATGTGGGTCACGGTTTTGCGTCCCGTAAATCGCGCTTGCTGCAAGCCGTTGCCCACGGTTTCTCTGAGGCGGGTACCGGCGGGAGTTATTATGGTTCAATTATGCATGTTTAGCAGACACGAAGGGATCGTCCATCCGGAACGAAAGGTGTACATCACCATTTTCGGCGGATGCGACCTTGTTCGACCGACTCTTGCCAAGCGGATTCTCGCGCGAAAACGGCAGCAATCTGCCGGGGCGGTCGCACTACCCAAACAGTTTTTCATCACCGGGTTCGGCGCTGTTGACATCAAAGTGCCCACTCTCGCCGAGGAGTTTCTCGATCTCCGTCAAGCACTCGACTTGCGTGCGATGTCGCTGGAGGACTGGGATCGATCGATGACGGAGCTGAGTCAACTTGACGTTTCCATTTCATCCGTGACGATTTTCGGCGGATTCAGTGAGAACAAGCTGCCCAGCGAAACCGACGAAATCGACGCACTCGCGCTTCATCGGCATCTCGGCAATATATCCGACAGCGCCGGAAAGGTGCTCCAGTTCGGCATCTGCCAGAATCAGGTCGAACGCGCCGCGACCATTCGCCGGGCGGCCGTGGCGTAATCCATCTTCACGCGAAACGATCAAACGACCCGATTGGTCCCCGCCATTATCAGCCACGGTTGGTGCCGTCGAACCGTTGACGGGTGAGCGATAGGGGTAGGCGTTCTACTCGACATGCCGACGACACTGCGTCAAGGAAGCGTTCGCAAACAGGTTTCGTCGTGAGGGCCCAAAGGCAGGAGTAGCCGAAACCTCGTGAAATCCTTGCTCCGTGCTGTCAAACAATCCGTATAACTGCGAAAGTCTCACCAAGAACCTATTTCCAAATGATGTGGCGCCGGCATCTTACCGGTGTTTTCATGGATCCAAGTCCGCGCTACAACGGATATTGGGACAGGCTCTAAATCCGATTCACTTGCTTGTGCTTCATCAATGAACGCGCGCCGCCAAGGAGGTAAGGGCGTGATCAATCTCAACGACACGACCGGGAGCTCCGAAACGATCCGCCATGGACGACCGCAATCGGTCGATCTGCTCGGCAGAGAGCCTTGAGTCGTCTACAAGCACGCGGCGAAGCGCGCTGATCAAATCCTCGTCGTTTTCGTACAGACATTGTTGGTGCAATGACGCCGGCAACAGCTCCGGATATGCAAGACGATTGGGGAACACTGGTTGACACCCCGCAAGCATCGCCTCTACCACGGCGATTCCAAAATTCTCCTGGATTGCAGTGCTCACCACAATGTCACACGATGTCAGCAGCTCGAAATACTTCGCACGGTCTTCAATATACCCGGCGTGGTCAATATGTCCCCGCAACGACTCCCATGAATCGGCAAACACCCGAGGCGCTTCGCGAAACTGCTCTCCAAGAAGTACGAGTCGAAAAGGCACGCGTTGCCCTACCAAGCGAATCAGTTCTGCAAAAAAAGGCTCTGGATTCTTATCAAACTCCCAGCGGTGTGGCCATAGAATTGTCGGAATCCGATGGGGATCGCGTTTTACGTTCTTACCGGGTAGTTCGACCGGCGGATACAATACACTCGCCTTCCGACGAATCGCGTCGCAAACACCGCGGGGGATACAATCGGGCATTTTTTCGAGTAAACGCCTTGCCGCGACAAGAAAAGCCTCCATGTGTACGCGTGAGTTGAACCACACGGCGTCGGCGGCAAGTGCCGAGGTGATGTTGGTCATCCCGTATTGAAAATCTCGTACTTGCTCATCGGGAATCGGATAGGTCAACTGGTTTTCGTGGAAATAACACGCGATCGGCAACGTTCGCATCCCGGGCGGCAACAGCGCACGCAAGTCCGCCACGCTCACCATGTCGTTGCAAACGATCGCATCCGGTTTTTGCCCGAGCCAATCGTTTTTTTCGAGCGCAAACCACATCGCAGCTCCGCGCATCCGCCACTTCCACTTTCGGGCGGGCATGGTGACCAGGGTGATCTTATGGCAACTGTGGCGGATCAACGCGTTGCAGAATGCGGCGTGTGACCCCCCGTAGTAAGGTTCCAGTAATCCGATGCGCAACCGATCTTCTCCGTTTCCTTGCGGATGCGAGATCCGCCCAACCCATCAAGCCAAGGCTTTGTCGCACTGTATCGTTGGGGTTTGCGATATCCGCTCCCTTCCATAAAGCCGAGTCTGTCCTCACGATCGCAGCTCTGTAAAGACAAACCAAACCCCAAGACTTCGCTGTGACGCTACACCAGCAACCCGTTGAAAAATCACTGCTTATGCGTGTGCCACAGGCATCTTGCCGCTGAAAGCATCGGGAAAAGGTCAGTGTTACACTTTTTCAACGAACTCCCAGACACTTCGAGCGGCGTTCCGGCGAAAGCTCTACGTTGCACACGGCGATGTTCTTCCGATGCACCCGTCTTTTTCCAACCATAGACAAACCGCGCAACGTGAGCAACAGTGAGTCGTTGTTTACCTGCTCCTCGCAATTCCAAGGTTAGCGTTGCACTAGGTCCGTGACGAAATCGGAGGTCATGTCCTGCGGTGGAACGATGGATGTTTCGTCCCGCCATCCGAGCGGCAGAAGAAAAAAGACCTGAAAAGTTCGAGCGTCCGCGCGGACTAAAGTCGGCTCGCTGCATTCAGGATGACAATTTGGACGTGAGGGGTGCTCCTAAACTGTCACGGACCCGGTTCTCAGGGATCTTTCCAGAGTCCTCATTGAAACCCTTCAGATTCGCCTTCGCCGTGCCGTTACTCTAGAAGCGGTCAAAAGGGCGGTTGTCGTTACAGAAGTTTCGTCGATTCACTACGCAGACGCCCGTCCAAGACTGACTGCCACAGTGATGAACTCTCTTGATCGTGGCTTGATGGCAGGGATCTTCGTCAAGGTCCAAGCAGTTTGCGCGTCGCACCTATTTTCGGGAGAACGGTTTCATGCAACCCACTCAGGTCTGCCAGAGAAAACATCTCGTGCGTGATATTATGACCACGCCGGTACATTCCATTGATATGGACGATTCACTCCTGCACGTCAAGCAGTTATTTGAACGCGAAAGATGTCACCATGTCGTGGTCACGAACCGCCGTCGGGCATACGGGGTGGTCTCCGACCGGGATGTCCTCAGGGCGGTCAGCCCGTTCATCGGAAGCAAGACGATGGAGCGCTCGCAAGATATCAATTCGCTAAAAAAACGGGTTCATCAAATCATGTCGCGCGACTTGGTTACCACCACGCCCGAGGAAACGATCGCCGAGGCGTCAGAGAAGATGATCCAGCAGCGTGTATCCTGTCTTCCTGTTGTCGACAAGGATGGATTGGTGAAAGGCATTGTCACCGTGCGTGATATCGTGAAATGGTCCGCCAGGGTGTCTGAAAAGGACGGAAGTCCGTTGAATCAATCCGAACCGGACGGTGGCATTCTCATCATCATAGACGGCAAGCGTTGTTACTCGGCAGATGTAAGCTTGGCGCGATTGATCCGCGAAGCGGAGGCGCTTTACGATGTCAATGACAGACCCGATGCGGTCCAAACGAAACGGCTGGCCACACCGTCCACGGCAACCGTTTAATTCGCCCAATGGTCCGGTGTATCCGTCGCATCTTCTTGCGTGCGCATTGCGCCGACACCGCGCAACTGTTACCGGTTTCATTGCGATAAGCGTTTCAATCGAACGAGCGTCGCAACCAACCATCGAGCCACGACGGCTGCGATCACGGCCAGAATCACGTCCGTCGAATCCGCCGTTCGGGTGGTACTTGCAGCCTTGACGATCTCCATCGCTACCGCCAGCAAAAACACGGCAGCGATTGCAAGGACCCAACTTCGACGCATGTGCGTTCGACGCAACAGCAGCATCAAGACCAGAGAAACCGACCCGTACCAGGAACAAATCGAGATTGCTGAAGTAACGGCACGATACGGAGTCTGTTCCCAGAGAGAGCGAAACGGCATCCATGCGATGCCCCCTGTCGTAATGTTTGCCAGACTCGAGGAACCGAACCCCAGACTTGTGAGGGCCAAAAGCGTCAGTTGGAACGCGAGGATCGTTGCAAGCAGCAAACCCGGCGCCGCTGCATCTGGACGGTTTCGCCAGCGACGCCGGGACAGTTCATCGACAACGAAGATCGCAGCCCATGCGCCGAGCACGGTTCCAACAGAACGAAGTACGATACTTGCCAGATCAAAAACGTGCGAATTGCAAAAAAGCTGCATCCCCTCGATCAGGCAGGCGAGCAAGACCCCCTGCTTTATCGCCGAACCCAGCGAAACCCCCGCACGGCGCCCTTGCTCACGATTGGCGAGCGCACTTAAATATCCCAACAGGGCAAACCACCCAGCCCCCGTTAGCTGAGCGACAAGCGCCTCAAACGGGGGCGTCCCGACCGGCGCCAGTCGCACCGAAGTAAGATCCCATCGTGCCGTGCGAAACGCCGTGAACATCTCCTGCGTCGAACGAACGAAATCAAAAGGGAAAAGGTCATACACCAAAAGCCCCAGGGAAACGACCGCCGCAAGCGTTCCAAACAACCGGGTCTCAAGACGATGTGAAGCAAGTCCGACAAGACGCGGACCACATATCCGCGCAAGGATCGCAACCCATGCACCCATCGCCACGCCCGTTACGTTCAGAATCACGTCGTACCACGAACCCACGCGCGAAACCAACAAGGTCTGCGTCGCTTCGATGGCGATGCTGATTACCACGCCGGATAGGACAGCCGAGATCGCTCCACGCGTGATACGATGGCGCGCCGGGCGACACAACACGAACAGGAATCCAACCGGAACGAAAATCAAGATATTCAATAGACGGTCGGAAAACGGCGCCGCAACAAAGCGTAGACCCTGAACCGATGAAAGGATCGATCGCCAAGCCAATGCCGACGCGGTATCAAACGGAATCAGAGATCCATAGACAACCGCGGTCACAACCATGAGCACCCAACCCCACGACAGCGGCGGCAACGCAGCAAGCGCCTCTCTGCGTCGGGTCGGGTTCCAACCGCCGGTCTCCATGTGCGATTTGCGAATCAACTTTTCCCCCCTACCGTGGCACACGGTTTTTGCGCCGACGTTCTCTTCAAAACGCCACGTATTGAAAACCAATCGATTGTAGGCGCGCGACGACCTCCCATGCGGCCGGGTTTCACAGGGTCCGAGAATAGATGCATTCAAGACTCTTTCCGGGGGGGCGTGCTCGCAAGGTTTCGTACAAAGTCCAAAACACATGGCCCTCCGCACCCATTTACGCTCTTGCCCGGCGACCATAACCCTCGAGAAGGCGGGTAAATAAAATGTTTTTTTCTTGACGTCGGTTGGGGCGTCTGAATACGCTGCTGGTCCGAAAAGTAGATGCGCGGACCCCGGCAGCGTGCCGTGGTTATGCGGTCTATCAACTGATCAGGCGGAGGAAAAACAATGTTCAAGTCGAGACGATTGTGGTCCATGTTGATGGTTGGGGTGCTCGTGAGTACGGCACTGGCGGGAGCGGTGAAAATCAAGGACTTTGATTTCTCGGCCGGTCCATTGTCCAACTCCGGTGCCGACGGGATGGCCATTCTGAACTTCACCGGAAACGGGGAAACGATCGTGCAGATTGCGTTAACCGGCGTGCTTGCCGACACCTACCAAGTCGCCCTGGCTGAGAACCCGGACGACCCCAGCGCTGGATTATGCGACGCTTTTTGGCAGATCACCGTCGACTCGCACGGTGCGGCAACGATTCATGATCGTTTGACTGGTGATTTTAGTGGTCGAGGCGTCGTGGTTGCAATCGGCGATGCCTGCAATTCCAACGCTCAGATTCCAATCGCCGTCGGACGACATCCGTAGAAGCGCCCCTGCAAGACCGGGCAAAACCCAAGATTGGGTCGGGTCGGGTTGTCGACCCGACCCACCGGTATCATACTGAGTCTGCGCGGGCGGAAGAAGAAGCCGCGAGAACTAAAGTCCGCGGCTCGCTGCGCTAACCGGTTATTGAACAAGTGTGGCTCAGGCTTTTCACCGCTATTTTCACCGGCAAGGTGCCGGTGCCACACGCGTGGAGGGTCGTTTTTCAAGGGGCAGGTCAGATTCTGTCGCACGCCCTCTATGGTACTACCCGCTGCCACGACCCGGACTGAATCTGAAAACCTCCTCGAAGCGTCTCGACCGTCGCACGCAATGAGTAGCTCGCCCCGCTCTTGATGCCGGTCCCCGTCATCACCAAAAAGTTATTCGGTGCTGTGGCCAGATTACCGTCTTCGGGGTCGGTAACCGTCAGCGAGAAATCGCCATCGGCGAAAGGCACGTTGGTAAGCCATACGCCGTTAGGGTACGTCGTTCGCCACGACGGGTCGTCGTGAATAATCTGAAACCCCATTTCAATCGCCGCCCGCGCATAGTAACGCGTCGCAATCGTGTCGACAGAATCTCCCGACCTCCTCCGATCAACACGAACGGATAAGATGGCCGCAAGACCGATGGTCGCGACGCACATCGCCGTTCCAAGAACGATCACGTAGACCGAACCACGGCGACGGTTGTCTCTTGGTTTTCGGGAAGTCATGTCCATCTCACACATGCCACGCGCGCGGTGCGTAACGTCTTTGCAGAATCATTCTCACTCGGCATCCTCTGAAAACGCGAACATAAAGGCGGTCTCGCACTTTTGTCAGGGCGTACTAAGCCCGCCGGCCCATTCAATCGACCGCTTCATCATGGTTTGACCGGTCGCATTAAGCAAACTGAAATCAAAACCCGTCCCACCCCAGGGAAGCATGACGCGCCGTCCTGCCACGGCGACGTTGTCAAACCCCAGGACGCCGATGTCCATCGCGGAAAACGAATAAACAACGAGCGCCCCCTGCCGTAACCCACCAAGCGGGGTAAGACCGGAGGCAATCGTACCATTAAGGATAAACACGGGCTGACTAGATGTATAGATCGTCGTTGCGGACCATGCTACGAACGGGCTGGTGATGTAATGAATATCATCGACCGTTACGATGTCCGTCGAGCTTGCCGTTGCCACCTTTGAGCAAAACCCAAACTCATCAGCGAGGTCCGCGTTCTCGTTTACAACTCCGATTGTTGTGCTGCTGAGCTTGGTCCCCAGGTTGATTGCCGAAATATCGGTTGAAACATAGGCCGCAACAGCACCCGCCGAAGCCGTCTGAAAATCGGTCGCCGGCGCGCTGTCGGCAATCAGCGTCACCGTAAAACCCCATGATTCGATCAGAGTTTGACGGGCGGTTTCATTCACGCCCGGTTTCATGACGTCGGTAACGACGAGAAGGATATTGGAAACGGGGTCTGGCGGCGGCAAACCAACTGTTTTGAGTGCTGTCAGCTTTGCAAGTTCTACCTCGTTGTGCTCAACGGCCACAATGATTCGCTTGATGTTCGTCTCCACGTTCGATACGACTGAAAGGTCACTGCCTGTCACCCAATCCACGCTGACCGTCCGCTTCCAATTCGCAAGCTCTGTGTGCTTTGTGCCGTAGCGGTTTTCCGGAGGGAAGGCACTCCACCCGTTGTAGTCGTCGACATCGTCCCAGTTTAATCTTGCGCCGCCGCTTTCGCCGGGGTCTGGCCCCAGTGTCGTCGTTGGAAGGTCGGGATCGGCATATTCTTGCGGCAGAATCTCGGAAAGAAGCTCCTGGGCAAGAAGCGTTGCGCGCGTCTCATCCGCGACACGCACGCTTGCGGAGATGGCCGCACCGGCCGTATCCAGCGCAACCACACACAGCCCGCCCACCAGCAGCGTCGCAACAACGGTCTCTGCCACCGTAAATCCCGATCGCCGCAATGAATGCCCCCCTTGTACCGGATCGACGTTCACGGTGTTACCACCTCCGGTTGATTGAGAACATCGGTCGCCGTTTCGACGTGGGCGGATGTTTCTGCACCCACCTGCACGCCGATCATCACGCTTTGAAGAAACGATGTAGGCGGGGAGCTCGTCCCCGCGCTGGTTTTGGCCGTGCCGTAGACGGAAAACATGGTCATTGTTTGCGTGTTGTCGACGCCGAAGCTCGCACCAACACCGACCGCCTGGAGAAACGAGACGTTTCCGGAGGGGATGGGAACCGATTGAAAAAGAACGCGACAAGTATCAACTTGATTAATGGCCTCGATCACAATACAAATCCCATCCGTCGAAGCGATCCAGGGCGCACCGGAGATCGTCCAATGGATCGTCGTCCAGCTTTTCGAACTGAGCGTTCCCTCGTCCACATCAAGCTGATCGAGGATGGTCGAAGTCGGTGTGCGATCGGCATTGGCGGGGCGGAGTTGGATAGCGGTCATATTGCCGCTTTGATTTCCCTTCCCCTTACTCTTGAGGGCAACATAAACATCGGTGAGCTGCCATTGCGTCGTTCCCGTCGGAAGCTGGGCCGGGTCAGGAGAAATAAACTCGCCACACGATGAGTCGGTTGAAACCAAAAACTCCTGCTCCGCAACGGTTGCGTCGAGGTCATAGCGGGCGATCTGGGTAAACGGAAACTCTTGACCTGGGGCCGTCGTCGTCGTACTGGTGGGCTCAAGCGTATAAGTCAGCGAGAAATCGTTTACGTTGTCCAGAAGATTTGCAATCGTCCCACCGTTGTATTGGCGCGTGAGTGGATCCCCCAGGATTCCCGACCAGGAATAGCGAATTGTTTCAGGACCAACCCCCCCGTGATTACGATCTGCGACGGTGAACGTTACGACCGTCGGCGTAAACTCGGTGAAGCTCTGCGCCTCCAACAGGTCAGCCGCGATCTGCTCGGAGGCCAATGCGCCGTTGAGGAGTGCTTGCGACGGCAGGTCATTGTCCGGCATCGCATGGGACGCAACCATCAGCGCCGAAGCAAGTCCACCCAGCAAGACGACCGAGACCGCCATGGACACGACGACTTCCACGAGCGTGAAGGCGTTTTGCCTCCGAGCCGTTCTCCTACAACGGGATCTCATCAATCTGACGTTCACGAATCTTGCTTCCCAATCGAGCCCAACCGCAACCCAAACGGAATCCTCTTTCACTGCGCCGACGCGTCCCTCGCTCCGTCCCCCCCCTTTGAAGCATGCCTTCATTGAGCATCCTGGGCAACGTCGGAATTCAGTGAACACACTAGAACTGCGTAGCGGTTTGGTTGATCGGTTGTCCCGGTGCCAAAATCGTTGCCGACGCGGTCGCTCGTCCGGTATCGGGGTCGACCGTAATGGTCCGCTGGTATTCGCCGACGATGATCGTGATCGTTCCACCGGAATCGGGAACGCCGTATGCGTCGAAGACAACCTGCGAAAGACCGTTGAAGTTGACCGCCATGGACGAAAGTTGATACGGCTCCTCTCCAAGTGAAACGATGTAAGGTTGTCCCGGGTGATCGGGATCCGACAGCCCGACCAGTTCGAGGGTACGACTCGCCGGCGTAAAACTCGCCGTGCTACTTACTCCGGTTGATTTTGCGCGGCGCTGGGCCAGGCTCAGGTCCACAATAATGCGTCGTGTGGCACCCGCCAGACGCGTACCGGCAAGGAAGTTTCCGAAACGTGGAACAGCAATCGCCGACACCGTGCTGATAATCACAATGACCAGAAACACCTCGACCATGGAGAAACCAGAGCGTGACGAACGCGTGATTGATCCGCGACACGCAACCACATCGCGCATCGCAAGGGAAGCCGACTTGTTGTACAAGCGACCGCCCCGAACGCCCGCAAAAAGGGAAGAATGGATATCAAAAGCTTTCACGGAGTCCTGCCCTGAGGGTCGGATCCGTAATGCCGATATCGCCGAGACTCGTATCCGAGGCGCTGATTCCAAACGCCCCGGTCGACAACACCGCGACCCAGCCAACGGATCCGGCGACGGGATCCGCGTCACCGGGGTTGGCCTTCACCACAACGGTCTTAAGATTATTGGTCGGATTCGTCGGGAATGGTGCCCGCAAGTAGGGACCGTATATATATGGGTTGCCGTACGTAGCCCGCGTGTTTCCCGCAAGATCGCTGTACAACGTTAACTGCTTGGCGAACTGCTTGTTCTCCGGCGTGGTCGTACCGGGTGTGTATCCCGGGTAGCTCCCGTGTTCGGCATAATAGATGTCAATCGCCTTTCGGACGTTGGTCAGTGTCGCTTTGAGGGCTTTGGCGCTTGCATCACCCGAAGCGCTGGTCAAGCGAGGAACGGCGATGGCAGCGATGATCCCGATAATCACCACGACAATCACCAGCTCGACCAGGGTAAACGCTCGCCTGCGTTGGTGGTGGTTCCGCGATGCCCAAAGCATTTTCTTCCCCGCAAACATGCCTACGCAACCTGCCAGGAGCTCTCATTCATACGCGATTCGCTCGCATCTTTCGTGTCCAGGAAACGGCGAGCATGAACACGACCTGTGCGACGACCGATGACCTCAACCAACTACCGTAAAGAATACGATTCCCCACGCGTGGCAAACAAAAACCGCGTGCGCCGACAAAACGACGTACGCGGCGGATGTTCCTTTTGGGCTTATCGGGCGTCCTAAAAAGCGTTATAGAGCGTACCGTCTTCCGCCGCAGCCGTACCGGTGTTGGCCACGATCGTCCCACTTGAAACCGTGTAGATCCAACCCACGCCTGCGGCGTCGGACGCGGCAACGGTTTTATCGCCTAACTTACCACCGGTAATAGCGCCCGCCCCCGCCACGGGAAGACCGGGGATCGCACGCAAGTACGGACCATACTTAAACACCGTTGTCTTCGTCGCGTTGGTATTTCCGGCATCGTCACTGAACGTCGTTAGCTGTGTCTCAAAAGTTCCGGCCAGTGGAAACGATCCGCCGTGTTCGGCGGCAAACAGGTCGATCGCATTGCGAAGCGCCGCAAGGTCGGCCCGGAGGGCTGATTCGTTGGCCCCACGCGCACCACGACTGATCCGAGGAACCGCGATGGCGGCGATGACGCCGATGATGACAACCACAATCACCAACTCAACAAGACTAAACGCACGTTTTTTCGACTGAATATGCATGGCAAGAACTCGCTTTGATCTGATTTATCCCCGAACCGCAACACAGCGCCCGACTCCGAGCGCTTGGGCCTGCCGCGATGGAATCATCCTCTGCCAGACCTATCGAGGCCGATCGGCTGGCACTTTAGCTCCCTGCATGCAGACCCCTGGGGGCGATAAAAAGAACCGCCTGACCGTCTGAGCATTGAAAGCGAACCGAGCGTCCGAAAATGTTTTCCAACTTGCACCCCTTGAATGAATCGCCTCGCCGCATCCGCGTCCCGTTGACCACCGCGATTGAAACGCCTTCGGTCAACATGACACCTTCCAATTTGACCGACTTTTCAAACGCCGCCCGCAAAAGGTGGTTCCCATCACCACCACCCTCTGCCGAATGCGCGGTGGAAGGCCGCGCATCGACCCGTGCAAAAAAATCCGGCGGGGGACGCAGCTCGAGGTCTCCCCCCACATCAGGAAACGCAATACGCGGAACGGGACGACGATCCGCCTCGCCCTCGACGGGGTTGCCCGAGGAAGCTCGTACCTGCGACGCCTCCACATTCGCCGGTCCAGACACGCTATCGGTCAGCACGAACCGATCAACGAGCAGCGCGGTGGCGCATAGCCCGACAACAACACCGTACGCCTTCCTTTTTTTCCCGGTCATGGTTTCCCCGCCGCGTTCTGAGAGGGAGCGTTCTGGTCCTGTTCGAAGAACATGCTGACGGTGATCGCGGCCATACGATTGGCCTTTCCGCCACCGCTTTCGAGTTTCAAGTAACTCACGTCCGCCCAGGCGTGGATTTCTTCGATCGCCCTCAGCAACAACCAAAGGTTTTTCGTCGACCCCTGCACATGGAAGGAATAGAGTTGTTCCCCAAGACCGGGGTATTGGCGTTCGCCCAGTTGCTTGTGTTGCACGACGCGCACGTCATATTTTTTCGCAAGGGATGCGACCGTTTGCAGGTACTCTTCCGCCGTCCATGGTTGGCTCCCCCCACCCAACTCCTTGAGAACCCGCTCGTGCTCCTGCAGGAGGCGTCGTTGCTTCTCGCGCTGCACGTCAAGCGCCGCGAGCATTTGGCCAGACGTTGCGATCTGCTTGCGAGTGTCTCGCAACGCGGTCCGCGCCTCGGCGGTTTGCACAATTCCAAACCACGCGGACAACAGAAGCGCACCTCCCACCAGCAACGCCCCAACGGCATCGACAACCCACCCGGATGTTTGGACTCCCTTCATTCGCTTACCAATTGCAATGAATCTCGAACTGGAACGTCCCGTCGGCACTTCCACCGGATTGTTGCACGTGTTCATGACCAATCGAAGCAAACATGCCGGATTGCTTCAGCGCCGCGACGAACCGAAGAGGCGCAGCGGGATCGACACACCCGCCCTTTACCACCAAACCGCGCGGAGCTTCGACATCAAACTCCTTGACCTTCTTCCCGTCCTTGGTCTCGCCCATGTCCACGCGGACTCCTCCCATCCCGCCGGGAGCGGCCGGCTGCGACGCGAGAGAGGTCAACCAGACGCCGGTGGGTATGGCATCTACGAGCCGAGTTACCAAGGCCGACCAGCGACGCTTGTCGCGCATCCGCCGGGCGCGTCGAATGCGGGAATCCCAATGTCTCACTTGCGAACGAAGCTCTTTGAGTACGGCTCGCGAAGCCTGAATTGATTGAATCACCTGCTGGTTTTCCGCCGCCGCGTCGTCTGCCACTCCTGCCTGATACACGCAAAACAGGAAGGAACCCATCATCAGGGGAAACGTGCAAAACAGTGCGATCACCCACTTGCGCGCACGTCTCCGAGCCGCACGCGCTTCGCGTTCACTTACTGGAATGAGGTTGACGCGATCCATCATGTTCCCTACGTCGAAAGCACCGCTCCCACGGCGAGGGCGATCAATTCCAGAGGCTGCACGCAGGCGGTACTGCACGAAAGACGGCAACGATCGTCGCACAAAAAGTCGCTCGCACGGCGCACCTCCAAACCGAGTGCGTACCGAAGATACGAAGAAACATTGGGAACGACGCTCCCTCGACCCACGGCAACCAACCTGCGGAAATCTCGATCCGGATAACACTGTTTCGCATAGGAAACGCTGCGCTGCATCTCGGAAATCATCGAACGCAAAGGACACCGTAATGCTCCGGTGATCAACCCCGCCAGACTATCGCGTCTTGCATGCCGCTCGCCGGCGTCGCGTCCTCCGGGCGCGGCGACTCCATGCTCACGCAGATGAACGACGGCCGACTTCTCGCTAACCTCGAGCATCTCGGATACGCGCCGCACCCAGTCATCGACGCCCGATCCCACCGGTCGACCGAGAACAGGAGCGTTTCCGAGGCATAGAACGAGCCTTGCCTGCCGAGCGCCAAGGTCAAGCAATCCCCAAAGCTCATTCTCGCCTGGATTGCAAAGAAGTGACCCCAAACGCGACAGCGCCAACGCAGCCGGTTCCACAACCAAACAGCTCAGGCGTGCGTCGTCAATACTCGCCAAAAGCGCGCGAACCTTGTCCGGAGTCGCTCCAATTCCCACTACGTTGGGAGAGAGCGGCTTTCCCGCCGGACTTCGCCAGAAATGCGAAACAACACCGTTACCGTCGCTTCCCATCAACCGGGCCACTTCGGCACCGACGATCTGGTGTAGTTTTTCGTCTCCTGATTTCAAGACACCTTCGGGAAGCTGAAGTGCGAAATACTCAACATCCGGACCACTCATCACGGCAATGGCATCACGTCCACAGAATCGATCAGGAGTGGTCACCATCCGCAACAGTTGCCCGGATGCTTGCGGGACGACATCGCCAGAGGGTGACCTTCCACGCTCACACGCACCGACGGCGAACACCGTCCAACCGTCTGCGTTGCGTGTTAATTGTGCGGCGCGAACACCTTTCGCACCGACGTCGAGTCCAATCGGCGTTCGACATTTTTTTGACCTGCGCGTAATCAGCACCGCTCAACTCCGTTATCGCATCGCCGAAGTAAGGTCGAAAAGAGGAATAAACAGCGCGTTGGCAACTGCGCCCACGACGATTCCCATGACCACTAAAATCGCCGGCTCCATCAGCTTCATCACCAGCGTGATCAGTTCTTCGTTGCTTTCATCGGCCATGTCGGCGCAATAGAGCATCGACTCACCGAGATGACCGCTGTCCTCTCCGGTATGGACGGCCTGGCAAAGGGCGGGATCCGCAACGCCCGAGCGTTCGAAGGCCGTGCTCACCCGCTGCCCGGAAGTCACGCATTCTTCGATGCCGTCAAAAAGCTGTTGAAACCGACTATTCCGCGTCGAACGCCGCGCCAGTTCAATGGTCTCCAAAACACCGACCTTGCTGTCGATCAGCACGCCCATCGTTCGCAGGACCTGGGCGAGGATGAGTTGACGGCGCAGACCGCCAACAATAGGGATACGGATTTGCACATCGGCAAGCCACTGCTTTCCCCGGTCGCTCATCAACGCCACGGAGGACGCCACAATCACGAATGCGATCGAGGCGACAATCAAGATCCAATGCGACTGCAACGTCGCTCCCACCCAGAGCAAAGCCTTCGTTACACTTGGTGTTTCGACGCCCAACTGCGTAAACATCACGTTGAACCGCGGAACAACGAAGAAAAGCAGGACATTGATAATCGAGAAAGACATCACCATCAAAACTGCCGGGTACGCCAATGCGCCGATGATTTTCTTGCGCAGCGATCTTGCTTTCCCGACGATGGTCGCCAGTCGTTCCAGCATTTCCGTCAGGGATCCGCTCGCCTCGCCCGCCGCGACAATCGCCGTATATACCGGGCTGAACGTCCGAGGTTGCGACTTCAGTGCCTCCGCCAGCATCCGACCGTCTTCGAGTTCATCGATCACTTCCTTGATCACCGCAACATGGGCGGGTTTTTGCATCTGCTTTGCAATTGCACTCAAGGAGGGGACCAAACCGGACCCGGCGCGCAACAACATCGAAAGCTGACGCGTCAACAACGTCAAAACGCGAAGCGGAAGTTTGCCTTTTTTTCCGTGGTGCGACTTTTTCTCTTGGGTCTTTAAAACCGAATCGCCTTTGGACGCCACGATCCGCGTGACAAACAACCCCTGGTGACGCAATTGCTCGCGTGCGTCCCGTTCGTCACTGGCTTCCATCGTCGAGGTGCGCGTTCGACCCTCGTTGTCAATCGCTTCGTAGGCTACGATCATGTTCCCGCCTCCGCCGCGACTTCGCCGGGTTCAAGTGCTTCCGATCGCGTGACGCGCAGCACTTCCTCCAGCGTGGACTTTTTCTGTTCGACAAGATCCAACGCTTTTTGCCGAAGCGATCTCCAACCGGTCTGTGCCAGGTGCACTCGAATATCAGCCTCTGACGGACGGGAAGGAATCATGCGCTTCAACTCCGGATCAAGGGTCATCACCTCGTAGACTCCCACCCGTCCGGAGAACCCCGTCTGGTTGCACGAACTACACCCCTCCCCCTTCTCAAACAACTCAGACGTGCGATGTTCCCACCCCACCTCGCTGAGAAGACGTGCATCCGGGTAGTAAGCACTCCCACAAGAAGAACAGATACTGCGTGCCAACCGCTGAGCGACAACGCCCAGCACCGCCGCCGAAATCAAATACGGTTCGATTCCCATATCCATCAAACGAACAATGGCCCCGGGACTGTCGTTCGTGTGCAAAGTGGATAAAACCAGGTGCCCCGTAAGCGCCGCCTGAATTGCGACCCGCGCCGTCTCCTCGTCGCGAATCTCGCCGACCATAATCACGTCGGGGTCCTGACGAAGAATAGACCGAAGCGCCCTCACAAAACTCAGTCCGATTCGCTCGTTCACCTGTATTTGATTGACCAGGGGAAGTTGGTACTCGACCGGATCCTCGATCGTCACCAGGTTCCTCGATTCGCTTCGCAAAAGATCCAAACACGAGTAGAGCGTCGTCGTTTTTCCACTACCGGTCGGTCCGGTCGCAAGAAGGAGTCCATGCGGGCTGCGAATCATGGCCTCAACACAGGCGCGATCCTCGTTGGCCATACCCAACGCCGAAAGATCGAAATTGATGTTTTCACGATCCAGGATTCGCAGCACAATCTTCTCACCGAGCACGGTGGGCATGCTTGAAACGCGAAGATCAATCTCTCGACCGTCCGCGGTGAGATGTACGCGACCTTCCTGTGGCAATCGCTTTTCCGCGATATCCATGCGACCGATGACCTTGATCCGAGAAACGATTGAGGCGTGCAAACCGCGCGGAGGTGTTAGAATCTCACGTAGTTGACCGTCGACGCGACAGCGGACGTGCGTCGCATCGCGATCCGGCTCGATATGAACATCGCTCGCGCCGGCGCGCAATGCCGTCAAAACCGCGAGGTTCACCAGGTTCACCACCGGACTTCCCTCCACCATTCGGTCAAGGTCCGTCACGCCCCCATCATCCGATGAATCGACCTCATCAACGTGAACGTCGCTTTGTTCCATCGACGCAAGAAAGGCATCGACCGATACTTCTTCCGCCATATACTTCCGCTGAAACTCCTGAAGGTTTTCCTCCACTACCAGCACTGGACGAATCGTGCATCCGCTTAAACTACAAAGACGATCAACGGCGGGCAGCGATTGGGGCTCAACCATGGCCACCGTCAACTCATCTCGAACACGAAACAACGGAAGCACCTGCAACTGTTCTGCTTCATCGCGCGGGATGGAGCGCGCTATGGCAGGATCGATCAGACCATGCCTGAGAACACATCCGGTTACGGACAAACGGCGCGACAGCGCCTGAACCAGAGCCGTCGACGAAATCGCTCCCACCGAAACCAGCGCAGCACCGATTCGCCCGCCCGCTTCCTGCTGACGTGCCAACGCTTCGGCGAGCTGATTCTGGTCGATCAGCCCGTCTCGAACGAGCTGCTCACCCAAGCGCGCCGCCGTTTCGACTCCGACCTTTTCACCCAATGCAAACCCCCGTAATCCTGTCCCCGCTATGGACCACCTGCAAGCACCGATCGACCGGCACTGCGCCGGTTGGGTCGCACCCTATGGTTGGGATTCGCGATATCCGCTCCCTCACCGCCGTCGCCCTGAATCGACAAACCGAACCCCAAGACCGGCTGTGACGCGCCACTAGTGGAGAAAGCTCCTCACCGCGTCTTCAACATCTGCAAACATCTGAAAACGCCCGGTCAATCCCGTAATCTCAAGAATCTCCCGACACGTGGTTGAAGTCTCGGCCAGTTTCAACGTCGTCGCTCGTGAAGCGAGATTGTCCGCAACATCCAAAAGCCCCTCTAGCGCACAACTATCCATGTAAGGAACTTTTTTGAGAGACACCACGACTCGCGCCCCCGGCGATGCCGCTCGTTCCGACAGTTGGCTCGTGAACTCGACGGCGGCTTCTTCGACCAGAGGCTGTCCCGGTTTCAGCACACATACCGTCCCCAAATGGTCCACTTCCAACTTCATGATGCCCCGCTGACCGATCGTTCGAAACCGTCGGGAGAATTGTCGCAACTCTCAAGAAGCACGATCGATTTCTGCTCAACGCGCGCGCGACGCGCGGCTTCCAACGCCCGAACCAAAAACGCACGCAACGGAAGATCGCTCGAGTCGGTCGTGGCAACTCCGCAGTCGACACGAACGGTTCCTGCAACCGCCTGACACGAGCTTATCGCGTCATTCACGTGAGACACGAGCTGTCCGACAACGAGCCCGGCCAGGTCGACATCAACTCGACGCAAAAGCCACACAACGCGAGACTCGTCGATTCGACCCACGCAATCGTCCAGTCGAACCTTTCGGCGTATGACCGTTCCGATCGTGTGCAACACGTCGTCGGCGACCTCCCAGCGTCCCGCGTCGGTCAATCGGCGCAGTCCCTGCGTGGCCAATACCGCAATAGCGACCGGCTCCTCCTGCGCATAAGACTCGCGAAGCGCGATGTGCGCATCTCGCATAAACGCATCACGCGTAGCGAGCATGGACGTCGCGTCGGTCACGCGAGCGCTTCGTTCATCGAGTTTCACAATAAACGAGGACCACACTTGTCCGATGAGTCGTTCCACAACCAGCGTCGCCTCCGGATGGGCAGCCAAACAGAGGTCCGTTTTCCCAACCGAAACCACCCCAAATTTGTTCGCTTTGCAGACCACCGCAAAACACCACGCCGGCACTTTTTTCCCACCCCCCACCCACTCCTGGCGTTGGTCCGCCTCGTCGCTGACCCCACGGACATAAGAGGCGCCGGTAGCCAGCACTCGCCCCATCACCCCATCCTCGCAGACAGTCCGGGTCGTAACATCCATCGCATCGGTCCGATGCAGCGGCTCGAGCTGTGCGCCGTCGCAGACCACTCGAAATGGCTGCACATGGGTTGCCCCGACGGTATCAAACAAAACGCCCCGCAGATATTCCCCAAAATCCGCCCATGGGTCTTTTGAACACGAAACGTTTTCCAGCCAGTCATCGTATCGACCCATCGCCCTGGCAATCGACGACAAAAACCGCCGATCCTCCGCCGCACGTGCCGTCAATGATGACGCATTGACTTCGCGCAATCCCGAGGCGTTGGCTGCCTTTGCCACGGATGCACGACCGCTCACCGCGCCGACAAGTGCCATCGCCACGACACCCATGACCGTCGCCCCGATCGTCCACGGATCGTCCCACGCTCGAACGCTCCCCGTTGCGCGCAAGAGCGCGACCCAAAAAACCGAGCAGACACACCCAAGGGCAAGCCCGGAGGCGTGATCACGAGTACGCGCCGCCGCGCCGACAACCAGCACGATCGTCAGCCAAAGTAAGAGAGTTGACAGGATCATCGCGCCGCCTCTTCAAGGACCGCCCCGTGACCAAGCAGCGACAGAGACGCATTCGCCTCGGCGAAAAGTTTTTCCCACGCATCGGGACCCTCCGCCAGTCGCTGCCGTAAGTAACCGGAAAAAAGTCTGGTCAGCACCGGGTCGAGCGTCGTGCCCGCCTCCTGCTCCATAATGTCAAGCGCACGTTTCCAGTCGTACGCACCTCGATAGGACCGTGTCGAGGTCAGCGCATCAAAAACATCCACGACCTGAATGATGCGAGCCTGAAACGGTATCGCCTCTCCGCGCAACCCCTCTGGATATCCCGATCCGTTGTATCGCTCATGGTGATAGAGAATCCCGTCCAATGCCGCCGCCAACTGAGGAACCCCACGGACGACCTGATGACTTCGAACCGGATGCTCCTGAATGTGGGCAAACTCCTCACGCGTCAGCTTTCCCGCCTTGTTGAGAACCGCATCGCGGATCCCGATCTTTCCCACATCGTGCAGAAGCGCAGCCCATTCGAGCATCTGAAGCTCGTCGTAGTCAAGATCCAACAAGGAACCCAGCTTCGCCGCATAGAACGCGACGCGCAAGGAATGACCGCAGGTATACGGGTCTTTCTGATCGACGGCACTTACCAGGGAACGGACCATTGAAGCCGACATCTCACGAAGCTCACGCACCAGTCGAAAATTGCGAATCACATCGCCACAAAACAACGCAAGTGATTCAATCAGCATTTTCTCAGAAGCGTGAAACGCGCTCTCATCCTTTGCCCGGTACATCACCACGGCGCAAACCGGAGTCTTGCCGACCAGCACCGGCGCGACCATGACCTCTGCGACTTCCCCTTGAATCGCACCCGAGGGCGGCTCTTGAACCGTTGCACTTCCCCGCGACCCGACCGCGTCCAGCTTTTCGTATAACCACGACGTCACCGCGGTGTCGTCGGTATCCAACCGCCACACACCGTCGTCTGAGCGGGTCGCGATACAAAGTCCGCGCGACGCAAAGCTCCGTTTCAAACTGGAGGTGAACGTTTCCAGGATCTCTTCCTCGCTCCGCGAAACCGCCAACTTGCTCGACACGTCAAAAACAACGCCCAACTGCTCGTAAACCGTCAGAAGCTCGTTGGCCATTGCATCGTTTTCGGCCACAAGTTGATCGAAGGATCCGGAAACCGCCTCCACGAGATTCTCGATGGCGCCGAGTTGCTGCGCCGATTCCAGCGCACTTCGCAGCTTTTTGAGCGAGTCTGCACCTCCCCCGGCACCTGGAACCTCGGATGTATTTTGCGATGGGAATGATCCGTTGTCGTCCACTGGCAACTCCTATTGTTCAGGAAACCGTCGACCCCAAAACTTGTTTGACCGCCACAAGCATCTCTGATGGAAGAAACGGCTTGGAAAAAACTTGAACCCCTTGCGACTGCAGTTCACGCGCCAGCCGCTCCTTGTCGCACCTGGCCGTAAGGATGAAAATAGGCATGGTCTGACCGCATTGCTCTCGCACCGCACGGACCAGACCAGCCCCGTCCAGTCCGGGCATGTTCATGTCCGTAATCAAAAGGCAGATCGACTCGGTTTCCATGACCTCCAGTGCTTCCAATCCGCCGCTCACACAGATCACCTGGAACCCGTGACGCCGAAGCCAAATGCTCAGCACACGCGAGATATGAGAATCATCGTCGGCAATCAGGACGTTACTCATGACCATCACCCCCCGCAGCGCCGTCGACGCTCAACGCGTTGGCACGCCCCCCTGCACCGGGCAACCTGACCAAAAACGTTGAACCGTTTCCCGGCGAACTCATCACCTGAATATCGCCACCGTGTCGACGAACGATTTCGCGTGCCGCGAAAAGACCGATGCCCGTTCCTGTTTCGTTCTCGACGTCCTCACCACGTCCACGCTCGAATTTCCGAAAAATCCGCGCGTGATCCGCCGCGTCAACACCGATACCGCTGTCTTTGAACGTGATCACAACGTCGTCACTTTCGACCTGGCAACCAACGATGATTGTGCCTCCCTTGGGCGTATACTTGATGGCGTTTCCCAGGAGATTATTGACCACCACCGCCAACTTTCCCCGGTCCCCTTCGATCGGCTCAAGCTTGGAAGGCAAAATGAGCTGGAGATCGAGGTCTTTTTCTTCCGCGATCCCACGAACGTCGCGC
>Ga0114931_10000130_pt1 | contig 83007 bp, 104 predicted proteins | sample 2SBtaG_FD_89579 | JGI IMG/M metagenome (GOLD analysis project Ga0114931, IMG submission 89579) | Deep subsurface microbial communities from Kolumbo volcano to uncover new lineages of life (NeLLi) - 2SBTROV14_V59a metaG | ecosystem: Environmental > Aquatic > Marine > Volcanic | place: Kolumbo...
CAGGGGGCCAGAACCGCCGTAGCCGAAGGTTCAGTCAACAAGGAGACGTCCTGGCTCGTTATTGACGAGGATCCGCTCACGATCGGGACAGCCGGAGGGTCAGCGATCAACTGGCGCCAGTTGTCAACTGGCGCTGGTGGGGTATTGAGGGTTGAGGAGCAAGACGGCAGTCCATCGATCTTCCCGACCACTAAGATCGTTGTCCCGAACGATACCCTCATGACCGGTGGTCTAGGCGAGGCAGCTCTTGACTTCAATGCCTTCGCTCTAAGAGAGGTCGTCCTAACGTTCTCTGCGCTCGTAGCCGCAGGGACGGCTATAAACGTCCAGACGGGCGCCTACGCGGGGGCTGGATCACCTGCCACGATCAAGGGAGACGTTGACGTGACCCTCCCGGCTGTAGGGGCAGCCTTCGCAGGTGACGCCAGGATTGAGATCAAGCTCAACGGACAAGAGCTTGATAAGGGAGACGGTACGGGCAACGGTATCGCTGAATGGGTATCATCGACCCAGTTGAAGATCAACCTCAAGATTAAGCCTAGTGGGATGGTGCTAGTCCGCGCACCGTTCCCGACTGCATAGGAGAGAGCGAATGGGATTCCTCGATCAGGAAACTCAGGTCAGGAACAGTGACGTATATAACGACACCGTTTCTGCGGGATCAGGTCTCGAGACTCCGGGGGCAGGGAACCAGAATATCCGGTTCGACCTCAATGCGTTGCGCTCACAGGTTCGGAGGATTATCGACCCACAGGGGCTCACCGGTACGGCTGACTGGTTCGTGGATATCGCCACGGTCCTCAACAACTTCGGCCTGCGTCAGATCCACGACAAGAAGTTCGCATTCCGCTCCCCCATTACCCCCGGCACGAATGACTTCACTCTTGGTGCGCTTGCAGGGGTGGTGGAGATCGCTTCATCCCAGCTCGTTGGCGGGGTGGGGACCATCGCCGTCGGTCCCTCGTCCAATGCTGAGGGTGCGTACATCGCCGCCGATGAGTCCAACTTCACAGTTGCCGGCACTCCAGTCGCTGGACTGAGTGCTGCATTCGACGGCGACGGTGTACTACTCAACAAGGTAGACGTCATCGACTCCGTGACTAACGAGGCCCCGACTGACGGAGGAGTGACCGTCTTCGGCCTCCTGCAGACTGTCACCGGTACGTCGGACGGGGCAGCCATCGCGGCAAGCGGGTCGGAAAACCTTCAGATCAGCTTCGTCAAGATCGACCCAGGAACGGACGCGATCACCGCTGTCAGTCTCGTGTCTGGGACCTACCATTTCGGGCTCCCTCGGCAGCGGAGCTTCTACGCCCTGTCTCGTGGATCGATCGTCTCTGGCGTGGACGCTCTCCCCGACGCGATCGGTCCGTCAGCGACTCAGGTCCGCCTCCCATTCCGCCACTTCGACGTGACTGCTAACGCGGCTGCCGGTGAGTCCATGAACATCCAGACGGGTGTGTTCTCTGGCTCAGGTACCTCGAGCGTCTTCGGCAGCTTCGGGACCCCGATCCTCCCAGCGACTGCTGCCGAGTTCAGGGACGATGCTCGCGTCAAGATATGGAGGAACGGCAACCTCCAGAGCAAGGGCGCCGGGAAGGAGGTCCAGTACCTCTCGACGACCCAGATCACCTGGAGGGAGAAGCTCAAGGGCTCTGGCGCGAACGCTGATGAGATCGTCATCGAGTCCCCGGCGAGCTTCTAGCAGGAGGTCTCGTGGGTCGCCTAAGAACCGAACAGGTTGAACAACTTGCTGTTCAGGACCCTGGTGACCCCACGGCATCAGACGACTCAACGCTAGGTTACGTCAACGGAATGCGGTGGCTGAACACGACTACCAAGCGCGCATGGACCCTAGTCGATGACTCACCGGGCCTAGCCGTATGGCGTGAGAGCACTCCTTCGCCGGGAGGGACTGCTGACTTCGACAAGATCCTGACGACGGTTTCTACCTCTGTCGTGGTTGACAACGCTGGAAACGTGGTGACACGTCTATGAGCTTCCACAAGGATTTGGTCGGAACAGACCTCCATGGATCTAAGAGCAACTCGGGGACTGGCTCTCCAGTAGGGGTAGTTACGCCCGGGGTCGTGGGTGAGCACTACTTCGATACCACGAGCAAGAATGAGTGGGTCGCGTTCGGGTTAGTAAACACCAACTGGCAGCTTATCGGAGGTGGGATGGGGGGCCTGGCCCCGGTGACCGCAGTCGGGACCGTCACCACCACCAGCCTTGCAGACGTGCTCACGACTGGCATGACTATCACGCCACCGGCCGGAATGTATCGGGCGAGCTTTACAGGCTCTGCCGGTAACTTTCTCTCTGCACAGTCGGTGTTCCTATCGCTCTACGCGGGCGGTGTGAAGGCGTCCGAATCAGAGCGTGTGCTCACTTATGGGGTCACCTTCATCAACATCGGTGGTGGGTTCAGATACCCGTTCACCTGCACTGCGGAAGTTATAGTCAACGGATCTCAAGCTATCGAAGGTCGGTGGCGGGTAAGCGGTGGGACAGGATCCATGGTGCTGGGCCGTGTCCTCAGTCTGGAAAGGGTGGCCTAGTGGCTACGCAGTTCGTTTACGATATTGCCGCTGATTTCCCTGTGGGAAAAGTCAACTTGGTCAGGCTCAAGCAGGAGATCGAGGCCTCGTCTATCACCATTGCGCTAGGTGACATCGGCTCAGTAGGCGGGGTTCTGGCTGGCGACGTGCTCACAGGTGGGTCGCTGACTGTCACATTCAAGGCCGATCTCTCACCAACAGACAAGGCCACTCTTGACGGAGATACGGCTGCACCTGCTGGCGGGCTTATCGCCGCGCACGACAACACCCCGACCCCTAGCACCATGCCGAAGCTCGATGAAGAGGGGGTAACACTCTCGAAGCCTCAGCCGCAAGATGTTGGCTATGAGATGTGTGATCGTGACTTCAAGATCGTGACCTGCAAGGTGTCACAAGCAGCAGCAGTTGAGGACCTCAAGCAGGACCCAGTCACGCTGCGAGAGGTCGCCTGGACTGGTCCCGAGCTAAAGATCGTGGGCGTCTACAAGGACGCCGGACCCGGGGCGCTGGTCTCCTGTGTAGATCAGGCAGACGCAGACTTGAACGGGATCCTCTCGGTGTTCGACTATAAGGCGTATGACCAGGCAGACGGCGTCACCATGATCCCGTACAACATCCGGTCAGGGTCTCTCGTATCAGATCCTGCTATCGATGTCGCGGCTGTCCCGGCGGCGCGGTTCCAGCACCGCGCCTACCTCATAGCGGCTCCAGACCTGGGACAGCCCTACTTCGTGCGGACGTTCGACGGCTATGTAGCTGGGCGCCCGAATGCGGGTGAGTTGAGTACAGAAAGTCCCACTGCGAAGAAGCTCGACCCGGCCCTGGTGCCTGGGGTATCGAACGTGTTGCGGCTCTACGTACACCACCCAGCAGGGCAGAGCAACTCACACATTTTGTGGCTGCTGACCTATCGTCCGTCGGGGACGTTCTGATGCTCGACCCGAATCGTCGCGCACGCTACTATGAAGCCAGACCTGAACTGCTCGAACGCATGAGGGCGCTTGGGTGGATCAACGGGTGCGGGTCAGGGTGGGCTGACGTGCCTGACTTCATGTGGGAAGAAGACTGCGATGAGCATGACTTCGACTACACCGTAGGTGGAACTGAGTCAGACAGACTCGACACCGAGTGGCGCTTCTCAATACGTATGATCCAGCGGGTCAACGAGACCTACAGCTATTGGAATCCGATGCGGTTCTTCGCACGCATGATGGCCTGGGCCTACTATCGTGGCGTGAAGGCACTCGGTGAGTTGATCGGTGCTTGGTCTGACCGTGAACGCGGGCTGACCATGTCTGAGTTGAAACAGCTAGTGTCGGAAGCCGAGGCATCACGGGGCGAGGATTCACCGAACACCTAGCTCGATCACTAGAACCTCGTCAGCTACACTCCTACACAGGAGTCATCATGCCTAGCCTTGGACGCGGACAGACGAGCGACTGTAGCAATCCGGTCCTCGACCTCTTCACGGCGGTCGGCAATCCTCCTGTACCGACGAACGTCGACATCCTCGAGTTCAGGATCTTCGACATCAGCACCCCAGCGAAGCGCAGTACCCCAGTCCAGGTCTTCCCGCTAGCAGCCGGGACATATCAGGCAGTCGATGCCCTGAATGACTGCCCTACTGGTCAGCGTCTATCAGTCGGCCGCTACGTTGCAGAGTACACCGTCGATGCAGCGGAGCCTCTCGGAGATCACCTGATCGAGTGGCGCTTCCAGCAGACGATCGTTCACCCGCAGGAGACCTACTGCGAAGAATTCACCGTCACACCGTCGATCGTGATCAACCCCGACGACAACCTCTACTGCTCTGTCGCTGAGATCCGCGCTGAGGGCTACAGTGAAGCGCTGCTCCCGGGCTACACGGCGCAGCAGTTCGACGACCGGATCCAGTCCCTGATCCGCATGGCGAGTCGCTACGTGGACAAGGTGACCGGGCGTTGGTTCTACGCTCAGACGTTCGACGAGAACAACCGCTTCATCGTCGACGGCAAGGGCGGCTGGATCACGGCTCCCTTCGACGTCCGAAGCGGCTCCCGCACGCTGATGCTCAAGATTCCCATCATCCGCCTCGACAAGCTGTTCATCCGCAGCGACGGGACTTTCAACCCGAGCCTGACCGAGATCGACCTCAGCGGCGAACTGATTCAGGTCTACAATCGTCACATCAACGGGCTGACTCATCCAGACGACCGCGAGAATCCCCGGATCGCCTTCATCCATACTCGCGCCGTACAGACTATTGCAAGCGGTCTATTTCCGGCCCCACAAATCTTCCCAGAGGGTAAACAGAACGTCCACATTGAGGGGGTCTTCGGCTACACGGACCCGGACGGTAGCCCGTTCGGCAAGACCCCTGATCTGATCCGTCAGGCGACGTGCCGGCTGGTCGCCCGGGACATCCTGCTCGACGCCGATGAGTGCGAGAAGTTCGCTGCAAACAACAAGTTCAGGATCCTCTCGGACAAGGAAGGCTCGACTACGATCAGGCTCCAGAGCCTCTGGCTTGGAGGCGCATTCACCGGAGACCCTAGGATCGACACCGTCCTGATGATGTACCGTCGTCCACCAAGGATCGGTGTCGTATGAGCACACCGGAGGAAGCGCGAGACGCGGGCTGCACCTTCTATTCCCTCCCTGGAGAGCTTGGCGACGAGGGAGTTGACCCGAAGATCCTCCCGATCTGCGAGGCGATCAACGCGAGTGGCTACTGCTGGACCGCTGAGTCTTGTGCCGGCCATCCTGACTCGCCGGAGCCTCGCTGGGTCGACAACGTAGAGCCCATGCTGAGGCTCGTCTACGAGGCGTGCGACGAGGGCCGAGTGCTCTCTGCACTACTCAGTGCGTGTCGCTCCATGGAGGTCATGCCCGATGACGGAGACGGCATGACCCTCTGGAGCCGGCCTCAGGCGGCGGGACTCAAGGTGTTCCCGAGTATGAAGGGACAGCCAGGGTGGTGCGAGACCCTGATCTATGTCTACGCTACCACCGCTTGGTCTCGCGACAGGGGATTCGAGGCGCTGCGTCGATTTGCTGAGCGGCTGAAGGAGACGACGTGAACAAGGTCAGGCTTTACACCAATGACGGCAGGTTTGTGACTGAGGTAACCGTCCCTCCCTGGAAAGTCCCGGTCGAGGTCTACGTCTGGGGCCAACGCATGTTCATCCTCCGCGAGGACGGGCGCTATACAGAGGCGTCTGGCATGTTCTGGGTCCCCCGGGAGATGAAGGACACCCCGAGCGCCCCGGTCGGCAAGGGGTGGCCGGAGAACGCTCACCCTGACGACCACCCGATGAACCGGGCCAAGGACACAGCCAGCGGAGAGCCCCCGGTCGACGGCCACTGGGACGGACCCACGCCGACGCCGGAGAAGCTCGCTGACGGACAGCACCGCGATCACTGGGTGCTTCCTGAGTCTGAGCGCGCCAAGGGCTTCGTTCGGCCGGTCCGCACGTCCTACGTTCACGTCGGACCCCCGAAGCCAGGTACGTTCCGAGAGTTGACCGTCAGCGAGCAGGAGCGCCATGCCGGCATGGGCTACGTGCGCTTTGAAGAGTACGGCGAAGGCAAGAGCCCGGTCACCGGGAGGTTCTGGACCCAGGATGACCTCGACCGTCTCGGGTCGTCCTGCGGCGCCCACACGACCATGCCTAAGGCAATCGCTGAGACCTATGCCCGTGACCCGGGTTACTACGGCAAGACCTTCTGTGCTGGTTGCAAGCTATACCTCCCGGTCGGCGCGAAGGGTGAGTTCACCTGGGATGGGAGCGACGAAAGGGTCGGGACCTAATGGGGATCCTCAAGCCGTGCCTGAGCACCTCAGGCGACTCCGTTGTGGTGGGCAAGTTCTGCCTCTATGACGAGGTCGAGGCTATCAACGTCTCGGTGACCAATCCGGGATTCGATGACCTGATGGGTGAGCCCTTCCTCGAGGACACCAACGGGGACCGGATCGGTGAGCGCGTGCGTCCTGAGATCGCAGTTGACGTGCTGGGCAAGATCGAGTTCGGGACGTTCGAGGAACAGGTCCAGGACCCGGCAGGGAATGCACCGCGGAGTCGGGCGCGATTCCGGGTGGCCCGTTCTGAGCTGTTTGATCGAGGCCTCCTGGTAAACGGAGTGATCCTGCTCCGTCCTAACGACAGGTTGAAGCGCCTCGAGGACCGTCGTGGTCGGATCCGGTGGGATTTTGAAGACGATGACCGCGATGGACTCTACGTGTTCGAGGTCCGACCCAGTGAGACTGGGAGCAACATGGTGGACGTCTTCCTCGAGAACCGTCGTCCGGTCGAACAGTAGGCTTGCGGTACCGCAAGTGGCCGGCTTCAGACTTAACACCAGACTCAAGGGAAGCAAGGTCGCCAGGAAGCGGTTCGCACAGGCCGTCCAGAACACGAGGAAGCGTCAGTGGCTAGTCGTCCGCCGGGCCGCCCTATTCACCGAGAAGGAGCTGAAGAAGGGGATCAGGAGCGGAGCCCCGGGGGGAAAGAAGTTCAAGCCCCTGGCGCCGTCCACGCGGATTCTCAGGAAGGGACGCAAGCCCCTGATCGACACCGGCTCCCTGCTCCGGTCGATCAAGACCACGCTGATCAAAGCACGCCTCTCCGCGTTCGTCGGCGTTCACCGGACGACGGCCGGCGGCGCCTTCAACGTGGCCCTCGTCCACGAGTTTGGGTCAGCCCCATTCGTCATTCCGGTCACGCCCGCAGTGAGGCGCCTGTTCTGGTACTTGCACTTTGTCAGCAACGGGAAGATCTTGCCCCTGAGTCCGAGCAAGACCCAGATCATGCATCCGGGCGTTCCGGCGCGACCGTTCGTCCGCCCGACGATCCAAAAGATTCAACCTCAACTTCATGGAGTCATGCTCAAGACGTTCGCTGAACGCGGTGGTCCTATCTGATAACATCACAGTAAGCCCGGAGGCGAGCTAGATCATGGTCGCTCCCACGGTAAACACGCTCACCCCAAACACCGGGTTTAGCCGGGGAGGAACGTGTGTCACCATCGACGGGGCCGACTTCCTGCTACCCTCTGCCGGCGGTACCGTGAAGGTGTACTTCAACGACGTCGAGGCAGTCGAGGGTGGTCCGGTTGATGACACGACGGTGCTAGTCCTCACCCCTCCGGGCATTCTCGGCGTCGTGGACGTCCGGGTTGAGAACGTGCCCGATACGGGGACAACAGAGCCGACGACCGTCGTAGGTGGATTCACCTATCAACTGCCACAGCTTGAGACCAACCGTGACCTCGGGGTATCCGAGGACAGCGTGCTGCTCCTGGTCACACGGACGCTGATCAAGGAGTTCAGGCGAGCAGTTATCGCTAACACGCACCACGACATACACCCCGAGTACGTCGACGCTCTCAGCGCGAGCCAAGGCCAGGAGGTCCAGGCTGTTGCCCCGAACCTGAAGGTGATCGGACCCAACGTGTCCGAAGATAGGTTCTACAGCCTCAACGGTCGCTTCAACATCGAGACCGTCCCTGGTTTCGACGTCTACGACCAGCCGGTCACCGTCAGGCTCGACTACGACTACGTTGGTGTCGGGAGGAGCAAAGGCGAGGCGTTCAACCTCTGGAGTGCGATCACCGCCTACCTCAACCGCAGCATCTTCCTCGAGGTGCCGAAGGACGGGCTCGACCCGGTCAACGGGGTCATTGCCTTCGAGCTGAACCCCACCTTCGACGAGCGTGCCAAGTTTAGGACGACCACGCGACAAGGGTTCCACCAGTTCACTGGCGCCCTGCACCTGCGCGGCGTCCATGCAGTTGCTAACCTTGTTTGTCCAGGCCGCCGCGTCGTAGACTGTGTCATCGTGACGGAGAAGTTGACCATCCCCTGACTGAGTTAGCGGTACCGCAAGCTCACAGCTTGATACCTCAAGCCGGCGTCTGCTAACATCCCGGCGTAGCACGGAGATCCCGACATGGCGAAACTCAAGAACCTCACCCGGCGCATCCGCTCCTTCAACCTCGAGCACCCAGCGTTCGTCAACGCCCAGGGTGACAACGGTGTCGGGAAGCCGGAGTCACTGACCATGATGCCCCTCGAGGCCAAGGACGTCCCGGACGAGGCCCTGGAGTGCCGTGAGATCCGGGCGTGCCTGAAGCCGTCGAAGGGTCACCCTACGCTCCGCGTACTGGCGTAGTGTAAGCCCGAGCGTAGGACCCCAATACAGGAGGGAAACACATGCCCCCGAGCAACCTGCTTCTCGCGTCCAAGATCGTCGTGGTCGAGGAGCCGCCCAGTATCCGCAACATCTCCGGGGTGCCGACCGCCATCGCTGCCTTCTCTGGGGTCACCGAGCGGGGTCCAGTCCGGGTCCCACAGTTCATCACGAGCTTCGAGGAGTTCGTGTCGATCTTCGGCGGGTTCATCACGGGCTCGGACCTCCCGCTTGCGATCCAGGGAGCGTTCCAGAACGGGGCTACCGCGATCTGGGTGAGTCGTGTCACGCACTACACGGACATCAACGACGGGAATTCGACGACCGCCGTGAAGGGCACCCAGTCGATCCCTGACCGTGGAGGGGCTGCGGCAGCGGCGATCCTTAACTCGAGCGCTGGGCCTTTCCAGCTCGAGCCTGGTCAGCAGCTTGACGTGAACATCGACGGAGCGGGAACGGACTCGCTCACCTTCGCGGCGACGCCGGCTGAGGCCCTCTCGGGAAATACGGAACCGTTCTCGCTCGTCAACGGTGACACGCTGGTCTACCGGACCAACGAGTCACCTGAGTCGGCCGTGCTCGGGACCCTCCGCACGATCACCTTCCTGACGGCCGACTTCGTCTCGATCGGTGCCGCGACTGCCGAGGAGGTCTCGGCAGTCATCAACCGGGACGGGATCGGCATCAGCGCCGAGGCGACCGGAGGGACGACGGTCACCATCCGGTCGGATGCTCGTGGGTCATCTGGGACCCTCGTCATCGATGCGTCCTCGACCTCGATTGCTGCCGGGAAGCTGAACATCACCTCCGGCACGATCAGCAGTGCAGGTCCGAACAACGTTGCCCTGATCGATGCCGTTACGGCTACCGAGATCGCGGCCCTGCTCACTGCTCTCCCACTGAGCGCTGGAACGGCAACGGAGCCGACCGCCGGCACCTTGACCCTGACTGGCGTCACCACGGGCGTCACAGGCACGGTGGTGATCGAGGCGACTACGACGGCGCTCGGAATCTTCACAGGCGCACTGCCGATCACTCAGAACGGGACCAACGCCGCGGTCACGAACACGCTGACCGTGACCGGGCGGGATCCCGGGACATGGATCACCAGCTACTCGGTGGTGATCGAGCCTCCCACTTCGGGTGACGCGGACAGGTTCAACCTCCGCATCACGCGGAATGGGGCGACGCAGGAGTCCTGGCCGAACCTGTCGATGGATCCCGTCGACGCCCGCTACGCTGAGGCGTTCCTGAATGCCAACTCAGGACTGGTCGACGCGACGGACCTGTTCAGTGGGGCTACGTCTCCGGCCAACCTGCCCGCCCTGGGAACCTACACCGCCTGGGCCAGCCAGGACGATGGCCTCACGGGGCTGGTGGACGCTGACTTCACCGGGAGCCAGGCCGGTGGGACGGGACTGTTCGCCTTCGACCTGGTCAACAACATCACACTCCTGGTGGTGCCGGGTCGGGCAACGTCGGCAGTCCAGAACGCGATGATCCAGTACTGCGAGGTCGAGCGCGTTGGATCGTGTTTCGCGATCCTGGACCCGCCGGAGAACCTCGACGAGCAGGCCATCAAGACCTACTTCGAGAGCACGGCAGCCCTCGCTGGGCTCTCAGAGTTCGGTGCCGCCTACTGGCCCAGGGTCGAGATCCTGAACCCCAGTACGCTGATCTTCGGTGCCGCCGCGCGCCTGGTCATTCCTCCTGCGGGACACCTGATGGGCATGTACGCCCGGACGGATGCGAGCCAGCCCGGAGGCGTCTACCAGGCTCCGGCTGGTGTCGAGGTCGGTCGCCTGTTCGGGGTTCTCGGATTCGAGACTGATGACGTCCTTGACGAGAGCAAGCGCGACGTGGTCTTCCCGATCCCAGTTAACCCCATCACGACGATTGCCGGGAGTCCCAGGCACGTTGACGGCGCTCGGACGCTCAAGCGCGACGGCAACTTCCCGTCCGTGGCAGAGCGCCGCGGAGTGATCTTTATCGAGCAGAGCCTCAAGGCAGGTCTCCTGTTCGCAAAGCACCGGAACAACGACCGGCGCCTGCGGATGGAGGTCAAGCGGACCATCGAGGCGTTCCTGCTGATCCAGTTCAACGACGGAGCATTCCGTGGTGACACGCCGGCCGAGTCGTTCTTCGTGGACGTCTCTGACGCCCTAAACCCCATCGAAGAGGTCTTCGCTGGTCGTCTCAACGTCCGCATCGGCCTCGCTACTCAGAAGCCCGCCGAGTTCATCATCCTCACGTTCACGCAGGACACGCGTGCACTCGAGGAGCGTCTCGCCGATCAGCTGGGTAGCTAGTCCATCAAAGGAGTACAGACATGGCCGCAATCGAAGGACTCGTTCGCAGCTTCTACAAGAAGTTCAAGTTCAGGGTCGAGATCCAGGGCGTGATCTGGGCCGGATTCCAGACCTGTGGAGACATCGCCATCGAGGTCGCCACGATCGAGCACCACGAAGGTGGAAGCCTGGTCCCGAACAAGAGCCCAGGTCGCGTTACCGTGCCGGACGTCGAGCTGACGCGCGGAGGGACCGACGACCTGGACCTCTACGCCTGGATGCAGCAGGTCGTGGCGGCTGGTGGGATCCTGGTGGATCCGAGTCAGAAGCGCAGCGTCGACATCGTCCAGCAGGACCGTGCCGGCGGCGAGCTGCGCCGTTGGACACTCATCAACGCCTACCCCGTCCGCTGGAAGGCTGGCGACTGGGACAACGGTGCTGACGAGAACGTCATCGAGTCGATCACACTCGCCTATGACTACCCGACCATCGGGGGTGACTCGACGCCGTAGCCGCAGCCCGTAGGCTTGCGGTACCGCAACTGACCCGCTAGGACTGAACACAGTACAGGAGACTACATGACCCAGACTCTGAATCAGGTGAGCAAGGACACCCTCAAGGGCGGACTGCTCCACGCCATCGTTGCGGACCTTCGCAACAAGGAAGACAACATCGCGTTCACCGCAGCGACACCCGCGGCTCCGGCCGGAGCGACCGAGCTGACGCTGACGCTTGAGGTGCGCGATGTCGACAACGACAAGGTCCGTGTCAGCGACGAGGACACGCCGGACAAGGCCGCCATCCGTGATGTCCAGGTGGACATCACTGGCGGCACCGCGACCGGCAAGCAGTTGTTCCCCGACGGTAACGGTGCTGCGGCTGCGGTCGATGCCTCGGCCATCGTTCGCTTCAAGAACGGCAAGGCCCGCGTCAAGGTTCTCGTAGGCAGCACCGGCACCGTGATCCTGGGTCTGACCGACTCAGCCGCGACCGGCCTGACCGTCACCAGTACCTCAACGGTGACATTCAGCTAGCCCTCTTCCGGGGCCGGACTGGGTCGCCTCGCCCAGTCCGGCCTTGCGGTACCGCAAGGGTTGAGAGAACGGGGCCTGCCAAGTTAGAGCTGATTAGAGAAACCGAAACCGAAAGAGGGACGCAGATGAGCGTTCGCGTTGAGTGCCCGAGCGGGTTGACCGTTGTCCTGAGGCGCTTCAGGGTCCGCGATAAGAACCTCCTAGCCAACAAGAAGGTCCACCGCCAGGGAGCCACCACGGCGCTCCTGAAGGCGATCACTGAGTCCGTTGAGGACCCGGGACCTTACGCTCAGAATGAGTCTGGCCTGGTTGACTGGGACAGCGTCATCCAGGGAGACCGCACCGTGGCTCTGGTCAAGAACCGGATCGCTACCTGGGGCGACACCATGACTGCCCAGCGTCAGTGCAAGAACAACCGCTGTGGTGAATCGGTCAAGATGGAGTACGCCCTCAGCGACCTGGCCGTCCGCCCACTCCCGGAGACCTCCAGGCCACACGTCCAGGACCCGTCCAGGCCGCTCCAGTGCAAGCTACCGAGCGGAGTCGTCGTCTCATTCAAGCTCACCCGGGGTAAGGACGAGAAGGCGATGCGGAAGCTGAAGAAGCAGCGTTCGGACGACCTCGCGACGGCCTTCCTACAGTACAGGATCGTCGAGGTCGCGGGAGTCAACCCGTCTGACCTCAGGAGCTTCCTCTCGGACCTCGATGGTAGGGACGACACCGCACTCCAGGAAGCCTTCGATGAGGCTGACTGCGGGATCGACACGAAGGTGGTCTTCGAGTGTGAGGAGTGTGGATACGAGTGGAACGAGGACGTGGAGCTGACTGAGGATTTTTTGTTCCCCAGTTCGACCGGGAAGACTTCGACAACGAGGTAATGGCTCTCCTGTCGGCCCTGCCGGATCGCGCTCACTTCCGACTAGCTGGCTACGAGGACCTGCTCTCGATTCCCGTGTCGCTGTGTGACAAGATGCTGGAGCAGCTGGTCGAATGGCGCGGACAAGAGGACGCGGCATTCGCGAAGATGAAGAAGGGCAAGTAGTCGCCTCAGTGGACCCTAACAACCCAGGTTGCGAAGCAGTCATCACGGCAAGCACCGTGGGTAGGGAGGAGGTGTCATGGCCCTGAATAATCTGGGCCTCATACCTCGGAATCGTCTTCACTGCATCTGACCTAGCGTCGAGCGTCATCCAGGGCCTCGGGAGGAACTTTCTCGGGCTCGACGACCAGGCGACCAGGTTGGCCGACAAGATGTCGAAGAAGCTGGGCATCAGCACGGATGCCCTCACGGCATCGATGAAGGGGCTCGCCTCCGGCCTTGCAATCGCCGCCTCAGGCATGGTCGGGCTCAGTGCGGCATTCGCTGCCGCGGACCCGGCAGGCGAGTTCGAGTTTAAGCTCGCTGGTATCCAGGCGATCCTCGGCGCTACGTCTAAAGAGATGCGGAACCTCGAGAGCGCCGCCCTCAAGGCCGGTATCGCTACCCAGTTCAGCCCACTCGAGGCCGCGAAGGGCCTCCAGATCCTGGCCCAGGCAGGCTTTGACGCCAAGGGATCGATCGAGAAGCTGAACCCTGTCCTCGACCTCGCCGCCGCTTCCCTGGGCCAGCTAGGGCTCCAGGAGTCTGGCGGGCTCGCAGTAGCGTCCATCAAGGCATTCGGGGACAAGCTGAGCGGCACTACAGAAGCGATGGACCTCTTGGTCAGGGCGACTACACGAAGCTCACTCCAGTTCCGCGAGCTTCCACTCGCGCTCGGTATCGCTACCCGCGGAGCCAAGCCGTTCAACGCATCGATGCAGGACACGCTAATCGCCCTCGGTGAGGTCCGAAACGTCATCCCCACCATCGAACGCGGTGCAACTGCGGTGGCAGTCACGATGGAGCGCCTCGCTACCCCGACCACCAAGGCGTCTAAGGAGATGGAGCGACTGAAGCTCAAGGTCGCCGATGCACAGGGCAAGTTCCGCCCCTTCCTGGACATCATTTCCGAACTTGCATTCAAACTCAAGGACATGAGCCAGCAGCAGCGCGCCGCGTCGCTCCAGATCCTGTTCGGTCGTCGTGCTGGGGCCGGAGCGATCGTTTTGCTGGACCAGATCACCAAGCGTGCTGAGATGGCCGGCGAAGGCATGGCTGGGTTCAGTAAGGCCATCGCCCTAATGCGCGGTGAGATGGCGAAGGCGTCCATCACCGCCAAGAGTTTCCGAGATAAACTGCTCGATACCTTCAAGGGCCAGAAGATCCTCCTGCGCGGCACCGTGGAGACTATCGCTATTGCTATCGGGAAGCCGTTCACGAAGGTCCTCAAGCCGGTCGTGCTTGGGATCACGCAGTCACTGAACTTCTTGCTGCGGCTATTCCTCGGGATCAATCCCGCAGTGAAGAAGTTCTTCGCTACCTTCTTCCTCGCTGCATCGGCTACTGCCGTAGTGGTCGGGCTGTTTCTGGCGATCTCAGCGCTCGCTGGTCTTATCGCCGGAACGCTTGCTACCACTATCGGAGGACTCCTGATCGCCTTCGGTCAGTTCCTGCTGATGGTCGGGTTGGTAGTAGGCGCCCTGTTTGCTCTCGAGGCTGCTTGGGACAACAACGTAGCCGGGATCAAGAGCGCATTCCTGCCTATCATCGAGAAGGTCATTCTCGCGTTCAAGGGCCTCGTGGCCCTAGTTACGAAGGGAGAGATTACTGGGATCCTGGCAGACCAGCTCTCAAAGCCAGAGAACAGTGGTCTGCTCGACTTCCTAGAAGGATTCACCAGGATCTTCGCCGTCGTCAAGGCAATCGCGATGGGGATCTTTGGAGCCTTCCGAGACGCCTTTGACCGGATCGCAGTACGGTCAGCTCCGGTCTTTTTTCAACTCCGCAAGAGTTTGTCTCTGATCGGCAGCATTTTCCTCAAGCTCGGCAAGATCATCGGGAAGGTATTCGGGATCCAGATGACTGAGGACGGGATCGACTCCATCACCACGCTCGCCAACGTGATCACCAAGGTCTTGATCGAGCCATTCGTGTTCGGGCTAGAGATACTCATTGACCTGTTCTCGGCGCTGATAGCCATCATCAACGTCGTCCTAACGGTGGTCGACACGATCGCAGCTCCGTTTGTGTCGATTGCTGAGGTGATCGGTGGGGTATTCGAGACCGTCTTCGGGATCCTCACGCTCAACTTCAACACCCTATTCCAGGGGATCACGCGGATCATCAACGCCGTCGTAGGTATGGTCAACGCGACGGTCAGTGCACTCCAGAAGGTGGCCTTCGCCGCAGCCCCTACTCAGGCTGTGGCTAACTCAGCAGTGCAGTCGCTCGAGAAGCTGAAACTACAGCAGTTTCGTCCTGAACAGGTAGCCTTTGCATTCGGGGCAGACAAGACAGCTGCAAGCCTACGCCAGGAACGACTGAAGGCTGAGGCCGGTCCGCCGAAGCGTGCCACACTCAAGGCTTCACCGACTGCGCCCCCAGATTCGACGGGAACGAACGCGAGTGCGGTACCGCAAAGTGTCCCGGCATCGACCCGCGGTGGAGGGTCAGCACTCAATAGAGTGGACACCGCTAGGCTAATCGAGGCTGCTATCGCTGCCGGAGTGGTTTCTGAGCGCGGACGTCCCATCATCGTTGAGGGTGCAGTCACGCTAGATGGACGGCGCATGGGCACCATGCGGGCTCAGCAGGAGCGCAACGCGCGGGCCAGACGTGGAGCGTTCAACCCCAGCTTGAGGGATGAGTAGTGGACCCAACCGCAGCTGCATTCAACATCGGGCGAAAGTCAGCCGGATCTCCCGACTTCACAGACTCCCTCTCGGTCCGTCCACAACGTGGGTTCATCAGGAACCTAGACAACGGGCGTAGGCAACAGTTCCTGTTCAATCCCCAGCAGTTCGACGAGACCTATGAGGCTGTCTATGCACGTAAGGGTGCGCCAGGACTCAGCCATGAACGGTTGCAGTACCTGGGTAACAAGAACGCCAAGATCCCACTCGACCTGATCTACGACGAGTACTTCCTCCGGCAGGGATTCCTCGACCACTCGTCTGTTGGTGGACTGTCTCGCAGGCTAGTCCAGGACACCAACACATCGACGCGCGTCTCAGCGAATACTGGAGTCGATGCAGTCAAACGGTTCTTCCTCGAGGCGATCTATCCCCGGCGGAGCCAGCGCCTGATCACGGCGAGTCCCCCAGCGCTGCTGTTCATCTGGCCTGGTGAAATCTCGATGCGGGTCCGCATCACCAAGCTGCGTTTCCGCCACAAGATGTTCGAGGTGGGGACTAGTTTTACCCGCGTCATGGTCGTCTCGGTCACACTTGAGGAGGACGTCCAGGAACGCATCTTCAGCGACGCAGTCTTCGTTTACGGGACGCAGCGTCCATGGGCCACTAGTGACCGACCGCGCCGAAAGGGTTCGTAGTGCCTGCTGTCCGGCTTAGTCGCTACGAGTTCGCCCCTGTAGAAGTCGACGCCTGTGGGCGCATGTTCCTTGACGTCCCGGACCCGATCGCGCGCGTAGTTCGCTCTACCGACATCCGCGGCATAGCTGGTGAGACTGATTCCCCGTTCACGCTTTCCTGGAAGGCCTACCGGGAGCTGTTGGATCGAGAGCAGGACATCCGACCGACAGGATTCTGGGACGTGATCGCCCAGGTGAACAACCTGATCGACGCCGTTCCGGTCCTTGAGTCCGGCACGGTCAACATCGAGCCAGGCACGGTCGTGCGGATCCCGAACATCGAGGCCCTCATGGGCGAGATCCGCGTACCTCCCCTGTTCTTCGTCCTGGCTGACTCCGGGACGGTTATCCCATGACGGCACGCGACACGTCATCGCCTGGTTTCGTCATCACGGTCATCGCCGCGAATCCCGAACTGCGGATCGATGGCAAGACGGATCCGACTACGGTGGGCAAGATCCTCGAGAACATGGATGACGTCAATAAGAGGATTCTGTCGTTTACCTACGAAGATGATGAGAAGGCCCACGATGTCCTGAAACTCAAGGTCGACAACCAAGACATGTACTTCATGGAGCATCCAGCCTGGATAAAGGGGAACCTCGTCCGTTTCTTCTTCGGGTACCCAGGAAGGATCTTCGGTCCGAAATACGTGGTCATCGACTCAGTTCAGGGGTTCCTTGAGCTTGACATCACCTGCGTAGAAGACGCTGCCCTCGCGAACATTTCCTACGTCCGTAAGTTTGAGAACTTCTCCATCGAAGACGTGATCCGTCGACTGATCGTCGATCGCTCATTCGGACCTAACATCACGGCGTATTCGATTCCGAAGGACGACGCGCGCCTCCAGGAAAAGAAGACGTTCAGCCAGTCAAGGCAGTCCGACTGGCAGTTCCTCCAGCGTCTAGCCGAGCCACTGGGCTATGAGGTCTACATCGAGCACGAGATCCTTTTCTTTAAGCCCCGTGACTTCTCTGCAAGGCCAGACCGGAGCTACGAGTACTGGTACGGGATCGGTGATCTGCTCAGCTTCGACATCAAGGAGTGGCGCGCTGCCGATCGTCCGGCTGAGACAGTCGTCGTTGGACGAAACCCGATCGAGCGCAAGACGATCTCCGCAACTGGTTCAAACACCAAGACCACCCGAGACACCCTCGGTAACCAGAACAGCGTCTCCATCAGAGCAGATCGTGCTGGTGCGCTCCAACGCCGACCCGCGGGTAAGACGGTCCACACCACGCCAGCTAAGACTCAGGGCGAGGCTAAGACTGAGGCCGATTCGCGGTACCGCAAACAGGAGCAGAAGGAGGTCGAGGCATCAGCTCGGATCATCGGAGACCCAGAGCTGAGGGCCAAGTCGATCATCAAGATCGTCGGGATCAGCCGGCAGCTATCTGGTCTCTACTACGTCAAGAAGCACGTCCACACGATCGACCGCTCAAACGGCTACACCGGGGACCTCTCACTGCTCCGTAATGCCGTCACGGCCATACCCACTACGACGCCTCCGACTACGGACCCGACTAAGGCCACTGAGAACAAGAAGGATCCAGCAAAGACTAAGGAATTAGTCATCAGGGCCATCAAGTCTGGAAAGATAGTCCAGCAGCGTCAGTAGCAGCCCAGGAGGCCGTGAGAGAGCCCCGTGGTTCGTCTCAAATCCAAATCAGGTGTCCTAGGACCTATATCGGATCCATGACGACTACAGGGCCTCAGAAGGCGTCAGGGTTGCGGTACCGCAAGGTCGAGACATGAGCAACACAGCAACGGACAAACACACCCAGGAACGCGACACCCGGGGGGCACGCTACGACCATATGTGGCTAGGCGAGGTAGTAGCGAACGACGACCCACTCAAGCTCGGTCGGGTCCAGGTCTTCGTAGACGGGATCCATGAGCCTTCGAGTAACTGGGCCTTCCCGATCGGGTTCATGCACGGGGTGAAGGAGGGCATCTGGGCTGTTCCACGGGTAGGTGCCCAGGTAGTCGTCTTCCTGAACCAGGGTGACGTCGACCACCCCTACTACATGCCTGGCCCGTTCGGGGCCCCGGGCGGAGCCACTGACGTACCGGACCAGGTTCCGACCGGAGACGTTGATCACTGGGTGGTCCGGTTCGCCCAATGGCACGTCGTCATCAACGGCCGGGACTCGGACGCCAAGATGACCGTCAAGGACGAGGTCTCTGGCACTACGCTCGAGATCGACCGGATCAACGGTCCAGGCGACTTCCTCCAGGATGTCAGGGGCAGTGAGACGGTCAAGGTAAATCTCGACCGTGACGTCACGGTCGAGCAGGGCAACGAGACTCACACGGTGGCCCTAGGAAACCGGACCAAGCAGGTCACGGTCGGGAACGAAGTCGAGACCATCGGCGGAAACAAGACCAAGACCGTCACGGGCGGCGAAGTCGACACGATCAACGGCGCAGCAGGAAAGGTTGAGACCGTCACGGGCGTAGCCGGATCCACGGAGACCATCCCAGCCGGACCCAAGACGGTTACAGCCGGGCTAGCAGTAAACGTGACTGCTGGTGCGGCGATGACACTCACGGCTGGTGGGCTCTTGTCGATGATCGGCTCCGGGGTCTCGATGAACAGCGGAGGCGGACCGACTACGGTCGTCAGCGGAGGACTGGTGACCAAGCAGTTCCTAGGCGCGGTACAGGAGACGATCACCGGGATACTGACACAGACCCTGAACGGTGCTGCAACCATCAACGCCGCCGGACTCTACGCAGTGATCGGGGCCTCTATCCAGCTCGGGATCACGGCAGCGCTCAAGAGCCTAGTTACCCAAGACGTTTTCGCCCAGTGGGGAAACCTCCATACTCACGGAGGAGGATCCGTTCCTGACCAGAAGGTCGTTCCCTCTGCAACGGGCCCAGACGTCGACATCAACCTCGTGACTACACAGAACGTGACTGCGAGCTAGGTGAGGATCAGATACTATGCCCACCAAGGAGGCCTAAGTGGCCTACAAGATCACCTTCACGGACGGCGTCATCAGGCAGTTCCCGCTCGGGACCCAGCCGTGCTGCATCGCGCTCGACGAGTCTAAGAACAAGTGGGCCATGAAGAAGGTCCAGGACCTCCAGGCCGGTGACCACTTGGCCTTCTACTATGAAGCCAAGGGGCCGACGCAGGAGGTCCAGGTGGTCGAGGCAGTCTAGCCATACACGCAGGAGTAACTCACCATGGCTCGCAATACTCTCGCCGTTGAATACATGACGCCTGCTACGCAGGTCCAGGTCTACCGACTCAACAACGGTTCATTCATCGCCCTCGGAAACCCGTTCACTCCGTCGAACGGAATGGTCACGAACGCCAGCCCTCCCGCCCACACGAATCTGGCGGTCGAGTTCGGTGGAGACTTCTATGTCAACGTCGCCGGAGACGTGAGGAAGCTGGACCCTTCCACGGACAACTGGGTCGCTGAGACCCTCCCGGCCGTGACGCTCGATGCGAATGTGGACTTCACTGGGTTCTTTATCGGGTGGAGCAGCGCGGGGATCCCTCGCCTCTGTTGGGCACTCAGGACGAACACGAATCTCGCCAGGACGATGTACCTCGAACTAGGCGGGGCTTGGACCCTCGGTGCTCCGGGTCCCATTGTGACCCAAACTGCAGGTCAGGGCCCTTCTGGGCGTGGCATGTTCCGCAACACATTCCACACGAGCCTAGGGGGCAATGAGAGTCACAACTACGACGTAGCGACTGACTCCTGGGGAGTCCAATTCTTGGGTCAGAATTCGAGGTCCCAGTTCGTTCGTGCGCGTGGCCGGTTCTTCATGTTGCGCACTACCAGTGAGAATCCGCTCGGTGGGTTCTTGGATATCCACGAGTTCATTGGTGGCGTCTGGGTCTTGATCATCGACGGGTCGATCGTCGGTCAGCCCATGCTTCAGGATAACGGGATCGGCTATCCACTGAGCAGTGGAGGCAACTCCGCGGACGGCTTTGCTGCATTCTACGATCAGGCTGCTGACAAGATCATCATCGTCGCCTACGAGGACCTGGGCACAGTACAGACCCGTGGCATGAAGGTCCTCTCGGTCGACCCTGACACGCGCACCGTCGTGGATCTCACGACGCCAGTGGCGCCTGCGGCACTCCGCTACAACACGACAGCCCCGAGCGCTGTGATTGACGCTCGCATTCGGATCCAGGTTGACAATGAGACGAACCCGCTCGCTCAGACCGTCTCGGTCTGGATCGAGATCGCTGACGGCCAGTACGAAGGCTTTGCCTACGCCAACACGACCACGACCATGACATCCCTCGGAACTGGTGGAGGACGCGAGATCGCCCTCGCGCACGACGTGATTGGTGGCGGCGAGTTCTTCTATGAGGGCTCCACGACGGCAGATCCATATCGGTCGGTGTTCGAGGTCCAGGCACGCGTCCCGATCCCTGGCGGGACGCGCATGTTCTTTACCGCGTGGGTATTCGACGAGACCGGTGGAGCACCTGCGACGACTGACCTGACGCTCGCCATTTACTACAACAAGTCAGCCCAGGGCCTGTTTGGCAAGCCTGGCGCGCTCGCGTCAATCAGCGCTGTCGCAAAGGTTAGTGGGCCGGGATCGGCCCCGGTCCTGAGCGCCGGGAAGGTGAACAACGTCACGCCAGACGGGACAACGGTGTACTCCGTGGACTGGAATGCGGTCGGTGCGGCTCAGGTCGCAGACGGCGAGTTCCACCAGCTCATGCCGCGCGTCGAGGTCTAGGACTTGCGGTACCGCAAATCTCCTGAGGAGTAACCCATGCCCCTGCCATCTGGCGGCGCATCACATGAACCAGCACTCGATGCAGTTTCGGTTCCGCCAGCGGCTGGGCCGGCACAGGAGGTTGCACTCGATGCAGTTTCGGTTCCGCCAGCGGCTGGGCCCTCGCGTTCACTGTCCCTATCTACAAGTGCAGGTGAGTCATCCGGTGCATCACAGGAGATGTCCGGTGACTTCCTTCCCCGCTCGTGGATAGGACCGGTCCAGGAGAAGCAGGGTAGCTTCCTCCCGGTACTGGCACCTACCAAGTTTTCGGGTCCAGCGCGTTCAGCCAAGATGGTCGCATCGCTGTTTCTCCCGCCAGGCGCAGGGCCGGCCCAGGAGTCACAGCTTGAAGCTGTAACTGGCCTCGCGCCCTTCGTAAACGATGTCGTAGTAGAGCAGCGTGATAGGGCCAATACTTTCCTGACCGACGTCTCCTTCCTTGCGGGTCAGGTGACGGGAGACAAGCTCTCGTTGGCAGTGGAGTGGCAGATCGGCGGTACGTCTGGGACATGGAATCCTGCGACTCCACAGACATTTGATCGCAAGCATGATCCAGAGGACCCGGGTGGGATCATCCGTCGCGTGGATCGCCGTGGACTCGAGGGATACTGGCGCTTTGAGCAGGACTTCCTAGACACAGCGGAGTTCGCTCGCCCACTGACCGAGATCGGCACTGTTCCGTTCACTACAGGAGGCGTACAGGGAGACGCAGTCCAGTTCGCCAACAACTCAGCAAACTACCTACAGCGCAACGTCGATGACCCCACCATGGCGTTCGCAGCTGATGATGACTTCACGCTGCGTGTCTGGGTCCGCTGGACCAGCATCGCGGGTTCCCAGACCATCATTGAGAAGTTCACTCCACCCTCTGGGCCGGGCTGGAGCCTGACCAAGCTCGTCGACTCTCGGATCCAGTTCCACTACGGTGGCCCACCGGGGCTTCTGATTGAGACCTCTGGCTCGCTCGCAGTCGCAGATGCAACTTGGCACCAGATCGTCGTGCGCCGCCGCACCAAGGTCCTCGAGGTGTTCTACGACGGGGCCAAGGCTGCGCTGGTCGTAGACCCTCCCGAGCCGATCACCCCGCTCGCTCCATCCACGAACTTCCTCACCCTGGGTCGTCGGTCGAACGGTACCCAGCCCCTGGATGCTGACGTGGATGAGGTTGCGATCTGGACGCGATCCCTCAGCAATGCAGAGGTAGTTCAGGACTATGCGGAGGGAGCCGGGCGAGTCCTCCCGGGCACCGAGACAGTTCCTCTCGGTCTTCCATTCAACTTCGTCTGGGACACGATCCGTGACCTACCGGAAGGAGAATTTGAGGACGTCTTCGTCAGGGTCAGCGTCTCCAACAACCCAACTACGTCGGTGATCGTTGGTCCGCTATCCATAGCTACGGTTGCTCTGACTTCCGAGGACGCCCTAGCACGGAACCTCCAGCGGCGCGCACTCGCTGATCGGGTCGATCAAGACTTCCTCGGATGTGGGCTCCTGATCCCGTTCTGCCGTGGCTCAAGGGATTTTGAGAATGCTTGTGGGGTTGAATTGGTCCGCTCATCTGTACGACAGATCCTCGGGACTCGTGCCGCGGTTGGTCAGTTCCCAGGTGACCTCCCGTGGCGCCCAGATTTCGGCAATAAGATATGGATCCTGAGGCACCGGAACAATGACAGGATCCTGCGTGAGGAGGCGGTAGCGTTCGTCCAGGAGGCCCTCCGGTTCGAGCCGCGGGTAGAGGTCACGGAGGTCGTCGCCTCCGTTAACCCTGAGGACCCGAACCGGCTTGACGTCACGGTCCGATACCGGATCATCAAGACGAACACCCTGGACAACAGGGTATTCCTACCCGAGTTCGAGGAAGTGGTAACGATCTGATGTCCAGCCAAGCAACGCCGCGAACTTCTAACTTCCTCGCCTGGCTCACGACTGAGCCGGATCACCACGAGGTCCGGTCGGCGCCGGGGACCTACTGCCGAGACCATTCTCTGGGTGAAGTGCTCTACTGTGGAAAGTGCAAGAAGGCGTGGAGCCCGTGCTGTAGCGAGTCGCGCCCGTGTCCGCAGGAGGAACGCTAGATGGTCTCAACGATCACCAGCCAGGCGAGTGACTTCACGAGCCGGGACTTCGACTCATGGGTGATCCAGCTACGCTCTAACGTCAACGCGGCATTTCCTGGCTGGACCGACTTCAATACATCTAACTTCGGCAACATCCTCCTCGAGATGTTCGCCCACACGCTTGATGTCCTGAGCTTCTACCAGGACCAGCAATACCTCGAGACCCGGATCATGTTTGCCCAACTGCGCCGGTCCATGATCGCCCTGGGTAAGAACGTGGGATTCGAGCTGCCCGGAGCCGTCGCGGCCACCGCGGACCTCGAGTTCACCTTCGCTGACGGACTAACTCGGGCGACCGACCTGATCATTCCCCAGGGGACGGTCGTCAGGACCAACGACCTGACGGATAACGTCGAGTTCGACCTCCTGGCCCCAGCCACGATCACGGCTGGTCTGATCCAGGTCAGCAGCCAGAGCGCCGAACAAGCCCGGGCCCAGGTCCAGGCGATCACTGCAGACGGTACGGCGGACCAGCGTGCTCAGTTGAACGCTACTCCCTACCTTGACCGGTCTGCCTCTGTCTTGTTCGGAATCACCGCCTGGACCGAGGTCGACGACTTCCTCTCGAGCGGTCCCGCCGATACCGTGTTCCGCGTGGCCGTGGACGAGAACGACCGTGCGGCCCTGATATTCGGTGACGGCATCAACGGGGCAATCCCGTCTGGCGGAGGCACGGTTGACTACAAGACCGGGGGAGGGAGCCAGGGAAACGTGGATGCCAACACGATCGATACCTTCCGCGACGGTAGCGTCTTCACGACGATCGGTGGAGAGTCGGTCCAGCTGCTCGTGCGGAACCCTAGCGCGGCATCTGGCGGTGTAGACCGCATGTCCGTCGAGGAGGCCAGGGTGGCGATCCCTGCGAGCCTCAGGACTGTCGGGAACCGGTCCGTGACCCGCGACGACTTCGAGGACAACGCGAAGAAGGTCCGCGGCGTGGCCCGCGCGATGATGCTGACCTCGGACGACGACGCGACGATCCCGGAGAACACGGGGCGTCTCTACATCGTCCCGGTCGGCGGTGGTCTCCCGAGCGCAGCACTCAAGACTGAGGTCGCCGACTTCATCAACACCAGCTTCCCTCCAACGATCACGTTCACGTTCAGCGTCGAGGATCCTGTCCTTCTGATCATCTCGTTCGACGCCGTGACCCACCTCAACCCGGGCGTGACTGAGGTTGAGGCCCGGACGGCAGTAGAGGCATCCCTCGATGCCTTCTTCTCACTGCTGAACGCTGACGGGTCAGAGAACAGCCAGATTGACTTCGGATTCAAGATCCGCACCGAGCGGATGCCGGCTGGGTCCCTCACTGGTGAGATCCCGTTCTCGGACCTGTTCAACGCTGTCCGTGATGCTGCGTTGCCTGACGGCCGGCTCGCCTTCCGCAAGGTGGAAGAGGACACGTTCGTGCCAGCCAACGACGTCGTCTTGCTTGATACCGAATTCCCCGTAGTTGGGAGCATATCACTCACCAATGGACAGACGAGCGCGCCTTACTAATGAGTGAAGCTGAGAAGATCGCCAGAGCATTCCATGAGGCCTACGAGCGGCTTGCTCCTGCATACAGCTACAAGACCCGAAAGGCCAGTGCCGTAGACTGGCTTGATGTACCGGAGAACAACAGGGCCCTCATGGTGGCTACCGTTCAGGACCTCATCGACCGTGGTGATGTTGCGGTACCGCAAACATGACCAGGATGGCGGACAAGATGATTCGGTTTTCGACGCAGAGACGGGGTCTGGCCCGATCTGTAGGAAGCAGTCCTCACCTTGAGTTTCTCTCGGTATTTGAGGGTCGGTCGTGAGCTTTCTCCTCGAGGGTCTCATCCCGGACTTCAACCTCAGGATCGACGATCCCGTCATCGTCGTCCCCGGAGAGACCGTCACTCGAGGCTGGCTCGACGTCTTCCTGAACGAGATTCTCCAGCCGTCGCTCGATGATGCCTGTTCCGAGGCGCGGCGCTGGATTGACCAACAGGACATCGACACCGCAGACTCACAGACCATCGACGCTATCCTCCGGGACCTCGGAAACCCGTTCGAGATCGCATTCAGCCTGCCACTGAACCGTCGACGCCTACTCGCCCGCGTCCTGTTTGACGTCTACAAGAGCAAGGGCACCACGACGGGCATGGAACAAGTGATCTTCGCCCTTACCCAGATCGCGGCAACGGTGGTGGCCCCGGGGACAGTATCTGCGTTCATCCTCAATGAGGACGAGCTGGCAGATACGCCTACCGTGCCCCCTCCGGTGCCAGACGAGAGCCTGACCAGCTTCGGGTTCTTGGGCGTCTCACCGGGGTTCAACTTCTACAGCTTCCAGGTCGACGTTCCTCAGGTGCTTACCTCAGAGGAACGCGCTATCATCACGGAGATCGTGCTGCTGATGAAGCCGGCACATACACACTTCGTAGGATTCATCGAGCCGGCGGCCGGGACGTCGATTGATCACTGGGAGTTAGGGCTGAGTCACCTGACGGATCCGAGCGAGCCACTCCTCGGGGACGAAGCCGACATCCACGGGCCGTAGGTCAGCAGCAGAGGTTAGACAATGGATCGTAAGGACTTCTACTTCAGGCAGCGCCTCGCGCAGAGCGAGATGGACGATGCCTTCCAGGCAGCCGAGCTAGCAGATCAGCGGATCATGTCTGACGTGCTCGGTGCTGGATTCTTCATCGACGTGAGCAACACGGCGGTGGTGGTCGAGTCTAGCCCCCCGGCGCTCACCGTCAGCGCCAGTCAGCTCCTCGGTTACGACCAGCTGGGGCAGCGGCTCTCGAACCTGAGTAGCGCATTCCAGGGAGGCATTGAGATCGGGACTGCACCGCCCTACACGGTGGACCTCTCGGTCGATGAGAACGGCGCGGCAACAACCGTAGCAGCTCCGGGTAATGAACGCATCCTGACGATCTTCGTCAAGTTCGCGCGGAGACTGCTCGACCCGAGAGTGGACGGTAACGCCACCACGGTGTTCTTCGTTCGGGATGAGTCGATCCAGTTCAACGTAGCTCAGAGCGCGGAGGCGGCAGCCGGTACGGCGGTCCCGACGCCGGCTAGGACCGACGAGCTGATCCTCGCAGACGTTACTCGGATCTTCGGTCAGACGACCTTCCTCAACGCCGACATCGACCAGTCACGACGCCAGGACTTTGCATTCTCCATCCTGCACGGTCCAAGCCATGCGGAGAATGGTGCAGACCCTGTCCCGAACGCCGTGGCGGTCGCGGGCCAGGGTGGGCTCCTGTCGGGTGCGGACAAGATCAAGCTCGACGACATCACCTTTACCCCCGCTGGAATCGGGACACGCCTGGGAAACACCCACTATCGCGACTTCCAGCCTACGAACATCAGCGCTCCGGCCGGGACCTCACTCGATGTCACTGGTTCCCTGGTCGGCAAGAACGCAACGGGCTCCCCGACCGTTGAGGGGGTTCTGGTCACGCCCCCGGACAACACGGTGATCATCAAGGACAGCGACCGGGACGACTTCCTCGATGCGAACGGTAACAAGGTCTATGCCCGGCTGACCGAAACAGCTGGCGTCTGGACGCTGTCGTTCGTCAGCTTCGTCGAGGGCGCTCCTGGAACCGAGACCGCGTTCGACATGACCCCGTTCGCCGGCCAGGCCGTCCTGTGGTACATCCAGGAGGCCTTCTTCATCCACAACACCCCGCCGGCAAACGCACAACGGTCGATCCCCTCCGACCAGGTCGCCGCCGAGGTCCCGACCGCGTCGACGACTGTCCAGGGCAAGGGCCTCAAAGCCAACAACCCAGGCACTCAGCCGGCCGTACCGCAGATCGGCACCATCGCTGAGATCCAGAACAACACGGTTGAGCTGGCTGGAGGTCCGTGGCACACGATCAACCTCCCGTCCGGTGGAGCGTCCAGCTCGAGCCCCGGCGTGGTTGACATCCCGGCCAGCGCTGGCCCTTCAGGTCCAACCGGGCCCACTGGGCCTACGGGACCAACTGGCCCCGCTGGTCCTGGGTTCTCTAGCGCGAGTAGCTACTCCCTGAGCCCGAACATTCCTAGCTTCCCATCCGGTGGCTCGACCATCGCGTTCCCTGCTGGGTTCCCGGTCCGGGGATTCACGGTCACCAACGCAAAGTTAAACCTCCCGATTGGCGGTCAGGCTGATACATTCGTGATCACCAATGCAGTGATTTCCGGCTCTCAGGTCAACGTTACAGAGTCCCATACGGACTCTGGTGGCGGGAGCGCAGATATCATCGCCCAGATCGGCGTGGTCAGCTTCGGGTAGGATCGCAGAGTGGGGCCTGAGTTTGCGGTACCGCAAACCGTTAGAGCACAGCAAAGGAGCACCTGATGAGGCATTACCTTGGCTATACGGTGACTGGCGTGATCCGCTACATCGCATTCGGCCCACTACCGGTGGCGTGTGATCCGAACACTCCTGGGTCCGACGATACCGCTGACCACTTGATCGCCGAGGCTGCCCGGGACTGGCCGGACGTGATCGGCTGGCTCGAGTACAACTGCGCCTGTGCCGATGACCAGTTCGGGACCTGCCAGTGCCCCCAGGCCCGGACTCAGGACTCGAACGTCGACATCAGCGGCGCCCCGGTCATGGCGACGCTTCCCACGGCGTCCTGGAAGCTCGACGGGGTCGCTAAGGCGGTCAACACCCGGGAGGCACCGGAGGTCCTCACGCCGGGCGCCACGGTCGCCGGCAAGCTCGTGGTAGCCCTCCCAGACACAACCGAGCTGAGCCTCGAGGCAATCCCGGGTATGGGCGCCATCCTCGCGGACGGCCTCCCGGCGACCCTGACGATCACATCAGGGGAATCCGACGCCGTCAACCTCACGGTCCCGCCGGCAGGCATCACTGGTGGCGTCCGGGTTCACACGGAGGGAGTCCACACGATCGCCGGCATGTTCATTCGCGGGAGCCTCTCGTGAGCCTGGACCTGATCGAGCGCCACAAGAAGGACCGCGCGAAGATCCTCACAGTCCTCGAGAGCGCGCCAAGCTTCCCCACCCCACAGGACATCCACTCGGTCAGCGTACCGGTTCCTCACGTCCAGTGGTGTGGACAGCAGAAGGGTGAGTATGAGGGGGAGGCCCTCAGCGAGTACGGCGATCGGACGCCGGTAAAGATGCCCTTCGAGTGGCTGACCAAGGACATCATGGTGATGAGGAACACCCTCGATCACTATCCCGGCGGACCCGGGGAGGCAATCAGGGTCGCAGAGTCGGTTAACAACTGGCGCCGGACTGACGTGATGACGGCGGACGATAAGCCGCGGATCATCTATGACGATGAGTCTCGGAACAACGATGCTCTGTCAATCTGGCGGGGTAATGATGAGGCCCTAGTACTCCTCGAGCGTGCCTTGATGCTCGTATCGAGCGCCGCCGTGTTTTGCTACCAGACCAACAACACGTTCCTCGATGTCCGGCATGACATGGGCTACCTACTCAACCGCTATCGTGAAGGTCAGTACTTCCGGGCCCACATCGACACGGTTCGGAACGACGCCTACCTCGCCCTGCGGCGACTGAGCCTGGTGATCTTCCTCAACTCAGTCGAGGAAGGCGGAGAGCTGCTGTTCATCCGCGACAACATCAAGATCAAGCCAGAGCCAGGCCTCGCCGTCGCCTTCCCAGCCGGGATCACGCACCCACACGAGGCGTGCGAGGTCACGAAGGGCGTCAAGTACGCGATCGTGACGTGGTACGTCTGATGCGAGTCGTCACCATCGCTCTGATCCTGGGCGTCCTGGTCCAGGGCTGCTGCAACCCCGATGTCAAGATGAACCTCAGCTACGGACCTATGTCGGAGAACACGTTCGATGTCTACTCACCAGGCGAGTTCTGTCCTGGTCACGGCAAGTCGAACCGGCCGGCGATTATCGCAATCCATGGCGGGGCCTGGCGTAGCGGAGACAAGAGCTGGGGTGAGCGGGTCGCGGACCGGTTCACTCCGAACGGCTACGTGGTGTTCAGCATCAACTACCGGCTCGCGCCGGGATCACGCTGGCCCGCCCAGATCAACGACTGCGTGGCAGCCCTGCGCTACTTTCGCGGTACCGCAAACCTCTGGGGCATCGACCCGGACCGAATCGCCGCATTCGGGGTATCCGCCGGAGGCCACCTAGCCGCCATGCTGGCGCTCCGTGGGCCAGACCGGGTGAATGTAGCAGTGACTGCTGATGGGGAGGGAGACCTGGCGGTATTCGGGAGAGCCCCAATCATGGCCGACGAGACGTCGATCCTGGAGGACGTACTGGGGCCCCAGCCATTCACCCAGGCGGACCTCGTGTCACTGAGCCCAGTCCGCTACGTGCGGCCCGACGTGGCCCTCATGGTCATCCACTCAACAGGTGACCAGAACGTCTACTACGACCAGGGAGTACGCCTCCACGACGCCCTCCTGGAAGCCGGAGCAACGACGGCGTTCGAGACCGTTAACGACGACTGCCACGGAAGGTGTTGGCGAGAGCCGAAGCCACTCCGGGCGATCAAGCGATTCCTAGCTGACAACCTGAATTAGAGACTGGAGACCACATGCCGTATTTCCCGAAGGCCCGTAAGGCCGGATTCACCCTCGCCATCCTCACGGCACTGATCCTGCCTGGGTGCTGTACCTGTCAGGAGCGCTACGACCCGTTCCTGGGGCAGCTCGAGGAGAACCTCCGGGACGACATCAGGCCCAAGTATGAGGCTGCCCTGAAGGCCTCGAACCGGCCGGCTGACCTGATGAAGAACGACCTCGGGCTCGTCGACAACATGATCTCGGCGATCAAGCGCATCCGCACGAGCAGCCCCCAGACTGGAGGTGATGAGTGACTGGGAAGCTGGTCAGGGATATCGGGTCCGTTGCGGTACCCGAGATCGAGAGGCTCAGCAAGCAGATCGCAGATGACTTCCTCGGTGGACTCAGTGACGTCCTCAAGGATGCTGCTGAGTCCCAGCAGGAAGAGGTCAAGGCGATCCTCCAGGAGGGCGCGAAGTTCAAGTGGAAGGCCCTCACGGCAGACGACGCTGCTCAGGCACGCCAGTACGCCGAGGCCGTTGAGACGTCCGTTCGGCGCGTCAAGACGATCTTGTTGGCTGAGGAGATCGTGGCCGAGGAGAAGCTGGCGGCGGTGATCAGTCGCCTCTGGGGCAAGGCCCTCGATGGTCTGGCTGTCATCGCTCAGGGGCTCCTGACCACGGTAGTCAAGGGCATCGTGCAGGGAGCCGTGTCGGGATTCACCGGAGGGGAGGGAGGAGACTCAAACATCAACGGCATCTTTCACTTCTCCTGAGCTACCCAAGCCACCTGGAATCAAGGAGCAGATCATGGCTGAATTCACCGAGAAGCAGGTCCTCGACGCCATCAAGCGGATCAGGGACGCGTTCACCGACGGCAAGATCGAGCTAAAGGACATCTATCTGCTCATCAAGGAGGCGACCGAGTTCGCAGAACTGGCGAACCTCCCGGGTGAGGAGAAGCGCGCTTTGGCGATGCGCGTCGTCAAGAAGGTCCTCGAGCAGACCGACATCCCGTGGCTGCCCGACAAGCTGACCCTCCCGATCGTCGGTGACGTCGGCGCAGATGCACTGATCATGCGCTTCCTGCCGAGCATCCTGGACCTCGTGGTCGATGCAAGTCGCGGTAAGTTGGCCCTGAACAAAGCTGACGCTGACTCGACCGAGGCCTAGCGCCCAAGGACAACCTTTGCTGATGGCAGCGCGCGGTCCATCCAACCGGGGGGCCGCGCGCTGCCTTTTGGGGGTCGTAGTCATCTCAAGCGTACTATGTAGTGCTGTTCAGCTGAGAACTGATAACTAATACAGCTAGGGGGTACAGTACATGGCACTGACGTTGGAGCACGCTGACTTCGACTCGCCAGTTGAGGGCGGACGGGCTGGCCTACTGGCATGGTGGGTCAAGGACGAGGAGCGCAAGCAGCCATTCCTCTGCATCCGCTGGGCCGACCTCCTGGTGATACGCCCTAGGGTCTCCTGGCCCCGTGACCTAGACAGGAAGGCTATCGATGGCTGGGGACGGGACAGCCAACACCTCGCCTACGTGCCATCGATGGGGATGTGGACGATACAGACCATTGTTCCGGTTCCGGCGCTCGGAGACCTCATGAGTTTGCGGCGCCGCAAGTACCAGCGAGCCAAGCTAGGGCGCCGGGTCTTCAGGTGGTCGAAGCGACTCAGGTTCCGTGAGCTGGACCTCTGCAACCCTGGGCTGGGCTGTAGCCTCTGGATCCCCAAGAGGTCCCTGAGGCGTCTCGAGGCAGCCCTGGAGGGCGCGGTAGGGCCCCTGAAGGGAGACCTCGACGCCAGGATAGTCCAGCCGCCCTGGGACGAAGGCACGGACCTCCTGGTTGTCTGGAAGGGAGGAGATGTCAGGGCCTCGGCGTCAATTGTCCCGACCGGAGTCCTCGAGCGCAGCATGGCGGACAGGTGATCAAGGTCACGGTCTCGCCTGCCGGCACGGTCATCTTGGAGCCTACTTCCCAGGCCGACAAGAAGACCGTAAAGGACCTGCTATACGTCGTTCGCCGGAAAGGTAAATGGGTCACGTTCTGGACCTACCTCGTAGACCTCCGTCGTGACGTACCGGCGGGACTGCTCCAGTGGCACCCAGCGGCAACAGCCAGGATCCGAGCCTTGCTCCGTCAGGTCCGGGATCTAATCCGGGGAGACGATGAGAGGATTGCCGGGCAATTCAAGCCAGACCGGAGGCCCTACGACTTCCAGATGCAGGCGATCCACGCTGGCCTGAAGGCCAAGCAGATACTTATCGCTGACGATACGGGCCTCGGGAAATTATCCCCAGTCGACACCCCCGTCCTGACTCCTCTGGGCTGGCGGGAGATCGGGTCAATCCGCAAGGGAGACAGGGTCATTGGATCGGACGGGAAGCCTACAGAGGTGACGGGAGTGTTCCCACAGGGGGTCAAGCCAAGTTACCGGGTAACGTTCTCTGACGGGTCCAGCGCAGAGGCCGGACCAGAGCACCTCTGGGCGGTTGATTACTGGAGGGGAGGTCGTACCAAGTCTCGCATCGTTATAACTACTGATGATCTACGACTGCGTCCAATCAAGGATGGACTCGACCTCTCCAAGACCAGGCTCATGGTCCCCATGCTCTCTGGTCCGGTCGAGTTCGATAAGGGCCATCCCTTGCCTATCCCTCCATATGCAATGGGTGCGTTGATCGCTAATGGGGGGCTGACTTGTGGATCGGCTGTGCTTACCTACGGGACCAAAGACTGGGACGAGATTAGGAACCTGATCTATGAGGGATACGGCTACGAACCTATGGGGAAGATTCAGAGGTCAGCCAACACAACACGAGCCAGCCTCCTCGGGGCGATAGTCGCCGTTCGCGATCTCAAACTGGATGTGAGAAGTCAGGAAAAGTACATTCCGACCTGCTACGCCACTGCATCTCCGGTTGACAGACTGAAACTCCTGCGCGGGCTCATGGATGCAGACGGGTCGATCACCAAGAAAAGGAATCGAGTCACCTACCATACGATCTCTTACGACCTAGCCCACGACGTGGCTGGGCTCGTGCAAGGACTTGGTGGGATTGGCAGTGTTCGACGCTATGACCGGACCCATGAGGGTAAGCCGGTCGAGTATCAGGTCAGGGTCAAGATGCCACATGGCATCAACCCGTTCTCACTTAGGCGAAAAGCAGACCGATATAACCCAGGACCCAAGGCTGGCCCCTGCCGAACGATCAGGACGGTCGAGTACGTTCGTGAGGCTGAGTCGGTCTGCATTTCTGTAGCTGCCAGTGACTCGCTCTACGTGGTCAAGGACCATATCTTGACTCACAACACCATCGAGTGCCTAGGAATCATGCTGACGGCCTTTCGGGAACGGTCGATCAAGCGCGCAGTCCTGGTCGTCCCAGCCGGGCTCAAGCACCAGTGGGCCGAGGAGATCGAAGAGTTCGCGCTCGAGGCACCGGACCCGGTGATGATCGCCGTCTCGGGAAAGAACCCACGGCGCCGGAAGCAGCTATACAAGAAGCCATGGCGGGTCCTGATCATCAACCCAGAGCTAGTAAGGATCGATGAGGACAGCCTCAGGGAAGTGGCGAATGGTGTAGGCTTCGTAGCCCTCGACGAGGCATCCTGTATCCGCAACGAGGACTCGCAGATCGCTAGGGTCATGAAGCGCCTCTGGGCCTCGGCGATCTACAAGGTGGCCCTGACGGCTACTCCTGTCGAGAACCGGCTCGCGGACCTCTGGTCGATCATCCGCTGGGTAAGCCCGAAGGCGTTCCTGAGCCGGACCTACTTCGACCGCCACTACATCGTCTGGAGGAAGCTGAGGTTCAAGGTCAAGAAGCGTACGGGACGCACGGTCACGATTACCAAGGAGGAGCCCTTGCGGTACCGCAACCTCCGGGAGGTAGAGTCAAAGATCAGGCACTGCTACATCAGGCGCCGCGTCAGCGAAGTCGGGAAGGAGCTACCCGAGCTTGTTGTCCAGTGGGACCAGCTGCTACTCCCGAAGCGTCAGCGCGCGATCTACGACGCCGTCAAGGACAAGCTCGAGAAGAAGATCAAGGGCCTACGCGGTGTCGCCCTCCACGCGCCACTCCAGGCCCTAAGGCAGGCGTGTAACAGCACCGCCCTAGTCGAGAAGGATCGCGGGCAGAAACACGCCTCAGTCAAGATCGATCGGCTCAGGGAGCTGTTGGAGACCGAGTTCACTGGCGAACAGGTGATCGTGTTCACCGACTACGAGCGGTTCGGCCGGATCCTCAAGCACGAGCTGAGGGCCTACCGACCCGTGACCTACACCGGGAAGATGAACCGTCGGGACCGCCAGCAGGCGATCGATGCATTCAGGCTCGGTGATCGTAGGATCCTGATCGGGACCAAGGCACTCGAGCGGGGTCATAACCTCCAGAATGCCGCGATCGTGGTGAACATCGACCTCCCGTTCAACCCGGCCTCGGTCAAGCAGCGCCTCGGCCGAGTACGCCGCCTCGGCTCCAAGCACCAGACGGTCCGGCTCTGGAACATGGTAGTCAACGACACCGTCGAGGAGCGACTGATCATGCGCTCGCTCTACGCGAAGCGGAAGCTGTTCGAAGGGATCTTCGAGTCGGACGAGCTGACCGACGCCGACCCCCTGGAGAGGATGGTCGGAGGTAAGCTGTGGGACCTCTTGTAGGGTCGCTCTCGGCCCGTGCGTTGAATGAGATAGGAGGTCCCGCATGGCCGAAGAACGAGTATTAGCACATGCACCGAAGCTGCTACAGGACATCGTGGACGGGCTCAAGGACCTCGAGCAGGAGGAGCAGCGGAAACAAGCCGCCTGCGTCCCGTTCCACCCGATCCAGTTCGCCCACATCGGCGTCACGTTCTATGAGGGCGGCGGTGACACCGGAGACGTCGTCTGGGACGGTAGCCTGGCGACGGCGCTGGACTTCATCTCCAACGACACCTACTGGGACGAGGAGCGCAACTGGGCCGGCGCCGACACGGCGAGCGTGAGCTATGGATAGGCACCTCTGCTCCGACTGCGGTCGCAGCTATGAGACCGACGAGGACATCCCGGATAAATCTACCTAGTTAACTCGCCACCAACTCCCGAAGCACCAGACGCCAAGACGGAGGTCTGTTCATGGGAAAGAAACGCACTTGGTTCCCACACTTCCACGTCCATGACGAGCACTCGATCAAGGACGGCTGCTCGACCGTCGAGACCTACGCCGACCTGGTAGTTGAGTCAGGCGGAGACTGCCTAGCGATCACGAATCACGGGCAGGCAGCCGGGTTCGCGCGCCAGTACTTCGCCTGCCGTGACCGAAAGATCAAGCCCGTCTTCGGCATGGAGGCCTACGTCAACGAGTGGAGGACTCGCCCGATCAAGAGGCTCCAGGAGGAGCTGAAGAAGGCCGAGAAGGCTGCCAAGAAGTCGCCAGCCAGGCTCTCACAGATCAAGGCCAAGCAGGAGTCCCTCAAGCGGTTCATTGCTGAGCGGTTCCGGCCAAGCCCACATGCGATCATCCTCGCTAAGAACCGGGTCGGCTACCAGAACCTCGTTCGCATGAGCACGGACAGCTACCAGCACGGCTTCTACTATGTGCCGCGGACCGACACCAAGTTCCTCTCCGAGCACCGCGAGGGGCTGATCTACAGCACAGCCTGCATCGGTGGCTACATCCCCAGGATGGCCCGGGTAGACTTCGCCGCTGCGTGCGAGGAGGCTCGTCGGCTCAAGGCGATCTTCGAGGACGGCGGAGGTGGCTTCTACGTCGAGCTGATGATCACCGAGTACGAAGCACAGCGTGAGACCAACGAGGTCATGATCCGGCTCGCCACCGAGATCGGCGCCAAGTGCATCCTGACCTGCGACGTCCACTACGCGAAGCCCGACGACGGGCAGGCGCAGAACGTCCTCCTGCTGATGCGGGACAAGAAGACGATAGCCGACCGGGAGGCCGGCGAGGGAGTCTGGCAGTTCGAGGCTAAGGACCTCTGGTGGAGGACGGTCCAGGACGTGGTCCAGTGCTGGAGGGAGAACCACTCGGACTACATGGACCGGAGCTGTTTCCAGGCTGCCCTCAAGAACACCCTTGCCCTGGCAGACGAGATCGAGGACGTCGAGTTCGATACGAGCCTCAAGCTACCTGGGGTCTTCAAGGAGCCAGATCACGACCTCAAGGAGCTGGTCAAGTCGGGCTTGCGGTACCGCAAGGAGCACGGGCAGCTAGCGCCGGGAGTCAAGCTCTCGGAGTACACCGATCGGATCAAGCGTGAACTATCGGTCATCAGCCCCAAGGGGTTCAGCGAGTACTTCCTGATCCTGCACGACGTCTGCCGGGCAGCCCGGGAGATGGGAGCCCGCATGGGCCCGGGCCGCGGTAGTGCCGGCGGATCCCTGACGGCCTACCTCTGTCGGATAACCGAGATTGATCCGCTCAGGTTCGGACTCCTGTTCGAGCGGTTCCTCGATGCCGGCCGCGATGACCCACCGGACATTGACCTCGATTTCTCCCCGGAACACCGAGACGGCATCAAGGCCTATGTCGAGAAGGCCTACCCGGCAACTGCAACGATCGGGTCCAACGCTACATTCAAGCCGCGCGCCACGCTCCAGGACGTCGGCCGGGTCTTCGGGATCGACTACCGGGAGATGCAGCAGATAACCAAGCCCCTGGGTACCGAAGCTGATGACATGACGTGGGATGAAATCTTCGAGGCCTGGCCGGCCGTTGAGAGGTTTGCTGACGACCACCCGGAGGCGTGGAGCGTCGTCCGGGTCCTCCGGGGGCTCATCAGCCACCGCGGCAAGAATGCTGCCGGGATGCTCATCGCTCCGGCCTCAGCCCTCAACGACGTCCCGATGATCATGGAGACGGACAGCAAGGGCAACAAGATGACCGTGACAGCATTTGCGGACAGCCAGGGAGACGGAGTCGAGCACAAGGGGCGGGAGCTGACTCGACTCGGCTACCTAAAGGCCGACCTGCTCGGTGTCCGAAACCTGAACATCGCGCCGCAAGCAGTCGAGATCGTAGCGCGGGATACTGGGCAGGAGATCGACCTAGAGTCACTCTCCCTCGACGACGAGGAGACGCTCCAGACTGCGGCAACGGGAGACGTCCCAGGGGCCTTCCAGCTCGACACCAACACGACGCGACCGATCCTCCGTCACGTCGGGGTAGATAGCTTCGCTGACCTAGTCATGATTACTGCCCTCTGCCGACCAGGTCCCCTCAAGAATCAGATTCATCGTGAGTTCGCCAAACTCAAGCGCAGCGATGCATGGGAGGACGATGTACTGCCAGAACTAAGGGAGCTGCTCCGGGACAGCCGCGGACTCATGGTCCTCCAGGAGGACGTCATGTGGGTCGTGCAGGTAGTCAGCGGCATGTCGATGCAGGAGGCCAACATGCTCCGAAAGATCATGTCGAAGAAGCAACCTGAGGCGATGAAGCAGTGGAAGGAGAGGTTCGTTGAGGGAGGCAAGGAGGTAGGGCTCGCCACGGAAGAGGAGCTGGTCGAGCTGTGGGACAAGATCAAGACCTTTGCCGGCTACGGGTTCAATAAATGTGTATGTTATAATCAGCCCATCACCGTGAGGCGGACTTGCGGTACCGCAAAGGAGACTGATCGTGGGCAAGAGTACACCAACGAAGTGCGCGTGTGGGGCGGTGTTCCCGAAGAAGAAGTTGTGGGTGGACCACAAGAGGACGTGCAGTCCACACAAGGAGATAGTCAAACAGGCCCGGCTGTCCAACCTCGCCAAGGCCAATGCACCGGATGCGAGGGAGAGGGCGCGAAAGACTTTCCTGATGAGGGATTACGAGGTAACCGAGGCCCAGAGAGATGCTCGAAGGAAGAATGCCCGCAAGCACCTCACGCCGTGGGCGCAGAGCGAGGATGGCAGGAGGGTGTCTTCCGAGACAGCCAAGAAAACGTCAGCGAGGAAGGATGTCAAGCAGGCGAGGGCGAAGCGCATGAAAGAGTGGGTGCGAAACAATCCAGGAGTGATCGCTCGGACAGGTCAGCGTGCAGCGGCACTGGCCATCGACGGAGCAGGGGAGCTGGAGTTAGCAGAACTTCTTCACAATCTGAATGTAGTCAGACAGGAAGTGGTAGAGGTCGTACCGGGAAAGTTCGGCCTGTTCGATCTATCTCTTCCGAGCCGAAGCGTATTGATCGAGGTGGACGGCTCAGAGCACTTCAATCAGGGTGGACGGGAGATGATCGCCGACTACGCCAAGGAGGACTGGGTCAGGAGCAAGGAAAACGAGCAGGGGTGGGGATTGATCAGGGTACAACTCACCAACGACCGCAGGCTAGTCAGGGAAGTGAAGATCGGACTCTTGCGAGCTATCAAGAAAATCAAACCGAGGGAGGTTCTATTCGTCGGGGATTGCTACGACAAGAGGAGGAGGCCCAAGAAGAGGAAACGATCCCGATCGGCGAAGTAGCCGTCGGTGACCTCGTCCTCGCACAGGATGGAGACTGGGTCCGAGTCCTCGACGTCCATGACCACGGTCTCCAAGAGTGCGTGGAGGTAGTGCTTCCGACCGGCTCCGTGGTCTGCACCTGGGATCACCGTTTTCCTACCCCACAGGGAACCCTGACGCTGCACAAAATCATCAATACCAAAACTCGGATCCTCACAAAGCAGCGCCTCGACACCATCTCAATTGACACCTGGCAGCTTCCGACCTCTGTCACTCCAGTTGGAGTTCGTCACACCGTTGATCTCGAGGTTGACCACCCGACTCACTGCTACTTCCTCGCCAACGGAGTCTGCACCCACAACAGCCACGCTACCGCCTACATGATCACTGCCTACCGTCAGCTCTACATGCTGACCCACCACACGGTCGAGTACTTCGCTGCCCTGCTGACTCACACGCCGCGGGGTAAGAAGACTGCCGGCGGCGGGGAGCTGGTGGTCGACTACATGCGAGCCGCGATGTCCCGGCGGATCACCCTGCTGGGTCCATGTGTTGTAGACGGAGCTATCGGTTTCGACGTCGATAAGTACGGTCGGATTCGCTACGGCCTCGGGCACGTCAAGGGAGTCGGAGGCGCAGCCCAACTGGTAATGGCTGCGAGTCCGTTCGAGTCCCTCGAGGATATGTTCGACCGGATCGAACGACGCCGGGTCAACTCGCGCGTGTTCAAGCAGCTGATCTTCAGCGGCGCCCTGGACAAGCTCGACTTCAACCGACACGCCGGCAAGGGTGACCCGATCCCGGAGTGGATCGGAGTCGAGCGCAGAAATGGGATCCTAGCCCGCTATGAGCAGCTGAGGAAGGCGAAGGAGACACCAGATGTATTCTCGACATCGGTCCTCCGGGAGAAGGAACGTGAGGTGCTAGGACTCCCGCTGTCCTGGTGGTCCTCCGACACGGTCCAGGAACTGCGCGACCAGGAGGGGCTGGAGACGATCGACTATCACCTCCGCAGTGACCTCAGCAAGCTAGAGATCATCGCCGAGGTCAGCAGAGCTAGGACGCACCGGACCAAGAAGGGGACGACGATGGCGTTCCTGACGCTGGCGGACGAGACCGGGACCCTGCCGAACGTCACGATCTGGCCCGAGCAGTGGTCAACATACAGGCGGATGCTCTCCCAGGGTCGGATGGCGATCATCCGCCTCCGGCGCAAGGAGAATCACAACCGCGAGTTCGGTGAGTGGTCCTACTACCTCGAGGACAAGTGGAGCGAGCCCGTCGAGAGCGTGGCCCGCGCACTACGGCGTGATACCGAAGGCGTGGAATCGGATGACGAATAGTCGACGGGACCTGGTAGCGACAGCCATAAGCGGGCTCTTGCCCATGATAGCCATCGAGGTCGGTGACTTCCCTACGGACGAGGAGAGGAGGAGGTGCGTCGACACCATCGTCATGGCCGATTCTCTGGTTACCGGAGGTCCGCCACGGAAGGGATCGTTAGTCGAGGCAGCTAAGGCTATTTACTGGCTCAGCAGGGTGCCACCGGGCCCAGTCGTATTCGGGCAGCACTGGGTAGACGGAGGGGGTCACACAGCTGGACCGGATTGCCCATTCGGGTGCAGCAGATGACGTGCAGGCTCTGTGGTGGGTCACGGCACGTCTTCTCTGAGGAGCGCGGAGGCTACGTCGCCTGTGAGTGCCTCCAGCGGAAGCAGCGCACTGACTCATATCGGCGAGCCGGGGTCCCTGGGCGCTACGACAACGAGACGTGGAGGACCTTTGTCGAGGCATACACCGTAGAGCGTGTGCGGAGCCTCCTGGCGGTCGCAAAGTCGCTGAAGGCCGGAGACACCGACCCCCAGTGGATACTCGCACACGGGCGCCCTACGAGAGCCAGGATGCTCGTTGCGTCCCTGGTCCTGAGGTCCGCGTGTGACGGAGGCCTTGAGGGCCGGTTGCTAGACCTCCCGAAGCTGATCGACGCTGAGTTTCAGCCCGGCCGCGGTGAGGACCTCTACCGGATGCCAGTACTGGTCATAGAAGTGGGAAGCGAACCCGGCAACAAGTGGAACACGGTGGTGATGGAGAAGCTGGTGCATAAGCGGTGGGAGGCGAGTCTGTTCACCATGCTCGTCGTCGAGGGAGAGCCGACGCGGGTCCTGAACAGCTACAAGAGCAGCCGGGTTACCCTCGCTGCTTCCGAGAGGTTCCTACGGGTCCGGGTCGGGCCGAAGGAGGAGGATTGAGCAAGCCGATGTTTCAGAAAAGGGATCTCGACCTCATCCGAGCCGCGACCTGGGGCTGCTGGGACGCGGTGAAGACCAAAGACCACCTCGGGGACGCGGCTAGGAAGCGAGGTCTCGTAGCCAGGACCGCGACCGGTGATGCCCACGAGACAGCCTTCAAGTGGGCCCGGCAGGAGCAGAGGGCCCACGATCTGCTTGCGGTACCGCAACCCATCAACGGGACCCTGCGGGATTACATCGCCTGCACCTGCTCCTACGACGAGAGTGAGGAGATGACGCGCCATGCTCCGCTATGCTCGATCACCAAGGCGGGGATCAACTGGTGAGCGACTACGAACACATCATCACCGCCGGGATCCTCCAGCGCCCGTCCCGCATTTCAGACGTCTCGTCGATCAAGCACGAGTACTTCTCAGACAAGGAGGCCCGAGCCCTCTTTGCGATGGTCCAGACCTACCACGAGAAGTGCGGCCGGCGGAACGCGATGGACATCGCCCTCGCCCGGTCGCGTCTCGAGGACAGCAAGAGTAAGCTCGCGCCACACCTGCTCTACCTCGTCGACGAGTACACGGAGCTGGACCCGGTCACCGACTCCGAATTCAGGGACGCGATCGAGAAGCTGGTCACCTCGCGCCGGGAGGGGCTGCTGCGTGAGCATGGCGCCGCTGCCCTGGAAGCCATGGTCGAGGGAGAGTACTCCGAGGCGACCGCCCGGATGCGCGAGGCCCTTCTGGCGGCCGACGACACGGACCTCGAGGACGACCGACCCGTCGACATCCGCAGCTCCGTCGAGATCGACCGGGAGCGCCGGAGGACCGAGCGGCCACCCGAGGACGGGACGCTGGGGTTCGACATCGGGTTCCCTCGGCTGATGCGCGCCACCCGGTTCCGCCGCAAGGAGCTGACGATCCTGGGAGGCTACGCCTCAGATGGCAAAGCACTGAGCCATGGGACCCCGGTCTTGACCCCGAGCGGTTGGAGGGATGTCGAGGACGTCCGGGTCGGGGAGCTGGTAACCGGCCGGGACGGGAGTCCCACCCGGGTCGTCGGCGTGTTCCCCCAAGGACGACGAGACCTGCTCAGGGTCACCTTTGCTGACGGGTGCTGGGTGGACGTGGACCAGGACCACCTCTGGGCGGTCCAGGATGTCAATGACGCCAGGAGACCTGGGTTGGTGACGAGGACCAAGACGACAAGAGAGTTGGTCCCGGACCTGCGCCTCAAGAATGGCTCCGCCAAGTGGCGGGTTCCGCTCTGCGGCTCGGTGGAATTCGAGCCCGGTCCGCCGCTCCTGATCGACCCCTACCTGCTCGGGGTCCTCTTGGGTGACGGGTGCCTGAGTCAGACTTCCGTCACCTTCTGCACCGGTGACGAGGACGTCCCGTGCGAGGTAGAGAAGGTGCTGCCTCGGGGCGTGGTCATGCGCAAAAACGGGACCGACGAAGCCTCAGGCAGGGCCGTGCGCTACAGCCTCGTGACAGAGGGGAGGAGACAGAACCCCGCCAGAGATGCCCTCGAGGCCCTCGAGGTGATGGGCAAGAGGGCCTGGGAGAAGACGGTTCCCGAGGTCTATCTCTTCGCCAGCCCCGAGGATCGACTCTCTCTCCTGCAGGGGCTCGTCGATACCGACTCAGACGTGGCCTCGAGAGGGAAGCCCAGTTTCGTGTTCACCTCTTCGTCCGAGAACCTGACCCGCTCAGTGGCCTTCCTGGTGCGCTCACTTGGTGGTGTCGCCCGGGAGCGAAGCCGAATTCCCACCTACTGCCACCTCGGCGAGAAGAAGCAAGGTAGGAGGTCCTACGAAGTGTGCGCGAACCTCCCGGTTCACCTGATCCCGACTAGGGCCCACCGCACCAAGTGGCCGACGAGGCTGAGCAGGAACCTCGTCAGGAAGATCACGGCCATTGAGCCCGTCGGGGAGGCGGAGGCGACCTGTCTAGCGGTTGAGGCCGAGGACCACCTATTCATCGTCAAGGACTTCGTAGTCACACACAACACTCAGTTCAGCAAGTCACTGGCCTACAACGTCAACCGAGCGGGTGCGACCGTGATCTTCGTTGCGCTTGAGATGACCCGTGAAGAGATACGCACGATGTTCGTAGCCCAACATGCGGCATCCCTAGATCCCCGCGGGGTGCCGTGGGTCGACGCCCTGGACGGGATCCTGAACGCCGGCCAACGGAAGCTGTGGCACCGGGCCCTCGACGACTGGCAGATCGACTCGCACGAGGACACGGACGAGATGACCAGCGAGTCCGGCTCTCTGATCATCTGGGCGCCGACCCGGCGGATCACACAGGCAGACTGGAAGGCCAGGTTGCGGGCGTCGAAGCAGGAACACGGGATCGACGTCGCCTTCAAGGACTACACCGAGCTGGTCAAGCCCTAGGAGATCAAGCGATTCAAAAACTACCGGCTCGACCTCAAGGAGATGATCGAGGAAGACAAGGCACTCGCGCGGGAGCTAGACATCTGGCTCGTTGACAATCACCAGATCAGCCGGAAGGGACGCGACGAGGCTGAGAAGAGGAACCCACCGCACTACCTGATGCGCGACCTCGGTGAGTCCTCCGGCCTCGAGCGCGCGGCTGACTCTGTGCTCTGGATCTACAGCGACATGGACCTCCGGGATGACCGCGGGGCCATTGCCGGGGTAGCCAAGGCCCGGAAGGGCAAGCCGATCATCCACGGCGTCCGGCTCTACGCCGACTTCGAGAAGGCCGTGGTCGCGCCGCGGGCCGACTACGACTAGTGGGCGAGCTGGGACGGAGGATCGCGCGGATCAAGCTGGATCCATACCTCGACACGATCATCCGTGTCTTCCCGGAGATCGAGCACCCGGACCGGCTACCCGCCAAGCTGCGCTGCCTGTTGCCGGACCACGATGACAGCACTCCCTCGTTCTGGCTCTATGAGGATCACTGGCACTGCTACGGCTGCTCACGAGGTGGAGACGCAATCGACTTCGTCCAGTCCTACCACGACCTCGGAGTCCGTAAGGCGGTGGAGCTGGTCGAAACCGCGCTCGGGATCGGACTCGGTCAGTGCCAGGACCTCCAGGCCCTTGTCCTGCTCGCCCGCCGCAAGAAGGACGAGAAGGGGCGCCGGGAGTGGGAAGCGACCGTGAGGGAGATCGAGGACGCCTACACGGAGGTCATCCGTCCCTACCTGCTCTGTCGGGATACCCTGATCCAGGACCTCGCTTTCCATGACTCCGACTACGTGTTCGATGAGCTGAGATTGGCCTCCTGGGAGCCCCCTGCGAGGACAAAACGACGAGCACGGGAGAAGGCACGGCGTCTCATGGCATGGGCGCTCGAGTGGGCACAGGGGACGGTCAGGTTAGTAGAGAGCGCGACCGGCAAGGACCGCGTGACCGTCCTCCGGCAGCACCGTAGGTCGTAGCCGACTAGCGGTACCGCAAAAAGTTTTGCGACGGAACGACGGACTACCACGTTCGTTAGGTCGGGCTCGAGCTAGCGACATCGAATAAAACTAGAATTCGACTAGACAGCGGCTAGGTGACAGGATAGTCTTGTGGGTGTAGAGGCAAGGACGCCACTACCCAGAACAAACACGAGGCAGGAAACATGACCAAGTCGACTAAGAACAAGCCAACTGAGACCTCACGCGCTTGGATGCACCGCGCGCACCAGTCCGGCCAGTTCAACCTCAACTCGTTGATCGAGTTCACCTCCAGTGTCGTGGCCTACTGGGAGGCCACCAACCGCTCGGGCAAGACGATGCCGCTCCTCCAGCGCCTCCGCGGCTATGAGACCCCCAAGGGCGGCCTTCTCCCGCGGACCATGAAGCACCCGGTCACCAAATCCAAGTTCATCTTCCCCCTGTTCAGCTTCGAGGTTGGCGACGACGGCCTCTACCAGGCGACTCCCCTCCTCCCCAAGTGCCCGGAGTGCGCCGGAGAGATGAAGCGGGTGGCCGCGACCGAGAAGCGCCCCGAGGCCTTCGCCTGTTACGCCTGCAAGAACATCACGGAGGCGTTCGCGGACGTGACCGGTGACGGCACGCAGAAGAACGAGGCCCCAAAGGCCAAGGTCGAGGATGAGAAGCCCCGCAAGCTCCGAGACTACCAGCAGCTGATCACACGCGTGATCGCCATCGTTACCCTGGCCCGAAAGGTCGTTGAGCAGGCCAACATGACGCTGCCCATCGGCGTCCGCACTAGTGAGCACCTGGCGAAGCTCGCCGTTGTCCTCGGTGATGCCGACGAGGCATGGCGCCTGTGGGTTGACGGCAGGATCCCCTCGCAGTGGCGCGAGAAGTTCGACGCTGCTGGCCTGCCCCGCGGCAAGTTCCGCCCCCTGCCGACCAAGGACGAGAACGACCCCAGTTGGTACGGCACGGTCGCGGCCGTCCTCGACGCCGGCCTCCCGGTGATGATCGTCGGCCCCGCCGGCTCGGGTAAGACCTACTTCGCCAAGCACTACGCGAAGCGCGTCCAGAAGGACATCGAGATCGTCGTCGGATCCGGCGACCTGGCCGGTAGCCAGCTCTGGGTCGACCAGATCAGCGCCGATAACGGCTCGACCACGGTCCACCGCGGTCCGGCCAGCCGCGCCTGCACGGACGGCTCGGTCCTCCTCCTTGACGAGGTCGACGGGTTCGACCCCAACAGCCTCCTCCCGATGAACGCCGTCCTGAATGGCGACCGCCAGCTGAGCGTGCCGGTCCTCGGCGCCCTCGACATCAACCCTGAGGTGCGGATCATCGCCTGCGCCAACACCACGGGGTTGACCCGGGACCGGACCTACACCGCCCGCAACAAGCTGGACGGCGCGTTCCTGAACCGCTTCGCCGTGGTGGTCGAGGCTACCTACGAGGAGAAGGTCGACCGGAAGGTGGCCGAGAATGCAGTCCTGGCCGCCCTCGAGGCCCTTGAGGACTAGGGGCGCATGGTCCCGGGTGGGGAGGCAGAGAACCTCACCCGGGGCTGACCCGACTACCTAGCCCGCACGGGGACACGCTACCTGCCTCAGCGTGACCTGGGTTCGACTCCCGGGGCGGGCGTCCCGAGCAGATGCGAACAAAGGAACACGGAGCACGTGATGAGCAAGCAGAAGACCCGCTACAAGATCCTGACCACCATCCACAAGGCAGGGACGATCGGTGGCATGACCGCAGCGCGGATCGCCCACCTCGCCAAGGTCCACCCGGCTACGGCCCGACGGCACCTCGCGGAGATGCGCCGGGACCCGACGTCGCTCTACGCCGAGTACCTCATCTCGGCCGGGAGCGAGCGCGGCTACCGTTACCTGGTCGACGGCTGGCCGCCCAAGCCGGCCCGCAAGCAGAAGGCCCCGCGTCGCCGTCGTAGCTCGCCCGTGCGGGTCGCCAAGCCCATCGATGTCCTCCAGGTCCAGGTGACCGCTCCCGAGCCCGTGACGGTCCGCGTACGTGTCCTGACGGCCCTCCGGGGTAGGGACCTGGGCCTCCACGAGCTGGGCCAGGCCCTCCGGGTCAAGCGCAACGTCCTCCAGCGCGAGCTGGACGCCCTGGCGGGCCAGGTGACCCGGACGCGTGAGAACAACCGCTGGATCTACACCCGGGCTAGCTAGGCCTTGCGGTACCGCAAACCCCCCAACCCCTGAGGAGACGATGATGAGCATGACCGTGAAACAGATCAATGCACGAGTGGACCAGTTCTGCGACAGCATCGAGACCCGGCTCCGAGAGCTTCGCCGGGACCACCCGCGGGCGCAGTTCCGCTATCGGATCAGTCCCCGTTGGGGATGCGGGTCTCCGGCCGAGTTTGGTTCGCTCCTCCTGAGCGCGGTCCTCGACGAGGTCCGCAACTACTGCTACGCCCTCGAGGGAGCCTACGGCCCGGAGCAGCAGCGGGAGGCGGAGTCCGACCGGGCTCGATCCGGGATCGCCGTGGTGTTCTGGGATGCCCGCTGCCACTGGGAGTGCCACGACCTCCTGACCGGGGAGTCGTTCCGCCAGCCCTACTCGGGCAGGAAGCGGTGCAAGCACACGCGCCACCCAGATGGCTGGATCAACAAGGCTGTCCACGACATCGGGAGCAGCTACGACCTCGAGCTGCCGCGCGAGGAGCGGGCCAAGCTGATGCAGGTCCTCGAGCGGCTCCGGGACGAGCTGACCGGCAAGGGGCCGGTCGAGCTGACTCGGATCGGCCAGCCGGCCTTCACCTACGATGACCAGGTTATCTGGTAAGGAGCGAGCGATGACACAGACCATGACTCTCGTGATGGACACGCAGAACGTCGAGGTCGTCGGCGTGTTCCAGACGCCCCTGGCGGCCCTGTCTTACCTGCGCCGCCGAGACCAGGTCGACTACGAGGTCGTCGCGCGTGAGGATGGAGCCCCGCACGCGATCCGCGGCAAGGGGGTCTTCTACGACCTCATTGCGGTGGAGGTCCACCCGGAGACCGACGAGACCCTCCGGTTGTACGCCATCCACCTCCTGAAGCAGTTGCACAACATCAGGGCGATGAACGCCGTGAACCTCAGGGGCCTCCCGCGGGACGAGCTGCGCTCCCTGACATTCGTCCTACAGGGGATCGTCTCCAACTTCGCGGACGCCCAGCGACGGGCCAACCGCCCCTGGTAGGGCCCGGCCACACCTCGGATTAAGGATAAAACTAGAATGGGACTAGACAGCGGCTAGGGGTGCCGGTAGTTTGTAGGAAGAACGGAGACGCAGATGAGCACGACACTCCCCAATACCGTCCGCATCCAGTCGACCAAGGGCGACGTCGATGCTCCGGTGACATCGCTCGGTAGCACGGACGTCCACCAGCACAAGGGCGGCAACTACGCCCATGACATCAGCGAGGCCAACAAGGACTGCTGGCATGGCTGGTATCGCGAGGCTGTCAAGCCTCACCTCCTGAGCTGGTCGTTCCCCCGGGAGGTCCAGGCCATCAAGGATCGGGCTGAGCAGGTCCTCGAGGAGGGGATCCCGAGTCAGAAGCGGACGATGCTCCGCAACCAGGTCTATGGACAGCTCGACCAGCGGTGGATCAGCCAGATCGCCATCGGCCAGGACATCGAGCGTCCCTTCCAGCGCTGGTCGAAGGCCAAGCGCGACACGATCAGCGTCGCCATCTGCCTCGACACCACGGTCGCCTCTGGGCTCAGTAACGAGATGCTCAAGGCCAGGATGTGCCTCGCGGCCGGCCTCGGCGGCGCGCTCGAATTCCTGGACTATGACGTGGCGATCATCGGCGCCCACCTTCAGGTCAGCATGGAGCGCGCTGGATTCATGACCCGACCGCGTCAGGCCCCGGATAAGGCGGAGGTCCAGGCGATCACCTGTAAGGACTGGAACGAGCCGTTCACTGACTCCGGCCTGGCCCACATGGCCGATACTGGCCTCCACCGCCTGTCCTGCGCATGGGGGCTCAAGTCGGACGGCTATACCACGCAGCTGACCGACCGTGAGTGGCGGGAGTTGACTGACGCAGACCTCCTGGTGGTCGTCGGTCCACACAAGGGTAGCCGGAACGTCCTCAACTATGAGGGGTTGCCTAAGGGCGCGACCCTGCTCCCGACCGGTGACGACACCATTTACCTGCCCTGCGACAAGATCACAGACCTCGACCCGGCGGTCGACGTCCTCGAGCAGTTCTTCAACGCCCATTTCGGGAAGTAGGACGATGGCAAATACGAACAGTAAGAACGATGAGCTGAACGATGAGCTGACCCGGGGACGCCCACAGCAGATCGGCTTCCAGACCGCTGGCAAGATCGAGCAGCGGCTCATGGTCCCCATGATAGACGAGATGGGGTCGTGGGTCTCGTGGGCCCTCCCGACTGAGCGCGAGCGCGCTGCGCATGAGGGCCGGCGATGATCGTCCTCGCCTGCGGCGACGGAGGCCTGTTCTGTGGGCCTCTCCTGATCCTCGGGGGCGGAGCCCTCGCGGTCTGGTGCGCGACCAGCCATGAGCCCAGGACGAAGCCTGAGGGCGATCCCCGGGAGGAGCATGGTGAAGCCCACTGAGCCCCGCCTGACCCTCGACGTCGTCCCGGCCACCTGCCACTACAGCAACCTCCGCACGGAGCTGCCCCGGCAGTCCTGGAACCGGCTCAGGGCGAAGGCTTACTTCCGTGCCCGTTACCGCTGCGAGGTCTGTGGAGGCCGTGGTCCGGAACACCCCGTTGAGGCCCACGAACAGTGGGCCTACGAGATACCGGACGACCACAGCCAGATGCCTACACAGCGGCTCACTGGCATCATCGCGCTCTGCCCGGACTGCCACGAGGTCAAGCACTACGGGCTCGCCCAGGTCCGCGGCCGGGAGGCCGAGGCCCTCGCTTACCTCTGCCGGGTCAACGGCTACACGGACATCCAGGCCGAGGAGGCGATCTATCTCGAGGCGATGGTCTACCGCGCCAGGTCGACCCTGCTCTGGCGGTTGGACGTCTCACTGATCCTTGAGATGGGGGAGAGCGAGCTGTATGTCCAGGAGGTCATGGACCGGCGGGACGCCAAGAACGCAGTCGTCGCCGCTGAGCATGTCCAGGACCTCGACGCGTTCATCCAGATCGCCCGTGAGATCCTTGCGGTACCGCCAACCCCGGAACCTGAACCTGAGGATTCGACGGACGGATTTAAGTGGGTCTGACGCTCCCGACTCGTGCGTATCTAGAGGCGGCAGGGGAGCCCCAGCACGAGGCCGGAACCCAAGCTTGGAGACCAAGACCTAGGAGACAGATTCAGGTCCGTGGTGGGCCGGAGAATGAATGACAGAGGGATGTGCTGGCCGACCCCAGCGTGGAGACACCCATGAGCAAGAGCAGGTTGACCCCGGTCCTGAAGGGCCTCAACCCCATAGAGAAGTCGAGAGTTGAGACCTGGGTGCCCACGGACCGGGAGGGCCTGGTCGTTCGGGTCAGGGATCCCGGACCCGGTGAGGGGATCCCGGTCACCCTGATCGAGGACCTGACTGAGGTAGAGGTCCACGACGAGACATCCGGTGCGTGGATCCGGGGCCGCGCCGCAGCACAGACTACCCCTGGCTGGCCCGTCACGCTGATCAAGGCCGTCGAGAGGATCCGCGCCGAGGCCGAGCGAGCCATGGTCTGCCCGGAGTGCGACAGCTACCTGATCCTCCGGGACCGGGACCTAGAGTGCGCGGAGTGCGGACTGTGCATGAACCCCGACTGCCCGAACTGCGGAGGCCGGACGGCCTTGCGGTACCGCAAGCTCAAGGGCCAGCCAGCCGACATCCCTCCGGCATTCTGGGCGTGCCGGGATGATGCCTGCGCCTCTGCGCTCCTGTGGGGCCAGCGAGACCCTCAACCACAGCAGGTCCCGGATAAGCCGTGGACGGAGCACGGGGAGAGGGAGGAGCAGATCGCGGAGGCGCGTGAGGTCCTAGATCACCCGCTGGTCTCGGAAGCCAATGCGGTCAAGAAGCTGCGAGTGATCCTCGACGAGAACCCCGACCGGGTCCTGCCACTGGTCCTCGGGGAGACCACGCCCTCAGGCAAGAAGACGGTCCAAGCCAGGCTCGAGGAAAAGCTGGCTGAGGAGCGCCGGCAGGGCAAGCCACGACGCCGGGTCAAGAGGCGTGCCCAGAAGGCACGCCGGGTCCAGCCCGGGGAGAAGCGTGAGGGTATCAAGTACTACGGCCCCGAGGACTCATTGCCTGGTCCGTCCGGGACGTCCCTGGTCGAGGTCCCTGAGGACGATGAGACCTCCGTGGCGTCGTCTGTCTACCCACACCACCGGCTAGCTCATGCAGCGCTGAACCCGATCCAGTCGCGCGTCCTCGATGTCTATGACCGGAACTGCAACGTGGTGATCGCCGCCAGCACCAGTGCTGGTAAGACCCTCAGCGCTGAGATGGTCATGGGTGACGCCCTCGACCGCGGCGCCAAAGCGATCTTCCTCGCGCCGCTCCGGGCCGTCAGCCAGGAGAAGTACGACGACTGGTGCGATGAGGACCACCCGTGGTCAGAACTAGGGGTCGAAATCTGCACGGGTGACTACACGATGAGCCAGGCGAAGCGGAAGGCCCTGCGCCGCGCCGACGTGATCGTGATGACATCTGAGATGCTCGACTCCAAGACGCGTCGGATGGGGAGCGACGAGAACGGCTGGCTGATGGAGACACTCTGCGTGGTCGGCTCCTCCGGGATTGCACTTGCGGACGGGACTACGAAGACAATCAAGGAGATCGTGGAGGAGCGTCTCGAGATTGAGGTCTTAGCTTTCAATCACTCGATTGGGAAAGTCGTCAAGCGCAGGGTGACGGGATGGCACAAGAACCGGTTAGGAGACAGGAATCTCGTTGAGATCACTTGCGGTACCGCAAGTCTGACCTGCACCGAAGATCATGAGATATACCAGCGAGGCGTGGGGTATACTGCTGCCAGGAAGCTCACATCTTCGAGCACGCTGGAGGTGCTGGATGCCGGTCAAGAAGGGACACAGATTCGGCGCGAAGCGCACGGTCGAGCTGACGGACATAGAGCGATCGGTTGTCATAGGGACACTGCTCGGAGACAGCTCACTATCGTGGGGAACAGGGAACCGGGTAAGTGCCAGAATGCGTGTGAGGAACAGCCTCGCACAGCGGGAGTTCGTGTTGTGGAAGTACGAGATGCTTCGGCGTCTTGTGCGGACTCCTCCGAAGGAGGCGCCGAATCGTGGATACAAGCGCGACGGAATGGCATTCGGATTTTCCACGAGGTCCTTCGGAGAGGACCTACTCAAGATCAAACAATTGATCGAACCCGGGAAGACGGTGACGCGCGATCTGCTGGACTTGTTGACGGAGCCAGAGGGACTGGCCGCGTGGTACATGGACGACGGATCGAGGTCGAGGGGGGCGAGTCTCGTACTACATACACAGTCAATGACTGCCGACGAGGTGCGGTTGACGTCGCGTTGGCTCAGGGAGGAGTGGAATATCGAGACCAGGCCGATGTCGGTCAAGAACAGAGCCTACGAGGTGCTACGTATTCCGGCGGAATCAGGCGAGCGGTTTATGGATATCGTGAGACCATTCGTGACCGGGATAACATGCATGGAGCACAAGGTATTGCACAGGAGAGAGTCGCTGTTCTGCACGATGTGCGGCACAGGGTTCGAGGCAACGAGGCGTCAGATCCAGCGCGAGACGAGACTTGTCACCTGCCGGTCCGAGGACTGCATGAGGGCCCTAGCCCGTATGATTCAGAGACTGAACGACGCGAGGATCGGTTCGTCTACGACCTAACCGTCGAGGGTGAGCACAACTACTTCGCCGAGGGAGTCCTGGTCCACAACTGCGTGGTCGTTGACGAGGCTCACCTGCTAACGATGAAGGACCGCGGCGACGCCTTGGAGTGCGGACTCGAGCGATTCACTCGGTTCAACCCCCACGCTAGGATCGTCCTCCTCAGCGCGACCATGCCGAACGTCCATGAGCTAGGGTCCTGGCTGACCCGCCTGAACGGGAAGCCGACCCGCCTTGTCCAGAGCGCGTGGCGTCCCACCAAGCTGACCGTTCACCCCGTGCCGTACGACCACCAGACGTCGGGTTACAGCTACCACAAGAACGAGGACTCCAAGCGGGCTAAGGCGATCGAGCTGCTCCAGAAGTACAGCGAGGACAAGTGGATCGTCTTCGTCCACACGAAGAAGATGGGCCACGCCCTGCTGGCCCAGCTACGGGACCGGCACGAGCCAGCCGAATTCCATAGCGCTGACCTCACCCGAGACAACAGGCTCCGGCTCGAGGACCGGTTCAGGCACGGAGACCTCAGGGTCGTCGTAGCCACTTCGACCCTGGCCTACGGCATCAACATGCCGGCGCGACGGGTCATGGTCGTCGGAATCCACCGCGGCCTGGAGAAGGTCGCACCGCTAGACGTACTCCAGATGTTCGGGCGGGCCGGGCGAGTGGGCCTCGACCCTGAAGGCGATGCCTACCTACTGGTCCCGGAGACCCGTGATCCACGCGAGTTCGACCGGACCGTCGAGGCCTACTCGAAGCCAGGTCTGATCGAGAGCCAGCTGAACGAACTGCACACGCTGGCCTTCCACTTGACGGCGGAGGTAGCCGAGGGGTCAGTGAGGACGACCGCGGATGCAGTTGCCTGGCACGCCCGTTCGCTCGCGGCACAGCAGGGCCGGGGTCTTGACCAGGAAGGGAAGGTGCTCAGCGCCTCCCGGGTAATGCATGACCTCTGCCAGTGCGGCGTCCTCAAGGAGGAGGACGGGAGCTATGAGGCGACACAGCTCGGTCACGTCGCGAGCCGACTCTACTACAGTCCGTTCGACGTAGCTGACTGGGCGTCCAACTTCCGCTGGGCCGCGGAGCGGGATAAGCACCACAACGATGACGTGGTCGCGTGGGCGCTCGGGAACGTCCGGTCGGCCTATTCCAAGAGCTACTTGCCGAAGGAACACGCTGGTGACATGGGAGACCTCGAGTGGCGCCTAGGACAGGTCGGAGTGGACCGGGCCTCCAACCTCCCGCCCGCTTGCCTGGCTTTCCGTGGGATGATCGAGGGGACCAAGTACAGGGCGATGTCGTCCTATCAGCGCCAGCTAGAGTACGACGCCGACAGGATCATGCAGGCGATCACCATGATCGACGCTCGGGTGCTCAAGTCGCTCGGGAAGACCTACTGTGACGGCCTGGGTATGCGACTTCGCTACGGGTGCTCCTGGGAGGAGGCCGACCTGTGTCACATCCCCGGGGTAGGCTCCCGCCGCGCACGGCAACTGGCTGCCGCGGGAGTCAGTGGGGTAATGGACGTCCTGGAGAATCGCAAGAAGGTGGTCGACGCACTCGGGAGCAAGATCGCGCAGAGCGTGATCCGCGGGGCTAAGGAGGTTGCCAGGAAGCGTGGAGCGCGTTGAGGATTTTAGGGTAGACAGCCGGCTATATACCGGCTATACTCTGACTAGATTAGAGTTAGAGGTGAGCTATGGCAAAGAAGCGAATCAAGCGACCGAACAACCCCGCTGGGGATGCGGTACCGCAAACTCCGACCATCATAGTCAATGACCCTACGTCCTCGGTTGACTTTAGCCGTGACGCTAAGGGGCAGCCCCGTTGGACCATCAAGGTCTATGGGGATGCTGACCAGATGGACGAGGTCCTCGATGAGGTCCTCCGGCTCGACCGGGAGCTACTCCGCCGCACCACCATCGGGGAACAGAGAGAGGACCCCGACGATGAGTAAGAACAGGATCAGACGGCGCAAGAAGGCTCGGAGAAAGCGCCCACAGGATCGCTCGAGTGGTAGTCCCGAGGGGTTGACCATGGATGAGATGCTGAACCGGATCAACGAGGCCAAGGACCCGACGTGGATGACGACTGATGAGGTCAGGCACGTCTTCAACGACTGCCACGTCGTCACGGTCTACAAGATGAACGCCCGGAAGGAGTTGACTCCCTACAGGAGGAGGTCAACGGGACCGTCCAATTACTACAGGCGCGATCAGGTCGAGAGCGCCGTTAGGCGCCGGTTCCAGCTGGTCCAGGCAAGCAGCGACAGCACAGGGAGTGATGATGGGGCAGTCTACGAGACGGGCGTCCTTCGGGGAGCCAGGGGTCGTCCTCGCAAGAGCCAGAACGACGACACGAAGCCGCGCCGGAAGGCCAAGCGACGGAACAAGCCCAGGTGACCTGCTCACGGTCGAGACTACGGTTAGGAATCTGGCCTATCAGATGCGCCGAAACATCCCACTGCTCCGTGACCTCGACAACGAGGACCTGGTCCAGGAGTGCTACGTGAAGGCCCTCACGAGCCTAGACCACTATGACCCTAGGCTCTCATCGCTCAAGACGTGGACCGTAGGGATCGCTAGGAATCACCTGGTGAGCGTGGCCCGCAGGATTGGATCACGGCCCCAGGTAAACCGGGAGGACATTGAGATAGTCTCCGGCGTGCCTGGCTCAGCGGATCCGTCCTATGAGCCAGATATTGGTCGCAGGGTCGTGCTACGTTCCCAGACCAAGGAGATGCTCGGGTGGCTCTCGCAGTGTCCCGACGGGATCGACCAGGGGTGGGCGGTCCTGAACCTCCTACTCAAGACGAACGCTAACTGGAGCTACACCGCCAACGCCCTCTGCATCCACACCGGGCAGGCATGGACCACTGAACGCGTGCGCAATGTGGTGCGCGCGATCAAGAAGACTCCTCGCGGACAAGCGCTGTGCGACTCCCTGGGAATCCGTATCGACAACGACAACGAAGGAGACTGAAATGGCTCGGGTTGCTACCAAGAAGACCAACAAGAAGGCTGACCCTCTCGATGACCTCGAGCGCGAGATCGCGGAAGACCTCGAGAGCGAGTTCGACCCGGAGGACCTCGATGGGGACGAAGCGCCGGCCAACGAGGCCAGTAAGCCGGCGAAGGCCCTGTTGGGGCAGATCGTCAGCTTCACCAACGATGAGGGGGCGACGATCACCGGTAAGGTGATCGAGGCCGGCCTCACCGACGAGGACACCAACGAGTTTGACCCGGACGGCGTGACCGTCGAGGACGAGGAGGCGTTCTGGGACACGACGCACGACCAGTGTACTGTTCACGGCGGCAAGAAGGACTCCGGTAAGAAGGCACCGGCAAAGACTTCCGGCCGTAAGCCTAAGGCCGCCAAGTCGTCGGCCAAGACGGAGGACAAGGACGGGACTGGGGCGCGTGAGCGCCGCATGATCGAGGTCGGCAAGGTCAAGGTGTCGCGCGACAAGCCACGCGACGTCGACAAGGAGTCGCCGCGCTACAAGCGGATCCTGGCGGACATCAAGAAGCGCGGTCAGCGCCATCCGATCGACGTCGAGTCGTTCAGCAAGCCCACGCTGATCGACGGGCTCCGTCGGCTCTCCATCGCTGAGGACCTGGGCTGGACCCACATCGAGTGCCAGGAGGACGAGAAGGTCGAGGACGCGGACGACCGGCTGTTCCACGGCCTGATGGACAACGAGGCCAGGGAGGAGATGAGCTGGGTCGACATCGGCCGCACGACGGCCAAGCTCGTCAACGGGGGTAAGTACTCCCAGCGGAAGATCGCCCGGAGCCTCGGGCTCAGCGAGTCGCAACTGTCCAAGATGGTCAGCGCCGTCTCCAAGAAGGGGCTGCCGAAGAAGCTGCTTTCCATCGCGGAGAACGGGTCGGTTGACCCCGGTGACGAGAAGCACTCCAACTACTCGATGTCGGTCTTCCTGGAGTTGCCGACGGCGTCGAAGAAGGTCCAGGACCAGGTCTACGAGCTGATGTCTGATGGCAAGCCCTGTTCGCTCCAGGACCTCCGCAACCTCAAGAAGGCCGACAAGAAGGAGCGCCAGGCGGCTGGCGAGGACGTCGGTGAGGATCGCCCGAGCAGCAGCAGCGGTGCGTCCTCCTCGACCTACCAGGCGGTCAAGGTGGGCGACTGGATCGAGTTCAAGGTCGTCCAGGACGAGGTCGTGGTCAAGGTCACCCTCGACTGGCCGAAGAAGACGTTCCGGGGCTTCGACCCGGTCCAGGAGATCAAGGAGGCCCTCGAGGTCGCCTACGGGGACGAGAACAAGGCCGACAGCATCGACTCCGACAAGGCGCTCGGGACGGCCCTCTCGCGGGCCAAGAAGGAGCTGGCCTAGCAGGGTCCAGGGGCCGAGACGTGGCGGCGAAGCGCGCACGTAGGGTGGAGAGGAAGCCGGACGACGTCCGGCGGTCCACTCCGGTCGACCCGGACAGGGTCGCTGGCCTGCACCGCAGGCTCGCGGTCCTCCGGGTCCGGCACGAGGATCCAGATGAGATGGACGCCTCGTCCCTCCGCACGCAGTTCGTAGCGATCCGCCGGTCGCGAAACGTGATCCAGCGGATAGTCTCACGCCTCAGCCCACGGCTCGGACAGCTACGTGCCGACGCCTCTCGGATCGAGGCCGTCATAGCGGCGGAAGCAGCAGAGTTGTCCCTGCCCACCAACGCTGCGCTCGACGGGTGCCGGAACGAGTCCCAGAGGAAGGCCCTGCTGCGGTCTTACCTCCAGGAGTGGTACGAGGCGAGGGAGGACGTGCGTGCGGACCTCCTGCTCATCGAGGAAGTGATGACGCACGCGAAATGGGTCCGCGAGGAGATGAAGTACGCGTTCGAGGAAACGAGTCGGAGCCTCGCGGCTATCGAGATGGACTACAAATACGAGCGGTGACCTTGCGGTACCGCTAACAGCAAAGGAGCCAGAGATGCCACGCACAGTCGGATGGGAAGACAAGTCGATCACTGGAGGCCGGGGAGGGCCAGACAAGGAGCGCAGGTTCCGGGGCGTAAAGGGGACGACGTTCGTCGTCAGGGTCGTCACGGACTGTGAGGAGTACCGGAAGCACTTCGTCGATGACGTGTTGGAGCCGAGCAAGAGTGGCGAGGCCAGGGGGTTCAACATGAACTGCTCGAAGACCTGGAACGACGAGCTGGAGGACTACGACGGAGAGTGCATCGGCTGCGAACGGGAGTACGAGACCTCGACCAGCTACATCGCCGGCATCCTGGTGCTCGGGTTCTACAAGGGCCGGTCGACGCGCGTGCAGCGGCAGGACCCCGAGAACGCGGTCCACTACTGGGACTTCGGTCCGGACAAGTACCGCCAGATCAGCGACATCGTTCTGGACCTCCAGCGGAGCAAGAAGCCGAAGAAGTTGGCCCAGGTGGAGCTGACGGTGAAGTGCGAGGACGAGCACTACCAGAAGTTGAACATCGCGATCGGAACTGGAGACCCGATCATGGACAAGGAGAACGCCCGCGACTACCTCGACTGCTGGAAGGAGGAGGGCCCCGCGCTGATCAAGGCCGCCTCGGAGGCTCCCAGCATCGCGGAGCAGAAGCGTCGGCTCAAGCCCAAGCGGAAGCGCGATGATGACCGTGGTGATGGCAGTGAGGACGAGAAGCGGACGAACAAGAGGACTCCCAAGCGCCGGAGCAAGAAGCCAGACCCGGAGCCGGACGATGACCAGGACGGAGGTGACGAGGACCTCGACTCCCTGCTGGATGACATCTAGGGATCTTGGTGGGGCCTGCTCAGTCAGGCCCCACCAAGACCTGACCTTGCGGTACCGCAAAGTGAAGGAGGTTGAAGTGTTCAAGACGACGCTAAAGCTGGCCGGGGTCACGTTCCCTAACCCGGACGGGACTGCGCGTCAGGACATCCTAGGGGTGCTCTATGACGAGTACTGGACTGAGGACCTGGAGCAGGAGATCAAGCTGGAGCTACGGCCGGAGCCGGACAACAAGTACGACAGCAACGCCGTCGCTGTGTTCTGCACTGCCCCTGAGGATGCCGTGGGCCAGATCGGCTACGTCCCGGCGGAGCAGGCCGCGATGGTCGGTACTGCTATCACGGAGGGACGCCTGAGGTCAGCCGAGTTCGATGAGATGGGCTGTGCCCGTGGTAACCGAATCTGGGCACGTCTCCACATTGAGATGAGGTCAGAGCATGACTCCCCAGAGGACCCGTTCGGGGACGACGCCGAGTTCCTGACGGACGAGGACGGGACGACCTACAGGGTTATCGGATAAGGACTCATGTAGATCGACTGGGACACGGTGAAGCAACTCCACATGAGGCTCGACAACGCGCGGGACGATTATAGGCTCAAGGAGGAGCGCGGATAGAGGCCCATGATGAGGAGACGAAGGCTAGGAACAACAAGACAAAGCGGTGTAGCTCAGTGGTAGAGCGGCGGTCTTATGAGCCGTTAGCCGGGGGTTCGATCCCCTCCATCGCCAATGGTCCTGGTAGCTCAGTTGGTAGAGCGTATCCAGTGAAATATCTGGGTAAGGTGTCACGGGTTCGATCCCCGTCCAGGGCCACCTCATACAAACGTCCTGTGGGTCCCGTAGCGGGTTCCGTGGCGGGTCGCAGGATAGATTCGGGACCCGGTCTCCCCGCCGGGTCCCGAATCGCTTACACAGTCAGAGACGCATCCTGGAGGCTACGTGGCAGGACGAGTCAGGAAGCGTAAGCAGCAGAAACTATATGTCGGAGTCGACCCGGGAAAAGAGGGGTTTATCTGCGCCGTTGACCACCGCTGTCACATCAGAGTCATGTGGTCGATTCCCTACGCCGGGAAGCAGATCGATGAGGTCCTGTTGGCGAAGATGATCATCGCGCTGGTCAAGTCCGGGGCCCAGGTGTTCTTCTTGGAGCACCAGCAGCCGCACGCGAAGGAAGGCGCGGTCGGGGCCCACAGCGGTGGGACTGCCTACGGCGCCCTGAGGATGGCCTGTGCCATGGCCGGGATCCTGGGCAAGGTGCCCTACGAGATCCTCCGGCCGGAGGACTGGAAGCGCAGGGCGAAGATCCCGGTGCCATCCGTCCCGAAGGCTAAGCTGCCGCCGGAGCCGGAGAAGACTAAGAAGGCCGACCACCGACGCTGGAAGAAGGAGGTTGAGAAGATCAAGGCCAAGCGGAGCCGGGAGGTTAAGAAAAGGCGGAAGGCCCACAGTATCGCGATGGCCGAGCGCCTCCAGCCGCACTATGACTTCTACAAGACCGCGAGGTCGAAGGGACCACACGACGGCAAGTGCGAATCGTTCTTGCTGGCGAGAGAGGCCTGGAAGCAGGCCCGAGGGATTAGAGACGATGCCACCTAAGACAAAGAAGAAGGCCAAGCGGAAGGCCAAGCCGACCGCGAAGAAGCAGCAGCGCGCCGCGGTCAAGAAGGCCGCCAAGCAGGACTCCGGCGGGACCCTCGCAGAGCGCCGCGCGAAGATCCGGGAGCGCTATGACCGACAAGTAGTGGTCTACGCCGATGACCCGCCAGCAGAGTTTGCACCGATTGACTTCGTCATGCTTGCCCGGCTGCTCGGTGGAGGGATCAAGCAGGGTGCAGTGGTCGAGATCGCGGGCTGGGAGGACTCAGGGAAGATGCAGCACGTTGACGAGCCTGTCTTGACTCCGACTGGCTGGAAGAGGATCGGCGACCTCGTGATCGGCGACCTCGTGATCGGAGCGGACGGGAAGCCCACCCCCGTTGATGGCGTGTTCCCACAGGGGGTCCTCGAGTCCTACGAAGTGACGTTCTCAGACGGAGCGAAGACTGAGTGTGGAGACGAGCACCTGTGGCTCACCAGGACCATGCTGGACCGTGAGAGGGGCACTCCTGGCTCGGTGAAGACCCTCTCGGACATTCGTAGGACCATCAGGCGCGGCCGGAATCCCAACCACTCGATCCCCCTGGTGTCCCCGGTCGAGTTTGCGGTACCTCAAGACCTCCCGATTGACCCGTATACCCTGGGCCTCCTGATCGGGGACGGGAGCATCATCGGGTCCAGTGTCGTCCTCCATAACCCAGAGAGGGATGTCGTCGATCGGTTTGAGTCAGGTCTCCCCTACGGTGACCTGACCAGCCCCTACGAGTCTCCAGGTAAGTGCCTGGCTACGAGAGTCAGGAGCCCAGTGATGTCTGCCTCGTCAGCTACGGCAGAGGCCCTGCGGGACCTGGGGCTAGCTGGGTGTCGCTCCTACGAGAAGTTCATTCCCGAACCCTATCGGTTCGCCTCGATTGAGGACCGTCGCAACCTGCTCCTTGGGCTCATGGACACGGACGGGACGGTCGACAAGCCGGGTCAGCCGTCGGTGTCCTACTCGACATCATCGGAGCGTCTCGCGGACGACGTCGCCTTCCTGGTGCGTTCACTGGGTGGTATCGCCCGGACGACGAGCAGGATTCCGCGCTACAAGTACAGGGGCCTGCTCAAGAATGGCCGGAGGACCTATCGGATTTCGATTCAATTCCCCTGTGGGTGGTGCCCGGTGTCGAGCGAGAAGCACGTCTCTCGCTGGAGCCCACCGAGGCTGATCAAGCACCGGAGCATCGTCGGGGTCCGTGCTGTCGGGGCTAAGGAGAGTGTCTGCATCAGCGTTGCTGCACCTGACGGGCTCTACGTGACTCGCGACTTTATCGTCACCCACAACACGTCTCTAGTGGTTGCTATCGCGGGGATGATCCAGCGCGCTGCACCGGAGGGTAAGAAGCACGTTGTCATGGTCAACTTCGAGATCGTCGAGGACCGCGTCTGGTGGGCCACGCTCGGGCTCCAGACCGATGACGACCACTTCACCATGATCGCCAACGTCCCTCTCGAGGAGGGGATCGGGGCCCTCGCTGACCTGATCCGGTCCGGGGAGGTCTGCTGTGCCATCGTGGACTCGGTCTACGCCGCGTCATCACGGGCGAATGACGAGCTTCTCAACAACTGGGCGGACCCGAAGGGCAAGCAGGGTGGCGGAGGAGGGATCGGTGTCGAGGCCCGCCAGTGGGGCGTAGCCTGGACTGCCATGAAGGGCCTGTTCACCGAGTTCGGCGTGATCTGCCTGGCGGTCAATCAGGTCAGGATCAAGATCGAGATGGGAGGTGGGGGTAAGAAGTCGTATGGGCCTCCGCCGACCACGACGCCGCGGGGCAGCGCGCTCAAGTTCTACGCCTGGATTCGGCTCGAGCTGACCGGACGGCTCCTGGTCGACGACAAGAACAAGAAGCGCACCGACGTCGACGGCCGGCAGATCAGGATCCGGGTCATCAAGAACAAGACCTCGGGCGACCAGCGCGGGCTCTGCCACTACGACCTCATCCGCGGTCAGGGATTCGACCTCACGAACGAGCTGATTGAGCTTGCCAAGGAGGCAGGTGCGATCCGTCAGAAGGGCGGCTGGTACTACATCGGGAAGGCCACCAAGGTCCAGGGCGCGGCGAAGCTGCGCGCGTGGGTCGAGGCCGAGCCCCGGCGCCGGGATGTCCTCCGGCAGGTCGTCAAGAGGTATCTGAGTAAGGTCGATGACGACGAGCTGTTTGAGGAGGTCAACCTCGATGCCGATGACGAGTAGGGCGCCGTCCTAGGCATTGAGGTTATAGGAACGGCAGTGGTAACCTCTAGTGGTGATTAGTCCGCACATCAGATTCGACGTCAGGATCAGCGCTCGCCTGTGGCGAAAGTGGCTGAAGGCCAACCCGCAATTTATCCAGGTCGGGAGGGCCCATGACCCGGACCAGACTGAGGCGGCTGCGATCCTCGAATCGTTGTTGGCAACGATCCTGACGAGTGACCTACTGAAGGTACATCGCACTCCTCTAACCGATACGAGCACGGCCCTCATGCTGGCGGTCGGTCACGTCGAGGTAACCGAGGAAGGCCTAGTCAAGGATCAGGATCCTGAGGAGAGCTAGGTCGGGCTTGCGGTACCGCAAGCCCGACCTAGCTCTCAGGCGTGAAGTCATCACGATGGTCAGGATTCAGCAGTGACCCTCCGCTCGGAGACCCACCGACATGGATGTTCTGGCTGGGAGTCACCATCGTCGTCGCCTACCTACTCATGGAGGCGCTGACCTAGCTGACCTGGCGGTATAGTCCCAGCAGGAGGAAGCAGTGACCGAACCGGCGTTTAGGTACCCGCTGAAGGACAACACCTACCGGGTCATCGACGGAGACACAGTGTCCGTGCTGATAGACCGAGGGTGGGGAGACTGGCGGAAGGTCTCAGTCAGGATCCTCGGTGTTGATGCCCCGGAGTCCAGGACCCGCAAGAACCTGCTCGAGCGCGAGGCCGGCGGGATGGTCACGACGTCGTCAAGGCCTGGCTCACAGAGAAGGTCGCGGCCTCCACGGCATCTCAGCTGTTCGCCTCGTCCGAGGAACGGCCCAAGTACTTCGGTCGGGTGATCGGTCGGCTCTGGGTCGATGACCTCACGCTCGACGGCAGCGAGCTGTCTAGGTTCCTGATCGATGGCGCATTCGTCCGGCCATACAGCGGAGGAAGGCGGGGGGAGTGGTCGGCGGATACCCTGAGGTCGATCATCGAGAGTGCCAGGGATTATCTAGGTGAGTCAGATGGCTAAAAACCCCCACCACCACTAGCTCTCGCTCCCATCTCCTGCGTTTAATAGAGAGCAGGAGACGAAGATGAGAATGACTACCGTCATCCTCTGGGTTAACAACGCAGAGCAGCCGTACGATCACGGAGGCGTCGTCGAATACATCGATGGATACCTCGAGGCGACCTACGGTGAGGGGATGTTGACCCGCGTGGACCACCGCGGAGGAGGAGATGCTCGCGGCGAAGGCTACGTCTACCTGTTTACCGCCAGGGACCTCGACGTTACGGAGTTCGTTGACGTGGTCCACAACGCGCCATGGAAGCACCAGGGCACGAGCACCCTGATGATCCACTGTCCCGGCTGGGACGCGCCTCACGTCTACGCCACCGGAGACCCGATCCCGCTGAGGCAGGCATGAGCTACCTGAGGCTAGACGCCGCGGGCTACGACCTGAACATAGCCATGATCATGGTGTCCTGATGTCTCACCTCCGAAAGGTCGGGATCAGGGCCTACCGGAGCATCACCAAGGCGAACCTCAGGCTCGGGGAGGTCACGGTGATCATCGGGCATTCAGATTGCGGAAAGTCGAATGTGGTCCGTGCGCTCCGGGACTGGGCGTTCAACGTCGCCGGGACCAGCTTCATCACCCTAGGACAGCAGCAGGCCAGGATCGCCGTTGCAGTCGGAGAATCCTGCCGGGTCATGTTCGAGAAGTCGGTCAATAACAAGAAGGGCGCGAGCCGCTACGCAGTACAGGACGCCAGGACCGGCGAGAGCCACTCGTTTGAGAAGGTAGGACTCAACGTGCCCCCGGAGGTCCAGGACGTCACCGGGATCGGTGAGATGGACATCGACAAGGACACCCGGATCAGGATCCAGTTCGCGGAACAGGATGACCCTTGGTTCCTGCTGAGCAAGTCCTGGAGCCCCGGACGGGTAGCGAAGGTGGTAGGCAAGATCAGCGGTGTTGACGCCCTGATCCTTGGACAGCGAGACGTCATGCTGGAGCGGAACAGCCAGCGCAAGGTCCTCAAGGACGCGACCGCCGTTGAGGAGTCGGCCCAGCAGGCGCTGGAGGGCCTCTCCTGGGCCCGAGAGGCCAGGGAGCGGTTAGACTCCGCCCTGGTAGTCGAACGACGCCTGACGGGCCGGAAACGAAGCCTGGCGACATCCCAGCGCCACGTCGTCCACCTGAGGGGGCTCCGACTGCGCCAGGCAGCGGTCCAGGGGGTCTACGGGGCCCTGAAGCAGGTTTGCCTCGAGGTCGACGAGTCCGGTTACCTGGCCGACCTGGGCCGGCTCCGGGAGGCCACGGCGCGGCACCGGGAGGTCGAGCGGACCACGGAGCGCCTGGAGCGCGTCCGGGCCGAGCACGTTGCGGCGAAGGAGCAGCTTACCTACGCGGCGAAAGAGCTGAAGAAGGCAGCGCGGGCTGGAGGGACGGAGTGCCCGCTGTGCGGTCAGGGCTCCCACCCGGGGTGCCTCGAGGGGCTCGCCCGCGAAGCCGAGGAGGCAGCACGGTGAACGACGCTCGACTGGCTGAGGTGATGAAGAATCTCACGGGGCGCGCAGAGCTACCAGGTGACCTGGTGCGGGTCGAGGACGGGGTGACACGGGACGAGCTTCGCCGGGCCCTAACGGACCTCGCGAATCTTCGCCGGGCCGACCGGAACCTCAGGATCATGGGCAAGGCAGTCAGGATCACAGTAGTCAGCGACCTCTGCACGGCCCTCCGGGAGAGCATCGCCCTGCAAGCACACTACGCCGCGCTGCTGAACATGCACGACGGCGGCGAGCGAGTGATCTTCCACACCGTCGATGAGTGGGAGACCCGGCTGAGGGAGATCGGCAAGCTATGAGCAACTGGCCCGGGGACAGCATTGACTGGCGTGGTATCCGGCCCGGAGACTTGGTCACCATGGTTCCGGCTTCGTCCTCTCCGACCGCCCAGCGAGGCTATGTCGTCACCAAGCCTGACGGCCGGCTGGCTCTCGCATACTGGGACTCCAAGAGTGCCGTGATGGCCCAGCACATGCTCGACCTCTGGGCAGCGGCCGGCCAATGCACCCGGACGAAGAGGGAGGCCAGGAAGCTGGCCTCAGGACGGCAGCCGTGAGTGACGACATCGACGACCTGATGGACGAGATCAAGTCCCTGCCCCCCATCGAGCGCGCGTGCTGCCACAAGGCTAATCCGTGCTGGGACTGCCCACTTGCGGTACCGCAAACCGAGGCGTGAGGAGACGACATGAGCAGCAACATCGTGAGGCTCTGTGGGCGACGTGGGCTCATGGCCTGGTGTCATAGCTGTGTGGACTGGGAGCCGTTCACCACAGGACCCAGCGGGTGTAGTCACTGTAGGGTCTGCCGGAAGCCTATGCCCGAGGTATACAGCTACGCGGATAGCGCTCCTCCGACTAGGACGTGGAAGCAACAGGCGGAGGTCCAGCCCGAGGCACCGGAGCGAGAGCCGACGTGGTGGCTCTACACCGAGTATGACGAGGCCGGAGTGGTCCGGTCAGCAGCGACGCCGGAGGATACCCTTAGGGACGCCCTAGCGGCCGGATGGTGCCCGACCGGAGAGGTCTTCGCCTACCGGCTGGTCGACATGGAGATCCTCGGATGCTACCGAGACGGGGAGCTGTTCCTGGATGGAGCAGTCGGTCCAGAGACGCCAAGTAAGGAGTGGTGTTGCACGGTCTGTGGGTCCCTGATCCCAGATGACATGGTCTCGGTAGCGAACGCAGACGGTAGTGGACGTCGTCACGTTATCGGGTCACCGAACTGCCACCCCGGGAGCCCCCAGTGACCCTGACCGAACTCGAGGACCGCCTGACCGAGATCCGCAGGATCGCCTCGGCGTCAGGCCAGAAGCCGGGTAGTTACCTGGTCGAGATCCTTTCCAGCGACCCGGAGGGACTCATCAGCATCGCTTTGAAGAGCGTGAAGGTTGACCACAGGAGGAACACCATCACCCTACGGACGTGGAGCTAACATGGTGCATGCCTCTTACGGTCTCGGTGGTGCTGGTCTTCGCAGAGTCGCCCGAGGTCGCCCGGAAGTGGATCGCCGCTCACCAGCGACCAGGGGTGATCTTCGCCTACGCCTACCGCTGGTCGTCGATCGTCGGCCGGAACCGCGAGAGCACATTCTGGGCCCGCGTCGGGGAGTGGTGGCGAATCGAGTCCAACGAGGAAGCGATCTGGTGGGCCAAGGACAACGGTTACCAGGAGTGGTCCTGTGAGCTACTGGATCGTGACCTATGAGTACGACTCGTTAAACCCGCACGCCTCGAAGCGCTACGAGACCGAGGTCTGTGAGGGTGACCTAGGGGTGTGGTGGGCCGACAAGCTCGAGTGGTATCGGCGCTATGCCGATGAGGGCCGCGAGTCCGAGAGGATCGCCGAGGAAGATGGCCGCAAGGTTCCGCTCGCTGATCGACGCTACTCGGTCAAGCTCTCCATCATCAACGCGACACCGATCCTCAGGAGGGGCTACGAGCGCCTCAAGGAACTTACTGGATGAAGTGGAAGCTGATGCACCTGGTGACGTCGCATGACCTCGAGATGAACCGCCGCTGGTGGAGCGCCGACGGGGAGTGGGTACGCGCCTGGAGTGAGGGTCGGATCTACGACTCAAGGATGTCCGCCCGGATGGGGCGCAAGGTCGCGGTCAAGCGCAGCGGGCTCCAGGACACCAAGCGGGTCCGGCTCGTCCCGGTCTGTGACGACGGGGGCCGGTGCCACCACGACTGTATGCCCGAGGACTACGCCGAGGGGCAGGGGTGCTTCCGGCGCCAGCACGCCTCGCCACTCTCCGCGACGGGGCACGAGACCTGGGAAGCGTTCGACAACGCAGCGGAGACCGAATGACACGCCTGGTGTTCATGAATGACCCCCACTACAGCAGGCACGCCCCGGAGTGCCGGGCGGAGTCCTACGCGCACGAGATCCTCGACAAGCTCCACCAGTGCGCCCGGATCGCCGCCAGGCTGAAGGCGGAGGTGATCGGCTGTTCAGGTGATTGGTTCCACCGCAAGGGCAAGGTCACCTTCAGCGAGGCTAACGACATCCTGACCCTCCTGCATCAGTGGCGCGCCGGGTCCAGGAATCGGGACCCACTCGACGTGATCGGGATCCTGGGCAATCACGACATCGCCGGACACTCCCTGGATAGCCTGACCGGGAGGGCGGTCGGAGCGCTGGTCCACAGTGCGCTCCTGCACCTTCTGGACCATTCGCCATGGGTCAGCCGGAACAACAAGGTCGTCGTCACGGGCTCAAGCTACCGGCACGGCGAAGACGCCAACGACGAAGCGCGGCTCGAGACATACAGCGTCGGGAAGGAGTCCGAGTTCGATCATGAGGGTCGGTTCTGGATCCACGTAGCCCACGGGACGCTGGTCAAGCGCGAATTCTTCGGGGACTACACCCGCATGGGGGACCTGGTCAAGTTACTTGATCAGTACGGTATCTGCCCGGACGCGATCGTCTGCGGTCACCTCCACTACTCCGAGGGGATCGTCAAGTTCGCCCGCCCCAGCGACGGGAAGCCGGTCAAGATATGCCGCGTCGGGTCCCTGGGCCGGGTAAGCATCGACGACCTCGAGAGGACACCTCAGGCCCTCGTCCTCGTGGTCCAGGACGGGCGCTGCGTGGCGAAGGCCGTCCCGATTGGGGAGGAGCCGAATCGTCGCTCTGCTGAACCGGCAACCTCGGGTAACGATGAGGACGCTGGGGCCTACGAGGCCAGGATCAAGGACTTCGTCAGGATACTCCGGGAGGAGGCCGACGACTGGTCTATGGCAGACCACCAAGACCTACTTCACAGATTAGCTGAGGAGATGGGTCACAACGAAGACGTCGTCGCAGCGGCTATGAGAGCCGTTGAGCGCCGGCAGTGATTAGGAGATTGAGATGACGAGGAATGAAATCGCTGATGCGATCTATGAGCATTCGGACGACTTGGCGAGCAAGGCCAGCGCGAAGCGCGTGGTCGCCGCGGTGTTCCAGGAGATGTTCCACGAGCTGGGCCGCAAGGGCGAGGTCAGCATCGGTGGATTCGGAAAGTTCACTACCAAGTACCGTAAGGAGAGGGAGGGACGCAACCCGATCAACGGTGAACAGATCACGATCAAGGCGAGGTACGTCCCACACTTCAAGCCGGCCTCGGTGCTGAAGGATGCCGTTAACAGCTAGGGACGAACAAGCCGGGGAGGCCGGTACCTCCCCGGCTTGCGATACCGCAAAGCTTGCGATACCGCAAAGGAGGTCAGGTGGCTGAGGACGTAGGCAAGCTGAGGAAGCGGATCGAGAAGGCGAAGGCCGACCTCGCACGTACTGAGGGAGAACAGGGGGCCCTGCTGAAGCAGATCGAGGCAGAGAAGGAGGCGCTGCGGGAGACGCTTGACTGCGAGCCAGGTGAGGAGAAGGAAGCGATCACGGCCCTCCGGAAGAAGATCAAGGCTGATGAGGTTGACCTCGAGGAGTTGCTCGATGAGGCCGAGAAGCTAGCCCAGGGGGATCCTGAGTGACGGGCAGGCTCCAGAAGCTATCACGCCTGGTATCTCAGGCTGAGGGTGAGGTCAAGGTTACCGAGCGTAGCCTAGTGTCTGCCCGGCAGCGGAAGGCAACGGCGACCCAGAAGATCGAGACCCTTGAGGTCGCGAGTGAGCTGCTGACCGCCGCTACCGAGGCCCGCCGGGAGGAGCTGCGCGACCGCGTCGAGGTCCTGGTGACTAGGGGACTGCGGGCGGTGTTCAACAGGCCTGACTATGAGTTCGCCTTCCGGGTCAACCTCCAGCGCGGCTACATGGGGATCGTCCCCGTGCTCCGGTCTGATTTCATGGGGAAGCGCCTCGAAGACGAGATCAGGGATAGCCGCGGCGGAGGAGTCCAGGACGTGGTCAGCTTCATCCTCCGGGTCGTAGTGCTCAGCCTCGCCCGCCCGGCTCTGGCGAAGGTCCTCGTGCTCGACGAGGCGTTCAGAAACGTCGCCGACGCCCACCTCCGTGGTGTCGCTACGCTACTGATGGAGCTAAATCGGAGCGCTGGCGTCCAGTTCATCCTGGTGACCCACAAGGCCTCCCTGCTAGATGCCGCTGACGTGATCTACAGGGCCTGGCTCGAGGACGGTGAGACCAAGTTCACGCTCGAGCACGACCTAATCGACGAGGACTATCACCAGGCTCCGTCTCGCGAGAGGCTGAGGGAGGAGGAACACAGGTCGGCATTCCAGGACACGGACCTCACTCGCCCCGTCAGCGGTGAGCCAGCAGAAGCATCAGGCCAGGCTGGGATCGAGCAGCGCCGCCACGTCACGCGAAAGAAGGTCCAGAGGAAGAAACGAAAGCGTGGCTGACCCAAAATCACTGCTCTACGAGTTGGTCGATGAACACGGCGAGTTCGTGCGAAAGACCAAGCATGGTGGCGGGCTCTACATCATCAACGGTCAACGCGTCGTTATCCCCGGGACAGCTGGAGACTACCGCGCATGGAACAACAGCCTCGCCGACGTCAAGCGAGCTATCCAGGAATCCGATACTGGCCAGGTGCTAGGCACCAATGAGTTGGAGGACGAAGTGAGTGGATTCTCGAAAGAACAGATGCAGGCGATGGGGATCCACGTCGGGGAGAAGCGGGTCATCGAGGTCCGACAGGTGGCTACGCTGACCCTCAAGGCTCTCTCTGGCCTACTCGGACTCTCAGGCGGACAAGATGATGGGGATGCCATGCTGGCTCTCCGGGACGTCAACGGAAACGAAGTTGAGGGACCGATCCAGTTGATCAGAACTATGAAGGAGGAGGAGGAAGAGTGATTGTGTCAGCAGAGCAGGCCACGGCAGAGAAGGGCTATCCCCACCCGGGGAATCAGATCACGTTGCCGGACGGCGGAGGGGTGATCACCCTCCAGTACGGCCACCCCGGAGAGGTCGGCCGAAACGGCTGCTTCCCGACGGACGTGATCCAGGGGCTGATCGACAACATCAGCGTCTACCAGGACCGCGGCCACCCGATGGCTACGAGAGAGACCGCCCTGGCGATCACCAGGCTCCAGGAGGCCAAGCACTGGATCGAACACCGCAAGAACGAACGTAGGGATCGTGGCGTTCACCAGACGGATAAGCCGTGAAGATCCTACTGAGCGAGGCCAAGCCGGGGCACTGGGAGATCGAGGTAGCGCCGACCCGGGATGATGAGGAGACGCCGTCGATCGCTCAGATCGTGCAGGTACTCAACACCGTCCAAGGGGAGCTGATCAGCCAGCTCGTGAGGAAGAAGAAGGAGAAGGCTGGGTCGCTGATCCAGATGCCTACCCTGGGACAGATTGACTCAGCCCAGCGCGGTAAGACCGAGTGAGGAAGGCGCTGGTGACAAGGTGAGTGACACATGAGCGGACTTCATGCAGACCCTCCGGACTGCCGCGCCTGTGGACTCTGCTGCATCGCCTCGTCGGAGCAGGATGCATGGGCTGACGTGGAGCCCGAGGACATTCGCCGGCTCAATCAGCGCTGGGTCTCCAAGAACGTATTGTTCAGCCGGCCCATTGACTTCTTGTCTGCGTTGATCGACGGAGGGGAGCCGGTGTTCGGCGCGATCCGCACTCAGGCTCGCAAGGTCAAGCGCGGGCCACTGAAGGGCTACTCGATCTGTGGGTGCGTGGCGTTGCGCGGGTCACCGCTCGGGCAGGTTAGCTGCACGATCTACACCCGACGTCCCAGCGTCTGCAAGGACGCGCTGAGCCCCGGTGACCGGGAGTGTCTCAGCCTGCGCGAGCTGACCCGGGCCAAGATAGAGGCCGAGGCCGATCTGAAGGTCCTGGAGAGATGAGATTCATCACGGATCAGGATTTCAGGGAGTACCTCGTCGACGGCATGGCCCGGACCTACCGGGACTGCCAGGCCTGTCCCCTGTCCCGTCACAGGACCAACGTCGTGCTCGGTGACGGTCCGCTCGAGCCGCTCCTGGCGATCATCGGGGAGGCACCACGGGACGGGGCCGATGACTACGGCGTACCGTTCCATGAGTCTGATGAGCCGAGCCGACTACTCCGCCGGGCCCTGGAGAAGGTCGAGATCGACGTTGAGCGGGACGCCTGGATGACCTACGTGGTGTCCTGCCAGCCACGCGATGACCGGAAGGCGCGGCCTGAAGAACGACGCGCCTGTACGGAGCGCCTACACGCTGAGATGCGGATCGTGAAGCCCTACGTGATCCTCTGCCTAGGCAAGGCAGCGCTGCACCACGTCTGCCTCAACATCCACCGGTCTGACTCTCTCGGAAAGCACCGCGGCCTGGTCAAGAAGCAGCACTGGCCCTACGCGTCGTTCGGAGGTTGCGGTACCGCAAACCTCAAATCCGTCTTCGCCACCTACGACCCGGCCTACCTGATCAGGATGCAGGGCAGCGCAGATCAGCGAAGGATATCTCACCGGTTCGGACAGGACCTTCGCAACGTGAAGCGCGTCTTGGACAAGGTCGCCAAGAAGGTCAGAAAGACAGGATGAGCCAGCACACAACGCAACATGAACTTGATGTCGAGGGGTCGAAGTTCGCCGTCCTCCGCCGGAAGACAGTTTACGAGGACGGTCAGTTCATCATCGACTACAGCATGGACAACGGCACCTCGTGGGTGAGCACGATGGCCGACGCCTACAACGTAGCCAAGAGAACAGGGAGCCTGACGGAGATCAGCAGGCCGATCACCGAGGGAGGTGAGTTCGAGGCCTTCCTGCTTGCCCTGGTCGAACAGCTCGGTGAGCTGAAGCCTGGTGAGCGCCTGATCCTCGCCCGCACAGATACACAGGTCGTGACCCTAAAGGAAAGTGCCGTGTTGGCTGTCCGGGCCTCGGCTATCGCAGATGTTGATTTGAAGATGACGGAGGGCATGTGAGCCAGGAGAGGTTGGTCGAGGTCTACTGCCAGACCGAGGACCGGGTAGCCGGGACGTTTCGCACAGTAGGCAAGTTGAACGCTGCCTCGATGAGGAACGTCGAGACCCGGGACGCAGCCAGGTGGCCGGTCCAGATCCAGGACGGTGTTCAGCTGCTCTGCCTGGGGTGTAGCTCACCGTTGTACTTCCGTGACGGTGAGGGTGGCATGATCGCCGCCGTGCCCGGCATGGCTGAGGTCTGTGAGGACACGGCTGAGGTCAAGGCCAGAGAGGCCCGCGCTGACGAGGCGTTGAGGGCCGAAGCGAAGAAGAAGGAAGGTTAAATGGCCCACAAGAAGGGCTGGGGAGACGAGAAGGTGGGACGGAAGCCCAAGGTCGATGACGAGATTGAGCTGGACCTCGACGACGCGGATGACGACGAGATGTCGGCGCTGCTGGACGAGATCGAGATGGACCTCGGCAACAGTGAGGAGGACGGTGACGATACGCCTCAGAAGCCGAAGAAGGCGGCCAAGGCCACCAAGAAGTCGAAGCGCCGGTCCAAGAAACCAGCGCCCGAAGATGAGGACAGCGGAGGCACGAAGGTCGCCAAGAAGAAGGCCAAGAAGGCGACTAAGAAGCGCGCAGTAAAGAAGGCCGCTAAGAAGGCGACATCAGAGGCCGACATTGAGGACCTCCTGGACGAACTGCCTGACGGCGACGAGCCCAAGAAACCAGGGGCTAAGAGGGGTGATGTCGCCGCCGTAAGTGAGTGCCCTGTCTGCCGGTCCATCGATGACTGTGCCTGCAATGAGGACGACCGCGCGTTCACCCGCCGGACCCGGTTCGAGTCGGACGTCGAGACCGTCTCGCGCTGCCCGCGCTGCGGCCTCCCACTGTCAGTGCTCTACGTCCCTCGGGCCGGGACGTCAGCGCCCTATGACCTGAGCCACGCGGCAGCTATCTATGCGTGCGTCGTTCACGGTGGAGCCGGGATCGCCACCGTAGCCGCTATCCAGTCTTCCGGCATCGAGCAGGAGGACTAGACGTGCTTGGGCGGCCGTGCCCCCATCCGGTGGACCCGATCCCCGGCAGGCGGGCACTGGCCGCCCATGCTCTAGGACTATCACTAGTCACCGACAATGTCACAGCAAAGGAGAGCAGATGCCACAAGCCGAGCAGCAGGTAACCGTTACGGTCATCGTCCTGGTCGAGGGACAGGAAGCCATGAGGGGGCAGGCGACGATCCCGCCCTACAAGCGTGCGTCTATCGAGGACCATATCGTGCAGGGCACGGTCCGCAGCGCCGCCTTGAGGGCGCTGTCGACGACACCGCTGTTGAACACCCACCAGGTCTGGGACAGGCTCCACTCAGTCTGGCAGGTCGGCGAGGAGCGCCGGCAGATCGCTGAGCTGGAGGCCTCCGGCGCGGACATCGAGGACTAGCCATGATCGACGTCAAGACCGAGACCAAGCCAGAGACTAGCCACGGATCCGGGTCACCGATCGTGTCCCCGCGCCATATCGTGGAGAACGTGGGATTCGGTCGGGACCCTGACGACCCACAGGCTCCGTTCAGGGCGGCAGACACGACGCTCTGCGGGGAGCCCTGGGACCGGTTGAACGTCAAGCACAATGGTGCGATCTGCCAGAAGTGCGTGGACGAACAACGACGGAGAGCAAGCCGATGAGCGATGACTACAAGCAACAGGTCGAGCTGATCAAGAAGCAGTGCAAGGTGGCGGGTCGGAAGCGCAAGAGCAAGCCGAACGTCCTGGTCTTCCGATCCTCCGGGACCGGCAGGGTCGGAGACCTGGTGACATTCGGTCCGCCCTGCGCACACGACCTGCGCTGGTCCTGTCTGCTCCTCGGGGAGGCACCGAATCGTTGGCAGGGGGAGGATCCGATCCAGCGCGGCCGGCACACGCTCTATCGCGAGGACCTGGCCGAGCTATGCGGGCTCACGATGCCAGCGTTCTACCGCTGTTTCGTCCGAGCGAATCTCCTGAGCCGCTGGCCCGGTCGCTCCGGCCGGGGCTCAGCCTTCCCGCCCGCAGAGGCTCGTAGACGAGCCGAGAGCGTCGCACAGCACCTCGGGTCCTTCCGCAGCGTGGTCCTGGTCGGGAGACGAGTGGCGCGAGCCTTTGGGCGCTACAAGCAGGACTGGTACGCCTGGTACGACGACGGACCCCGGGTAGCGGTCGTCCCGCACCCGAGCCGGGTCAACCGCTACTGGAACGACCCGGCCAACGTCCGCGCCGCCGAGGCGTTCTTCCGACTCCTGGCCGAGGGTATCCTCGAGCCGCTCCGGGCTGAGAGTTTGCGGCGCCGCAATTTGATCGCCGCGGGGCGTGACCCCGACAAGGAGACGCGGTGAAGGCCGTTCTCATGGTCGCAGCCAAGGACCTGCGTGCCGGCGACTGGATCTGGCAAGCCGCACTCTCGCACCAGTCGATGAGTGGATACCGCCGGGTCACGTCGCTGCGGGTCATCGGCGACAACATCCACGTAGACCTAGCGACCGGGTGGAGTACTGCCTACCACCCCAGAGAGAGCGTGGCCATTGAACGAGACATAAGGGGAGACACCGTGAAGGTTGAGCACCGTGAGACCAAGTGGGGGCGGATGTTCCGCCTCGGTGAGGCCGAGGTCATGCACTTCGACAAGCCCGGAAAGTTCCACGCCCACCAGGACCAGACTGAGATCGTGTATTGCGTCGCCGGGATGGGAGACGTGGTCGAGCAAGACGGGCCCGACGATGAGGTCAGAAAGCCCTGCACCCCAGGGTGCGTGATCGAGGTCGGGTATGCCGTTCCTCACCGGATGGAGCCTGACCCGCTCGGGCCTGGGCTGACGTGCCTAATCACCTATCAACCGAAGGAGACGACATGAGGCTACTGTGTTGATGAGGCTACTGTGTTGGATGATCGCCCTCTTCACGGGTGGATTCCGGGGCCACCGCTGGCGGATGGTGCGGATCAATCCGGCTAAGCACGTCTCCATCATGCACCTCCACACCATGGCCGGCCTCGACGCTGACTGCGTCCGCTGCGGAGCAGAATGGCGGGACGCCCAGCCGGCCGTTTCCCCGTGGTCCAGGGTCGAGGACGTCGAGGGCGTGTTCTACGTCTATCCCTGGGACAGGCCGACGCACGAAACAGTCAACAAGGAGACGACGTGAGCAAGGACAACGAGATCAAGGTCAGCGGGGTCACGAAGCTGCCGGACGGGAGCGGGTTCGCCACTGCGAGCACTCCTCTCTCGAAGGACCACTGGCTGTATGCCGAACCCTCGAGCGGCTATGAAGCTCCACCGATGCCACTGCGGATGGGGAAGGGCTCACCCAAGCGGCGCGAGATGACTGAGATGCTCAGGGCCGCCGGTCGATACGCGATCCGGGCCGCGACGATGAACGGACAGGACGAGGACTTCGACCCAGACGCGATGATCCAGAACCTCGTCGTCGGGATGTTCGGCTACCACACCGACGACGGACTCTCAGGCGACGACTGGGCCAACCCCGACCCGATCCCGCAGCGCGCCGACGCATGAGGTCCCGCCGCGGAGGGCGCACGCTCGATTTGGTCCAGGCCGACATCCTGTCCTACCGACCGGAGCCGGAGTCGGTCGACGTGATCATGACCTCGCCGCCCTACAAGGACGAGGACGGCTGGACGCGCGAGCTGATGTACGCCCTGGGGAAGGTGGCCCGGGAGGCCCTCCGGCCCGGAGGCCGCCTATTCGTCAACCTGGGGCAGCTGCGCGGCAACTATGACCGCCCGATGAGGTCCTGGGGTGCGATCAGGACCTCGGGGCTCAAGCCCGGCCAGACGATCGCATGGGTCAAGAGCGCCGTCGTGCCGTCCTGGCGAGAGGCCGTCCTGGAGGCCCTCCGGGACCCGGACTGCACGCCAGAGATGGTGAGGAAGATCCTCGAGGCGCCGGGACGGCCGACGCAGCGCGGGCACTACACGCCGATCACGCTCAAGAGCCCGACGCTCAACTACGGCTGGGAGTTCGTGTTCACGTTCTGGAAGCCACCGGAACGCGCGATGGACCGGCTCTCGATCGGCGTCCCTCACACCGACCCGAGCAACCGGGACCGCGGGACGCGGGGTAAGCACGGAGGGCTGCACTGCGCCGGAGACGTCTGGGTAATTCCCTATCGGACTACTGGCGCGAAGACCAAGAAGACGACCGCTGGGCTCCAGGGCGCCTACTCGTTCCCGGACGAGTTAGCCCGCCGGGCGATCAAGCTATGTGGCCTCGAGCCGGGCAGTACGGTGATGGACCCGTTCTGCGGAGGAGGCACGGTGCTCCGGGTAGCCCGAGAGCTAGGACACGACGCGGTAGGGATCGACCTGAACCGCGAGGCGCTGAAGGTCGCCTGGAAGACGTGGGCCGGTTAGCCGATCAGGTCTGGTGCGTAGGCCTCGAGGTGCTGGCGGTGGACGCCGGTCCGGCCGTCGACGGCATTTTCGACCGTGACCCCGAGGTCGGTCAGCCAGCGCCGGTCGGTGAGCGGGAGGTCCTCCCAGATTGGTGCCAGGTCCCCGCGGTAGAAGGAGCGGACGATAGCCCCAGCGCGGTAGTCGTCGACCTGGACGACACGCTCGTGATCCTCGATCGAACTACCGGGACCGGGAGTGAAGGCGAACAGGGTCAGGGGGACGGTGGTCGTTGTGGTCATGTTAGGAACCTACTAGATACTGCGCTCTCAGTTCAACCGTTTAATGGATTAGGCGGAAGATGCCTAGGATACGAGAGTCTCGGTCAGATGCAGAAGAAGCGAGTGAAGAAGCGGGTGAAGTCGAAGAAGGTACGGAAGGCCCTCGGAGCCGGGTTGTCAGCAATTGCTGGTCTGGATGATGACCCGGATCCGCCTGAGACCCAGAAGGCCACGCCGAAGCGTCATGAGACTCAGAAGGCTACACCGAAGCGTCGCGTAAAGCGCCGGTCGAAGGCTCCTCCCAAGCCGTTCTTCGCTACCTGCGGAGTTTGCGGTACCGCAAACGTCGAGATCGCCTACACCGAGGCTGACGTCAACTGGGAGATCGCAGGACACCAGGACCACTACGAACGGCAGGTTGGCTCCTGCTGCTCCGGCTACGTGATCGGTCGTGACCTACTCACTGCCGCCGTCCTCCGGGAGGTCTCGAGCCGCCTCAGGGGAGTCGACAGGACACATCACAAGCTTGAGAAGCTGCGCGAGGCTGTAGGTCCCGAGCTGGGTTTAACCCCCGGGGACCCCGGGGAGGCCCAGCTGATCCGATGGGCCGAGAAGGTCGGCGTTGAGTCGGAGTGGCTGGAAGCCTATACATGAGGAACGACGGTATCAGGAGATGTAGGCACGGGTTCCCTGTCACGACTATCCAGGACCGGGGCTGGATAGTCCCACAGGCTCCGTCGGAGTGTTCCGTCTGCATCCAGGAAGGGTGGTCTGGACCAGCATACCGACCCGGGAAGCCAGGTGAGGCGCCTAACCCGAAGATACCGCCTCCCGTGGTCATGGACACCTGCCGGGTGACTAAGGGCTGCATCATCGTCATAGAGCAGGGCAAGCCCCATAGCGCTCCGTGCCTGGTCGATGATGACCCGGGCACGGAGCCCGATCACGGGTTCTATTCCCTATGCTTCACGGCGACTGGAAAGATGCACGCTATCGGGTCCTACAGCCCGAACTGGTCGGTAGCACTATGTGGGCAGAAGGGAACCCACTGGGGGATCTCGAAGGAACCCGGACACATCAACTGTAAGACCTGTAAGAAGCTGAGTGGACTCCAATGACTAACGAAGCACCGTGGGAGGTCCTGACCCGGCGCACTGACGTCCCAAAGCTGACGTGGCTGATGAGGTCCCTGTCCAGGCTAGCAGTCCCACACAGGCTGAACGGGAGCAGCTTCCATGCACCGATACTCGAGACGCGGGATGCCGAGCGTGCGAACCGTGTATTGACCCCGGTCGACAACCTCCCAGACGATGACGCGGCGTTCACCTCCGAGTCCAGCGCGTGGTGGATGCAGCACCTCCACGACGAGGAGATCGGGACCACCATCGGAGCTATCGGTGTCACCGCCCACGCAATCCGAGAGGTGATCGCCCAGGAGGTCTCCTGCCGTCTAGAGGGGGCACCGGTGGACGACTGCCCGTTTGCCTGTGGCGCGGTCCCGGAGTGCCCGGCCCAGCTCTGGACGGCCTGCCATCCGATGGTCCGGCTTGAGACGTTCTGCCTATCCCTGGCTGAGGTCCTGCCGGTCCGGGACGACATTGCACGGCACGTCCAGGAGATGGTAGACGCACTGACGAAGGAGCACGGCCAGGAGGCACTGCTGCCTTCGATGCACGTCCTGGCGACGTGGTTCACCAACGACATGCTCGAGCTAGCCGCGGGACGGCGCTGTGACTACGAGGCCATTGCTGGCCTGGTCTCCGCTGAGCTAGTCCCGACCCAGGACGGTCTGGCCCCACTGAGGTCAGAGGTCAACTTTGACGAGGCTGTCCGGCATGGGTTCGAGCCGGACCAGAACTGATGGTGCGTGGTGACCTGGGGCTGGTCGAATGAATGAGGGGGTGCAGGATGTCTGCCAAGCGAGTACTACGGAAACGGGTAAGGATTCTCGAGCAGGAAGTGAAGTCGTTGAAGATCCTCGCGGTATCACAGGGGGCAGTGAACCTAGTCCTGTGCCAACTACTGGTCCAGCGCGGCGCGATCCGGCCCGAGGACGCCTCGCTCGTCTCCGCAGCCTACCGGGATCCAGGACCAGACCTCACGCCGGAACAGATCATGGAGTGGGCACGGACCCAGTTCTCCAGTGCCACGCGGCCCGGATGCGACGCCGAAAGGGAGGAGTGAGGGCCGTCACCCATGAGTGCCGGCAGGACGGGTGTCTGAAGCGCACCCGTGAGGGGAAGCCGTACTGCCCGGACCACGTCTACCTGAATCCGTACGTAGCCTCGTTGTTGGCTGACATGGAACGGATCGAGGTAGAGAAGCAGGCCCGGAAGGCAGTAGCAACTGGGCACGTTGCCCACGAGATCATGGTCGTCCTCTGGTCCAACAACGGGGTTGCGAGCGTCGAGTTGATAGCGCGGACAGCGGGGCTCGAGCGTGGCCTGGTAGTCAGGACGCTCCGGGCGATGGTGTCCGAGAAGCGAGTCATCCTCAAGCGGACTAACCGCGGGAGGACGATGGCGAAGTCGAAGGAACAGGACCCGATGAGGAGGCGACGTGGCTGAGACGAGGAGGCATTGATGGCTTGGATCGGTAGGACAGGTGACGTGCTGTATGCACTCGAGCTGGCTGGCGCTGAGAAGGACGAACAGGGACGCTTCCTGACCTCGGTCCAGGAGCCCGTTGGACCCGGTGACCCTCCGGCGTTCACCTACTCGGCGTTCATGGGCCGGGGAAGACGAGACAACGACATCTTGATCGGAGACAGCTTGCGGTACCGCAAGTCCGGTCACTGGCACCACGTCGTTGACCTGCTCAGCGGGACCGGGATGTCTGGAGTAAATGTTCTCTGATGGACTATCGGTGCGAGGCACTCACCAGGCTGGTGATCGATGCCGCAACTGGGTTCGAGTTCCACGGGGTGGACCGGGACGACTGCGGGTTCTGGGTCAGGGTCAGCCGAGATACCGACGAGTCCGAGGAGTGTCGCTGGGTGATCCACCGATTCCATGAGAGGCCCTGGTATCGGATCGCCGGTAGGGAATTCCCGTTCCAGAAACCGGCCGTGCTGTGTGAGCACAGCAGCCCCGAGATCAAGGGCCTGTTCTGGGCCCCGTGGCATCCTGAGGCGGCTCTGCCAGGTGATGACTCCTGGCTCCCGATCGGATACGAGAACCTCTACGAGGCCGTAGCCCACGCACTGCGGATCTGCCAAGGAGACGTGTTGGTGCCGGATCCCCCAGACTCGGAGGAGAACGAGTAGTGGTTGACGGCGAGGGCTGCTACCGATATTCCTGTACCGCTGAACGCGACCACGTCTGTCAGGTCTGCTCATGGTGGATCTGCATCAACGTGCACCACGTCGTCACCGATCACCGCCGATGTACCGTCCGGTGGACAGACGCCGTCCTGGGCCGAGGACCGGCCTGGCTCGTAGAAGCGGCTAGGGCCTCCCGATGACCGACGCGACGACCTACGAGTGCCCACGCTGTGGCGCCGGACGGGCGAAGAACACGCCCTGCCTGTGTGGCCGAAAAGTGCTGCCGGTCAACAGCTTCTGCTGTTGTTCGTGTCCCTTCGCCGTCCCGGACGTCCGCGAGCTACGTTGTCAGCTCTGTGGCGGCTACCTGAAGATGGTCAACCTCCTCCGGGGCCCAGTCCAGACTACGCAGGTCAAGACCGCAACGGCCCGGCAATATTCGGGACACGTCAGGCTGAGGCGTAGCCGGGCAGTATCCCGGGACCACGACCGCGCCTGGGTATTCACCGACGGGGCTACCCGGGGCAGCTACGCTGCAGTCGTCCTCAGTCCAGGCCAGGAGCCCCTGCACCTCTCGCGGTTCGTGGGCCCGATGAACCTCCCACAGCGGAACGTGACGGCCGAGATGATGGGCGTCGCGCTCGGCTTGAACGCGGTCCCGGAGGGGTCGCGGGTTATGGTAGTCAGCGACTACATGGGGACTGGATGCTGGCTCGCCGGCCAGTGGAAGATCAAGAACCCGGACGCCCTGCTGCGCCTCCGGCTGATCGCCCGCCTGATCCGTACGCGTGGCCTCGAGGTCTCGTTCATCCACCACAAGGGTCACCAGGTCGACGATACCGACTTCACTCGCTGGAACAACGCAGCTGACAAGCTCTGTGAGGAGGCTGCCGAGGAACGCTGCTGGTGTTCGTCCTGTGGGTCCCTCGAGGTTGAAGAGTGGGGTGAGTCCGGCCGGTACTGGATTCACTGCTACGCCTGCGGGCAGGACGGCCCAGACATGGAGGACACCGATGGCACGTAGAATCACCGATACACCGATGCCCAGGAGGAGGACCCGGAAGACGATCTGCCTCGACTTCGACGGCGTCGTCCACCTCTACCGGTCGGGCTGGCAGGGGTCAGTGACCGCGATCACCGACCCACCGACCCTGGGAGTCCGGGATGCGGTCGACAAGCTGCTCGGGAAGGGGTTTGACGTGAAGGTCTACTCGACCCGCTGTGCGGAGCCCCAGGGCTACCTGGCTGTCCAGAACTGGCTCAGGCGACACGAGATCCGTGCCGACGTAGCGCGCTCGAAGCCCCCCGCGGTGCTCTATGTCGATGACCGGGGGTACCGGTTCGACGGCGACTGGGACGCCCTGTTGGCGTTCGTAGACCGACCTGAGAACCTCGATCCGTGGCAGGTAAGGGACCTAACACCAGAGGTCCCGACACTGAACGTCCTCCAGCGTCCTGGACTGATCGACCGCCTGACCCGGGCCGGACTCCTGGACGACGAGACCGACCCGGAGCTGATCTCGATGCTCCAGCACATCGACCGCGAACTTGATGAGACTAGGAGGCAGTGACGTGCCGGAGGGTGGGGAGGGAGCAGGACCGAGCCACTCGCTACCTCCCCACCCCGAGGCGCCCCAGAGACAGATGAGTGATCCGAACGAGGGAATATGGTCGGCGATCCTACTATCAATCACCCTCCTGTTCTTGATAGCTACCGTGGGAGGAGCAGCCCTGGCCTGGGGGGTCTACGTCTACGACCTCACCAATCACCTGCTCCGGTAGGAAATCGGATGACCGCCGGAAACTGCCGTCACTGTGGGACCGCGCTCGAACAGGCGAAGTACAGGAAACCGAGGACGTTCTGCGACCTACACTGCTTCATCCTGTTCGCGAAGGCTAACCCAGAGACCAAGCTCTGTAGTTGGTGCGGGAACGAGTTTGAGGATCCGCGGCGGCTGAGTCAGAATCGGTTCTGTTCTTCCCATTGTGCCCGGGATGACTACGCGTTCAGAGCTGACCCGGACCGGTCCTGTCGCTGGTGCCCACGCGAGCCGGGTGAGAACCGGATGCTGTCCCGGACGCAGTGCAGGACGTGCCACGCGAAGCGCGAACACTACGGGACGTGCCGTCACGGACACTGCGGCAGGATCCTACGCCCCCGGGGATTCGGCCGGCAGGGTCCAGGTCTGTACTGCCCCCGTCATGAAGGCCCGGACCTCTGGCACAGGATCACCGATTCGGTCCGGGTCCTGCTGGTGGACCGTCAGTCCGGGCTACTCAGGATCTGTTATCGACTCAATTCTGGGAAGACTTCAACCCCCGAGTGGGACGGTCGGATCGGGCGGGCAGCCCAAGATCGCAGCGTGATCATGCTAGTAGACCGGGATGCATTCGTATCGCGCGAGACCCGCTGGGCCCTGGCGATAAAGGGGATATCGGACCCACGTCACCGACTAGACCGATATCCGTGGTCGATCTTCACCGTTGACGAGGTAGGGGGCAGAAATGGCGATCAGATACGCCGTTCCATCCGGGACGCGATGACTGCCTGTATCGCCGCCGGGTCGCCAGTATCAGCGGTGGGGTTTGGGGACCAGTTCAAGGATGCGACTACCATGACTACGAATCGTCGCTGGGAGCGGTTCAAGCACAGGATCGCCGATCTAGGTATCGAACACCGACGTCTAGAGACACAGCAGGATAATAGCGTGCCAATTGCATTCGACGAGACCCAGTGGGAGTCGTGGATTGCATTCACCGACCAGCGAGTTCTCCAGCGCCAGGATAAATCACTATGGATATAGGACCGGAGTTCGTCCCCAGACACCGACGCAAGCTTGCGGTACCGCAAGCCGAGGAGACACCGATTATGAAGAAGCAGCAGCTACGCCCGAGCTACTACAGGGTGACCGTCCCGGCCCGGAAGGTCGGCACGGAGGCCGGGGCACCGGATGAGTGGCTGGGCCCGGTCGAGGTCGAGTGCTTCGACTTGATCGACGCCCTCGGCCTTGGGTTCTACTCCGGGAACGTCCTGAAGTACCTGTTCCGCCTGGGACGGAAGACTAAGTCGATGCTGGACGATGCGCGAAAGATCGCGACGTATGGGCAGCAGACGCTCGAGCGCGAGGTCCAGGACACCGATCAGGACACCGGTCAGCAGACGCTCGAGCCCGAGGTCCAGGACACCTTGCCCGTGGAACTGCAATGCGGAAAGCCATCCCAGTCAGGGCTGAATGTCGGCGGATGCGTCCGCTGGAATGGCCACAGCGGGGCGTGCAACTACGATCAGAACACCGATCCAGACCGGGACGCGTACACCTATGAGCGACGCCTCGATCCGCGCCACTAGCCGTCTGTTGGCGGCGGACTGCACCGACCCACACACCCGGGCCGCGGTGCTCGCGGGGATGGTTCGCGCCGGGCGCCTGGATCGCCGACGTGTCGCGCTCGCCAGTTACCTCGGCGACGAGGCCGCGCTGATGGTAGAGCCGGCGGCCCGGCTGGAGGTGCCGGACTATGCGACGGACTGGAGTCCTGCACAGCAGGTGTTACGGTTGGGTGGGCTACCCCAGGTCGAGCTCGTCCGCCTCGCGGCAGACTGCACCGAGCACGCGATTTTGTCAGTAAATTGCGGCCACGCGCAAGACGATATCGATGCAGCTATCGAGGCTGCCCGCGCGTGGGCGAGTTGCCCGTGCGAGGAACACCGGGCGGAGGCTGAGGCTGCTTCGTGGTCGGCTCGAGCGGTGTCTGCGGCGGCGTCTGCGGCGGCGTCTGCGGCGGTGTCTGCGGCTGAGGAAGCGGCGGCGTGGGCGGCGTGGGCGGCGTGGGCGGCTGCGGAGGCGGCGGCGTGGGCGGCGGCGTGGGCGGCAGAGTC
>Ga0114931_10000131_pt1 | contig 81131 bp, 84 predicted proteins | sample 2SBtaG_FD_89579 | JGI IMG/M metagenome (GOLD analysis project Ga0114931, IMG submission 89579) | Deep subsurface microbial communities from Kolumbo volcano to uncover new lineages of life (NeLLi) - 2SBTROV14_V59a metaG | ecosystem: Environmental > Aquatic > Marine > Volcanic | place: Kolumbo...
AATCATCAGCAACGTGGTCTAGAATCCCAGTCTTGCCCGCCAGCCTAGCTTGGATTTCTGACTTTTGCTTGGCGAAAGCGGATTTGTCCTTCTGTATCCATTTATCAAGCGTTGTCGCCATATCCTATTATACCTCGGGATTAAGCAAACCCAGAGAAGATCGCGTCATAACAGATTGTGAAGTCAAAACCCACCCTTGCCCCGTTCGTCTCTCACGGCCACCCGAAGGCCGTTCCCACCGTGAACACTAACTTGCCATGTTATGCCCCAAAATCAACCAACTTACCCAGAAGATTTTAAGGAAACCAGCAGCAAAAGTCAAGAAAAACCCGCCTATGAAGCGGGGCCTAACTGGAGATATCGAGAATCGGTGACTTTGGGCAGAATTGTTTTCTGTACTGCCCCAAAACAGTCATCTGCCCTGACTTGAGGTTTGTAGTCAACATAACAACATTGATTGGTTCAAAATGCGATCTCTTTTTGGTGCGGGGCTTTTCTTGGTGGGCAAACCTTTTGGCATGAGCCACCGCTGCAATAAGGCAGTCTCGCAACTGCTCTGTCTCATCCATTGTAAGCCAATGCGCTACAGTTGCCTTGCCTACATCCTCCGGTTTTGGTATCTTGGTGGGATAAACACTACCAAAGCCTTCGGCATCACTCGTAATTTCGTATTTGACTTCATCACCTTTTTTGGGCACCGCTCGCCTCCTAAAAGACTATATCGGATTTACAGAGGCCAAAGTTCTCAACTTCTGCAAATCCGTCTCTTCTCGGGAACTGGAGGTGGGGGGCATCGAAGCCCCCGTCCCGAAGTTCGTTCAACAGCAGCGTCTACGTGAGTAGGATTTCTATCCGCGCATCTAAGATGCGAATTTTACGTCACTGACAGGCGGTAAAGGTAAACCCAACCCGCATTCGCTACCCATCAACCAGACGGTCTTAATTGTCGGCAGCAAGGACGACAGTCTTACTGCTTATCCTGATGCTGCGTCAGTCTGCCTATCAGGAAGTCAGCAGGTGACGGCCAGGCTCAAGCGGCCATGGCGAGTGGTGCATCGTTGGCACTTAGTTATTGCACCGATTTTTATACTGGCCGTTCGGTGAACCAGTCCACGCAACTACGGTCTACTTGCAACCCGGTCGATACCTGTCACCCCCGTATACTACATTATACCTTGGATTTCTGGAAAGTCAAGCCCTTCCGAATAATTCTCGATCTTTTTGCTGCTCATCAAGCTCTTTGTGATACATCGGCCAATTCGGTCCTTTGTTCATAATTGCCTTTACTTGGGCATCCCTCGACATTTTTGCAAGATCGGGAGGAAAGTAGCACTTTTCGTCGAGTTTATCCAGGGTGGCTTTTAGTGTTTCATCATTGAGTGTGACATTTTCCAGGCCCAACAAACATGCGTGCTCACAATCCAGAAGTTGCAGAAACCCTTTTTCAGTAGTGGTATGACCGTAAGGCGAGCGACTACCCTTCTGCGAATTAGCCTCAATGCAGGCAAATTGGCCGTTTTCTTTGGTGTCTTTTCCACCCTTCGCAATCGGAATATCATGGTCTGAAGACCCAGTGATAAAACAATTCGGGTCGGATGCTAATTTCTGTCTCAACGAAGTGGCAGTCGAATCTGTTTGCATAAACACGTGTTTTGCATACTGATTGAATGATTCAGAACCGATCAACATCCGGCCTGTCATGCTGCACACTCCCCGACTTTCTGTTTTGATTTGGGAATCGATCTCAGCCGAAAAACCTGATGCCGTTTCAGGGACAATATCTGCTCTGGTCATCTCCATAATCAATTGTGGCACTGCCTCTGTCAAACCACATCTTGCTACTTTGTCAGGCAATTCTTGGCAGACAAACCTATAGAATATGCCAGCGTGAGTTTTCATGCCCACATGGCCATGCTTGACTGTTGGATTTTCAGCAGTCATCATCACCCCGGTCGTTAGCATCAACTTATGGAATAATGATCCCTGAATGTCCGCTATATAAGCATCACCTCTCTCTAACACTCTTTCAAGGTGCTTACGCAGAATAAACTGCCCTGAATATATAGGAGAATCGAGCAGCGCCTCGATTTGAGTACGATGCTTTTTAATAACAACGATATGGTTAACCAACTCCGGTCGGGGGTTGAGAGAACGCTTTTTGCCTGCACGATAGCCAGGTCCGAAACACCTTCTGTCAATGGCATCCATCTCTAAGACTAAATTTCTAAAAGTCTCGTCATCCAGACTGTTCAGGCCCTCGCGCAACTTGTCCACAACAACAATACTAAATCGCTTGTTATGGTGGTCAGGATCAAAAATATTCCTTACTCGATAATCGTCAGCCACCTCACCCACATATTTAGGTAAATTATCTGCTACTTTTTGCCATCGGACTGCTTTGAAATAGTGCGGTCTGAAACGACTTATTGATGATCGTCTCAAGAAAAGTAACGGTTCTAAAGCAGCATCACTTTCAAACACCTTCTGCATCTGTATTCCCCCTACAAAACTTTCAGTTTATCTGTTTCAGGCCCATAACTGTACATGCTTACAGGACCACAATTTGCGTTAATCTTGCCCACAAACAGAGCCCGAAACTGAATATCATCATTATACAGGCTGTAGCTCGGCATATCAATCAGATTCCCCTCATCATACATTTTGATGCCTTCAACGTCAGCCAGGGTGTCTGCATGCATCAAGGCAATCCCGGTTGCGCCGGTGATCTCCACCGCCTTGCGGGTCAGCCCCAAATCAAACCAACCTATGCGCCGTGGGCGACCAGTAGTGGTTCCATACTCGCCACCTTTTTCACGAATCTGATGAGACATACACCATTCGCAGTCACATCTCCAACTGAAAACTTCGCCATTTTTATCATGGCATCTTATTTCTTCTAAGTTTGGATTCCTACAACCAATAAAATGAGTGCTAGGACACAGTTCGCTTGGGAATGGCCCAGCACCAACTCGGGTGGCATAGCATTTGATTACTCCCACAATGCGGTCCAGATGAAAGTTAGGCAGTCCGCAAGCCTGTGGTATCGCAGCAGGACCAATTCCCGAAGAAGTACAATAGGGATAAGTACCAAAATCAACATCAAGGAGGATACCATTAGCTCCTTCAAATAGGATGCTTTCTCTCGTATTCTTAACTTTTGACCTAAGTATTTCATCTGTTACCCGTATCATCGGTTGCAAAAACTCCGCAGCCTCGACATATTCTGCCCACAATCCCTTACCATGAAAGGCTTCATCCACCGCGAAAAATCTCTGCAATCGTTCATCTTGCAACTTCTCTTGCAGGTCACCCATTCGGATGGCATTCCACCGGTGTGCCTTGTCTGCGTAAGTTGGCCCGATACCTTTCTTCGTCGTACCTATTTTGCCACCCTTTTTTATGTCCGAAGCAATATGCCAAGGCATCACACAATGAGATTTATCACTAATAAGTAAGCGACCCGTAATATCAATTCCAACATGCCGTAGGTCTTTAATTTCTTCGGCCAGCGAGACAGGGTTGAGCACCATGCCATGAGCCATTATCAGCATGGGCTCATTTTTAGATACTGCGCCAGAAGGGATTTGATGTAACTTGAACGTATTCCCATCCACAACAACTGTATGACCGGCGTTAGCACCGCCATTGTAACGTACAACGATATCGTGTTTTTCTGACAATAGATGAGTGATCTTGCCTTTTCCGCAATCCCCCCAGCCCAAACCCACTACTGCTGTATACATTGGTATCATCTCTCCGACTTGAATTGTGATTAATCATCTGTTTCAAAACGGCGGGGCGGCAACTTGCCTGCCGCTTTGTAGCGAACCTTCACATTGGAACTGGAACTGATTTTATTGTTCTTCCATACCTCGGGGACATCGCTAGGGTAAAAAAAGTCCATGACAGAACCATAGCTGTCGGCAATTTGTTCGCCATGAATATGGACCAAACAAGGATATTCCGCAGGCTCATTAAACGAATCGTAACATCCGAAGTTTTTCTTAGCCATCCAGTCTAACCACACCTGCACCAAATCATCTGAGTTCTGCACCAACACCCACTCTCGCTTGTCCTGGCGCTTCTCAATCTCTTGTCGTCCCACACAAACGGCACAATAGTTATTCCACTGCTTATTGTCACCAGCCTGCGCGAATTCATCACCTTTGCCAATGCCGTTACAATGTGGACAGGTCAATTTGACCGGATCAGACATTACTTCTTCTCCTGTTTCACCTCGTACTTGACACCTTCCACGATCAGATACTTGATCTTGCGGTGATCTACAACGACGTGTAGGTGGCAGGTGGTGACATCCAAATCCTCAACCATACTACGTCCCAGCAATGGTTCAGGGCGCACCAGTCGGCCACGCAGCACTCTCTCAGTCCCATCCAACTTCTCGAAGCATACTGTTAGCGGTCGATTGTAAGAGGAGATCAGAATCTCAGCCACCCGAGTTTTGGTGACCTTAATCTCTTGCTCAAACTGGTCCGCAGACAGACCACGCTCAACTAAGTCTTTACCCTGCACCCGAAAGTCCATATCCTCATCAATATTATGAACATCCAAGCTATTGCCGTCGTTGTTAACAACCTTAGCCCAGTAAACGAACGCCATAATGTCGTCTTTATGGATGTTCTTTGCCTTCACTGGATGGGTTACTTTGTCTACATCAGTATTCTTCATTTCATTTCTCCCATTACAATCTCACTGTTCGACATCTGCTAATCTCTGTTGAACTTCATCAATCATCCATTCGCCATCGATAAATCTCTCAGGCAATGCAAACTCGGGCAACTCCCCTGCATCCACATGTCGTGTCACATGTCCCAGCCTATGCCTTTGAGCTATCCAGTAAGCAACCGTAGTGATGCCCCACGAGGTTGCCATTTCCATAGCAGAGAATTTGGTGATTTTGTCAGCTTTCAAATCAATCCGCATTCCAACAGATTCATCCCCAGTGACTATTAAAATCAACCTGTCTCGGTGCTGATTGGGATCGTAGGCAAGTTTTTTGTCTTGAGATAATTCCTCTGCCAATGCATCGGGGTCACTAAAGTCCCATTTCTCAACCTCTGCCCAGTGACCGGGGTATCGAATGGTCTTATAGGTATAGTTCTCAACTCCCAACTCCAATAACCATTCGGCTATCAGGGAGTTATTGGAGGTAGGAGAGCACTCAAACTCTTCATTTTTGTCGTCAAGACAATAGATATACTCTTCAACGTCGCTGCGTGCAGCAACAGAACCCACTGCCCCATTCTTGATGACTGGGACATCACCTGTATACTCGCTAATCAACCCATATGGGTTAAAGAACAGTTTGTATTTCAGGTTATTCTTTGGTGGTTTGAGAGGTAAGCCACCGCAACGAACACTTATGGTCTTCGATCCCTGCTTGGCTAGGTGCGTAGCATAGACGTTCGCAATGCCGGGTGCTATTCCGCAGTCGGGAACAACAGGCACTTTCTTGCCAGTGGCAAACTCTTCCTGAGCCGCAACAACTTCTGGGTTGCCACCTAGATCACAGAAAGGAATGCGAGTTCGCACGCATCGCTCAGTCAGTTCCATATTACAACTATATGGAGCACAACTCAAAGCAACATGAAAGCCGCCCATCTTATTGTCTGGGAATTGCGATTTATGAAACTTGACAATATGTTCCCAATGGGGATTCAGCTTATCAAGAATTGGCTTAAGCCGTTGATATGCAGATACAATCGCTCCTTCAACTGGATCGACCATTGAGACGTGTCCCGCATCGCAGTGCTTAAGCAGATCATAGACTGCGGCACACCCACATCGTCCTGCACCATATACTAGATAATTATAGTTGTCCATTCGGGTCACAGACGACGACCGTTCCTACTCGCTCTTCGATGCGTGGCAAGCTAAACCCTATGTCTTGAGGGCTGGAGCCGAGGACCGTTGCATCTTCTCGCATCGGTATTTCATCAGCAGCTTTTTTTCATCTTGGGAACAGCATCGACATTTTCCTTATTCAGTACAGCCCACCCAATCTTGGGACGCAAACTCATATCGGCACCTTGGGTTGAGCCAATTATCCCAGCCACAAACTCATAATCAAATCGATCAAAGTAGTATTGCCAAATCTACTTTTGCTATGTCGAATTTCATTCCTTCTTTCTCCAAGTATCTTCATCAACAGTTGCCTGGCTGATCCAGTCATCCGTCTCACAGCAGTAGCTGGTGAGGCTTTCTCCGTCAAAAGCACAGCAGTCAATCAACCTGATCTTTTCCATCTTGATCGGGGCGACTGCATTATAGTAACTAACGGGCGTATGTCCGAAAACGCCTATTTTGTTCCAAATAGGTTCAACGTAGGCGATGTCACCACCCATTCGTCTGGGAAATCGGTTCCACAAAGGCTTAGTCGAACCCTCTGCGAACTCTGTCGGGCTGCTAGATTGGGGGTCTGCCCAAGCGTGAACAGCAAAATGAGTCTCATTTTCCCACGTCAGGGTCAGCGTCTCATAAAACCGCTTGTGGCTCTCTGGAACCTTGCCCCGAAACTCTTCTACCACGGCTGTTGGGCTAAATCCTAAGTTATTATACACACCCGCAGTCACCAGATGGGAGGTTACCCCGTAACTTTCTATCGTTTCTTTCAGTCCATTTTGCATCCACCAGTAAACTACTTCGGACTCGGAAGGTACTTCTCCATTAAATTGTTCCAGCATAGAAGTGGAGTGTTTGTTCAAAAGCCAGTCGATGACATCGCAGTGGTTGCCACGCAGACATGCGAGGATACTTTCGGTCGGCAGACCTAGAATGATATCCACGACATCTTTGGAGTTCTTGCCACGATCTGCGTAATCTCCCACAAACACAAACTTGGCCTGTGAGTCAATTGCGTGGATACGGGCAAGCAATCTCTCTAGGGTGCGAGCACACCCATGCAGGTCTGCGATAATCCAAGTCATAACTCGTCCTCTGACTCAAAAAGAATCGTTGCGTTGTAAATCAGGCCAGCTCCGAGAAATGGGATTAGGTCTTTTGCTCGCATCATACCCTCAGTTTGATTTTGACCTTATTGTCGGCTGTCTTCTTTTGGGAAACCATCTTCAGTCCCAGCCGCTTCGCCTGCTTCAGAGTCAAGTGCTTGCCATAGACCTGTTTGATCTTATGCATGAAGTCTTGGGCTTGTTTCTTGCTGCCTGATCGGTCATACGCTGATATGATTAGTTCATATGAACCGTCAGCCTTCTTCAAAAACCCCACGTCGTTGGCGGCTGCCCCCACATGCTGACGACGAACGATAATGTGCGCCTTCTGCTGCCTTTTATCTCCACCGTATCCGTGGAGATGTTGTGCTCCTTTATGCTCTTCAAAAACATACCCCATCTCTTCTAAAGCAGCCTTTATGGCGTCGGGGTCTGTCATCTCGACTTGGACAATTGTGTACTCGCTGATGTACACCTACTTTCTATCAAAAACTTGCCTCTTCCTGGCAAGAAACAGATTCGCTTCATTATACAAGTAGAAGCGCATTTTGTCAACCACGTTTCTACCACCAAAACCACAGGCATACCCTGCTGCCACTTTATTGCAGCCACAATTGGCAGGAATGTTTGAAGCAACAAAAGTAATCACATCACTCGTGCCAAAGAACTGGCCTCTCGTGTGTCCGTCCAGGCATCTCGAAATACTACCATCGCCGTCGAAATACCCTCTAATCCAATGCCTGACTAAATCTTCACTAAGTCTAGGGGCCTTCAGCACTTTGCTTTTACGCTCAACAATGCCGTGTTTAATCAAAGATCGCACCATGTGGTCGCTGCAAAGATCAAGTTGAACTGCACCATCCTTGCGTTGATGAATAGGTTTATTCGATCCAACGCATTCTGACAGCTTTACAAGATGGCTTTCATCCTTCTTTGCCAAGGTTATTGTCAAGAGTCGCTTGGCTGGCCTGTTGATTACGCATCCATCGGCGGCAATGAAACCGAGCCAGTATGCTTTATCTTGAGTGTTTATTTCATCAAAGTAGGCGACATCCAGATCATAACTTCCCCAATGTCTGCGCTTAAGATTATGTTTGACAACCCAACTTGTGATTACGCTACGAGAAACATTACACTCAGCTGCAATTCTCTCAACTTGTTGATTTTCTTGGCAATATTTCTGCTGAAGCCACGATTTAGCACGATAAGGATCACGAAGATTCCGCAGTTGAAACTTCTTCACCCATTCAGTGATTGTGCTTCGTCCGTGTCCGGTCTCTTTGGCTATCTGAGTGATTTGCTTTCTTTGGACACAGAATTGATCGTATAGCCATTCTTTGTTCGTATACATCTTATCCTCCGCAGTCATTCCAACTTTAACTACGGAGAATATCGGTCAAGTTCCTGCCTCAATCTCATGGTAAACAGATTAACATTCGGGAAGAACGCCCCTTGTTTGGCAACTTCTTGATAGTCTATCAAGGCATTTGTCACAGCATTAGGTGAACAAGTAGGCTCGCCACTGCTTGTTAACGACAAAGACCAGCCACCGTATCTAGCAGATAACTTCAATGCAGATGTGAACGTGGGAGGCATCTGGTCATCGTGAGAGGCATCTTGCCGCAAGTCTTTTGCCGCGCAGAATAAGCAGTTGCCGTTGCAAACACTACTACCGACAAGAGCACTAACACTGTATATCCTTTCTATGCAAGCCATCTAAGCACATTCTTCCGAAACGATTAGATTGCGTGAGCGCATACGTCCAATCGAATCCAAGACATTTTGGACTGTACATTGTAGTCGTGCAGCAATGTCAAATTTGTCATGCAGACCGTCTTCCCATAGGGAGAGAACATCTTTGTCAAATGCAATGTCTTTGAATTCACGTTCAATTAAAGATCGAATTTCCTTGGTTGCCCTTCGATCACTAGAAGTGAAATACATCCCACCCGTTAAATTGCTCAACTCTTTGAACGAAGCGATCACCCAAGTCGTCAACCCAATCGAATGCAGGGTGATTCCGGCCTCTTCCATAGCTAACGCCGTCGTTTCCAGAGTCTTACCGCAAGGGCATCCATCCGGCCACGCATCATTACCGGAGATATAATACCCGTGGGGTGGGGCATCACCCACCAGAATCGCAACTCGGCGGGCATTGTTTCGCCATTTTAAGTTCTCGGCAGCAGCAACCACTCCATCGAATACTGCCTCGGGAGCGTCACCACCACCACCAAGATGGAGTTGATTGATAACTTCCTGTACGTTTACAAGCAGTACAAACTTGTGAGCCTTGGCAACAAACGTATACTCTTGTGGCTTGTGGTCTCTATACTCGACTACTCCCACTCGGACATCAACATCAGAGTGCTCTGTTAGTTCTTTGAGTATTTTGACCAAATCTTGTTTAGCAGCCATGATATACGACCCCATGCTGCCAGTCGTATCAATGATAAATGCAATGTCAAATTCATTCACAGACATATCTAAGCTCCGTTAGCCCACAGTGATCAAGCAGCCCGTAGCTGAAGCTCTAATCTGATCCACAACGTCATTCAGTGCTGAAGTTGCTCCCAAGAAGAACACTATATCAGCATCTTGGAGTAATTGCTTCAGACGACGTAGATACGTCATATCTTCAGCTGCACGCCCTGCCGCGGAATAAAACTCATGCCATGAGAAATACGACACACTTCTGCTGTCCAAACGCAGATTGTCTAGCGCTTCCACTGCTTTATTATAGACATCAGTGGATGAATAGACAACCACAAAATTATTGTAGCTCTGGCTAATGGCGGTCAGAGCAGCGGCGTTAAGTGCCTCACCGACAGGCCAACCCATCGGTGGGTCAATCGTGAAACCGTACAGTCTGTTGAAGTCTGAGTTATTCAGTTCATCATGCGATTCTTTGAAATCGTGAAAATCCAATATGTATTGTTTCAGGGTCTCCGTCAATGGATGCGACATTATTATTCCTCCCAATTACACCAAGATGCCTTGATATTTTGCATATCTCGGATCATATCCGTGAACTCTCTCACGCAAAGTTCTCCACCCTTGCGCGACATTACAAAGCCTTCCCCGATCATGGTATCAGATTTATTCTCAACGACAGCAATCACTTCACGAGCAGCATCAGCAGGACAGGCAGATAATCCGACCGCAGCCAGCAATGCACAATCGTTAATTTCATCTCCAATGAAGGCGATTTCATCCCAACTGCATTTGCCAGGGCGATCACTGCATTCTACATAAGTAGATCGTACAAAGTCAAACTTATCCTGCACCCCTGCACAGACTATGATTTTCCTGCCTGCTCTCTCAAACTGAGGCATCGAAGGCTCATAAGACCCTGTTAAAGCAACACATTGGATTCCTGCGTTACTCAACATCTGGATGCCTACGAAATCGCAGGTGTTGAACTTGCGAAGATAGAATTGCGGAGTCAGTTGTAATCTCGTATCCCTGTCGTCGCAAGAGGGTGGAGACACTTTGATAGAGATTTCAGGAATGCTCGGTGAGAAATAACCCCCATCCGTAAGGCATCCGTCAATGTCAGTGATGAACAATTTAATCATTCTTTAATCCTTACAAATACAATCTTCGGTGTCTATATTCGCCGATTTGGTACTCGTTGATAATTTGTGCTGGTAACCCAGCGAGCCTGGTAACCAAAAAGTATACTGTAACAACAGTCGGTATACAACACTTCCATATCTGCAAGATTGCCATTCGCACTAATTCCCGTCATTCCCAAGCGCTCTAATAAAATGATCGGCAATGCCCTGTATGGTTTTGGTGTCTGGCTCTAGATACCCCTTCGCATCCTTGCCGACCAAGGCGACTTCTTTCGACGGTATTGTTACGAAATTGTCTTTCACTGTATCAGGCAAAATTGGCATCACCTCTTCGTGATAGTAAAAAGCAGAACCTGTCTCAGTTATATCCTCTGCCTTAAGTTCGTACCTAGCAACTTCGGCAGCACCCAACCGGTCAAAGTAAAAAGCTCTCCTCACACTGGATTTATCAATCATATCCTGAATATGGCTCATGGCACAATTATCCCATTGTTCAAATTCAGGTGGCCCTAGCACATCTATTAACATCATTTCCCTTTCAATTTCCGGCGCTGAGCTAACTCCGCTTCCGAGAAGCCCAAAATACCATCAGGTTTGTCTGTCATCGCTTTTTGGATTGCCTTCGAGTTACGAGAAATCAGCCGCAAACCATTCGGCTCCAGACTGAAAGCAGCATCTGTATGCTTCATCGATCTATCATCTACAAAATGTCTCTCTATCCAAGTCGCTCCCAGCACTTGGGCTGCAATATCAAGAGCAATTCCGTAACCATGATTCGAGAAGCCCACTGCTGATTGTTCAGGTATTATCTCTCGAACATGCGTGATTTCATTCAGGTATATCCTTTCAAATGGCGTAGGATATTCTGACGTACAATGATAGAAGACCAGTCGCTCTGGGTCAACCCCGCTATTCACTGCATAATCTATTATTTCTTGTCTCTCCTGCTTTGTTACCATGCCCAAGGAGATGTGAATCCCTCCCATATAATGATCAAAAAGATACTGGATCATGTCATTGTTTTGGTTAGAAGGGCTCCCAATTTTGATGAAGTCTGGATTCAGTGCGACCACTTCTTTCGTAGAAGTCATGTCCCATACTGATGTTGCATACCCAATCCGTAGATCATCTTCACAGAATCTCTTCAACTCGGCATGCTGCTCTATGGTTAGCTCCAGATTCTTCCTGTGCTCCAAGTAGGTATTTCCGTAGGCAAAGTCTTGGTTAGGATGCGGCTTATACCACATGTCCTTTGGTGTTGATTCTTCAGGATTGCGCTTCTGGAACTTAACGTAATCCGCATCACAAAATCTTGCTAATTTGCAAAGGTCTTTTGCCCGTTCCATTTTACCAATGTGAACGCATCCTACCTCAGCAACTATGTGGTATTTCTTGATCTCCATTATCTACCTCATGAACTTGGATATCTATGTCCAGGTTTTCCACATCACCGCTGAAAACTTGATTAAAGATATCGAAATCGGTCGTGCTGTCGATTTGCATACCTTCTACCTCTGTAATTGGATAAATACACACTCTTTGACCAATTCTACAACCTGTCTCCACGAGCATGCTTGCTTCACTGAGATAGATATTTCCATTATCAAAATATCGCACACCAGTGCGGCCTAACGATTGTCTCATTGGGCGATTGTGTGGATCATAAGTAGATTGCCAGATGTAGTCGGAACTATCAACCATAGACTCATACCAAAGGAAGTCATACATCTTGGTGGTAGACAGAAGACTGTCGTAATAACCATTGAAATAGGTCTCAAGGGCATGACGTACTCTGCCCCTAGCTCTAATTGGGCTAGTTGGCTGGAGAGTAATAACAGTGTCACATCCATCACCTCTGGATTGATAGGCTTCGATCAGACAGGATTCTGTGGAAGATAAATCCTGACTAATATCATTGGGGCGTTTATGTGCGATTGCACCCCATTCTTGAGCAATTCGCAAAATCAAATCATCGTCAGATGATACCAAAATATTGGACTCTGGTATTCCTGCGTCCAAAGCGTGAATAATAGAGTAGACAAACAGAGGCTTGTTGCCCACTAGTTGTAAGTTCTTCTTGAGTACGCCTTTAGACCCACCACGGGCGGGTATTACACACAGAACATTTTCAAACATTTAGCACCTCCAACACTGTTGACAAGTTCATCTTAGGGAAAATATCCACTTTTGATATCTCTGATGCATTATACACCACACACTTCTTATTTATCTCTCTACCTTGAGTTCTCCAATAATTGAGTATAGAATCAAGGTCGGAATCACCTGTTTGCTTGACGTGCTTGTATTTATCAGCTTTTCTGCCATCCAATCGTCTCGGCTTATTCTTCCAGTCTGGAAACTGCCAGAACCACCTGAAAGCTCTCACTCTAGCACAATCAAGTCCAAGAAGGACTATGGGCGAGCAGCCCATAATGTGAGCAATATGGATAGCTGACCCTGCTGAAGTACGGCATTGAACTATGCGGTTCTTCTTCCTTTCATGCTCATACTTGTCAGTGATGTTGTAACCTTCTCGATGACGAAACAGAACCGCTCGATTACCAAACCAATCTGCTTTATCAGCTAGTTTGTCTTCGTACAAGAAAGGAATCGTTTTGTCCGACTTGCGTAAATCGTGAGCAAAGTACGACCAGACAGAAGCCTCCCAATCATCAGATATATAGTAGTCAGAGTCGGGCACTGCAACATACCCTGCGTTCACTGCGATAGTGACATAATCTTTGAGTGGCTCAAGATCAAGGCCGTGGATTGATGGGCCTGAACCCACGATAAACGCAGGAGTACCGGCATGTTTGCCGTTAAATTCTTCTAAGTTCCTATAGGTCTTCGTAATCATCTAAGAATCCTTCATATTTACTAAATATACGAATCGTCCCATCGTCATTCACCATATCATACGGCACGGACATCAATGTATCCCAACCGTCACGAATCTCATCAACCCTGTCAACGACAAAAGCTACCACAGGCAGCTTACGCAACTTATCAGGTATCATCTCAGCCGTATGAGTCTCAAGGCGCATTAACCCTTTAGACTGCATACGCACTGCGTCATCCAGCGTAACAAACCAACCAAAGGCATCTTCCATTTTCATATGATTTCTGACAGCTTCTTCTTTTCAAACACGTCAATAACAGAAAGATTGCTACAATTGTATATTCTTGAGCCGACCCGATCTCCAAGTTTTTTTAGCACCTCATACGATTGGATATTTTCTTCAAACTTGCGTATCTGGTGAGACTGCTCAGGGCGAAAATTCTGGCCCTTGACCTTGCGTTGGGGCCATTTATCTTGGGGCCAAAACTGCCAAAAGTGTGAATTACCATGTGCCATCCGGTGGTCTACCCCAAGCAAGTAAATTTCTGTACAGCCTGTTAGCAGGGCAAAGTCTATGCCAGTGGGTACTGAGCTAACTGAGCATAAACCCTGACCATCATTAGGCAATGGTGAGATTGTAGGCTCCGGGCGAGGCTTGAAGAACCTGAAGTTATGCTTCATAATCTTATCAGCGTGTTCTTTCCAACTCGTTCGCACTATTTTAGTGCAATTTCCACGCAATACTTTCTGCCAGAAGTAATCCCATTGCAGACAAAGGGTATCATTAGAAATCCAATAGCGATCCGTAGACTCTCCCTTACTCCAATCCATCAACAGTATTGACGAGTTAATAGTAATCACCACATCATGCTGTAGAGCAGAGGAAATATCTTGGAAAGCCAGTGAAGGACCGGCTCCTACTACAAAACACCTCCGACCAGCGTGAATATCTTTGAAGTCACTGAGATCAGTATAGGCTTTTACGTCTCGGCTGCGAATGGCGTCACGTCGCATCTTAGTATCTCTTTTAAGAAAGGACTCGGCTCGCAGATATCTATTCTGTTTCTTTTGGTCCCAAAATGATACTTGCGCCGAGTCATACAGTAGTTAATGGAGAGATAATCCTGTGCTACAGTCTACAACCTGACTTACGGCACTGCTTGCACCACTTCCCAGATTTTACATTAGTAGGACTAGACTTCCACTGATGTCCTTTGCTGCATTGCCACACAAGAGGAGTGTGAGCATTAACATATATTTTTGACAAACATGCTCCTTCTCGTTTTTTGGCCAAAGATTGCATATCATCAATTGTGGGTTTAACCTGTTGGGTGCATTGCGGACACCAAGTACCTCTTTTTACATGAGCAGGAGTGGCCTCCCATTCATGCCCCTTTGAACACTCCCATCGCAACTTCGAACTATTATTAATATAACTTGTTGATACGCATTTCCCACCTCTGTTTTGAGCTATTAAATCCATCTCCTTGATAGACAATTTATGTGTACCTGAGCATATAGGGCACCAAGACATCCTCGTCACAATATTATCAAACGTAGCATCCCAAGTATGCCCCTTGTTACACTTCCATTTTAATTTTGTACGATTGTTCTTATAATCTAATGACAAACACTCTCCGTTGCGAGAAGATGCCACTTTTTGTGCATCAATAATCGTTTTAGGTAAATTATTTGCACACACAGGACACCAAGACCCGTGTTTGATGGATATAGGGGCAGCAGACCACTGATGTTTTTTTGAGCATTCCCAAGTTAGAGGTGTTTTAGTACCCATGTATTTGTCAGTAATCAAAGTGCCTCCTTGCCTCATAGCTAAATCTCGTAGTTTTTTTAACTGTGATAAATTATTATAAAAAACACACCAATCAACAACAGGTTTTTTAGAGAAGTATTTACCGATATAGGTCACTAAGTCATCATCGCTGTTTGTTATATAATATGGAATTTCTATTAAACGAATACCTTTTTTTAAGCATTTTATCCTAACAGTTTCATCTCGCTTAATCTGCTTATTAAATTCGTAATCTGTTTTGTGAAAATGCTTTATATGAGTATAATGTTGTCTACCGTGATACTCAAATGCTATTTTCAACTCCTCACAATATCCATCTATCTCATATCCACTAATAGCACTTCTGCTTTTCGGAAAAGGTTTCTTGAATACAGACTGCAACACATATCGACACTTCTCTTCATTAAAATACCACGTACAACTAGGACACCAAGTACCTGCATTAACATTATGAAAATTTGCTCGCCAAATATGACCATCTGCACACTTCCAAGTAAGTTTGTGCTCCCAAGAATAAACAGCAGATAAACATTGTCCTCCGTGGTTTTCAGCTAAATTATGAGCATCCTGTATTGAGTATTTCACTTTTCTGGACATCTGGCATCTCCTCAAGTATTTCTTTTATAAATATACTTGGTTCACATACCATAGTCCTGTTTCTTTTTTCACCAAAACTATATTTTCTACGATTTAGACAGTAGGATATCGTCAACACTGATTTGGCCCGAGTCATCGCTACATACATCAAACGTCTTTCTTCTTTCTCACCTCGTTCGGCTAATGCCATTTGGTGAGGAATAATCTCTTTCTCAACACCCACGATAAATACTACTGGGAACTGGAGACCTTTAGCTGAATGCATTGTTAGCAGGGTGACTGCATCGTCATCCTCTGAATCAGCCAGATCAGAAGTAAGAATTTGCACGGTATGCAAGAAATCTCTGATTGTGGCAGTAGGCTTTTTTTCCTCGTAGTCTGCCACGCTTGCCAGGAACTCATCCAGATTGTCAATACGTTTGGATGTCTTATACTCTTTGGCGTCTTCGTTCTCTACATACTCGTAGTACCCCGAATTTTTCAGGAGATTAGAGACCACGGAAGATAATCCCTCGTGAGAGGCTTGGGCATGCTGTGCTTTCTGGATGACTCCAACAAACTCATTCAGATTCTCTCGCATCTTAGATGTCAACTTGACATCAGGACTCTGGCAGGCTTCGAGTATGGAGATATTATTATCCTGACAATACCTCTCTATCCGCCCAATAGCTGTGCTGCCTAGGCTTCGTCTGGGACTGCTGATGGCTCTAGCAAACTGGATCGAGTCACTGGGGTTTGCCACAAACGACAAATACGCTAAAGCGTCCTTAATTTCTCTGCGATCAAAGAACGAAAACCCTCCAACAATCTTATAAGGGATGTCGTATTTACGCAGTGCGATTTCAGGCTGCTTGCTCAGAGCATTAGTCCTGTAAAGGACAGCAAAATCATTCAATGAATAGCCGTTCTTCGCTTTCATGCCTTGTATGGCAGCAGCTATATAGTTGGCCTCCGATTCAACATCAAAATGTCTCTTGAATGAAACTGGTTGACCGTCTCCCCGCTCAGATACCAGATGTACATCTCTGGCATTGTCGTTATGCCGTATGAGATTTTGAGCAGATTGTAAGATATGTGATGTTGATCGGTAATTACGTGGCAACACGATCTCTGATACTTTATCAAAGTCGTGGCTTACTCGCTGAATGTTTTCTGGCTTAGCTCCACGCCAAGAGAAGATTGACTGATTGAAGTCGCCTACCACAAACAGGTTGCCATCACGTTTCTTCTCGGGGTCAACGATGGAATGCACAAGCTCATACTGTATGGTATTGGTATCCTGCATCTCATCCACAAGAACGAACTGGAATTTGTTATTGAGTATTCGGGTGGCTTTGGGGTGCCTCTTAAAGAGCAGCCATGTTTTATAGAGAATACCAGTGAAATCAACTGCATTCCATTTGTCTAGCAATTCAAGGTATTCCTTAATGACGGCGGGGCCTGGATGAGCCAACTCTTGTATGTGGGTATCAAAGTCGGCTATATCTTCTCGAAAGTCATTCGCAACCTTGCAATAGTGGTTGATCGTTTTCTTGCGATAAGTAGGCTCGTACCCATGCATACGAACTACTTTGTCCATCAATTCCTTCTGGTCTTTCTCGGTATAGATGGAGAAGTTTGATTCTATCCCTACACGAGACCCGTATTTGCGTAGTATAGCAATGCAAAGAGCGTGGAACGTACTGACCCATACCTTCTCTGCCACTTGCCCTGCCTGCTCCGCAATTCTTTCTCTCATTTCGTTTGCGGCTTTGTTTGTAAAGGTTAAGCAGAGGATATTGGATGGATCAACGTCCTTCTTTTGGACTAAATCCATCACTCTTGCGGTTAGCGTGGAAGTCTTTCCTGAGCCGGGGACCGCTGTCACAACGCAAACCCCCTTAAAGTGGTCTACGGCTTGCTTCTGCTCTGCATTAAAATTCATGCGTATGTCACCGTCAAGGTATCGTCAGGAATACACAATTGTTCTAATAATTGTTGTTTCATCTGCTCTAGAAAATCTTTTATTGGATTATGTAACGGAGTGCAACTGTAGAAGAAATCTGCCCACTGTTGCTCCTCAAGTCGTTGCTCCTCAAGTCTTAAAACATCAATTATCACGACATCCCCTTTTCTATCTCTTTGATCTTATGCTTGATAGCTCGTGGTGACCAGCCTTGTTGTACATACTTGAACTGAAAATGTACTCTACCAGTTTCATCCACCAACTGAACTATTGGAATATCTATAATGCGCCATTTGTCAAGGTCTTCTTTATTGCCTTCAGCAACATCATAGGTTATATATGGAAACTTCAGTTTATTCAACCGAGTTAGATAAGCAGCACACCTTGGACAATTCTTTGATTTAATTACACGAGCCTTCAGCATATTATATTCCCAACTTTCCACGAACAATAGTTTCTTCCTTTAGCAACTCAGCACCATCGAGCTTGCCATCAGCAGCCATCCGGCCGAGTTTTCTCTGCACTTGACCCCACTCATCTTTAAGCCCTTCAGAAACTTTCGTAAGCTCATCACCTATCTGCTTACTAAACAGGGCAGCATACCTAAGTTGATCTTCCCCACTCATTTGTTCCCTCTTTGGATCATCATCTATGCCAAACTTGAAAGGGGCTTCACGTTTTGACAAGCAATGGGCAAAATAATGCATGTTTTTGTCTCCCAAATCAGATAAACCAAAGGCTTGTGAAATATCATCTTTGGAGAAGACGATTAGCTTTTTCTCAGAATTATGTATCAGTGCTCCATTGATGACGAGCATTCCGTTATCTTGATCGTACTTTGCATCTAAAATGCGTACATGATAGTATGTCATTCCCATTCCCGTTAAAGTTTAGCCTCCAACATACCAGAAAGCACTTCTGCAAATGATTCAATGTCTTCTCGGCTAGGCTGTGTTAATTTCACTTCCGTCAGCTTATTCAAAGCAGCGGGCTCTAACAACTCTAGCACCAGATGGTCGTGAAAAGTACGATACGATCCGCCAGGCACATCATGTAATGCTATGCAATCTGGGGAGACTCCGACCGTTTCCTCACATTTGCGAGTATGTTCAAACCATTTATCTTCGTCAGCATCCGAAATAGGCTGCGAAGCAGTAACCTTATTGCATTGCGCTCGTACTGGGAAATCCTCTCCCTCGCGATCTTTCAATGCCTTGATACGCTTATCCCAACTATCCTGCGGGATAACCCCATACATCCTACATGAGAACGGTCGGTCATCATAGACGTGACATCTGCCTTCCCAAAAGATGCAACCCTTCTCAGGGCTGGTGTCAAGGTAGTTGATGATTGCCCTAACCAGCATATCACGCTTGGCAGGCTTCTTCCAGGTCTTTTGAATCGTATCCAAAACCTTCAGAAACTCTACATAGTACATGCTGGGGTTGATTGTGCGACAATTATGGACTTCTACAGCATGAGTAACAAAGGATTCTTCTCCCAATATCTCTATGTCATAAACATACCCATCAAATGGTTCTATGGTTAATGATTTAACACTCAGCAAATGACCATGCTTATGAGGCACGCATTTTGTGTGCTGGGAACAAGTTTTATATACGGAATATGCCTTTTTTCTGCTTGGTCTATCATGGCCAGAAACAGAATATGTCTCTCCAGACAACCAATACAACATCAACAACTGTTCTGACCAATATCGTGATGTTGTTGTACTTGACCTTCTGTTATTGCGAGATATATCTTGAACTCCATCCCCAGCATAATATCCGTTAATTAAAGACTTTCGCAGAGTGGCGTTATATACAAAAGCACTGAAGATATTCTCATTCACATGTTTATTTTCGCACCCCCGTCCGAAAAGGGATTCAAACAGTCTGCTTAAAACCACAGAACACATCCGAACAGTTATCGCATTTCCATGATCTGTTTTCTGATTTACGTTCAGACCTAGCTTATGAGCAAACTTCTTGATTTTATCAACTAAATGGGTTTCTTTGGCATGTAGGTGAAAATTCACTACTCCATACTGACACGAACCTTCGGCTATAAAAAGCCCAAAAATAAACGCATCACTTGGTTTTATGTCAAAACGATTAGGGATTGGTTTGCCGTTCTTATGCTTAGATGTAAAGCAAAATCCATTTTCCTCATGCAGCCCATGTACAAAAGATGATACATAAAAGTGACTAGGACTTTGAGTTAATTTAGGGGATTTCGGAAGAATGACATAGTGACCAAATTTATTAGATTTCTTGGGAACTAAAGAACTTGATTCAACGAAATCTGGGGATGAAAGTTCTTGTCGGTCCCATCTGGTTATAGATGAGGCATACACTCTATGATCGGGAGTTAATCTAATATCTCGCCCATGAGATAACTTTAACAGCAGAATCTCTTGTGCCTCTTTTTTGCCTACTCGCTTAATTTGCCTTAATCCTGATTTTGTAAAGACTGAATCACCCACAACCAGATCGGAAATTGGAATTGGTCCTCGCACAGTATACACTAATGTATCTGGAGCAAGACAGCACCAGATGGCATCTTCACCATAGTGCTCTTCACACTGTTCGCAACCTGTAGTTGTGGGCATACGGTCATACAAAACCTTCAATGATATCAAAGGTCTACGTATGTTTGATTCCGATGTATCTACACCAAAGGGATTCATACGTCTAGATCATCCAATTCATCTAGGTCTTGCTCCACTGGCTTCGCGGGATAAGTCTTAGCTGTGGGCAAAGATTTGTCCGGCGTCTTCACCGTCGAAATTTTGGATAGTTTTGGAGCATCAGAGTCAAAAGTGATACTGATACTCTCAGCACCTTCCACTTTCTTAACTCCAGGTACATCTTCAGATTCTACCCAATCTTCGATCATCTTCTTGGCAGCACGAGCGTCAACGCTCTGCTTCACTTTGACGATCTTGTTAAAATCGTCCTTGTGCTCGTCCTTGACATGCTTCAGGAACTTTGACTCATCTTCAATCTTCCAACTGTCCTTGCCTTTCCGTTTGACCACTTTGGCAATAGCCGGGTATTGGAGGCTTTTCTCATTCGGCGTCAGGGTGAACATCGTGTTTTGGATCAAGCGGCGGAATTGATTAATCTTTGACTCAAGAGCCTTGATCCTCATGTCTGCCGTTTCGACCCGGTATTTCTTCAACCCTTTCGCATGCTCAAGCTTGGAATTTAATTCCTGCAATTGTATCAAGACTTCTTCAATCTCAAACTCAGATGACAGTACTAGATCAGCAGTGATAGGCGTTCCGCCCGTGATTGCATCAAATGCAGATATACTCATTTCACATTCCTCTCAGATCATTTAGTGCCAGACCATTCTTTGAACCCCTTAACTGAATACAGGATTGCTGTGACTGTCTCAACGTGAGACTTGTCACGTAATTTACCCAGATTTCCCTCATTGAATGAAGGAGAAAAACACAGGTCTATGCCTTTAGGAGCACAGTATCCGGTGGCAATAGTAAGAGCCTTGACCGCATTATAATTCGCAAATGGACCAACTGCTCTAACCTTGGCATAGCCATGCCGCCGCAGAGCCATAAAGACCGCAGATGCTAATTTCTTAACATGCTCTTTCTCTGCTGATTTTCTGTCAGCCTCAGTCGGCCCTCTAAATCGCCCCTTAGCAACCAAGAATCCAGGGTCATCCGTTCCGTCTCTAAAGCTGTTCTTCACTGTTTCTTCATCATGCTCCAGCATTGGAGCAGGCATTTCAGTATGCATAACATTCTCCCGATACAGATAACCTATTATACCGTCTCTACCATTAATTGTCGAAGCTCTTCGCTGCGTACCGACTTTATTCGAGATCGAACCTCCTTCTTGTCAATATCCAACGTTGATGCAATATCATCTACCGTATAGCCAGTTGCAATAAGTTTTAGTATTTCCTGATCTGTTTCATCTTTGATGAAGTACTCAATAATACCGAATGCACTCTCGAACGACATCGGCACATCACCAGATTTGATATCATCATAGTCGATAGACTCGAACGGACTCGATACTCTATGGTCCCGGTCTATATGATCCTGCAAAACACCTTTCTGTTCTTTGCCCACGGGCCGGTGTAAATCATAGACTTCTGACTGAATTAAGGTACAAGGATATTTCTCGGTAAATGTCGGGTAAGTCATCGGAGTGGCATATCGACTATATTCGATTGGCAAAGACCGGATATATTCCTCATCAATCTGTGGCACGATTCGCTTCGTGAACGGGCAGAGTACACCTTTATTACCGTCATCTAGTTTCCACGGCCAACGAATACGACGCTTGCAATCGGCAAATGCTTTCACATCACCTTCCTTAAGAGCACCAAGTTTTGCGTTTGTCTTCTCTCCCCAAATAACTGCATAGACTCTAGGTGAACTGGTTACCTCATAGATGTCACCCTTCCAAACCATGAACTTGGGTAGATCACTGATGGTTTTGAAATGCTGGAGGTGCTTCTCATCTATGCGACCAACCATCCGGTTACAAACTGGACACTGAACCGCAGGACGACGTTTTATTCGGAAAGCAGAGGTCTTGATGTTGGATTTCCAGTTCGATAGAATCTTGTAAAAAAGCCCGTTGAACGCACCTAGCGAGCCGTACCCCTTCGACTTTTGCAAACTGGCGGCAGTCGAGGCTTTGAACGTATTAACGGCCACAGATAACTTGTAATCAAAATCAGATTCAAAGGTCATCCTGTCCATATAGTCGTCCAACTGAGCAAACCAGTGATCTTTGTAATTATCATAATAAAACTGTATGGGGAGGTAATCTTTGCCGTCACGAGTTTTCTGGTACAATATAACTTGTTCCGTTACTGGTCTCCCATTAAGACAATAGTGTAGTTTTGACATATCCTCCTCCTATTTCACGCCATTCCAGCAATGACCTCGGTATTTGCATTCCAAGCATTTCTTATGCCCACGAGAGTCATAACCTCTAGGTGGTAATACGTGCTGCCCCTGCGAGTTCGTATTGGTGACTTGGTATCTTAGTCTTATAGCTTCTTCTCGCTTGACAGCTATCATAGCATCGTCGCGCAGTACCAAAAACTCTTTTACAGCCTGATTGGCTTTGTTCTCGTACACAAACTTGCCAAACTTTAGGCCACTCAAATAGAGGTATACTTGCATCTGCGTTTTATGTTCAGTCTTGGGTTTCTCCAATCCCTTAAACTCAAAAGGATTCATCGTCTTGAAGTCGATCAGGAAATACCTTTCGTCGTCAGGTAATGCAGCGATATCCTTGTATTCGCCCAACTTCTTGTAGGGCCATTTAGTGATGTCAATAATGGCATCAACATGCCCGCCCCACCAAGTTTCATCATCTCTGAAACCGACTTCTGCATATTGGAATTTGGTTGATCCGCATTCACATTTCGATGGCTTGGTACATCCGAATTTTGTCTCCGTACCAAACAACTTAGGTTCTGGATGTGCAGACCAATTAATACAGGTCCATCTACCCAACAAGGCATCAACAGCCGTGCCCATTAAGTAGTCTCGCCATCGATCATGAGTATAATGACCATTGTCAAATATTCGTTCTAACTGACTGTTAAGCTTGAGGGCAGACTCGTCTATATTTATAGCCCCCTTGGATTCATAATAGGAGTAAGCCACCTTGCGATGGCAGTCTTCCCAGCTACTCGCATGAAAATATGAGTAATCACGGTCGTTTGCTTTGGCTCGGTCAAGTAAATGGCTGTTGACTGCCTTTAGAACGTTGATATTAACTGACATTGTTTGTCTCTCATTTTCATCAGAGCATCACGGATCATCGTTTTGATAACCTGAATACCGTGCGTTTTAATATGTTCATCTGGGTCCATACCATCTGGGAGAAGTACCGGACTGAATTTATAAGCCAGTCCAGTACCGACCGAGACTCTTTCTAATTCGCCCATAGAATCACACATAGCGTAACCTTTCGGTATGGCTTTTTGCATAATCTTCTCGGTACCACTCTGCCCTGCCTTATTGGGATCAGAATCCAGAACTACAATAATTTCATCACAATAGCGATGAATCATGGCAAGTTGCACATCACTCAAATTAGTACAACATAGGGCTATTACGTTTTTGACTCCGTGATTATGGAATTGCAATGCATCAACCTGCCCTTCAACCACAACTACAAAGCGCCAATGGCGCATATAATCCTTCGCCTTGTCAATTCCGTACAGGTAAAAAGATTTTTCATAATGCTCATGCCAATGGTCAGGAAGCTGCGAGTCTCCGATCCCAATATGCCGGGACATCAAAGTGATTAGGTTACCGCTCGGATCGTATAGAGGAAAAATTATACGCCCCGCAAGTTGATGACGAACATCGTGTGGTATGAAACCTAATCCAAACTCTCTGATGACCCTTTCCGATAGGCGGCGCTGCTCCCGTAGATACGACAATCCGGGGCGGCCTTCCTGCAACCAAATGCATTTTTGCGATTTGGCTAAAAGCTCCACCCTTTCGGCGTCACTAAATCTGCTCTTAAATTTCACCATCTATATCTAAGTCCGTTTGAGGGACTTTCTTTGCTGATTTCTTCTTCGGAGTAGCCTTATTCTTTGGCTTCGCACTATAGGTCGATGCCAGTTCCTCAATAGCAAGTGGAACTCTGACAGGCTGCTTCTTCTTCGTGTTCTTTTCGCTCTTGGCTGCTTCAACGCAGCACGCAGCTAGATGGGCTTCAAGTTGCTGCTCTCGAATGGCCGCTAAGAAGTCCGCTTCACCTTCTATTCTGAGTATTATATCGTCATTCTGCTTCCAAGTCAAGACTCCGTTTCGGATAGTTACTGCCTGAAGAGCGCGAGCCAAATCATAAGCCTTTTTAGCATCATCTGGGTTGTACTCAACATAATAGATGGGTATCTCAATAGACACGTTCGGCGGTACAGGAGGTGCCATTCTATTTTTCACAATCGTACAGCGAGCATAATGGCCTATGAGTTGATCGTGACCTTCCTCATCCTTCACAAAGACTTGTCCTGTCGCACCATTCTTCTTTTCAACGCTAACTCGCTGGTGAGCAAAAAACTTAAGTGCGCGTCCACCAGGAGTATGGAATCGATCCTGATAGTATTCCCCCGGCTTCTCACGAAGTTGGTTGATGAAGATAACCGTGGTTTGCGTCTGTGCAGCAGCCTGAGCAATCTTGCCTAACATCTGAGACATACTTCTTGCTATCTCTGCCATCCCTGCTTTGTTCGGATCAAAATCTTCTGACAGGACTCTTTCTGGGATCAGCCCTGCCACCGAGTCCAGTACAACCACGCCATAGATATTTGCACAGATGGATCGGTAAACCATTTCCAGAATTTCATTGACATTCATCAACTCAAATGAATCGTCATCCTCTTTCGTATTCTTCACGAGCGGAGGAAGAAATAACTTTGTCGGGTCCATGCCGTTGATTTCAGAAAGAGCATAACTGAATGCCCGTTCCGTATCAAACCATGCACATAGATCACCGGTCTTTTGAGCATTAGCAACAACCCTCATAGCCATCGATGTTTTACCACTGCCCTCAGACCCCATCAGTTCCACAATACATCCCTTAGCTAACCCTCTTGCTCCTTTAGTCAGCAATACATCAAGATCATCGTGACCTGTTGGGATAGCCTGAAGCTCAATCGTGGCAAGACCTTTCGTTTTGTAGTTTTCACCAAAACGTGCGGTCAGTTTCTTCAGAACAGTTTCCAGTATTTTGTCTGATACTTTGCGTGTAGCCATTTGATATCCTCATTATATATCGAGAAAAAGGGTGCGGGCTTTGTGCCCACACCCTCTCCGCAAGTTGTCACTACCAGTTTATGGGATCATCGCCAGCGTCGGCAAGATCGCCAATTGCACCCGAATCTGCAACAGCCTGTTGCGGAGTCGTAGCCGGTGCAGGCCCGTTCGTTGATGCCGTGCCAAAAGCTCGGTCGATCAACTGGTTAAGCGGCGTGGCCTTGAAGACATCTTCTAAGGTGTAAAGATCACCGTTTGCCTTAATGGCTGCACGCTCTTCGTCAGAGATCGGAGCAGGACCAAGGAAGGTGGTCGTGTATTCACGATTCAAACCCTTGCCTGTTGCCTCGATAGTCCAGTTTCCACCATTCTGGCCGCCTGGATGAGACTTCGTTCTTTTTGCCCAAGAGCCAAAGTACTTAAAGATCGAGCGTCCACCGTCAAGTACCTTCACCACCTGATCTTCACGATCAATTACGTTCATCGCATAACGATGAGAAGGCTTGAACTCCTTACCAGTATGCTCGGTCAGTATTTCGGCAGCCTTCGTCCCGTCATCCAGATCAACAACGACTGATCGCTGCGTTTCCTGAATAAAGAACTTATAAAACTCAACTGCCTTACCTATGGGGCGAACTTCCACGGTCTTGCCGTCCTCAAAACGGATGAAACGGGTCTTACCCTTACCACTTCCACTACTTTTTCCACCAACACTGTTCCAATCAACTTCTGTAGCCATTTTCTTTCTCCTATCAGATTCTATTGCTACCCTAACATTGACAAATCGTCAGCCTCAACTCCAAAGGTCGTAGTCACTACGCCCTGGCCTTGTGGTGCTGAAATTCTTTCTCCTGGCCCGATACTATCAAAACCATCGAGATCATTTACTTGCTGTGCTTTGATTTTCTCCTCTCCTGCTTGAGTTGTCCCCAGAGGCTCCTTTACTTCTAATTGCAGGCAACTCAACTGTCGGCTCAAAGATTCAGAAGCAGCCTTCAAAATATTGTCGGCGTGCTTTCCTGATTCCATAACACCTTTTAATTCCCCAATATAGTCTGCAATATCGGACATATGTTCCATTGTTAAACCATGTCTGCGGTGCGCCCCTTTCAAATCGTGATCTTTCCATAACTTAGACTCTAGTAATTCTCCCCACCGCTCCCAAATATAGAATTGCGGGATTACCTTCAGTATGATCGTGCTCAGCCTAGATCGCCATTGGTATGACGCATCTAGCTTGTAACGAATCACGTCAGGTGAAATTACTGTTCTCTCTCCGAGGAAATGATCCGTATTCACCTCGGCTATTTCATTACGAATATCCGGCATGTCCAAGATTGGATACTTTGTAAGAACCATCTTAAGCATATGAACTTTGTAACGATAGAACTCCTTGAAGCTCACGCTGCCATCATAGAGAGTAAACTGCGGATACTTCTGGAGACATTCCTGATAGAAATGTAACTCATCGCCTCGTAACCCTAACGGGTTTTCTTTAGTAACCTTGGGAGTAAAAACTTCATCCTCGACTACATCCTCGACTACATCCTCGACTACATCCTCAACTACATCGAGAGGATCAACACCAGAAGAGGAGTCTTCCCCTTCTTCTGGTGTTGCCTCCGACTTTACGCCGTCATCCTCAACCTCAAACTCTGCCATATCCCTTGATACTTCAGTCTCATATTGCTTGCCACCCTCAATTAGCATTTCGTCTGGCTTAGTGTCAGACTCTTGAGGAGGTGATGTGGAGTTGCTTTCCGCTTCTTCGAGAGCAGCAGCAATTATTTCACGATGCTCATCCCCAGTCTCAGATTCCGGTTTCTTAGTCACTTCTTCCTCTACCATCATATCCTTGACGTCTTCACAACGTTCATCAAAAGACCGAGAAGACATATCGTCCGCTGCTGTGGTCCCGTAATCAGACGTATCAGACGTATCAGATTTCTCCTCCACCTCAATCACGTCAAATAGCGATGCCATTGCCTCAGCTTTCATTATATTTCCCTTTAGAGAGTATCCAAGTTATCAAGATTATCCAAACCTGCGCCTGGCTCTGGTCGAGCGTCTTTGTCAAGTTGGTCAACGAAATATGCCTTCTTGTGTGAAAGCTTGAGTTCATCCAGTACTCGGTCATGAATCTGCTGGAATTCTCTCGTAAGCACCGTCTGCCAGTTCATCACCTTCTTCTCACGCTCAGAAAGCGATTGCCAGTCAATTTCTTCGTCAATATGGTAATGAATTACGAGCGATTGGTACTTTTCAGTCGAGAGAGTTCGTTGTAACCCCAGTTGCAAGCGACCTTTACGACGTGGCTTGTCTGACGTGTTAGTATCAAGCTGTATCTTACCATTGGTCATTGGATATCTCCTATCTCAAAAATATTACTTTGATTATACAACAGATTTGGCGAGTTTGAGCAGAAAAATCTGAAAATCCGAAAATATTTTGCACACATATTTACCTAGCGAACAAATCACCCTTTTGACGCCCAAGTCCTCTCTTCCGGTCGTTTTTAATGGTGTCAAAGTCTCGGAGTAATTGAGATTTTGGCTTATCCTTACCAAATAGATTCGCATCACATAAGGCTTCAACCACTTTGCTGTTGACAGCAGAGCCAACTTTGTTTGCGAATGCAAACATCAAGTCGTTGCCTTTATATGGTTGGTTTTCGATAATCTCGTGAGCAGCCTTATCACCAACGTCCCTAATAATGAGTGGGCGCAGCAATTCTCGCTCTCCGATCTTAACGTAATGCATCTTAGATAGATTCAAACTGGGAGGGGCAATCTTATAGTTATGCTTCCGTAAGTCATCCTCATACTTACTAACCAAATCAAAGTCTCTGCGCTGTGCCTCAACCGACAACCTCGAAGCCATAAACTCAAGCATATAGTGAGCCTTGAGGTAAGCCGTCTTCCAGCACTCGTAAGCATAACTGGTGGCATGAGAATTTCGATTGACAATACCAGAAGATAGGCAATATAAGTGGGCTTCACTATCAACTTCAAGGTCATAACATTGATTCAGTCCAGCATACTTGATACTTGTGACCCGTACTTTTTGCCAATTAGCTTGACTACTCCTCTTTCCGGGCATAACATCACCATGTTTAACAGTCGTTGAAACTCCTGGTGTTTGAATCTTTTGTGATGAGATAACCACACATCGTAAGACATTCGAACAACTAGATACCCCCATTGACAAAGCTGATCGTTTACCTCTATGTCTTTTTGTTGATTTTGTAACAACTTCGTGTTGTTTATGTGATTTATAAAATGGTATTGCCCATCGTATTCCACAACTACCTTGCGATCCCTGTCTATAAAATCCACTTGTCTTCTTTGTGAAATGGAAGTAAATTTCTTGCTTTTGATGATTTGTGAATGCTTGAAACCAAGAGGGCATAAAACATCCTTTAGATACAACTCGGGGGCTGAGTGCCATTGATTTTGCCTCATTGCGGGCAAAACGCATTTGATTATAAAATCCTCTGGATTTTCTACCCGCCATTTCCTGAGTTGTTCTGTCCTCGCCTTCAATATTTCTGGTCGAGCAGATGTTTCGATAGCGGTTTCCACCCTGTTTTTCTGGAACAGAGATTTGTGAGTCACGTTGAGTTTCTTCATCAAACAGGAACGCCGATGAATTTCTTCTTCGTTGGATAAGATCGCCGCAGATACCGAGGATGACACTGTTTTCTTGTATTCCGCGAGCCTTTCTGGGTCTTTTTTGATTTCCTCCCAGAATTTTCTTGATATTTTTCCGTTCGATTCCGAATAATGATGAGACTTTATTACCTCCCATTGTTGACACTGCTTCTTGTGAGAATAAAGCTCTCGCTTCGTGAATTTTTGCTCGCAACCTGGACAAACAAAAGTCTTTTTGCTCAGTTTGTATTCTTCGCATTTTCTCTTGTGTTCTATAAACACTCTTCGGTTCGGCAACACCTCCTGACATCCCAGGCAAATCCAATCTTTCCTTTTTGGCATTTTTTATCTCCCAATTTTGCATAACAAACAAATTGCGTTCTACAATTTCACGAAGAGATCGTATGCCTTGATTAGTCATAAACTTATGATCTAAAGTACATACATGTTTACTACCGTCACTAAATTCGACTTCCCACGTTGGTATCACACCATGATCATATACATCTACAATCTCAATTGGATCACCTTCAGGTGAATAAACATCAGGCAAAGATTCTCCGCTTCTCTTTCTATTATACAATTCTTGGATAGAAATGTCATTTTCCGAGGTTATGATTTTTTCCGAAAAGGACAGTGACTTGTTGAAAGCATAACCACCAAACTTCTCCATATCATCCCAAATCTTCTTGGCAACCCCGGAGGGAACGCCCGTCTCGATGGCGGCTCGTAGGAACTGATCCTTGAAGTTGTTGATGATCTTGATTTTCTTCTTAGCACAACCTTTCATAAACATGTAACCATCAGAAGCGGTCAAGTCTGCCAGTGCCATGAATGCCTGCATGACCTGTTCTTGATAGGCCATAATACCATAGGTTCTCTGGGTGATCTTCCGCAGCAACGGGTGGGGGAATTCAACCTTATGTTTTCCTGTCTTCCTATCGGACAACTCAGGGATATAATCCTTGGGGCCTGGCCTGTACATCGCAATAGCAACAATCAAGTCATCAAATGAATCAATGCCGATTTGCTGGAAGGTCTGCTTCATTCCTGTTTTTTCAGCTTGGAAACACCCGTCAGTATCACCCTTAGCTAACAAGGTGAGCGTTGAATTATCTTTCAAAGGTAACCGAGACAGGTCAACATCAACACCGTGGTTTTCCTTCACAAGTTTGACTGCCATCGCCAACGCAGTCTTCGTAGACAGACCTAGCACATCAAACTTAATAAGACCAAGCGACTCGACATCTTCCTTCGAGAATTGCGTTGCTACTGTCTTCTTGGACCAGTCATCATCTGTTGCACCATGTGTAATATGGAGTGGGCAAATTTGCTCAAGCGGAATTGGAGAAATAATCACTCCTGCTGCATGGCAATTATGGACAAGAATATCCTGAGCGATGAAGTTGGGCTCGTTTTGATAGAAGTCATCACGATCTTTGAATGTAATGTCCCAAACTTCCTGTTCTTCTAGAGGTTCTATACTTTCAATGGTATGACATTTTATTACTGAGTAGACCTTATATTTTTGAGGATTTTTTCTGATTTCCTCAAATTCTACACAACCTTGATCTGTAAATATCAGGTGCTCATCCGTAACCTTGATCCAAGTCCCCTTAGATAACCGCATTTTGTAGCACTTTTTAATACCCGTGCAATGAGGATGGAAATCTGACGTATACAGTTCTTTTCCTACTTTATCTATGTATGCAACTTTGCAAGTATTATCAAGCTGATCTATCCGCACCCAGCCTATATCTGTTTTGATAAGAGTATCTTTAGCCAGACACCCATATGCAGAGATAGAGCCTTCTAGCCGTCTTGCGACCCGATATACTTCCGGGTACTGCTTCATATACCGGGCAAAATCTGAGAAGGTTTCACAAGCATCGTCAACGCAGTTAATTAGAGAGCCATCCTTCTTCTTAAATGCTGACTGCGACTTAGGTAATGTGTTGAGAATCTCATTCTGTAGTGCATAGTTTCTGCTTTTGTCTGGCTTGGAGCCGGAGTAGTCTATGGAGTTCTCTGGGTCAAGAATTTCTACAGCCTTGCGAACTGCTGCTTTTGTCTTCAGAGTTAGCGTTGTACCAACGTTGCCAACTCTGTCTTCACCGTACTTCTGCTGCAAGTACTCAATAATTTCATGGCGTCGAGCATAGTCGAAGTCCATGTCGATATCAGGGAAACCTGCCCGACCATAGGTACGTCGCTTCTCAACCGCAAACTCACCATTGGGTCGGGCTGTAGTAATCCCTAAAAAGTATGCTACTAGAGAGTTGAGGATATTTTTTCTGCCCGCTTGGATATCACCCTCAGTCAACCTCTTGTATATCTCCAACAGATTGTCTACAATGCCCAGGCGTTCCATCTGCTGGAGTTCATCAAACAACCTTTCTTTGTGTTTGTCAAAATCAGGCTTGTCAGTGATAAACGATATTACCTTTCTTCCTTTTTCACTTAGTTTCATCATCAACCTCATTCAAATATAACAACTCATTCAGTATTAGTTCAGCACATTCATATGTGGCTACCCGGTATGATATATTGTGGTCGTCTAAGAACGATCTGATCCGTGCCTGAATTTGTAAGGATTCATCCTTAGTCTGATACCTAATGTTATTCTCGGAATACTCCTGAATTTCAAGTAAGATAATATCATCATATGTCGGTATATCAAACAACACTTCTTTGTAAATCTTCGCCAACTTTAAGGCACTTTTTTCACAGAAAGGTGTATCATACAACATCTGAGCATATATGAAATTCAAAAAAGTGGGGCAATCTGAAACCACAAAGCCAGCGGTAGATGCATCCTGCTCTCTTTTGCGTTGTCCATACAGCATAAGCATCTAATCCGCAAATTCTGGATTGCGTCGATACTTCTGAATAAACGAAGTAGCATACTCTGTAACGTGGAAAGCATTTCCGTTAAACCTGGTGTTCAAAGCATGTGACAACCATTTGGCAGTTTCAGTCTTTCCACTGCTCGGAGCACCGCAAAATGCTATCTTACGATTAAAGTAATCCCAAGTGCACATCGGAGACTCTATCAGATTCGTTCCGAAAAGCGTGCGATCAATATCACGAGGAATAGGTATTGAGATCGGTTCACATGCTTCGATCTCTAGGAAAGCGACACGCATCGGACGATATACAAAATCCACAGTGATATTATAGGGACGGTCGTAGGGACGTTCAGACGGCACTGTGATACAGAACCTATCTTTGCTAACCACTAAATTAGCATTCTGAATCAATATAGTAGCAGCTTCCTCGCTCAAGTCTGCCTCATCTTCAAATCGATGACCATCCCTCTTATCTCCAGTCTTGCAGGTCAATCGCCATTCATCATCTATGGGAACACCTGCTTCATCAGGTGAGCATTTATGTCGGATACGACACCCTTTGTCATAGTAGTAATCTTCTAGATGAAAGTTGTCATCACCTAATTCAATTTTCAACCCCTTGAGAAATTGATGTATCCCCTCATGAGTAAACATAAACGAACGTTCGTGTTCGATCATTTGAATATTCCTCCAAATGCTTGCTTAATACGGTTCTTCGCTGTGCGGTAATACTTCTCTTCCTTCTCTGCTGCATAAGAGTTTGCACCTAGTTTTGCTGCCACAATACTAGCCATGCAAGTGCCACCAAATGGCTCCCACAGCACCATGCCGCTCTTAATGAACGGCAATAATAATCGTGAGACAACCTCATGTGGTTTAGCATTGGGATGCCCATTATCTCTTTTAGAACATCGTATTACATTCGTCATACCAATTGGCAATGTAAAATAATACCAATCTCTCATCTCAATACCGCTTGCCTTAGCTCCCTCCATCGCCTCCATAATTCTCGAAAAGTAGGGAGCACCTCTGGGAGCACCATGTTTGTTAGCATATTCAACCAGCTTCTCTAGCATAGGTTGAGGCGGCGGATACCATAAGTGATCCGCAGTCAGATACTTACGAGTCGCTGCATTCTTAACATTACAAGCCTCGTTTGCTCTACTGAATGGCAATTCTGTCCTTGCCCATTCGGATCGCAGGTATTCTTGAGCTTCTTGCATAGTGCCTATTGCATAATAAGGTGGTCTACAATAGAAGGCAATCACCTCAGTCACAATAGGGAAGGTTCGCTGCGTTTCCGAATTCACTCTGCCTGCTACGTGTGATATACTCTTGTCCCAGACGATCAACTGCTTGTATACCCAGCCATTCTCTTCTAATACCGGGTGGACAGATGCCCAAGAAATTTCACGACCGCAAAATAACAAAACAGTACGTGACGTGTGCTTCCAATTCTCTATATGAAGACGATACCACTCGGCCAACTCCTTGCCATTGACGAAATCCTCGGCAAAAAACTTCAACCCATAGGGGCCATCACAGAATATCACGGATGGCTCAGGCCACTCATTGTAGCAGTCTTCTGCCTTGCCTAGTGTTAAATTAACCTTACCCATTGACAGTTCCGAATATATCCTTACGCTTCTTCTGATGCTTCTTGCGGTTATTGGGTGGGATAAACAAATCACCTCTTAGCCGCTTGCGTGATAACTCAACTGCATCAGGATCATTATCAATACCCACATAAGAAACTCCATAAGCTCTGGCTGCCATCAGTGATGTACCACTGCCGCAAAATGGGTCTAGTATCAAACCACCCGGATCAACAGAGCATTTAACCATCCTGTTGAAAACTTCGATAGGCTTCTGCCATTTATGTCCTAGTTGCCTATCTGTTGGATTACCCGCATTAACTGCTGTCACTTCCCAGACATCTCCAGCTATAGCCCCCAACTTGTTGGGTATCCACCCTTGTTTCTTATCGTTGTTGCAAGGATATTTTAGCCTTTCGGGGTGCAAATATGGGACTCTAGAAGGATCAATCCGGTGAACAAAGTCGCCTTTAGCAAAATACAGAATAGGGTCGTACTGAATAGCGAACCGCTTTCGCTCTCGCTTGATGGAATTCTTGTAATGCCACACGATAGTATTAAGCCACCGGAATCCAACTCGCTCTGCCTCATTCCAAAACTCTCGTAAGGTAGCCTGACCCACACACATCATCAGAGCACTATCTGGTTTCAATAACCGATACGCCTCGCCAAGAAAGTCAGTTGCCACATAATCATCATCATCCCCAGTCACTCCATAAGGAGGGTCTGTCAGAATCGCATCAAACGATTCGTCGGAGAAGGACGGTAGTACATCTGCCCAGTTGCCTAAGATGACCTCATTAGTCTGCATTGAGTCCACCAGATTATTGATACCTATCCGACATTACTGCCACAGGATTAGATTTATCCAGTTCCCCATCACTTTTATTCTCTGATTTATGTGTACTATTATATCCGCCGATGCCAAAATCATTCTCAGAGATAAAGTAGGCATCATCAAAACCAAGGAACCGCTCCCACAGCAAGTCCTGTTCTATCGGATCAACACCCTCGGTAATACCCAAGCACTTCAAAAGTAGCGAGCCATATCCAGACCCACGAATGCCTGCTGCAATCTTGTTTTCTTTGGCAAACCGCATCACATCTTCAACAATCAGAAAATAAGTTGCGAAATCAAACCGTTTAGTATCCCATATGAGTGTGACATCATCTAGCTCTCTGGATAAACGATCACGATGAGGCTTCGACTGATCTAGGCCCTCTCTCTTCAATCCCGCCCAGGCCAACTTCTTCAGATAGTTCAGAGGGTCGAATTCGCCTTCTGGTAAGTCGAATATCGGCAGCCGCATCGAGCCAAAGACAATGTCAGAGTAGTCGCATTTGTCAGCGATCTCAAGAGTATTGTACATTGACTGACGACAATGCTTGAAGAACCTCAGCATCTCTTCTTCAGACTTCAGATAGAATTCATTAAACGGAAACTTCATTCGCTTCGGATCACGAATGGATCGCTTACTGCTCATACACATCAAATATTCGTGAAACTCTGCATCATCTTTATTGATATAGTGGCAGTCGTTGGTCACAATAGTCTTGATACCAAGCTCTTTGCTAATCCGTTGGATGCCGGGAAGTACCTTGGCTTCTAAATCTATTCCGTGGAACATCATCTCCAGATAATAGTCATCACCAAAGATGTCTTGGAATATGCCCGCAGCCTGTTTTGCTGCATCGTATCTATCGCAAGAGAGATGCCAGTTAACCACGTTGCTCAGGCAAGCCGACGTTACAATCAGACCTTCCTTGTGCTGTTCAAGCAATTCTAGGTCGATACGTGGATCATAATACGTGCCATCCAGGGATGACTTCTGAGCCAAAGCACAAAGATTTTGATATCCCTTATAGTTCTTCGCTATCACGTTGAGATGACGATTACCACGCCTGCCATCAGGTTGACCCCCCTTGGAGTGGCAGTGGTGATCTCTGCATAGATATGCCTCCACACCCAAGATTGGTTTAATGCCTTGAGTACGGCACTCTTTCAGGAACACAATAATACCTGCTATTGTGCCATGATCTGTCAGTCCTAATGCGGGCATTCCCATCTCTTTGGCTTTCTTCACCATACCTTTGACAGATGAGAAGCCATCGAATTTACTGTACTGAACACTCCAGTAGATACTCCCCTACCCAAAAGGCAGGGGAGCAGCTACTGTGAGTGATTATGGATTTGTATAAAATCGCTCATAACCACTAGGTCTCCTTATGGGGTTTTAGTTTGCGTTTGCGTTTACGAGTTTCCTACAAAATTTTCTCATTTGATACAGTGCCAATCTTCTGCTGTCACCATAACTTGCACCCCTGCTCGCTCTGCTTCTTTGGCTAAGGCTAACAACTTTGTGACAACTTCCTTACTCATCCAACCATCGCACGGAAAGAAATCCGAGTTATACCTCGTAAGTGCTATTTGCTTCGACGCCCAATTTTCGATATATGTTACGGTGGACTCAAATGTATAGGGCTTGTACTTATCAGGCCATCGTCGCATCAACAGTTTGAACCACCATCTGTTATTCAGATTGGTTTGCTCATCTTCGATGTACGCTCGCCGTTTCTTCTCGCAAATCGACTCAATGCGATCTATAGTTCGAGTGCATACTTCAATCACCCGAGCGGGCTGCATAGCAATAAAAGAAACGTGTTTGGTTTCTGAGTTGTTTTGCGACAGACATATAGGAAACATTCTCAATCCTTATGCGTAGATGATTATACAATATCAATCTTCATCCAGATCACCCGCTTCTAGCAGATTCCATCGATTTATGTTGGGTTTCAGAACAGCTAGTATCTGGTCAACGGTTATCATCTCTAAACTCAGAATGTCAACATACCTGGCTGTGCGCTTCAGGGTCGAAGATGAAGTGAAAGTGACATAGCTAAACTTCTCATCAGCGATGTTTTTGACCCGCACTTTTTTGTAACAGAGTATGCCATTCGTGTCCTGAATCTGCATAGAACAGGTTAGTTCGTGATTGTAGATGACTTCAAGAATTGCCTTGATATCCTCCAGTTCGGTGATGTCAGAATCAGCGACCTTCGATATGGTCTTCTTATAGCACTTATATTTCATTGTACTTTGTTCTTGAAGACATTCTTCACGTAGCTGCGATATGATGCTTCGTCTTTCAGCTTTTTGTTAACCTTCTTCGCAACTTTCTTCCTAACTTGAGCTTCTTCTGGAGAAACGGATTGCTCAGAAACGGTGGGTGCCTTACTGTGACCATCAGCAGGTGTAACCCGATGACGAACCCCGTTCTTATCACGCCAGAACTTGGCCTGTTGTATATCAGAGTATTGGTTAGCTTCTCTCCCCTTCATTATTACCGCGCCACCAGTGGAAAGCAAGCGAGAAATTTTGCCTCCACAATTAGGGCAAATTTTCCAGGCGTCATCCATAATGGAATGAGAGATTTCTATCGGACCACAATTGTCGCACTCATAATCATAGGTTGGCATAGGTCACCAAGATCATCTTAAAAATCATCATCTAAATCGAGCATGTTCACTCTCTGCCCTGGATCATCTGTAGGCTGAACATTGCCATGCAGGGCTGTATGCCCATACTTCTGATATAGGTCAATCATCTTGGCGGCTCGATCCTTTGCCTCTTGGACCACAATGGGCACTAACTCATCTGCACTGGCATTCATGATTCGCTTGATCTTGGATCGAAATTCTTTAGGAGCACATTCCTCACGATCAGGTATCTTTACTCCCAGAGATGCAAAAACCTTCAACATACACGACCGATCCGATAGTACATCACTAACACAGAAGGGCAGAAAGATTGAGTCAATTACTTCATCATCTGACATACCTTTGGAACGATAATATGGCATACAGTTAGTATAGACAAACTCTTCCTCAGCCATCCGATATTTAATGCCCCCACCAACTGATTCATACCATTTCAAACGAGCGCCACCCATACCTCTCACTCTGTGCGACACGGCGTGCAGCAGTTCGTAAACAACAACATCTTCTGTTGCCATTTCAGAGGAAGCTACTTCATTCATCTTCTGACTGAATTTACCCTTACCTGAGCTATGAGACGTGATACGATCTTTGACTAGAATGAGACGTAATTCATCTATATAGCAACCACCACATTCCTCGAAACCATTCCTTTTCATCACTTCAGGAGTGGTTTCGTAAATCTTGATATCAGATACATCTACATTAGGAAAGGTATCAGTAATGAACTGATGTATGTCAGGCCAGTCTGCAATCGATTTGCGAGCAGTATCGGGATGCTTAACAATGCGGTTAACTTGAGTCTCAAGCTCACGCATCATTTGTTTGCGGATACGATCTCGCTCACGCTTCGCTTGGCTTCTAATTACGCCCCACTTATACATCTTGTTCCCCTATGTAGCCCTTGCAAGCAACGACCATACGTACTTGGTTGTTCACGACCCAGAGGCGAAAATTCTTATTCTTACCCAAGACTGATACCGTCTGTTCTTTGATAGGGTTAGTGCAGTCCGGGCACCGACAGTCATTACATAGGGGCTCCTGTACTCCAATAGGGTTCACCATGAGTTTGTCCGCAGGTACTAAGTGACACTCATAATCCATCAGATGATATCCTCAGCAGCGGGTACATCCTTCTTGAACTTCGGTCGCGCATGTCCACCCACTCTACCAGGAGCCATTGGGCGAGGCATCGTTTCTCTCATTTTAGCCTCTTTTTGCCATTCTGACAAGTCATGTTGAGATTGGTCCATCTGCCACCTCTCTGGAGTATCAGGAGCTGGCTCGGCGGCCGCTTCGGGGTCCAGGCCACTTCGGAATTGAGTAAAATCTTGCACCACAGCGCCAGTCCCCGGTGCAGGAGTAAAAGACTGTATTGGCTCTACTGATTCATCGCTATTAGCCATTGTCTTATCCACCTGCTGTTGAATTGTGTTGCTTTGTTCAAGCCCTCGATGATCGACAATTTGTGGCCCATGCAGGAACCGGCGATCTACTCCCGAAAATGTAACTGGATTCTTGCCAGTCATCTGTCGGTAGGCGTCACCTACTTCCAGAAGCATATCACAGTCAATTGTAAACGGTTCGTTATCACATTTGATTATTTCCTCTTCGCCATCGTCGTTCTTTTGCTTGGTGCTGATATGTTGGCATTGGACGTAAGAACGGTCACCACCAGAGTCAGCGATGGTAATTTCCCAAATGTCCCCGTCAGGGCTTTCATATTCAAGGACAGCTTTCTTTAGTATAGATTTTTCTTTAATAGGCATCTTCATTATCCTCCTCTAGTTGCTCCATCTGGTATGCTTCGTTCATTCTTTCCATATTTGCCCCCTCGTGTTTCTTCAAAACATCACTTGTAATGAGACCAATATAAAAGATACGTATCCAGAAATCAAACTCCTGAGGCGTGTCAAGTAAATCACTTCTAACAATCGGGGTTTGCCACCCATTCAGTTCACACCACTCCTTCAGAAAACGCAGATCATCATCCGGGGCTTCCATAGTAAGTGGGTGAGTTGTTGCTGCTATATGGACTTTGCCATCATTCCAGAAACGAAGAGTAAAGGTGCTGGCAATCGTCGGGGTAACCACAGATGCTTCTGAACTTAACATCCAAACTGGAGGGCCTTCCTTCTCCATTATCTCCCTCACCTGACGATAATTACCATTACCCTCTCTTAAAGTTAAGTCAGAAAACTCTATCATAATACCGTAGCAAAACGCAATATTCCATTTTCAGATGCAATGTTCAATGCCTTCTCTCGACGCCATTCTTCCACTGACATATCCATGCGAGGATCGTCATTCACCACTTCGGTCCATGTCGTTGCAATCTTCTTGATGTCATTCGCAAAGTCTTCAACGATATAAAACTTGTCGTCATCATTCTGACACCTCAATACATACGACGGATGATAGGTCGCTATAGACCAGACTCTATACTTGTCAAGAAATTTCCAACTACCTCTGTGAGCACCAATTCCTGTATCACCTCTGACATAATCCAGAGCTTTTGCCCCCAAAGTAACGACGACCTTGGGCTGAACAATCTCGATTTCTTTCCGTAACCAGTTAGTTGCACAGAAGTTGATAATCTCACGAGCCTTGACGGTTTTTCCTGCCCGTTTTCCTTCTCGAATCACGTAGGGACCATCTGAATCCCTCGGAAAAACGTTATTTTGAGGTCTACAAGCCAAGACGTTGCTAATCAGGGTATTTGTCCGATCAAACGTCTTGGCGAATTTACGAAGCTCCTGGCGCAATCTCTGGCCTGCTCGATCTATAAATGGTCGCACCTGCTGTACTTCATCTGCCCCTCCCCCTTCGCCCACAAACATGAAAATAGGGTTACACCCGTTCCCTTCTGATTGTACCACTTGTCGATAGTGAGAGAAAATTGAACATTTCTCACATTGAGATTTTTGCACACAAAACCGTCTGTATGCAGCCGAAGTTTTAGTAAAATTACGCTCAATAATTTTATCTAAGTCCATTAGACAATCTCCACCGCATCAGGTTAACAGACTTATCCGTTTTCCTCAGCAACTCTGATAACTCCCTAATAGATAAATGCCAATTATCTTCCAATATTCTAATCTGAGTTTCTGTCCACCATCTTGGTGACCTTACATAAAAATCAGAAAACATCTTTTGCTTCTTTCGAGCAAGTGAAAAACAGTCTTTTTCATATATCAGGTCTCGCAATGCCAGAGTGTCTCGTTTATACATGGCAAGAACATATACTGGACTATACTCCGCTTTTCTCTGTTCTCTAATTTTTCCCAACCCTAACCGAGAGTGAATCTGTTCAATAAATATTTTCGACCCTGATACTATACCTGATTCGATAGAGTTACGCCTTAAATAAACCCATCCATCGCCATCAAACACTCCACGGAGATAACTGCCAAAAAAACATCAGGGACATCCGATGGCATCTCGATTATCCTGCTTTTTCTCGGTAGTACTACTTGTAATGCTAACGACTGAACAAGTTCTACAGAGTTAATTCGCAATCGGCAGGACAAACCTCGCCGGTTCTCGATCTTCGCTTCTGGGATTTTTTGCATTGCCTTCAGCCTGCCCGACCTGCTTGTAACAGTCATAGATTGAGCACTGACGGCAAGCGTCTTTATCCTTTGCAAACTTCACGTATTCTGAAGTGACCTTAGTAAAATTCCGCTCGATTACTTGGTCAATATCCATTGCTTCGTCCCTGAATTATACAAGGTTATGACTGATCTTGTTCCGTTTCTTCTTCAGTATCCAACTTCTGCACGAAGTAATCCATTAAAGCTTCTGCCCAAGGCAATGCCTGCTCTTCGGCGAGTCTCTCAAAGGCTTCTACTGCTTCATCAAATGTATCAAACAAATGAGTGCGTGATATTTCAGAGAACCTCTGATAAATCTTGGGTGAAGCAACATATAGAGAAAATTCGTCTGCGTTTTTCACCTTCGGATGATTAGGTTTATGAAAGATGGTAGCCAACACTATGTCGTTGTGTCTTAACTCCCATTTACGGTCTTTGATTTTTGTCCATTCTGTCATTTCTTCCCCTCAAATATATCTATGTGGGTCGTTTCTTTCAACCTCTTTTGAGCGATTTCAAAAGATTCTGGGTTATTTTCATACCCTATAAATCGGCGGCGCAGCTTCTTGCACGCTTTTCCTGTCGTCCCCGACCCCATAAAAGGATCGAGCACATTAACAGGCTCATCCAATCGGGCGGGCCTTGGACTTACCAACTTGATAAGCCGCTCCATCAGCCTAATCGGCTTAACGGTGTCATGAGTATTATACGAACGTTTCTCATGTTTGCTGGGTTTTGGCACCATAAAAAAGCGGTCATAATCAGCCATAAGAGGATCAAGCCACACTAAATTGGCAGGCCACCTACCACCCGGATGGACATTTACCTGTTTCTTGCCACCTTCATTTGCCGAAAAATACTGCACATCACCGTGTTCTTTACCAGCAAAATGTAAAAATGTCTCTAGCGACCGCTTATCCTCATCAGACTCATAGGGTATTCTACACGCATCAATGTTGATCGCCCCAACATGCCACTTCAGGATGTTTTCAACGTAGCTGCCCTCTAAAGGCTTCTGAGCCAAGATGATCGGTTCCCACGCAGTCTTTAATTGAGTTCCCCATCCGTCCCACTTCTTGGCTTCTTCAGAAGCAGGAGCGGTAATATCCCACGATTCCGCCGATTCCGCCGATTCGTGTGAACTCAAAGTATCGGCATGATATACATTCGACTTGACTGTTGGGTTGTTCTTCAGTGTTGGATGTACCCTGCGAGCTATGACTTCACGATCAGCACCAAAATGCTTGTCGATTGCCCGATCAATCGAATACGAATGCGGGAACCCGGTAGCATATCCCCAACACAAGCAGTCCTTGATCTCAAACCCGGCATCTTCCAACTGTACACCCAAACGATGATACAGTCTGGTGTGGCCGAATGCTACAAGAAATCCGCCAGGGCGCAGCGCCTCAAAGCATGCTTTCCAAATCTCAATCGGCGGCAACACCTTATCCCAATCCAACCCCATGAAATTCATGCCATAACTAATAAGGTGGGTCAGTGACGATTGCATGAATTGAATTCTTGTCCAAGTGTTGAGAAATCAATTCAGCGGAATCACCGAGGCCCACCTCGCGCATTTTCCCCTTAAAGTACTTTGCCATATCCAATTCCATCTAAAATACCAAATCTTTTATAATCCACAAACATCTCAATCTAATTAATCTTTCGTCTCCAATCCTTTTTATTTGAAGATGTTACCTGTTTGCCGTCCCTTAATTGCCTTTTGCCCTCGTTGCTTCTTAGCCCATTCATTAACAGACACTAACAATATCTCTGTCTTTGATGCTTTTTCTTCAGACCCAGATAAGTGCATCTTGACATCTTGTGTTACCACTTCACACCCTGCCTTCTTGTACAGCTCTACCACATCGCTTTCTTCATAGTAGCTCACGACATATGAACCTGCTATACCCTGAAGATGACAGTACATTTCATTGTGGTCAAACCCATCCTCTTTGTTTACTTCATAATAGTCCGACTCCACTCCCTCGTAAGGTGGATCAAGGTAGAAGGTGGTCGATTCGCTATCCCATTTCTTGAGTATCTGTCGATAGTCCAGGTTCTCTAAGAATACTGAACGCCACCGCTCATACACCCGAAGAATCAAGTCCCCCAACTTACTCCAAGTATCATAGTTGATTTCGCCATCCCGAGTAATACTCCACGGCGACATCATCTTCGCACCAAAGCTCTGGCGATTTACAATTAGAAAAGCCAGAGCCTGGTCCAGCATATCAAGGGACTCTAGTTTGTCCTCATCTTGAACTATCTTAAGAGCCTCATCAAAAAACTTGCGGCTGTACGGGGTGAGATTCACAAGTTCTGCAAACTCTGGTGCCTTGCCTTGGAGTACCTTGAAAAATGAGTACAATTTGGCATCCAGATCGTTGTAAACGTATCGGGTATCCCTACCTGGACGTAGAACGACATCAAGTACCGCACCCGAACCACCAAAGACATCTACGAATATCTTGTGTGATGGAATATGAAACTTGATCCAGTTAGCAAGCTTAGATTTGCCGCCAACTCTCTTAATAACCAATCCATTCTCCCATAGCCCCGCCACGGCGCTGAAGGTAATCTACGCCAGGCTCTTTCACTTCCCACAAGCTGGTCCATTTTTCGGGTACTTCAAGGAAATGTTCGTACTCTCCTCGAATTGTCCACTTGTACACTTTATCGGCACCGTTTGGACCTGGCCCTGAATAGTCATCAGTATCGGTTGTGGGGTGGCGTCCACCGAATCCACGATGACTGATTACTTGTTGGGCTTCTACCAGAGCCCTCTTCGGCACAAGCAAAAGTTGCTTGCCATCCCCCTTGACTAAACAAACAATAAATTTATACGACGGGTACTTCAGAATCATTCGGAACTTGCGAGCAGGGATATGCACTCCCCTGTAAATAAAATCCCAGTCGCGATCCGACTTGATCTCTGCATCAACTAAAAGTGGTGGTCTGTCTGCTATATCTACTTGCAGATCAGGTTCTTTATGGTCTTTGGTAGACTGTTTATCAAACGGCTTTACCGCTCCACCTTTCCACGAGTAAAACAGTGCAGCATGTTTTTTACCTATTTTGTCGTATTTAGCCCAGTACTCTTTATCAAAATAAGCAACTGTATTACCTGATTCATCAACAAACGTAGGCATTAGTTTACCCTCTGAAGACCGATACATCCCTCGATAATGATGTCTTTGTCATTCCCGCCAATTTTAGCTTTTGCCCACGCATCTGTGCGTGTGGCCGAATACATATCGCAGCCACCCGCAGGCTTACCCTTGCCTTTGGTCTTTTCCTTACCTTTGAGCATTTTGTGAAGATCATAATTGGTTATAAATAACTCGGTCTTCTCGTTAGTTCGTTCAACAGATTCTTCCGATGCACTGTATATGATAGGGTCAGTACGGTAGATAAAGTAATCCCCGTACAGGTCAATCACATCCTGTACATCATCATATGTAATTAGGAACTGGTTTCCATTCACATGTACCTGGTCACAACACTTCTTAAAGTCTTGGTGGTCTTGGGTACCAAATACAAATTCGTAGTAGTTGGTGCCATCTGCGACAAAGTACGGCGGATCACAATAGAAGAAAACCTTGGCTCTGGGATCAGAATACTTGTCAATAAGTTTCCTAAAGTCTACCTGCTCGATCTGAGCATTGGTAGAGCTAAACCGTTTTCTGAACCTCTCGAAATCCGTGTTCATATTGTATCGGCTTTTAGTCAATGGGGAAGCCTCGTAGCCTCCCTGTTTGATTGAGCTAAAACCTTTCTTGATACAATAGTAATAAACGAAAGCACGTTGCGCTGGGTTAAGTTCATCCAGCTCTTTGTCTGACAACTTCTGCCACTTAATGAAAGTCTCGCGGGATGCGGGCATCCATTTAACATACTCCACAAACTCTTTGCGTATCTTCTCATCAAAGTATGTACCAGACAAAACCTTAAACAAGTTGACCAGTTCGTGATTCACATCGTTGATGATTTCGATCTTGGCGGGTGGCTTGCCAAAGAAAACAGTAGCCGATCCCGCAAACACCTCAACATAACAGTCGTGCTTAGGCATGCAGTTGATAATTGTTGGACGCAAACGAGTTTTACCACCAAGCCAGCCAATCGGTGCGTTACAATTCATAGGAATGATATGCTTAACTAACATTTCGATCTTCCATCGTACTTACACGTGTTAGAACAATACTTACTGATATTGCCACCGATAGGAGCATCACAGCCGAGTTTTATGATATGCTTGCCTTGCATTTTTCTCGCACTCTTTCTAATCGTTTCTTCTTGAGTATGTGCCTTCGACGTTGGAGCATAGAACTCAGAGATGAAAAGGTCTCGTGAATATCCTCGAAATTACAGTTCGCAATATCACTATCAATGGAAGCGTACAGACTATCTATTATACCACATTCTTGAGGATCATTATTGACACTCTCAAGATAACTACGAGACATCGAACTGATCGCCATCAACACATCTTGTAACTGTAGCTCTTCTCGGGGTCGATTAAATGCTTTGGTTATACGCTCTAGCTCTATATCGATACCATCTGCCAAGCTGATTTCCATACCTTCACTAAGACGAGACAGTGCCTCTTTGAAAGACAGCCCCTCTAGCCCTGCCAACAGATGAATGATGTTGTACGACCGCTGACATCCGTAGCAGTAGAAGTTCTCAAAGTCTCCCGACTGTGTATACACTATGAAACTGGGCTTTGTTTCATTATGGTCAGGGTACGGACATCTAAATTGGTACTTCCCACCCGGCAATGACTTAACAGGTTGATGCCCCTTTTTCTCAAGATAATCGAGTATTGATTTCTTACGAAGGACTTGATAAATTATTGACTGTGTTGAACTCATCCTGAATCTCATCTATAGAGTATTCTTTATCTTCAATCACATTGAACGCCGATTCAAACGTAAACCAAGGAGATAGATCATCACCTCTTCCTAGTACTGCATATGACCCCTTATTCAGCCAGAAAGGGTAAACTTCTGTCAACTTGCGACCTAGCAGTGAGTTGAATGTGATATTACATAACATCGGATGAGATAGCATTATCACATTGTCATCACGATTGCTCACCGACTCTTTTACAAAAGGGACAACCCTAGCTGCACATTGTGATACTGACTCTCCATTTTCAGCACATATACGGGTATGCTGGAATAAGTCAGACTGGAACCCTCGTAACAATTTAAGACTTGTCCCAGTCAGAACCCCGAAATTCCGCTCACGTAAGGCATCAGTCTCTTTCACCTTCAGTGGTCGTCCTGATTCAAGACGAAGGTAATGAAGAATACGTGATACTCTAGCTGCATTACTAGATAGCACTTGCCCAATATGATTCACGTTAGCCAGGACATGTCGAGCAAATATTACTGAATCTCGCATCCCTTTAGGGGTTAGTGGGACATCTCTGGAGCCAACAAGTAATCCACCTTTGTCTAGTTCGGTCTCAACATCGTTCATAATAACTAGAGCATTTACCATTTGACTTCACCGTTATCATCTACATCATCTGGCAACTGCAAATCAGGAGCACCAGCAAAGTTTAAGTGTGATCCGATCTCCTTCTTAATTTCATCTTCAGGCGTATCCAAAATAGCATCCGTATCAAACTCAGTTGCCATCGCCATATGCTCTATCTCACTCACATTTGTTATGAGACAACAAGCTGGATCAATACGAACTTCATATGTCTGCCCTGATCGACCATGACGAGCTTTGACAACATGAATCTTAATCTTGTCTTCTTCATCTTTGTGAGGTAACAGAGCAAAGATGGTATCACTATCTGCCGAATACTGGTGAGAACCGTGGATAGAGGTCGAGTCTATAGCATCCTGTTTGCCATCTTTCCAAGCACGAATAGCTGCTCTATTCATCTGAGCAGCAGAGACAATATGAAAACCATGTCGCTTACCTAAGAACCGCAAGTCTTTTAGAATGGCACCAATCTCGATATGTCGCTGTCCGTACTTGTTATGGGCATCTGTCTCTAGAGTATCAACATAGTCAATGATAACTACCTTCGGTTTGAACTTGGAAGCCTTGCTTTCAATCTCATGCTTAAGCGTCATAACGGACGTTCGCTCATCGGCATCAAGTATATGAAAGTACCGCTGTGATTTAGTCCAAAGCTCACTGTTAGCTATTTTATCTATATCCTCATCTGACAGTTTGGTTTTAGGTTCTGTCAAACCTTCCAATGGAATACCAGTACGATTTGCAACAATACGGTTCAAAAGATCATACCTACTCATTTCCAACGGTATGAACAGCACCCCATGACCATGCTCGGCGATATTCAAACCAACGTTCAACATCATGTTGGTTTTGTGACCACCCGTATCGGCAACAAATAAGGTTAAGTGTTGTGGTTTGAATCCATAGGTCATCGGGGCATCTATCGCTTCAATGCCACACCTAATTCGGGTATCTTCATTCCGCAGCGCCTCCAATTCTTTCATGTAGTCATCCTTCATCTCCTCACCAGAGCCATAAAACACTCTACGAGTCTCTGTAACGCTAACGGCAGCATGAAGATTATGTGCTAAGTCTTGAGCAGCTTCGAGATACCCTTTCCTCTTGGAAGTATCAGCAAAGTCGGCAAGATACCGCTGACTTTTTCTTGCTATGTATGATTCGATAAGTTGGGCTTTAAGTGACCCTAGATCATCAACATCTGCATCCGTACCTACAAAGCATTTATCGTGCAACTGAACGGCAATATAGATGTTGCCCTGTTGAAGACCTTTCTTACCAAGATATTGCTTGTAACCCTCTCGGGTTAATAGTCGCTTATGACCACTATCAGCAAATTCACTAATAGCAGCATCAACGATGGGACGATGAGTACCCTCGAAGAAATCAGGTGAGAAGCCGCCCTCTACCATTTCTTCAATAACATGTAAATGGTTGAGCATCAGATGGATTATCTTACGCTCTACTTCAAGATGATATTCAACAGGTTGTATATTATCCATATTGTTACGATCCTTCCATACATAGCTTTATCTCTACGTTGGATGGATCAAGCATAATCTGCAACGCTCCTGCACCAAGCATCTGTTTGACTCTATCAGAGTTAATACCCCCTACTCGGGGCTTACCATGACAGCCAGACAAAAACTCGGGGTTGCACGTTACAATAGTGGGAAGGCTGCTGCGCCTATAGAATAATTGGTCAAGATCGACCACTTTATTGTTGGATACATCGAAATTGTCGATAACGAGGAAATTTACTTCCGCCCATTCATCTAACTGTTCAAAGTCAATGTATTTACCAAAGCTATAAGCGGCGTCTACCAACACAGAGCCTTCTACCCATCCGAACGTATAGTCCTTACCACTGTCTATTGAGGCTCGAACAACTTCTTTCAAAATCAACGCCGCAAGCAAAGATTTACCACTTCGATTACCACCCGCAATAACGACATTTCCGCCACACACTGACTTCTCATGAATCAGCGAATGCTTTTGTCGTTCTTCACGAGTTGATACCAAATTGATATCATCGGTATCAAAGCAGTAACACATCGCTTGCGAACGAGCCCGTTGAGCGACCATAGCAGCAGTATTCTCATTCATCCCTTCAATACAACCAATTACCTCGGTTCTGCCGTTTGGATATCGAGTCCGCAATGAGCCATTAAAATCGCTCCAGTTGTAGTACTTGAGTCCTGATGGTTTCAGCTTGATCTGCTCAAAACGCCACTTGACCGCAGCTAAATGTTGGCATCCACAAGCTGTCCAACCATTATCCCTAAGCACACACTTAACACCCTTACAACGAGGGCATTGTGATGCGTAATGTTCCTTGTATTCTGAGTACGATATTAGAGATTGTCGATTCATTCAGTTAAGTCATCTTCAGTCAGATCGTTTAGGTCGCCCGCCAAATCAAAAGTTCGGTCGGGAGTCGAGACTGCATACGATTTGCCTGAACCAGAAGAGTTGGCCAGACGAGCACGACCGCCCGATCCATCCTTACCCTTGGCCCATTCACGCATGACGGTGACTTCCTCTCGCCTGCTATTATACAACGGTTGGAATTTGCCTATCTCACTGACAATATCATCGGTCGTTACCTTGCGCTTCTTATCTTGGAATGCCAAGAATAGCGCATTATTTATTCCCTTTTCCATTTCAGCAGGGCTGTAGTTATCAGCCGCATCTGCGATTCTCGACAGATTGAAGTCGGCTGGGTCTCGATCTTTCCGCTTTAACAAAACTTCTGCAACCTCAACCCGTTGATCCCGGTCGGGTAGATCAAGGAAGAAGATTTCATCGAAGCGCCCTGCACGCTGAAACTCAGGTGGGATACCATCAAGATTGTTAGCAGTTGCAATAACGAAGACAGGCTCTTCCTTTTCCTGCATCCACGTCAACAGCGTACCAAAGACTCGGTTGGTAACTCCACCATCAGTGACATTACTACTTGCTACCCCACCAATACCCTTTTCGATTTCATCCACCCAAAGGACACAGGGTGCAATAGCTTCCGCAGTCTGGATGGCAAGTCGAGTATTCTCCTCAGACTCACCAATATGAGCCGAGAATAAGGCCCCAATGTCCAGCCGCAGAAGTGGCATCTCAAAATGGACACCAACTGCATCCGAGATCATCGATTTTCCTGTGTTGTGGGACACGATATCATTGGAATAATATCTATGACTTAAACTCTTCACCTCTAAATCAAAGGTGTCTTTTACTCCTATAGATTCTTTAGCGACAACTGCTTGCCACCCGGACATTGTGCGTACTAAATCCTCCTGCACATTGATGTCTTCCGACTTCTTCCATGAATGACACTCAACACTATCACTCGTCCATATGTAATGATCAGCAGAACATCCGAGTTCTTGACCATTTTCCAGCACCAAATTATAACAATCTTTATTCCGCTTCTGTACCAGTGATCCTATGTCTTGCCATCCATCGGGAGTATGAATTTGATAAGTACCTCCATCCTTACACAAAGCAAAAAACTCTTCTATCGTAATTTCCTGTTCTTCATCTTTTTGCATAGAATTTCAATCCTCTTTCGATACTTTCGGTTAAACTCGACTGCACCTTTTTCAAACAAAGACACAATCCGATCCGTTTCTAATAATTTCACGTCAACCATCTCAAACTCAAGACCGTTGTTTTTACAAAATTCAATCGCGGCCTTTCTCTTAAGTATATTCGATGGAGTTTCCATTAACTGCTTTGGTTTAACTTCTACCAGCACTTTGTTGTCTACTAGAAAATCCGGTCTATATGTTCTTGAAGTGCCATCGTAATTGGTATACGGTATAAAGAACTCCTTAGTTTCAGCACTTCGCCATTCATGATCATTTCCCTCAAGAACCCTAATCATATATGACAGCTCTCGAAGACTTCGGAAATACCATCCTTTATACCATCCTCCCCAGCCGCCACCAGACCCCTTTGGAGCAGGCTTCCCGTACATAGGGTTGTTCTCACCAGAAGAATTCTCCGATTGAACCTTAAGCCACTTCGCAAACTTTTTTGCAGCTACTTCCCCTCCAAGTTGATCTTTCCAAATGTCATAGAAGCTCCTGCCAAACATCCCATTCTGAGTACCCATCCTTGCAGAGGTTTTTTTGAATTCTTCCGTCTGAGTGTAGCTGCGATCAACCTCTTCACTCAAATACTTCTTAGTTTCTTCCGAATGTTTTTTCCCATAAAACGAGTTCTTTTCTCCAACCCGTTTTTTGGCTCTCTCCGATCTTTCCTTCTTTATTTCTAATCGCGATCCTACTTCCTTCGATCTGCAAGAACGACATAGTTTCTTGTCTTTATCTGCGCGATTCCTATTCTTAATATTCGCATAAGTTAACTCTATCTTACATTCAGGGCAATTCCTTAAAAAAGGAGGTAAAGATTTCTTTCGCATAATAGTTTCTCCTCGTCGGATAGCCCGACACAGGACTATTCTACGAAAATTTGATGTTCTCCTTCATCAGAAATCTTTTTTACTCTGATTTTTGTATCACCCAAAACACAACCTGGAATGCCCACAAGCAGCACTCCCTTTGGGTTGTCCAGTCCGAAGTCTCTGGCATCGGATTTGAAACCAAGCCTACGCATACCTAGCCATTCTTTCAGATTGTCAAGTCCACCGATCTGGTCAAACGAGAACCTACTATCCCTGTACTCCAAGATACCTCCCTTACGGATAATCTGTTTCTTTTCGTCTAGGATAGTTGATATATCGAACGTTTTCGTCTTGACCAACGATTTAGCATAGGCATTCTCTGCCTCGGTAATCGTCAATCCCGTCGTTGAATGTAGAATCTCTTCCCGGTTGTCTCTTGCAGACTTCAAGGCATTAGGAAAACGAGCTGGGATATGTTTGCACATCTTCGTGAAAGAAACTTCGACCTCTTCTCGGGACGGGGGCGGAAAGTCAATCAGGGTGAATTCCTTCTCTAATGCCACTGGGCAGACAAAGACAGGTGAAACAATCACAATATAACAGACCGACGTGAAGCTAGCAAACTCTTTGAAGAGCCGCTCGATCACAGGAGCACCTTCCAAAAAGTGGTGGAAGTCGAGCAACATAAAAATCGAGCCTGCTGATGCCGATTCTTTCTCATTGGCAGACTTGGCTTGATCTATAATATAATGCAGTGCCGCCTCCGCATCGTTGTGAACTTCACTTTCTTTAGCTTGAATTTGCTGCAACGAGGAAGCATCTAACATCCCCCTGCTGAAATCCCAATGAAACAGATTAAAGCCTTCCGAATAGGCAATCAGTTTGAAGGCACTGATAACCCGACGCTCTTCTGGGCTGCGGATATAGAGTATCCGGTATCTACTCTTGATATGATAGAATAGTTCACGACCAATTTGGCCGTCACCTAGAGCAAGTAGCTGCTGGCGATATTCCCGCCGCACCTTTGGCGTGAGGGTTATTTCCTGGCTCATTATCTGTCCTTCTCAAGTCGTCAATTCTTAATCGGATGCACGATAGTATGCACCTGACCAGTTGAACACTTTATCTGGCCCTGCCTTACCTCTCCGATTTCAGTTATTATAGAGGCTAGCTTCTCATTTGCCAAGTGGGCATTTGCTTTTTCTCTGCCCTTTAGCTGGATCAACAGTTTGACGCTGTAACCTTTACCAAGGAATTTTTTGATGTGATTTACTTTGGTCGCCTGATCATGAGGGTCAATCGTCAGACGAAACTTCATTTCCTTAAGAGACAGCGATCTGCTTGTTCTTCTGAGACTGCTTCTTCCGCTCATACTTCCATTTACCCTCATCCATAATCCGATAAACTGGGTTTTTGCCTTGCTTGCTGACCTCGATCAAGTCGAGGCCCGCATCCTCTGCATGTTGCTTGGCAGCGGCATAAGACATAGAGCCCAGGTTTGTACCGTCCTCATCAACAACGAGAATATTATTCCTGAACATCGTTCCGGCACTCATACGTAGTTATTACGCCTCCATAAAATAATGAGTGTAGTCAATATTGTCATACTTTTTCTCGATACCGTGGAATTTCAACGCTGGTCGGGCAACCGATATGAAATCCACAACGTCCTCTTTATTATACCGATTTGCGACAGTAATATCAAGAACCTTCGCCAAGACTTCCTTGGAATAACTTTTGAGAACGTCAGACAATTGGGCGTAGACGTTATTCAATCCATTCGCAGTAAGTACTCGGTATGCCTCCACAATGCCGTGGCCCATGAGCACGAGGCTGATACCTGACATCTTATAAAGTTCTTCTGGAGATACATCGACCTCAATCTTGATCGCACTTTTTGGAGTACCCATCGGCCTACGAGAATACTGACTAAGAAACTTGGCAATGTCACTATCACGCATCAGGCTGAAGATACCCATTGGTTTTGACGACTTCGACACAGCATATGTGCCTATCCACCAATCAATATAGTCCCGCAGGATATAATTGGTCATCGAGCCGCCAATTTCATCTACAAACTTATCGTAGAGCTTCTTGGTCCAATCTGAGTCCCGTCGGGGATTAATCTCCGGGTCAATCCCAAAGTTGGATAGACTCTGCCAGAAATACCGCACGAAATCAACTGATTTCCAATCTTGGATTGTTCGCTCTCGCTTCTTGGGAGTAGCTCGACTAGCCCTCTTGGTCGGCTTAAAGATGGGATCAGGCCCAAGAAAGCCCGAATCGAAGATAGGCTTCATTCGCCTTTGCTTGCGCTTTGCAGGTGCACCCATTTGCAATGCGTTAAGAATCAATTCGGTGTCATTCACCTTGTAGTCTCCACTACCATTATACATCATCCCATCATCCTATCTTCTGTCTTCCCCTCAGTCAACGATTTCTCCTTATGTTCTTTTCGTCCTCCCTCTGCGCGCAACGGCATTCCTTGTGGTTAGAGTAATCCTCTGCTTTACCAGATGTTACGCAAGCGCACCGCTATACAGTAAACGCTTCAACTTCAGGCATATTGAAACACAGACACATAAGATCACATTCAAGCTCAACCACAGATATATAATATAAACCTATTGAGAACGATAGAGTAGATAGGAGACTCATTTTTAACCACATTCGACCCAGGATGTCGCCGTTTCGTCGGAACAAGTATCCGCCATTGCCGGGATTTCAGGGCCTACTCATAAGCGCTGGTAAGGCGCTAGCCCCTTATACGCTCCTGTTTTGTACGAGGGTTCTCTCGGGCTGTCACGTCATCTCAGTAAGATGCCTACATAAATGTAGGATGCCAACGATCCCGTCATTGCTGTCAGGGGACGGTGCTCCGAAACCTGTCTCAATAGTATGTCATTGGGCAATAACCAGGTATTCAGAACTCCTGTTAGTTCTGCCTTGATTCTTGCGGTAGAGATAACGGTATTCGTCAGTCAGTACTTCAACTTTAACATCATCTTTGAACTGCTTTACCAGATCAACGATGTAGTCGATATCCTTCCAAGAGGTATCATTATAGGAGAAGAGCCATATTGGTATGTGGGTAGCCGCATTAAGCATCTTTAGGAAGTGCTCTTCGTATTCTCGTTTTCTTACAAAGGTTTTAGCGTTCTGGATATGAGGTAAGTCCTCTAGAGGTTGTCCGTAGATGAACTCCTCGAAAAATCTATAGATCGTAGCGTAGTCTGAGGACTGACCGCCGTAAGGTGGATCAAAATAAGCGCATTCTACCTTTAACCCGCTCTCTAAAAGGTCTACAACATCCATATTTGTTGCTACGCAGTCGCCTGGCATATCTAGGTCAGCAAACGTCCACCATTTGAATCCTTGTCCTGGCTTTCCTTCTGTATCACTGGCTCCCAATTTGGTATGAAAGTCCATCTCTGTAGTGCCCTCATTGTCCCACGAGGCTTTGATCTGGTTTTTCTGGTGGGACATACGAACTTTCATCTCTGCCAGAGCTTGCCCTTTATTCATTCTGCCGCCTACAAAGCAGTCTCTCAGGACATGCTGTTGTAGATTAGCGAGAAAGGAGGCTCGTTTGATCTTTGGCTCAAGGGTTTCTACACGGCAACCCGCAGTAAAATCATCAACATACTTATGGAACCACTTATGAAACTTTAGACTGAGATCGTCGTCATAGTAAATTCCTATACGCCTATCGTGCCTCGCAGTACCCTTACCGTATGTTTCTTGTTGCTTACGCCTATGAGAGAGAATATCATGGCTAGCGTCTACATTACCAAAGGGCAGGCGCATGATAATTGCTGCATTTACAGCTAGTCCGAGGCTTTGCAAGTGGTAGTTGCAGAGATCGTCTATATTTGCGCGAAAATTATCAAGTTGCCTACATTCTTTCAAGGTGAATTTCCTGAATCGTACATCAGATTCACCTTCACCAAGGTAGTTATCTTCCACAAATGTTGATCGACCAGAATTGTCGTGATTCAGAAGGAATTCCTTGTCTTTATCACTTAGCTTGATACCGGGGTTCTCTACAAAAGCAACGGCGTTGAGATAAGACGATGTAAGCACGTCATTTGCAATAACTTTCTTACCCATCAACTTGAATAGCATAGATACAGATGCGCTACCAGAGAAAGCGTCTAAAACCGAGGAGAATTTCAGACTATGCTTCTCGATAGCTCGATGGATATGGTAGAGCAACTTCTTTTTGTTCCCGGTGTAGGGCAGCGGCAGCTTCTCAATCCGTTTGATCGGAATAGAGAGATCAGTCTCATAGACATCGGGGGTGTTTGTGAACCGCCTCATTTTTCTCATGAGAATATCTTCTTAGGGTTAGGATCAATATGTTCTATATCAAATTCAGGTTCAGTAGAATACATCTGCGCTCTAGCTTTAGCATGATCTGCCAAGTATTTTTGGTGCAAATGGAAGTCGATAACCGTGGGGAATGGTTTATCCTTGTCGGGTCTGATGACTCGACCAATTCTCTGCATTGCCCTTACTTTAGATTTGCCTTGCCCCGCAAGTATCAAAGTATCCAGAGGTTTTACATCAATACCCTCGTCAAAGATAACAGTACTTATGATGCACTTGATATCTTTGTTACGCAACTTATCGATAGCGTCGATACGTTTCTTTTTAGGACTATTGCCTGAGAGGAAATGTCCACCAGGAACCATCATTTCTAGGTACTTGCCGTGTTTAACTTGAGTCACTAATATAAGCACCAACCTATCTTGTCCTATATAGGCATTTGCTATATTGGCAATTGCGTTGTTGTAGAACTCGTTCTCTACTACTTGATCTTTGTAAACTGACTGCCATTGCTGATAGAGTGATCTCTTGCCGCGCAAATGCACCATCTTAATATAGGGTTTCATTAAGAATGGTTTTCCAGTAGATGGATCGATGGTAGTAATCAACTCACTTGCAGTTATCTCGGCTACTTTCTTGCCGAAGCATCCCTGAATCATCATATCATCTCCTTCATCCCTGTATGGAGTAGCTGATGTCCCATATATAAAGAAGCAGTTAGGCAAACTTCTAGTCACCAGTTGGCAAGTGTCTGCTCGCCAATGTTGGACCTCATCACAGATGGCACCTTTGGCATCGTGCAGTAGTGCTCGAATGTCTTCCCGATATTTCTGAACAGGAGTTTGGTCATCCTCATCGTCTGCGTCAAACTTGGTTTTGGCATCCCATTTCTTACCAAGGGCTCTTACAGCGGTTTGGATAGTCAGAACGGTAATGTCACCGAACTCTATCTTACCCCCACCAATCTGTCCGACAGTGAAAGGAGACCCGTTAAGTCTGAGGAACTTCTGCAACTCAGTCCTGGCTTGGTGAGCTAGGTCGATTGAGGTGACAAAGAATAGGAAGGGAGAGACCTGAAGACGTTTGATTAACCCCGCGCAAATTGCGGTATTGTGGTTTACGAATCCTTGGGCAGAGAACTACTGAGAGCAAGGAACTACAAAGTCATAGTTCCTGCTTATTTCAGATTTAGATGTCGCAACAGCATCATAGTGAAACTGGTCACTACAAGTGTTATTTAGTAGTTCGATTATATCACGAGACTCGTCACATTCGTAATCTTGCGACCATGACAAAAATTTTCGTAATGATGACCTGGAAGGATTTCTGTCGGATTGAATCCATGAACGTATAGACCCGTATGACACTCCGCTCTGGGAGAATACTTTTGTAACGTTATGATATCCAACCTTACTTCGTATAATGTCTTTAAGATTTTTGATTAGGTGCGATTGATGCGGTATCACATCCAGGTTGCTATTCGGTTGAATCGACATCTTTTTTGTAATTTGCCTAAGTTTTCGATGTTTATGCCCTAGTTCATCTAGTCCTATGTGTTGAACAAAGATTGGTATATAATCTCTGTATATTGAAATTCGGTATGAGGGATGACAATTGGTTTGTTTAACGTGTCTGGTAGAAACTATTCCAAAGTTAAGAAGCATGACTTGGACTTGAACGGATAATCGTTCTGATGATGTTGCTAAACAAACTGCATGGTCTTCTACCCACCCATCAGACTCAAATAATCCCCTCAGAAAAGACGCAACAACTTTTTTTGGAGACTGTCGAATTCGTAAAGGAACTTCCTTGTGTATTGAAAGTGAATATTCACACCCTATCTGATACAGTTCTTCCCGGTATTTCTTATTGTGAATAAATAGTTCTCGACATTTTTCAGATGTCTTGTGTTTCTTATCGTGTAATTTGAGACCTCGTTTTTTACAATAAGTTTTAGCAAAACGTATGATATGCTCATCTTCGTTCGTGAGTCGAACAGTTGTCTTGCTGGTTAAACACCCATCACCAATGAGCAGCCCAATCCAATACCCGTCAGACGAATTCAAAGAGTCGTTTTCTCCAAAAAGCATTTGATTTTTATGTACTACACAAAAATCGCCCTTTTTAATCTCTTGTAGGCACCGCCATTGTTGTTGTCCTTCACTTGTTAATACTTTAATTCTGTGAGATGGAGTACCACATATTTCAAATCCTGATTGAGTGGTAACTTTTATAGATTTAACCAACCCATCATAATAAATATGAGATGATATATCAGTGCCATTTTCCGAGTCTGGGGTAGAGATAACAGATTTATGTTTGTGATATTCTCCTACATCAAGATCGCACTTAGGTAATTCTTTGTTAAGAAGTTCTTCAAAAGTTAGGGTACCACTGTCGGTTATCACTAAGCTATCATAACGAATACATTTCCCGGCTCCGGTCGCTGCCTGAATGATACCTCTCTGTTGGGTGGCAGCATCTTCGCAGACTTTAGACTGGTAGTCTCGTTCTATGAAATCCTCTGACAAAGAGAAATCTGTATTTTGCTCAGGCTTTTCGCGCAGATCACGGGCGCGATAGGGAATGTTTTCTTCCTTCAGGTACGATGCAACAATTGAGTAAAGACCAGTTGGAAAGTAAGTACGCGTCTTATTCCTCCAGGCTTGGCGCTTCCAGCCATCCCAGATTCGCTTTACCTTCACCTTCTTGCCGGTTTCTTCATCCGTGCGATAAATCCACCGGTTGTACAGAGGGCTGAAGGTAAATCCTTGAGGTCTAAACGAAAGTAGTTTCTCGATTTCTTTCCACCGGGAAGTTTTTAGGTCGCCTATGATATCTACAAATACGTTACCTACCCTCAGTTCCAGCATCAGATTCCTCGGTTCGATTAGTCATTTTCAACTTACACTCAGAGCATATACAGCCCGAGCTACCCAATTTTGCCGATCCACCAACTATAAGATTTCCACAGCAACTACATTTGAGCAATGTCGTTCCAACTTCGACCGGCTGGCTTATGGGGTTGCTTTTCTTTATCATCATGGCGTTTACGCCTCCTTCTCCTTCTCCTCCTTTTCTTTGGAGTGAACAGGCTGCTTTGACCGTGAGGTTGAACAGGAGTACCTATCTCCCCACCGCCTGGCGAGCCTGGAGTACCTCTACTCTCCTGTCGTTGGCTTAGGCGCTTTATTGCTTTTGTCAGCCACGATTCCACTATTCTCCTCCAAAGTACGAAGCTCGTTAATGTAATTGAGCATCGTGCTGCATTTGACTGTCGTTCCTTGTAATTTTCTGTCGCACCTTAAGATACGACCATTATCGAGCAAATTCCTGCTCTCTTCAATACGGATAATAATTTCTCGTATGGCGATGTCCAGCTGCTCAAGATCAACTATTGTTTCCATACCCTGTTCTCCTTCAATAGCACTTCAATTAACTGTCCGGGTTCAACCGCATTATGGTCATACATATCTCTTGCAGTTTCAAGCAACTCCTCAAAGTTCGACTGAGTTTTACCTTTTTCTTTGGTTCTATCTCGGATCATCAACCGTAAACGATCTTCGTGCGGCTTCACGTTTTCCGTGGTGGGCCACATAGAACCTCTCATTGGTTCAAGTTGCTTCTCGATCAGACCCATAAGCATTGACCACTGGCTCCATTGTTGGGCAGCCTGCTGGGTCTGACTTTGTTGCTGGGCCACCTTAATGTGTTGTCTCAAAAATGTATCATCGCTAATCAACTCAGACTGCCTCTTGATAGTATTTATATGCTCATCCTCAGTCAGAGTCAAGTGGGATTCTAGCAGGACCAAAAATTCAATGATGTACTCCGGTCTGCCATCCACAGTTTTGAGGATCAAAAGTAACAGCGGTAGAATCGCATCTTTCTCGTTCAGGAGTATATTATGAACTATTTTACGGGTACGATCCGGTCCTACATTTGCTTCTAGCTGCTTGATAACCAGATGACAATGCTGTGCAGCCTCGTTATGTACAGACGCATTGCATAAAATCAACGGGTATTCGTGATAACTGATCCCTAACCGATCTATATTATACTCGGATTCAATCTGCGTGGAAGATTCAACTATCCGGGCTGTATCCGTGAATGGGCAAGGAGTGAACAAAACGGGACGCATATATATACATCCCACCAGAGGTTCTACTATCTCACGGATTACCGAGGATGGTACAATGACCTTCTCTAAGTTCACAAGTATGGGCGGTCCTTCAATATGGTCATCCTCATTTTTGTGAATATAATCTCTGCACATATGCAACAAACCAACGCCCATTTTATCTCGTTGCACACCATCTAGTATGTGCTCAGATAGAAGATGCTGCAATACACGAAAAATAAACATCGTCACGCAAGATGGCTGATGAACGATCACGGTATCCCCTTCAGAAGTTACCGTATCGGGTTCCTGAAATCCATGTACCTGCACGTTGCGGTTGAGCATCTGAACAACAACCGCTCTCGGCAAATCCACTTCTTGCGTCAGGAAGTATTCCGCAAATTGTAAGTCTTTAACTTTCATCTTCTTCCTTGGTCTTAGGAGGTGGTTCAGGAGGAAGTTTAGAGGAGCCAATAAACTTCATAACGTCATCGAAGCTCTCAGCCTTGTTCATAAAGTCAATGAACGTTGCGACCTCTTCGTCTTCGATTTGGTCACCTCTAAACTGTTCTTTCAACTCCTGAGACTTGCGTATACGGCGCTTGTTATGGATTTGCTCTATGAGCATATAGCATAAATCTTCAACCGAAGCCTGCTTCTCCTTGGCGAAGCTCGTAACAGTACGGGCCTTGCATTTGGAGCATGTATGTTCCACATAAACAGTGCTCTGGCTCTTTCCAAACATTCTTATACCAACTGCACAAATATCTTTCTTGTTAACTTTGGAGTTGCACTTGTAGCACTTCTTGGTCTCGAAGATACTGGTGATCCATCTAGGGATACACGTATGTAATGGCTGCTTATTATCCATCTTGGCATCTCCCATTGCATCTATTCCTTCTGGTCGAGTTGGATATTATAGGACCACGTAACACCTTTCTTCGTGTGGATTCCAAACAACTTTTGCTCTGCTCGATCCTTCCTGCGAAGGTCTTTCAGGGAATACATATCGCCGCCCATAAAGGAACCATTCATCAAGATGCGACCGCTATTTGTCTGCAACTCGGCGGGGGTATGAAAATGCCCCAGCAACAGATAGTCTGGCTTCTCTTGCATAAGGCCAAGAATCAAACGTTCTGCTCGTTCTACACCATAGTAAGGCACACCCATGCTACCACGTATACCATCACCATGAGTCATGTAGAAATTGTGATCCTGTATCTTCTTCTGCAACCACCAAGCTTTGGGAATCTCCCAGTTGATATTGTCGTATTCGAGCATCGATGCTCTGACAAATTCGTAACAAATACGATCCCAGTTCGTGCTGTCCTTGTGGCTCCCCTTCTTACCAACTCTACCATGATTGCCGTAGATGCCATAGAAGTTTACCTTTTCAAATGCTTGCGACCATACGGCTATTACATCTCTGATCGCAGCGGCACCTTCGATGAGTTGATCGTAGATATCCAGATCGATATAGCTGGAACTCCACGAACCTGCATCATTCATGCCTGCCACAACATCACCCAAGCTAAAAACATGCAGTTCAGGCAAGTTGCATACATGGCGGTGACGTTCTGCGATGCTAAGTACCGTATCTCTGAGTACACTAAGTCGCTTCTTGGCAATATTAATGTTGAATTCCGATAAGCCGCCTGTATCCTCTTTCGTGTAACTAGCACCTAAGTGCATATCACTGAGAATAACTCCCATATGTTCGTCACTATACGTCAACTTAGGATTGGGAACATACTTCAAGTCAGAAGGTTTAGGCTTAGGTAATCGCAATATAGAACTTTGTATAGCATCAATAACAAGTTGAGTCCTAGCTTGCTCTCGCTTGACCAGTCGCTCTTGAGTGCTTAAGGTAGTTTCAATTACCTTTTGCTTCTCGACCTCCCTATCTTCCATCTCTGCCAGCAATTCTTCCTTCTCGCCTTGGATTTCCAAGAACTTCACCCAGTCGGTCTGCTGCCACTTCTTGTGGATTAAGTTCTCGCTATACTCTCGGCGGCTAATCTTATCGCTCATTATGTCAGCGATCTGCTTGTGAGTATTCTTGGCAACCTTGAGATGGTATAGCATTAACATCTCTTCGGTGGTCCATTTTCCGCCAGTACTGCCGTTGGTTTCGATAATCATCGTCAATCTCCCATTTAATTTTTCTTAATCTCAGTAAAGGAATCCTGCTGAAAAAAAGATGGCCTTATCACAACTTCAGGAAAGTTTCGTCGAACGAACGTAGCCACGATGGCATCCGTTGCTTCGACCATTTTATCGTTATGTGTGCGCGTTACCCCTTCCGGGTTAATGCGATATTTTATCAGTGGTTCTTGGAAATTATACAGCTTACTGCCACCTAATAGTAGACGACACCACAAATGAAGGTCCAGTGCCGTCTGAAGATACGGGTCCATCGAATAACCCCCGACCCTTAAAACAGCGTCCTTACGGTACATACTTGAGGAATCTATGATGGGATTCAATTTATGTTTCTTGATGAGACGGAAGGCTTCTTGAGTATTTTGAGGTGGGTAAGACATCGTTCCACGAGAAGCTCCTGTATAGTTGATCTTGAAAGCATGCGAGCCAATGAAATCAACATCAGAGTTCTCATCGAGGAATTTCACCTCTTTCTCAAACCGTTCCGGCAGGCTGATATCATCTCCATCATGTATTGCTATGTAGTCACCTTGAGCAACAAGAAGTGCCCTGTTGCGACTAATCGGTATTCCTTCATTATTGGCGTTCTCCAAAAGTCGCACGTTGTCATGCTGCTGGAAGTAGTCCAGCATAATCTCTCTGCTATCATCAGTTGAACCATCATTGACAAGTATAAGTTCAAAATCCTGAAATCTCTGACCAAATACTGAGTCGAGACTGTCTTTCAGGTACGGGCTAGCATTGTAAATTGTCGTGATAACCGTCAATTTAGGCATAAGCATCTTTCTTTCAGTATAATGATATTTTCATCGTTCAATTAGTGTTCGGTATTGCGGTAAAACTTTATTCCAAGTCATCTCACGATCTATTTGTCTGCGTCCAAAATCCCCCAATGAGGGGGTACTCCATAATTCCTGTATATGCTGTCGGAACAGTCGTGTTTCTCTTGCACTTACCATACAATGATAATTGCGATCTTTTCCGCAAGTAACAAACCTGCCACCATCTAACCCTCGCACGTTTCCAACATCAAATGACACCCAAGGAGTTCTGGCAGCCATAGCCTCAAGGATCACTAGAGGTGCCACCTCCTTCTCGGAAGTTAAAGTAAACAGGTTAGCAGCCTTGAAAAACGCCACCACATCTTCTCTGGGTAAGTTCTTCAAAAGATGAGAGTTTGTCACTCGTGATGTATGAACCTTCTTCTTCCACAGTGTTTCAAGTTGTAATCCGACAGAGAACTCAATATCATTGCTGATCTGAAGATACTGGAAGTTTTCAAGATGTGTGAAACCCTTCACTACTTCAACCATATGTTCCTGCCCCTTACCGGGGAAAAAGTTAGCAACGTTAACCACCCAATATTGATTGCTATTGAGATTATACTTGTGAGCAAGTTCTTCTCTGGATATAGTATTGGAGTCGAATTCATCAGTGTCTACTCCATTCGGAATTACCACAGTTTTAGATTTTAGTGGACCAGTGCAGAATTTGTAATCCCTGTCATGTTCAGAGTGGCAAATCAACGTCTCTATATTGCTAGATTGCCTATGGAACTGCATGGCGTAGTTGCGGTTGCTATACATGTAGTTAGCCCCACACAACGCTATAATAAGCCGAGGCTTTATGATGTTCTTTACGATATGTCTGAAGAAGTCAAACACATCACTGTAGATAAAAACTACATCCGGCCCTACTTTGTTAAGCTTAGTAAAGAAATGCTGCACATCTTTCGGGCTATACTCAATGATATGATCGGATGATTTGCGACCTGGTACTCTGCGCGTCAGAATATACACATCATGATCGTGAAAGCTCTCAGCGATTTTCTGAGTAACTATTTCACAACCGCCGACTGATGGCGCATAGTGATTGGTGCATATCGCAATCCTAAGAGGCATGTTTTAGTTCTCTTATTCCTCGGCACTCACTATAAAACAACGAGTCATTTAGATGAATATACCCTTTCATGAGCCTTTATCAGCTGTATTCAATATTTCCACAGTGGGCGGTTCAGAGGCGGGCTTCTTTGCCTTGACCGAAGTCTGTTGCTCTACTGCAATCTTCGGTCCCCATTTGTTAACCCCCTGACTTTGGGCCATCTGATATATTGTGTCACGTATATCTAGTAGCACCTGGATGCTCACTTTTTGCAAGATAATCTGAATTTTGTCGGGTTCCAGCTTCAAATCCTGATTGTCGGGGTGCAACCATTGGAGTAACCCTTCTATTTTTGCTCTGTCATCATGCGGGTTCATAGTGTCCTTCCTTTTTATAAGTAATAGAATCAATATTGCGAGCGTTATATCGTGCAACCAGACGGTCATCCTTCCAGACTCGCAACCATACAATGCTGTATTCACCTAGATATTGCTCTTCGGCATCAATTAGGATTACCCCATCCATTCCAACACTAACTGAATCGTATAAGACGCCAGGAGTATAAGGCGAAGCCTCCCACCCAATACGATGGATGGGAGGGCTGTCTATTAGTATTTTGTCCATAAGATTGATTTACTCTAAAATAGCTAGCACCTCAGCGGCGGCCATAACCAGATAAGTCTTTCCATCGACTTCAACTTCGCTCCCGCCATATGTGGCGAAGACCACATTGTCACCAACAGACAGAGGAATAGGTTTGACAGTGCCATCATTCATCAACAGTCCTTCACCAACAGCGACAACTGTCCCACGCTTAGGTTTTTCCTTCGAGGTTTCAGGAGCATATAGATTTGTGCCACCGAGCTTCTCTTCGGCACTATGCTGCTCAATAACAACTTTGTCAAATAGGGGCTTAAGATTCATTCGATCATCTCCTTAGATTGGGAACCAACCGTTCCACTTGTCCTTAAAACGTGTCCAACTCTGGACAAACTGTGTATTCTTTTCAAACAACTTCTGTGAGTTTAAGGTCTGGTGCGATAGATGAGTGATCTTACTCTCTGGGCACCACGATAATTTGAACCCAGCTAGCAAAGCCCGGAAACAAAAATCCGGGTCTTCAAAATAGGCGGGACTAAATCGTTCATCAAATAGACCTATCTCCTCGTATACAGCCCTCTTGATAAGCATACCACCACAACCAATGTACGTCCAGTCATCTTTTGGATTTATGCATCGCTTGTAAGGGAAGTAGCTTCTTTTATGGGTCTGTCCTCCAACAACCACAACTCCCCCACCCTTATTGGGCGGAACCAATTTCCATGCTTCACAACCTACCACATCATAACCTTTTTCCATGTGCTGATGCAACGCATCCAGCCATCCAGGCTCAACATACTGGTCGTTATCTATGTTCGTGAAGTAGTCAGATGTGACGAATGAGGCTCCTAAGTTACGCCCACAAATAACTCCAAGATTGGCACGCTTATCATCACGAAATGCTGTAACTACTTGCCATTTATGATCTTGCCGCCCTTCTTCAAGCCATGCTGTCGTCCCATCTGTCGAATTATTATCGACAAAGATCAGGTTAAAGTTTTTTGTATTGGCAAATAGATGTCGTACAAAGCCTTTCGTTACGTTTAGTTGGTTATGCACAAGGCATACAATATCCGTCGTAGGATGCATACCCCATTATACCTTTTACTGGATGGTTTTCGTTGAGCTTCTGACTGTCAGCCCGACCTCAACGATGTTGCATTAAGTACTCATCGACCGATACTCGAACTATATCGTTGTAGGTGATATCTGTATCCTCCTCAAAAGACTTTTTCCGAGCGAGCCGTTTCAATGAGTTGATCGAGTTACTTGACAGTCTGATACTAACAGTCTGGTTGCCTTCAAAGGGTAGAAACTCGGCACCAAATTCTGATTTGAATTCATCATCACTCATCATTTTGAATTCATTCTTTAATAACTGCTCGCTCAATCGAGTGTTCACTTCCCAAGTGGGGTATTTCACAGCTAGTCGATTAGGAGATAAATATGCTTCTGTATAACGTTTGTGTACTACATCGCCTTCTGATCTGGGTGAAGTTATAGTTATAATTTTTGAGTCTAATCCTCCATCGGCGTTCCTAAAATCAGATGTGGCTGGGCATAAATATGAATAAACTCTGTCAGCATCTTTGAAAGATGCAGCTTCGTCCAGAATTAAAGTGAATATCCCTTTACCCAACAAACTGTCGCTGCCACATTCTGCGGATAGGATGATAACCGAAGAAGTCTTGCCGCCTTGCCTGATGTCCGCGTTAGTAAGTAAATGTATCCTATCAGGCTCTAGCTTGAGTATCCTGTCTTTGAAAAGTCCTGAATTTTGCATTCTCGATTTACATTCATTAAACAGTATCTTTGATTGAACCGGCGAACATGCCACTAGCAATATGTAAATCGGATTTCCAGGTACAAGTTTGTAATGTTTATAAGGGTCGTCTAAGTTCAGTAAAAAATGTGCCTCTTTTAAGGCTAAAATGCTTGCGAGAAAATCTTTGCCACTGCGTCTCCCTAGAATGGCTACAAGTTCTCGGTATCCTCCTTGATAAAATTCGTTCAGTATACTCAGTTGGCGTGGAAAAAGTTTTATTCCATCTCTCTCAAAGTTCATTTTATTGCAAAACTCGTTTATCAACATTTCTGTCTCCTAAAAAAGTAATGTTGTGCCACCGTCATAGTTATTCCTTGTTATAATTATGACAAAATTCAGATTTTTGTAGGAATAATCAAAAATACAACAAAATCTGGACTCCCATAAGTAATGTCATTGAATGGTTTTAGTAGTGCTTCTAACAGTAGCAGAAACCTCTAGTCCGTCAAACGGAATTACCTCTGCGTACCAATAATCTCCTCGGTTCAAGAAACCAGGTGATACAGTTTCGATGTCCCGCAGAGACTCTTGTTCTATAAAATCTGTACCGTTGATAGACCTAAACCATCGTATCTCTGTTTGGTTTGTTTGAGTGCCAGTAAGTATATCTACATCATCTATAGTAAACGATATAACAAGGGTGGAAAGAGTTGTTGGAAACTCTGGTGCAAGTATCACGTCAGTTGCCATAGGTAGGCTGTTCTCTATCGTAATAGTGCTACTACGAACTGTTGATCCGGTCACTAACAAAGTGCGTGGAGTAACTTCCACGTATATCGTGTTGCCTATCTGATGAGCAGAAACTCCCGCTACAACTTCTTCGGGATTAAGCACCGTTGCAAATTCGTTCTCATCTGCGATACGCTGCAACTCTTCTTTATCAGCATCTGGTGATATGATCTCTGTAAATGTACCCTCTTTGAATACTGACCCATTTACAAACCATCTTATAATGGTCCCACTCTGCAAAGCAGCAGAACCTACATCGTCTGTTTCAAAATCGTATTCAAGAGTAATCGTGCTAGACGTGTCAAATCTTGAGTTGATTGTATCGCCTCGGGTGGGGATCAACCTCACATCGGAAGCGCCAGGTTCCTGCGGTACTACTGTGACTGTTGGAGAGAAAACAGTGGGACCAAAGTCTTTTCCATCACTTGGGGTAACAGTAAAATAGAGATTATCGTTAGGTTGTAATTTGTTGGCCGTCAATAAATTAGCATCAGTCCAGTTAATTTCATTCTGTATTTCAAGCAACTGCTTACCGTTCTTAAACCAGGATACCAACGTTCCCTGTTCAACGTCGTTGTTTAAGTCCACATAGTTATAGAGTGCGAAGATGGTATCCCCGGCATTGGGTTCGGTCGGTGATATGGTAACATTAATCGCCCTTGGTGCAACCTGCGATAACTCCGCAGGCTTCTCATCGTTCGTGCTGTATATATATCCAACACCTTCTACAACAATACTGTCGGTATGCAGCCTGTTCCTCAACTTTACCCCAACTCGCACCACGTTGTCATTAACTATGGTGATCTTGAATATTTTTGAGGGGTCTTGTCGAGTGCTGAATAATACTTGCCCAGATCGTGGATACAGTCTGAATCCACTTAACACCTCTACCTCGATATCATTTTCCCTAACCTCATAAACCCTAACTGTTGCATCTGGATTCCATCCGCCGTAGTTAGTGGTATAGAGCAATTGATCTGTGCTAGTCATAGGTTCAGTCGGGACAATCGAATCGGGGTCATCTGTCCGATCTAGCATGAATATCTTACCAAACTCTCTGACTGAAGGCTGGGCAGGAGTTGAAAAATCTCTCCAATCGTGTGATTCGGAAGTTGCAGCACCCACAGCAACTATAGCACTGGTTGGCACACTGCCCTCAAATGATACAGCAACTTGCTGGGCGTTTGTCAGCACACCTTCTTTGTTGATGTAGATATAGTCTTCTCGTTCTCCAGAAGTATCAAGTATAATGCTGCGTAGTTTAGGTATTCCAGTAGGTGATGCATCATATTCCTCTTCAACACTTTCGGTAAATCCTGTGGTTAACGTCACCTCGAAATCAATTGTTTTAGCAAAGAAGTCTACAAAATCTACAAGCCCACTGCCTTCAAACCGTTCAGTAAAGTCAGAATAATTGAATCCGTCCGCACTATATCTGAACCGTATATATCCTTGAGTATTCTGAGGCAGATAGAAATCAGTTGTCATGCTAGTTATAGCACTTAACTCATCAAATGTGAGGACTCTCTGGTAGACTCCGTATCCCAGACCACCTACAGCAGCACCTAAAGTCAGGTTCAGTATGTTATCCAAGAAGCTAGTCGATATGAGTGTACTCGATTGTCCGCCAGTTTCATCTGTGATCTTAACCACATCACCAGTGTCAGCCCTTTGTAATTGGGCAGACAGACTCATCGGGAATGAAGTGCTAAACACGGTATAGATGGCAGGCACATTATGATCGCCATCAATAGAGTTTATTTCATCGATAGCCTCACGCCTGGTCTTGATCGATAAGTTTTGCGAGTTATCTGAGCAAATGTAGATCACCTTCTTAGTTGTGCTAAAGTCGTCTCCAGACATTATATTGCCAGTAGAAAATAAGGCACTGTACAACTGACTTCCACCAAACGGCGTCTCGTGGTCAATAATATCCACTGCATTAATGACATCAGACAGAGATGTAATATTGTTAGTGAATCTAGACCGTACTTGCGGAATCCAGTCAAGGTAGTTATAAAACTGAATGAGTGGGTTTAAGAACTGTACTTTGTGTTCTGGCTGCAAAGGCAGTATTGAATCACAGAATAGGCATTGCCCTGTTGCGCCTGGCCCACCCGGATTACTACGGCTTCCAGTCCCGCCACGCCTGCTACGACCTCCACTGCTTCCTGCTGTATCTTCAGGTGGAATATCCGGTTGGGCTGAATGTTCCAAAACTAGACATTCAGATTTACTTAGGTCTCTGAATCCACCAAAATCAATGCCGGGCGTGCCATCTTGTGAAGACGATGACGACGATTCTGGAGATGGATCAGGCGGTGTGAGCAAATCTACTATCCGACTATTAATCTCATCTTGAAGTGTTAAATCGAACTCACTTATGGTTTGACCAAAGTAGTAGTCATCTAGAACTGTAACAACGGTTTCTATCTGATATAGATCACGTAACGATCCAGATTCTATTATGGTAGGTGGCAATGTTACTGTAGATAGAACCTCACCAAGTGCCGCCAATTCCTCACGAGTTAAATCACCTTCAAACCTTTCGTCTGGGTTTTCAGGTGTGTTTGCAAGTTGCTGGTTGATAAACTCAGCCAAGGTATCCAGATTCGCTAGAGGGTCTTCAGATCGGGGTTTCATCACGACTGATCCCACACCACCAATCAAAGAAGTTTCGTTAGAGCTATACAGTACTGGGAATAACGTCACTTCTTCACCAAGTTTGCGAGCAGCATTGAATTGAAACTGATCGCTATTAGGGTCTATGATCGTGTTCTGGGCCTCAATCAGCCTGCTTGCATCTGTTGCCTCTCCTTCTCCCGGCAAATCAGTAGCAGTGCCGGTTCCATCACCACCTAACGCACGGTCAGCAGCCCTGTTAGCTAAAAACTCCACTAAAATACTGTCTAGTTCAGGTATCCTGAGCCGTCCACGCACGTCAACTCTGACATCGGCATCAATAATCTCACCAGAGTCGTTAGTCAACTGTATTAGAACACCACCACTTTCCACACCAGTTGCCAGTATCTCGGACGGAGACTGTGAAATAGTGATCTGAGTCCACCCTTGCCGATGGCCACTGGTTAATCCGCCAGATATATAGATATCATCTGCCACAGCAGCAGCACCAAACAGAGCCCGACCTCTGTTCATATCTGTTAGTCGCATATACTCCGCGTCATTCGCCAAATCAATACTTTCTACCCTGTTGAGAGTGGTAGATTGATTTAAGTTAGCACCACCTATGAAGTATACTGTATCTTGAGCCGGGATATAGATAGACTTGCCTCGGTCTCTGGTTTTTGGCAGTACCGGCCACGAATCCCCAATGGATGACGAAGTATCTATAGACCAAATGCCATCAGACTTCACTTCTTTACCAGGCGTGAACGTGAAACCATTGCCCAAGTAAATAATTGTGGGATGATGACTCCTTCACGTATCTTTTCTTCCTCTTCTTCTACAAATAGCTCCTGGGTTGCAGGTGGCAGGTTCAGGTAGTATTTTGATGTCAATATAAATGACCTAAACTGTCTGAGCAGCCGATCAATCTCTGCCGATCTTTCCGCTTCGATTTCAGACGATGTTTTAGGTATTGATCCAGAGTAGACGTAATACTTTTGTTCATCTGGTTCAATTCCACGGTATGATATTGTGAGCGAAAACGGATTTCCACTTCCACTATTGTAAGATTCCCAAACATCACCAGTATTACCGGTACCACTGCCTGAATAATCTTTTATCCTGAATGCAATATGATTGCCGGATTCGTATCCTGCCCGACTAACCCAACTTTGAACCACGTCTGTTAGGTCTGGGGAATCCAAATACTGATTGTAATCGTCTGGTGGTGCCCATACATTTGCAGCAACATTCCAGTCACCAAACTCATCAGGGTCTCCTGGGGCAGCACCCTCACTGAATGTCGGGTAATCATCCAGATTCGCCACAGCAATTTCGTTATCACCAGAGATGGTAATAAATGTATCTACATGATACCCGCTCAACTTTGCACTTAGTATTGTAGCATTCTGTGGTATCCCAACCTCGAACCTCAAAAATGACTCGAATCCATTACTGGCTATGATTCCAGATTGCAATCTAGTGTTAAATGTCAGAAAACCAAATACGTCATATGTGTTATCAGAATTTTGAGTAATATAGTACTCAACCGTCTCTGAGACTTGTGGTACACTTCGGTAGAAGCCAAATGGAGAAAGCCTTTGATAATTCTGGTCATCGGATGGAGTTATAGCAATCCACTCATCATCAGCAATAGAATACCGCAAAATCCTGTCATTCAAATCGCCTGGTCTGGAACTACCTAGTATTGTGGTAATGCCACATACAACATAGATATAACCATCAGCGACCTGAGCATCCCCAAACGCCACGCCGTAGTTTTCAGGCATTGGGGATAGCGTTTCGTTCCAGACGCCTGTGCGTATATCATATGCCTCTATTTTGCGCGAAACGATGTAACGATCCACTGGGCCAGGGTCTTTCTCTAGCCCGCCGATACAGTATATTTTGCCACCACTTTCCACGGCAGAGCCGCAACATCTTGCAGTGGGCATATTAGCAATGAATGTCCATTCCTGTGTGTTTGAGTTGAATACTTCACTGTAGGGGGTGATGTTGGCATTTGATAATTCATCCTCATTGGCTATATCCAGACCTAATCCAGTGTATCCGCCCATAACATATATTTCATCCACTGTACTAAATGCGGACGATACCATAAACTGACCCATGCGTCCAATTAGGGTTGCTTTGGTAGTCTCATACAAGTCTTGTATGGTGTCGTATACAATACTCTCTTTAGAAGTAACCTTTTGCTGAACAGTTATTTCTTCATCGTTCTCGTCTGGAACGGAACCACCACTACCGGGTGTATTAACACTGTTTTGAATCTGGATGCAACGGCTTATTTCACGGTCAACTGTACCCAGTTTATCATATCGACAGGTCGCATCAATACGAGCATCAAACGAAATGTTAGGCAATGGTTCGATAGTGAAGAAGGCGAAGGATCGTTTATCTCCTTCTGGGTTGAGTCGGAAATCATTAATCTGTCGGGTGTATATAATACCGTTAGTGACAGGATTACACCCCGGAGGAGAACCTGAACAATTAGACAACAAAACAATCTCTTGACCTGTGCCACTAACTGACAACTCTATCTGAGTACCATCGGGGACAGGCTGATTTGCGAATAGTACCTCTGCTACAAATGTAATCCTGGTTGACCCGTCAACAACTAACTCTCTAATCACATCACCACTAGAGTCTCTTGCCTCAATAATTCTAACACTTAAAGGTTCTTTGAATCCAAGTTTGATCGGATGTATACCATCCTCGTAGTCTCCACCACCGCGCAGGGTAACTTGTTTATTATCAACTATGAAGGTTGTGGTGCCACTCATTGTCCCAACGTTATCCCAACGTTGCCCGATGTCATTTTCGTCTGTGGCACATATATTACGATACTGGCAGTCTAACAGATCAACTTCTGGCCCTTCACTGCTGGTACATTCCGATGGTTTTGGATTATCATTTCCCACAAAAACATTATAGCGAACGTAGAAATCTGTGACTTCACCCCTGAGAGGTATATTGGCAACGTGTGGGATGCCCAAATTTTCTGCAATTTCAGGAGATATTGATTGATACGATATTGGGGTTAGCTCACCCGTGTATGGGTCTTCATCAAAACTCACATCCCAAAGTATTTCACCAGGCGAAGTTATCTGAACGATATGACCTTCAGGCAAGTTGAAGTTCTGTCCTCCAACAACAATATCAACACAGTCGTTGTATTCTGCAACTTTGAACATATCTAGAGCAGGATTAACCTCAACCTCGACCGGATTACGAGCAATCTGGAACTTGAGAAGTTGTTCACCATCACCCCAAGCAATCCAGTGAGGATCGTCACCCGGCTGACTCTGTGCTGCGTTCACAAAGAATCGCTTATCTGTGAATTCAGAAATCTCGCAAGTATAGTTGAATATGAGTCCGTCAAAAGCAGACTGGTCACCATATATAACATTGGCTTTTATGGTATATTCTTCACCAATGCAACAATCTTTGGGGGTTGAATCCCCACAAGATTTAATAACATGGTGTGCCTCAACATTACCAACAGGCCCAAAGAAAACGTTGCGAGCCACACCATTGCGAGTGGTAGAATATACACCGCTTACTGCATTAGGTAGTTCATCTGTGCTGTAGAAGGGGCGCTCTTTTCCGTACTGGCCTTTGATTAACTCCCATTTAATCACCGTTCCGTCAGGCACGGGGGTTGATCGAGATGGGTCATCTGGGAAGTCAGGGTTCAGGTACCAAGCACTAGCAAACTGTTCGGACACATCAATGCCGTTATCGCTTGGTTTTGTAATATCTGCACTTAAAAACAGAGTCCCTATGAATCGTATTGAATGGATACCATCTACAAAGAAACCAAGGTAATCTAACGACACATATAAATCAATCCAGTCGGGCTCAGTCGGATGTTGAATTGGAATATCTACCACACTCTTGGAGATCAATTCACCAATCGGCTCGCCTTGGTAATCTAGCTGTTCTTCAAATACGGTTTGAGTTAGATAGATTCCCTCTGTTATAGAGGTTTTATCTGATTTTATACTTAAAAACTCGGGGTCGTTAGTATCTCTGTGTGAATATAGTTTAACCGTTACAGGTGTTCCATCGGCTAGTGCCTCACCTTTATACATCACCTCGCATCGGACGACATAAGGTTCAGTAGCGTTGATATAGCCGCCATCGAAGGTTTCCGTCTTCGGTGGGTCAGGATCATCCCCATCAGCTGGGCATGGGCATGCCTCTACGCCTCGTATCTTACCTCGCGCACCCGGAGTTAGACTTGCCTTCTTATTAAGCTTGTTGATTAAGGCAATCTTGATTGGATGCTGGAATTCTACAGTGGTAGCAGGAGTATTAAATTCAAAAAGTCTGTCTTTAGTCTCAGGGTCTTCTACTTTATACTGAGCACGTAGGGACATCGTGTAAGATTTTCTTCGGGATAACTTCTCTCTTTCTGCCGTATGTGATAATAGACCTTTGATTAGACCACTTTCAACAGTTGCATATGTGAGAATGGTTTCATCCTCGGCTTCTGGAGGGATAAAGCAAGAACTTTCACCCGGCCAAGTTGTTCCAGAACCTCCTGTTCCGTCCAGACCACCTGTGCCGATAGTGTCAGGGATGGCTCCCCTGTCATTTCCAAGTGACCCTGTGCCAGCAACAATAGAGTTAGTTTGGAATGTTGTACATACCTGAATCTCAAGGTTATCAATATCGTTTAAGTCCCCGCCATAGATATCATTGACTCCAACAAAAATAATGGCGGATTCACCGAAGTATAATTCCAGTTTCTCAGTTGATAGAGTCGGGTTAGTCCACTGTACTGAAAGAGATGTGGGATTTAACATAGTAAGATGTAAATCCTCGACATCGTCTGAATCAAATATAGTGTCCAGTAGCGCAGAAGGTACTCCCTGGAGCAGCCTTGACTCAGATAGTCGCCCAAAAGTATCGTAGGTTACTATAGTGTAGTAATGAATATGACCATTTGCCAACGGCACATCGCCGCCTCTTGACTGCCCTAATACTCTGTGAGCGAAAATCTCTTCGGTTGTATCCGCTATCTCGGTTCCACTAGATGTAATCCCATCCCTGGAGACCCCGACAGTTGGGAATTCGTCAGGACTGTAGAAAATCTTTGTTCCTCGCCACCGGGATTCACTCGGGTTCGTCCATTCTAACAACAACTTCTTGCTACCAGCAGTTATTGTCTCGGATTCCACTACCGAAAGTTCAGGCACGGGATCAGTATCTAACATTGCTATAGAATATGGAACTTTAACAGCTACAGACCGAGCTTCTTCTCGGTCACATATATTGCCGATACTATTGGTGGTAAAGAATTTGTAGTAATAGTTTCCACCGTGAATAAAATCATAGGTGTCTAGGAAATAGAATTCGCCGGGCTCAGCAGTAACTGTAACGATTGTATCGCCGTCGTTAATATGAGATGGAAGAGAGTTATATTTGCGAACGATCTTTACATCACCACCCTTAAAATCGAAGTCCATCCCTATATCCCAACTTAGTAATACTTCTCGTTGGGTGTTATCTGGTGGGGTAGAAGCCGCCGATGTGGTTGTTTGAGTGAATATTGGCAATTCTGTATCATATAAACCAGCAATCCAATCAGCTCCCATATCGGTGTTGTGTATACTAATCTGGGCCAACGAACCGAAGAAATCTCCCCCGCCCCAGGTCGCCGCACTTGATACCGGCTTGCCTCCAATGTATAAAGTGTTCATATCTACTGGTATCGAACTAGTTGTCCAGCTTAATTCATGATTATATTCACCGTTTAGGTATATAAACCAGGACGGAGATGTGGGATCGAGTGCAAAAATCCTAAGGCTGACCATTGTCCACTCACGATCAGGAATCGATCCTATAACAGCGTTGCTTTCAGTTGCTACACCCAAATCACTCATTTGATATCTTAATTTCCCATCCGAGTCGATGGTTATTGCCCACCCAATATCATTTGACGGTGTGTATGTCGAAGTCCCAATTAGCCATTGCTCGTTTGTCCGAGTGTTAGGATTAACCCAAAAACTAACAGTAATTCCTTGCACATCAGGAGCGATATCAGTTACCGCATCAGTAACATCAGTTTCGATGATATCATATTCACCATCAAAATTAACACCTACCGGAACATATCTAGCTGAGCCCGACGAGGCGGTAGATATACCTTGCCAGAAGTTATTTTCGACAACTTCAGAACTGACAGTGCCGTGTAATCCGCTACCTGATGAATCAAAGACAAGTGACCCTGATTCCTCTGCAAAATTATAGATCAGGATAGAATTGTCAGATCGTTCAACACCTGGCAATACCCTTTCAGTCCCACTTGCGAAGTTAACTCCACTGGGCAGTATTCTATCGTATGGAGTACCACTGATGAATTTTCCCATACTGAAGTGTTTATTCTTGTTGAATGTCCAAACACCATAGTAATATGTTTGTCCTTCTGTTAATCCCTCATCCTTGACAGCCTCTAATATTCCTTCCCCAACAACAACACCGTCAGCGGGGTGGTCTGGGAATCTATCGGTACGACGTACAACTCTGACTCCCGCAAAGTCAAATACGCTATCTTGGAAGCTGGCCTGAATCAACCGCTCGAAACTCTGGTCATCATCGGCAAGAAAGTCGGCACCAGAAGGTGCTACGAAGAGCGAAGTCTTGGTGAGTGATCCACCAAACGTTAGTAGATTGGCCGTAATATTACCAGGATAAGTATTTTCAAGTTTGTTTAGCAGGCGCTTGACATAGGTATACCTGTCACCATTGTTATCATTCCAAGTCATCGACCCGGATTCGTCAAGGATGATGGTAAGAATTCTGCTCTCAAGCTCTAGTTGAAGATGATTAGTTCCATCTTCTGGACCTGTGCGGAAAAATTCACCAGTCTCGAAATTATCAATAGTGATGGTGGACTGACCCGGTGGACGTGTTTCTATTGTGCCATAAGGTGTCAATGCCTCACTATACTTGTGTAATTCAAATGAGTAGTTAAAATCATTTTGAACACTCTGAGTATAGTTTTGTCCATAATCTGGACTTATAAACTGTTTGCCAACACTATATGCCATCAGTCTGCCTTTATATAATCCCAAGCAGCAAAGTACTTAGACGTACCACCTATTTGCCAAAACTCTATGGATACGCCGCCTACAAATGAAACCCCAGTTGTGCCACTATCATTAACAACCTCATAATTAAATGTTCCAGACGCAGCAATGATTCGAGATGGAAGCCACATAGTTACGTTGTATGAAGGAGAAGCAACTGGAATTATCAAATCATCTAATTCACCTTGGTAGAGGCTTCTCAACCTCACTGCCGTGTTAAAAGGTGCTGTTGAGTTTGGCTGGGGTAAAACGTAGCTATCACTTTCCAGTTCTGCATCTATGCCGGGATTCTGAGTGAACATCCACTGATCTAAAACAGTGATGTTGCGGTCTGCTAAATATACCGAAAAAGTGTGCAATCCTCCTTCCTCTAAGAAGAAGGAGCCAAACCGCGTCCACTTGGGTACTAACTCACTATCACCAAGGGTAAGCCTGCGCAAGTTGGTCTCGTCATCGTCAAATGTGTAGAATATGCCATCATCGTTTACAAGACCGTACCCCCATAGCTGATATAATCCTCCTGACGGAAAAAATATTTGGTATTTCAAGTAAGGTGCGTTAGACAATGCGTTATCAACTGTTGTCCAACCTTCTATCTGTCTTGTATTACGTATAGACGTGCCACTGGTCTCCCATCCACTGCCATAGCCTGGGTCATCATAGCCTGGATCATCAATACTAATCCAATGTGGTGTGGGCTGGAATGCCCAATCATCCCGGCTCTCCTGCCAGTTAGCTGCTTGGAAGACTATATGCCCATCTTGTCCAACGATGAATGTCTGTCTATCTTCAGTGTTGACTGTTAGGTTCAATGAAATTTTGTCTATTGTCTTATTCTCATCATAATTGAACACTTGACCAAGTATAGTACCTGGCTCGTATGATGATTTTGTTGCACCCAATACTTTGGTAGAAACTCCAGTACTTATTTCAACAATGTTAACTATGGGAGTATCAAGCTGCAAGAGCGATGCCGTAGACGAGGGATTTAACTTCATCCGTACTTGTTGATATCTACCACGAAGCCAAATACCTAGTTCCTCGTGTCCCGCTGCCGTCGCATGCAAGACTTTATTAGGCGCAGTAAATCCCGTCCAAGGAGGAGAAGTTGTATCTCGGTCGAACTCTGTATCGCTGGCTCTGAATGAGAATTGAACAGACGATCCATTCGGGTTTTCGTAGTCCGCATATACACCAGTGAATAGGCTATTTTCTCTCTCTGTATCGATAACGGGAGAAACAAATACGTTGGACTCAAATCGATAGCTCTTAGTGTATGCTCCTGTACCAAACACATCTTCTTGCGATAAGTTTGTCGTAGCATTGTTAATAATGTTTCTTATACTAGAGTCCTCGGGGGTCCAATTAGCAACAACTAGCTCGTCTATGATTCCAGCAAAACCATACGATGATTCACCACTTATGCTTGACGATCCTATGTCGAATCTTGTTATAGCTCCAGCAGTTAATGAATCAGAATATTCACTATTAGGTGAGGGGCCATTGCCCCACTCGTTGTCCACCACAAATATAACAGCACCTTCACCAACACCACGCTCATTTACTGCAAACAACAAATGGTGCCAGTTGGTATCGATGACAACTTCTCCACCAACGGGAGAAACTACAGTGTTGGTACCGCTCTTCACTTTGACCGCTTTGAGGGTGTTGTCAGAATCAACAATAATGGCGAAGTAAAGCCCATCTGCTTCGACTCCATCGTGGCCAGCGGCAATAATACCTAAGCCACTTGAATAATCAACGATGTGGCTTTTGATCCAGCAGCTTATATAGGCTGGATTATCATCGTGAGGATAGTTAAAATCAGCATAGCCGGACGAATTCAGATAGCTGTTGCGGTTGATTGTGTTGAAACCATACTCAGACAATTCCACCGTTCCAGATATGGTTGTTGTATGCTCTAGGTTACCACCAACTATCGGGTTGAGAGTATCATCATCGTCCTTCAAATCAGACTCTAGTAGATAAGGTTGGTTGAATTCTGTTCGCTGCCTTTGCCCCCAACTCCATCTAGCAATGTATTGGGTAGATAAATCACCTATACCTAAATGTGGTATCCTAGCAAACGGTAGCTTCAGGGCGCTGCCAATAAGGCGCGGCAAACGCCCTGAAGCGGATTCATTGATCCAGTCCTGCCATCCCTCTTGACTGTCCCAACGAACTACTGAACTCATCCGAATACTCCCTCTCCTGGCGTTATATCAACTGATTTGATTTGGTTGTAAGCCATCACAACCAGATAGATTTTGTTTGTAGTTTCATATAGATGCAGCTTATGTATGGAATCAAAGCCAGGAACTTCGTATCGGCTCCATATATTTTCATCTGAATCATCGTCTGGATCATTCCAGAATCGGTAAATTTTTCCCTCAGCAGAGCAGCAGTATAAGGCATCTGTGCTCGCAACGATATCGTTAATCACTACAGCAGCACTTTCGGTTGCCGATTCCTCAATTTCATTAGCCAGTCCAAATTGAATGCTATCGGATAGAACGGAGTTACCATCATTATACAACCCATGATCTGTTCCTATCCACAAAAGGCTCTTAAATCTAAGTATCGAGTTTACCACGGTTATATTCTGCTCAATTCGCCCTATTGCCAAGAATTCTATGCCTGATCCAGACGTATAGAAGTATCGATCAGCCTCTAAAATCAAAAACGTGTCCTTATTAACCTGTCGAACTCTATCCCTAAAAGCCCTGTCTGCATCCTCTCCAACAGTGAGCGATCTAGTTACATCTGCCGGATACCACGTACCAAAATCGTTGTCGTTGTAATACGGTCCTTCTTCTGTGAATACTACTTTGTTGTTGTTAATTATCGTTACTGTCTCAAACTCTTTCGGAAGGTTAATGCTATCCAAGTCTTCCCAAGTGACCCCAAAGTTATGAGTCAAGTATAGGTGGCTGCGCCCACTTACTTGTTCTGATGCGACAACATAAACCGAGTTGGATGAAGTAACGTACATGCTTGTCACTATGACTGGTGATACCCCATTACCCGGTCGCACAATATCTTCCACAACTAACTCGCCGTTAGAGTCAAATACATATTGAACAATGTCGTTGTCAGTTGCCAGCCATAATCTCCCACCGAAGTACGGGTCATCTGTAAACATATGTGAATCATAGACGTATCTAGGTTCAGGATGGTTCAAAACCTTAACCAGAGATACATAGTCCACGGTCGAGTTTAGTTGATCGTACCACGAGTTAGTGTGCGCAGCATAGAATTTACTCTGCACGTTAGATGCGTTGTATCTGTCGAATACGTAGTTATGCTGCTGTTCTAAGAAGATTCCACTCTTGATAAGATTGGTGTTGAACACTCTACCCATATGGGAAGTCATACCGGTGTTGAAATCCTCCATTCTATTTTCCAACTCTCTGTGGGTAAATTCGCCAGTATTGCTAATTTGAGTATTAAACAGGGTTATCTCAAGACGGTCGTACTTATCGAACGATAGATTTTCCCTTTCTGCGGGATCGGTTGTAGCAGTGAATGCTTGCAAAAAGTCAACTTCACCTGCGTAGGCATCTACTTTGATACCAAACGATTCCTCTGATTCGAAATCTTCCTTCTCTTCGAGCAGTGCAGCTCTGCTAGTTGTGTTTCCGTCTATTCGCCGTATGCCAGAAACAGTAATTTCTGGTTCGGTAAGACTGCTGCTTGTCTTGAGAGCACTTGTAATAACAGACAAAAACCTTATATAGTTTTCTAGGAATGCAGTTACAGTAGAATTATTGACTATAGAAGTATCATTTTCTCCACCACTTATGATAGTTGTGATGCTATTCAGAGTGGCTGTTTTAAGTTCATCAGATTCGGGATACAAACTGTTAAATGTTGTCAATACTGGCATACTCTTAATGCGAGATTCAATCAGTTGCACCTCTGCAACAACCTCATTTGCATCTAACTCGAAGTATAGCCAAGTGGGGAATCCATTTTTGTACAAAAATATCTCGGACTCTGGATTAGTCATTGCCCAGCCGCCTTCATTAGCAATAAATATTTTTCGAGGGATATGAGCGGCAGATATCACATTTGTTACACTTTGCGGCTCCCTAAAAGTTATCACTCCGTTAAATGTGTTATATACATATCCGATTGTAAATACGGCATCATTTACATAGAATGAAGGCAATTCACGATTGCGGTACTCTTTTTTGGTGGACAGAACCAAATCTTCAGTGATCATCATCAATCTATTCTCTTGGCCCACAAACATCTGATATACATCTTCCTCGACTCTGACTTTGTCTAGCCCGAAACATACCAGGACATCATTGTTCCGATCAAGGTTAGTGAATACTCGATCAAATTCTATCTCAGTATCATCAAATAAGGAGCCGGATAGGTTCGAATACAAACCACTCCCAGTGGATACGTACAGCCTATCCCCAAAGTACTCTATCTTCCAAAGATCAAAGATTCCATGTTGAGCCTCAAAGTCAGCTATTACTGTAAAGTCCGAATCTGAAATGCGTTTCCGCATCACATGCTTGCGAGTAATACATAGTATCACAGGGTCGGCCTCAGTATTAATATTGATAAATTGAAATGCTGGTATTCCACTTGTATTTAGTCCAGAATCCTGCCATGTATCACCATGATCTAGGGTTTTGAATATTCCAACCTCTGTGGATGTCCATATTTCATCTTGTCCTGAAGATGCGTGATAGTGGTACATACCATAACAATCAGTGGTGAAGGAGTTTATAGGCAGAGTTTGCTTGAAGTTAGCCATCCTGTATATCAGGCCAATCTCTAAGAAGTACACTCCTTTGTCTGTAGAGACATACATATTGCCTTCGGCATCTTCAGTAATGTCTTTGATGAATTGAACTCCCGTAGTTCCACCAGTAGCGAACCAAAATTCTGGATCGACGGAAAACAAAACTTCCGTTCCGGTAATAGCCCACAAGAAAATGTTATTCTCTGCTCGATAAAATGTGTGGACAGGAGTGTCTGTTAGTCGAGACACAGTCCAGTTAACTCCGAAATCTCCAGATGTTTGAATGCCCTGGCTAGTACCTGCAACCAATACGTCATCTACTTGTTCAAGTTTGTCAATAAATACATCAACTGCTTCAGTTGGGGGATTGTCGGGGTTAACAGTA